>Ga0247740_1001197_pt1 | contig 11405 bp, 8 predicted proteins | sample UWRJL148409B2_FD_180942 | JGI IMG/M metagenome (GOLD analysis project Ga0247740, IMG submission 180942) | Plant litter microbial communities from Arlington Agricultural Research Station in Wisconsin, United States - UWRJ-L148-409B-2 | ecosystem: Environmental > Terrestrial > Plant litter >...
ATCTGTTAGTGTGACAATTATCAATAAATATTGAGAGAATTTTAAAAGCATGCAGCAAAATGCATGCTTTTTTTTGTCTAACAATAACTTAAAGGTTTGTTAATATATATTTGCAAACGTTCACACTAAAAAATTATACATGAGAAATCTAAAACTGCTTCTGCTTAGTAGCCTTATTTTCTTAAGCCAGCAACTACTGGCACAAAACAAAACGGTAACGGGACAGGTTACCGATGGAAATGGAGTTGGCCTTTCAGGCGTATCTATCAGGGTTAAAGGAACAAATACCGGAACATCTACCGGGAATGATGGTTCATATTCCATCACACTTCCAAAAGGGTTAAATACACTTATCTTCTCCAATATTGGTTTTGAAGATCAGGAACTGGATGTTAAAGGGAGCACTGCAAATATTACTTTGAGCCAGATTTCTAAAAACCTTAACGAGGTAGTGGTAACAGGTTTTGGTACACAGGTAAAAAGAGACATTACAAGTGTTATCACCAGGGTTAAAGGTGCGGAAGTGCAAAACATACCTGTTGCCGACCTTACGCAAACCCTCCAAGGCAGGGCTGCTGGTGTATTTGTGGAAGCTGGCAATGGTAAAATAGGAGAGGGTATTAAACTCAGGATTCGTGGTTCCAGTTCATTAAATGGAAGTAATGAACCTCTATATGTTGTAGATGGTGTGCCATTAGTTGGAGGTGTTTATGGAAGTGCATCTTCTGATATAAATTTTAATGACATTGAATCTTTTGACATACTGAAGGATGCATCTGCAGCTGCTATTTATGGTAGTCGCGGTGCTAATGGAGTAATCCTCATTACAACAAAAAGAGGTAAAGCAGGCAAAACAAAGTTTACATTGAACACACAGTATGGCATTCAAAATCCTACTCATAAAAGAGGTTTTTTAAATGCGGCTGAATACATTGAATTATTATCCGAAGCAGCTACCAATACAGCGAAATATCACTACAACCGGTTTGGAAATACAAGAGGTTTTGCAAGTGAAGCGGCTGCTATTGCTAATATGAAAGCGTATGTAGAAGGACGTTTCACCAGATATAGCGGTTATAGTGACTGGAAAACACTTCAGACTAATACCAATTGGGAAGACCAGGCGTTTAACGACAATGCAAATTTGGGTATGATAGAATTAAGTGCCCAGGGCGGTACCGATAAAAACAAATTTTATGTTAGTGGAAGTATTAATGATCAGGACGGTATACTGATTGCTAATAAATTTAAAAGAATGAGTCTCCGGTTTAACATGGACAACCAGCTAAACAACTGGCTGAAGATGGGATTAAGTATGGGACTTAGTAAAACAGAAAGACAAAGAGTTTCTGCTGATAATGCATTTAATACACCTATGCAATTGGTAGCATTAGCACCTATAACTCCAATCCGTGATTTGAATGGTGTTTTATATAATACAACTCCAGGTGGGGTTACTACCTATTACAATGGGCTAATAGATGTGGAGGATGCAAAAAATCATGCGAATGGTTATCGTAATCAGGGAAATATCTTTTTTGAAAGCAGATTGGCAAAAGGTCTTACGCTTCGCAATGAGTTAGGTCTTGATATGGTAAATCAGAGCGATGAGCGTTTTTGGGGTAGCCGTACTGATGCTGGTACAGGTATTGGCGGCACAGCCTGGGCACAATGGTATAGAAACACACGTTGGGTTACAAATAATTTCGTGAACTACAATACAACATTAAAAGATAAGCATAAGATAGATGCAACTGTGGGGATGAGCTTTGAAAATAGATACGATGAATATTCTTATGTTGAAGGACAGAATTTTGCAGATGAAAGTATTACTACACTTGCAGGAGCAGGAACTATTGTTGGTGGAACGACTACACAGGATGAAAATAACTTCTTGTCTTATTTCGCACGTGTGAATTATAGCTATAATCGCAAATATCTTGTAGGTGTAAGTGCTAGAATTGATGCTGATTCCCGTTTCGGTGATAATTATAAGTATGGAACTTTCCCAGCTGTATCAGCAGGGTGGATTATAAGCGATGAAAATTTTCTGAAGCCTCTAAAATGGTTAAGTTTCTTAAAATTACGGGCCAGTTATGGTATAGTTGGTAATAACACAGGAATAAGTTTTTATGGGGCACAGTCTAAATATGAGAGTGTAAAGTATGGTGCGGGTAGTGGTTTGGGTATCAGCAATTTTGCAAACAATGATCTGCGTTGGGAGAAAGTAGCTACTGCAGATATTGGTTTTGAATTCGGTTTATTTAATAACCGTATAACAAGTGAATTTAGCTGGTACAATAAAAAGACAACTGATATGTTGCTTGCTGTTCCTACATCTTCTACTTCAGGAACAACATCTGTATTAGGAAATATTGGTGAAATGGAAAACAAGGGTATAGAATTTACCTTAAATACTGTCAATGTAACTACCAGAAGTTTAAAATGGACTACCAATATTAATATAGCTCACAATAGAAATAAAGTACTTAAACTGGATGGCGAACAGCAACAAATATTACCACCAGATTCACGCTATACCAATGCTGTAATTATCGGTCAGCCAATTGGTGTTTTCTATGGGGTTAGATATGCTGGTGTTGATCCTGCCAATGGCGATGGATTGTATTACGAGCAGGATGGTAAGACAACAACAAATGTTTATAGCGATGCAGGTAAATTTATTATTGGGAATCCAAATCCTGATTGGATAGGAGGTATTAATAATACCGTATCATGGAAAGGCCTTGAATTAAGTATCTTATTCCAGGGCGTGTTTGGAAATGAAGTACAAGATGGTGGTGGAGGATTTACCAGTGCTAATGGTGATTGGTTTGACAATCAAACCCGTGATCAGTTGGCCCGCTGGAAAAACCCGGGTGATGTTACTGATATACCGCAGGCACGGCTAAACCGTTGGGGTGATTTCGACAGTCCTGGAATGAGTACAAGATATATTTATGATGGAACTTATGTGCGGCTAAAAAATCTGACGCTAGGCTATAATATTCCTGCACGATTGATTAATAAAGCGAAACTCTCTAATGTCCGTGTTTATGTAAGTGGTGTAAACCTCCTAACTTTTACAGATTATAAAGGATGGGATCCTGAAGTTAATACTGATTACAGGTCGGGTAATGTAAACCAGGGTGCAGATTTTTACTCTGCTCCTCAAATAAAGAGTTTTGTTTTTGGTTTAACAATTGGCCTTTAATTAATCGCTTAAATTAAAAAGATTAACATGAAAAAATTTTCAATATTTATCGCATTTTCTCTGGTAATGAATCTTACCAGCTGCGACAAAAAACTTGACTTAAATGACCCTCAGGCAATAAATTCTTCAGAAGCTTTTGCAACCAGCGATAAAGTTAAGTTGGTGTTGGTATCAAACTACTCTGCTATGGGTGGCGAAGCACTCTTTGGGGCAGATGCACTTTGGATGAGTGAATTATTGGCCAGTAATAATGAATTGAATTGGGTAGGTACTTATCCCGAACCAAGACAAATCTGGGCCAAAAACATTTTGGTTAATAATGTTTATGTTGCGGCAACTTACTCTCGTGCTTATAGAGTTATTTTTAATGCTAATAATATTTTAGCTAATACAGGTGTGGTGGTTACTGCAGATAAAGCTAAGGTTACAGCAGAAGCTAAATTTCAGAGAGCTTTAGCCTATTTTGAATTAATTAAATTTTTTGGTGAAAAACCATATTTTGCAGGAACTCCGGCAACATTAAAAGGGGTGCCATTAATTACTGCACCTGGTCCCGATGCTCCACAAGACCCGGCTTATAATTTGCCAAGAGCTTCTGTTGAAGCTGTTTATCAGCAAATAATTGCAGACCTCACAGCAGCGGAAACGGATCTGCCAGCAAAAAATGGAGTATACGCAAATAAATCTTCAGCTTCTTTAGCTCTGTCAAGAGTTTATTTACAGCAAGATAAATTTGCAGAAGCAAGAGATGCCGCTAATAGATGTATTACAGTCGCTACAGCTAATGGATTTTCATTAGTAGGTTCTTATGCAAATGCATTTAATAATTCCACTAATACAACCGAAGATCTTTTTGCTATGCAGGTTACCGATCAGGCAGGAACAAATTCTAATTTTACTTACTTCAGCACAGATGCTTTTGGTGCCAGAGATGGTGATATAGAAGTTACCGATGTGCATTACAACAAATACAGTGCAATTGATACCCGTCGCTCACTCTTCTTTATGGACGCTGGTGCATGGCGGGTTGGTAAATGGAGAGATATAAATAAAAATGTAAAAATTATGCGATTAGCAGAAGCTTATCTCACCAGGGCAGAATGTAATCAAAGACTTGGTACTTCAATCGGAGCAACGGTTTCTTCTGATCTTCATCAAACACGGGGAAGAGCAGGATTAACATTACTTGCAGCTCCTACTCTTCAACAAATATTGGATGAGAGAGAACTGGAATTAGCATTTGAAGGTCAGGGAATTTGGGATGCAAAGCGTTTACGTTTAACTGTTGATGGTAAAGCATGGAACGATAATAAACTTACATTTCCTATTCCACAGAGGGAAAGAAATGTAAATCCTGGCCTTGAGCAAAATCCTGGTTATAATTAATAAGAGTTTAGTTTGGTATTCCCGGTGCATTAATACTGTCACCTGTGTTTGCGTCGCACTCTTCAACTGTATTAACACAGATGGGCATTTGCGAAAAACAAAAATTTAATCGATAGTTGCAAGAGTCAGATCTAACCGATATATCGAAATAAAAATGCCACCGTTCAGGTGGCATTTTTTATAACTTAATCTCTTCATCATGCTGGTCGAAGAACTTGTATTCGGTAAGATGGTAATTCGTATTGGCTTCCACTCTTGTTCGCTGGCCAAATTTTTTCTTCCATTTAGCCATGCGGGTAGCCCAGGGCCATCCTTTGGTTAGATAAGCATGAACGATAGGGTTCACTACTAATTTCAGGTTAGAATTTTTATGTGTAATGAGGTAGCTCAGGTTCTTTTCAATATCATCTTCCAGGATAAGGGTAGAAGATATTTTACCGGTGCCATTACAACTTGGACAAACTTCCTGTGTATTAATATTCATCTCCGGCTTCATCCGCTGCCGGGTAATCTGCATTAATCCAAATTTTGAAATAGGAAGAACCGCATGCTTGGCCCTGTCCGGACTCATGAACTCTTCCATCCTTTCCATCAGCTTCCGTTTGTTGTCCGGAAGTTTCATATCAATAAAATCAACAACGATAATACCACCCAAATCTCTTAACCGTAATTGACGGGCAATTTCTTCTGCAGCTTCAAGATTTGTTTCTAGTGCATTTTGCTCCTGGTTATTACTTACACTTTTATAACCGCTATTTACATCTATTACATGCAATGCTTCGGTGTGTTCAATAATCAGGTAAGCACCGCTATCCATGTTCACCGTTTTGCCAAACGAAGATTTAACCTGTTTGGTAATACCGAATGAATCGAAGATGGTGGAACCGTTCTGATAGAAAGTAACGATATCAGCTTTTTCAGGGGCTATACGTTGTATGTAACTTTTTGTATCAGCAAATATATTGCGGTCGTTAACTACAATTTTATTGAAATCAGCATTCAGTAAATCACGGAGAATGCTATTGGTTTTTGTTTGTTCGCTTAAAATTTTTGCAGGAGCTACAGCGCCTTTCAGGTTTTGCTGAATGGTTTCCCACATAGCGGTTAACTCAGAAAGATCTTCATGTAGTTCTGCGGTATTCTTTCCTTCTGCGGCAGTACGAACGATAACGCCAAAATTTTTGGATTTGATAGCTTCTACTATCTTTTGTAAGCGTTTCCTTTCTTCTGAAGAATGAATTTTTCTTGATACTGCAACAATATCATTGAAGGGAGTCAATACAACAAAACGTCCTGGTAGTGAAAGCTCACAACTAAGTCTTGGGCCTTTTGCAGCTATCGGTTCTTTAAGAATCTGAACCAGGATGCTGGGTTTACCACCCAATACTTCATTTATTTTACCGGTTTTAATTATCTCCGGCTCAATAGTGAATTTGCTAAAATCCAAAGGGCCTTCAGCTTTGTTCTGCATGCACATACTGGTAAACTTGAGTAGCGATTTGGCATAGGGACTTAAATCGGTGTAATGCAAAAAAGCATCCTTCTCAAACCCAACGTCTACAAATGCAGCATTGAGCCCGGGAATAAGTTTTTTCACTTTTCCGAGGTATAGGTCGCCTACAGCAAAACGTGCATCACTTTTTTCGTTATGCAGTTCTACCAGTTTTTTATCCTCAAGCAGGGCAATTTCAACACCCTGCGGAGCGGCATTAATAATAAGTTCTTTGTTCATTACAGCTTACATAAATGAATGACCTTCCTGCTGCAAGTGCTGGTTGATAAGTCGTCCGTACCTGACGCATAACTGAATGTGTAGAGAATGCTGAGAGAATTTAATTGCGTAAAATGCCTAACGAAATTCCGTGGAGCAAACTGATACGGCAAACAACCAGTGGACTGATTTGAGCGAATGATTAACCGGTTTATCAGTTAATCAAGGAACTATCCATTTATAAATAGCAGCACCCTAATTAACCAATAAACCATTTAACCAAAGAACCTATTTGTTTCTTTTCTTATGACGGTTCTTTCTCAGTCTTTTTTTACGCTTGTGCGTCGCAATTTTATGACGCTTCCTTTTTTTACCGCAAGGCATACTCAAATATTTTTTTAATCTTGTTTATAAATAAGGTTATAAATATGTTGCTTCCTTTCTAGGGGAAATGCATGCATTTATTTCCTAAGTTCCTCTATTCTGTGCTCAATCGCTTTTTTAGCATCCGGCAGTTTTACATACCGTAGGCTTTTTTGATACCAGGTAATGGCATCTGCTTTCTTTCCGGTTCTTTCATACAAATCCGCCAGTAATAATATGGCTTCCACATTTTCAGGCTCCAGGCGAATAACGGTTTGTAAACGGGTTATTGCTTTATCATATTGCCCCGACATAAGCGAACCCTTTACCAGCGTAAGCTGTGCATAGATGTTCGTACTGTCCCTTTCCACCACTTCCCTGATTTTTGCTATTCCTTCCATTGGTGCAGAAGAAATACCGCCAAACATATAAGTAGCTCCAAGGCCTACTTTGGCTGAATCATTAGCCGGATTTATCATCAAAGAACGTTCGAACAAATCTTTAGCCTGCAATGCTTTCCACTGTCTTAACTGCTCTGTTTCCTCCGTTTGCAGATTGTTCAAAAACAAACGGGCAGCGAAGGTGAGGTTTTTTTCTGAATTTTCCAATCTGGCTGCTTCGGCCATATACCAGGCATAGGCTGAAAATACATGGGCTGTATCGGCCCAGAAGCGGGCTAACTGATGATAAACGTGTATTTGCTGGTCTTTTACATCGCCCCTGCTAATGGAATTTTCCAGTGTATTGAGCCTGACAACCTGCTCGTTAGTCAATTCTTTTTTTGCCTGAATGAGGATTGTATCGATGCTGACGGCAGCGGGGGCGGGGCCATGGTCATGGCCATCGTCTGCACTATGTTGGGCAGTTGCGGTATCCGGTAATTTTTTCTTTGATGGAACTGTTTTTCCAAAAAGAAAAAGACCTGCTACCAACACCAAGGCAACGCCAATTGTAATCCATTGAGGTTTCTTCACCAGCTTAAATTTAAGGCTGCAAAGTTACCTTAAACCCAATGAAACATAGGTTATATAAACAGAAATCTTTGTGGAGGAGAGAGTTCCCGGTCTTAATCATCTTCCTCAGGGCCGGCATCAGCCTTTGGAGCTACCAGTTTTTTTACCTCGGCCACAAATTCTTTGGCGGGCTTAAAAGCAGGAATGTAGTGTTCGGGAATATGAACTGCAATATTCTTCTTAATGTTCCGGCCAATTTTTGCAGCCCTTTTCTTGGTAATAAAGCTTCCAAAGCCGCGGATATATATATTTTCGCCACCGGCCAGGGTGTCTTTTACTTCCTTGAACATAGTTTCAAGAGTTACAAGGACATCCACCTTAGGTATGCCTGTTTTTTCGGAAATCTGGTTTACCAGGTCGGCTTTTCTCATGATTCAGGTGTTTGAAGATTATCCAAATAAGATTTGACAACTAATTTAGGACAAAATAATATGATTGTCAACAGAATATAAATATTTTTTTTCAACCACCGACCGCTTTTTGCCCCAAAAATTCAGGATATTTAAAATCCTAAATCAATAAAGATGAAATTTTTCAGATGAATAATGCAGTGCTGACAAAGAAAAAGAAACAATTTTCTACGCTTTTGCTAAAGTGGAATACCGAACTCAATACCCGTAAAATGCCGTGGAAAGGGGAGAAAGACCCCTATAAAATCTGGCTGAGTGAAATTATTTTGCAACAAACGAGAGTAGAGCAGGGCCTTAATTATTACAACAACTTCATCAGTACTTTCCCGGATATACATCAACTGGCCAATGCAAAGGATGAAAAAATATTTAAACTCTGGGAAGGGCTCGGCTATTATACCCGCTGCCGGAACCTGATTGCAACAGCCCGTTATATTTCAAAAGACCTCAAAGGAAAATTTCCTTCGGCTTATGAGGATATACTTGCATTGAAAGGAATTGGTCCTTACACGGCCGCCGCTATTTCTTCTTTTGCATTCAATCTTCCGCATGCCGTGGTAGATGGAAATGTATTTCGTGTATTGGCAAGAGTGTTCTGTGTTTATACACCTACAGACTCTACCGAAGGCAAAAAACAATTTACCCTGTTAGCTAATGAACTTCTCGATACTAAACAACCTGCATCCTACAACCAGGCCATCATGGATTTTGGTGCAGTAGTATGTAAACCTGCCTTGCCTTTATGTACAATATGCCCGCTTAAAAAAATCTGTACTGCCTTCCAGGAAAATAAAATTTACGAACTGCCTGTAAAAGAAAAAAAGATTACGATACGAAAAAGACATTTTTATTACCTGGTTATAGAACAGGAAAATAAAATTGCTATCCGCCAGCGAACAGCAAAAGATATATGGCTTGACCTGTACGAATTTCCATTGATAGAAGCCGAAGCAGAACTTGATTTGAAAAAAATTATTAGAGAAGCAGAAAAAAATAAATGGCTTACAGCAAAAAATTATGAAGTGCTTTCTATCTCGCCACTTTTCAAACAACAACTATCGCATCAATTAATAACGGGTCAGTTTATAAAAATTAAATTGAAACAAAAACCCGGCGTAAAAAATAATTGGTTGTGGCTGGAAAAAACCAAGACCAGTAAATATGCATTTCCTCAATTCATCAATCAATATATTTTGAACAATAAAGGACAGCAAAGTTTGTTTTGATGGCCTGTTGTTTTTTATGTTACCAGCGACATTAACACGGATGAGCTGTGGTTGCGTCGCACACTTGTACTGCAGTAACACGGATGAACAAATACAAATACACTCGTACGCCGCGGGTCGGGACGCTGTAGCGGCCTGAACCATCTTACATTCATGCGGGTACAAAAAGAAATACGCAAATGAGCAACACAGGTCTTTGCGTCTTTGTATTCCAAACTTTGCGCCATTGCGTGAAAATGTATTTGCTGAATAGCGAACGGGACGATGAAGTGTGCGACGCAAGGGACGATGATAGTAGTACTGCAGCCGGGTAAAAAATTTCTCTGATTGTCCGCCGGAAGTAAAAGAATGTGAAAGGCAGAGTTTTTGCTGGTTTCCACTGGAAAATATTTTAACTTTAGTTAGCTTGATAACACCTTGATGATTTATAACCCAAAAGAATAAATGTATGAGAGGAGTAAACAGAGTAATGCTGATAGGCAACCTGGGCAAAGACCCGGAAATACAAGTTCTGGAAGGAAATATAGCTGTTGCCAAATTTCCACTGGCCACCACTGAAACGTTTAAAGACCGCACAGGCAAATTAGTATCGCAAACAGAATGGCATACCGTGGTGCTTTGGAGGGGCCTGGCAGAACTGGCCCAAAAATATTTACATAAAAGCAGCCTCGTATACATAGAAGGGCGCCTGCGCACCCGCAACTGGGACGATAAAGATGGCAACCGCAAATTTGCCACCGAAGTAGTAGGCGATAACCTGATAATGCTGGACAGGCGCAATGAAGGCGGCCCCGGCCATAGCGGCGAGGGTGGCGAAAGTGCTACTGGTGGCGATATTCATATAGATGACCCCTCTGGCAACCTGCCTTATTAGGTATAAATTTTAAATACAATAACTTTGTTTCAATTCCTGAATAACGGGGAGCAATCCCCGCTATACCGGTGCTGCCGGTAAAACAGATTAAACAAAATCATTTGCTTTGAATTTCTATCCGGTGTTAAACTCCATTGCTGATTATTTTTCCTATGTTTTGCTGGCTGTCAACATGCAGAGTACTACCATTCTGGTAGTTACGCTGATAGTGTTGCTATTGCTTACGTTTACTATTTCGGGTGCTGAAGTAGCTTTGTTTTCGCTGAACAACCGGGTGGTGAATATGCTGAAAACAAAACAACATAGTGCTGCCAAACGAATAGTAACCCTGCTGGAAGAACCGAAAGAGGTATATGCTTCGCTGATGATTGCAGGCACGTTTATCAACATCAGCATTATTGTACTTTCTAATTACCTGATAAGCCAGTTTATTTCCTTTTCTACAATTGGATTTTTTGTGGAAGTGGTTACCAAGGTATTGGTAATTGCATTTGTGCTAGTATTCTTTGGAAAAATATTGCCGAAAGTGTGGGCTACACAACACAATCTTCGCTTCGCTTACGGCTCCTCGGGTGTGGTGGAAACCCTGCACTTGTTGCTGCGCAAAATAAGTAAGTGGCTGGTATCGCTGGCCGATGGAATAAATAAAAGAACCGGTGCCGAAAGAACAGAAGCCATGAGCATGAAAGAACTGGATGAAGCCATAGATATAAAAACAGATGCAGAAGCTTCGCCGGAAGAGAAAAATATAATGAAGGGCATTGTAAAGTTTGGCAACATAACCGTGAAGCAGATAATGCGTACACGGCTGGATGTAAGTGGTATTGATTACAATCTCGACTTTGGTGCGGTAGTAAAAAGGGTGGAAGAATTACATTACTCCCGCCTGCCGGTGTATAAAAATAGCCTGGATGAAGTGGTGGGAATGATAAATACCAAAGACCTGATTGCTCACCTGAATGAAGCAGATAATTACGATTGGCATTCCCTTATGCGCCAGCCCTATTTTGTACCTGAATTAAAACTGATAGAAGATTTATTGAAAGATTTTCAACAGAAGCGGATACACTTCGCTGTAGTGATAGATGAGTTTGGCGGTACCAGTGGTATAGTAACCATGGAAGATATACTGGAAGAAGTAATCGGTGATATAAAAGATGAATTTGATGATGAGGAAAGTGCCAGCTATAAAGTAGATGACAGCACTT
>Ga0247740_1001199_pt1 | contig 11393 bp, 9 predicted proteins | sample UWRJL148409B2_FD_180942 | JGI IMG/M metagenome (GOLD analysis project Ga0247740, IMG submission 180942) | Plant litter microbial communities from Arlington Agricultural Research Station in Wisconsin, United States - UWRJ-L148-409B-2 | ecosystem: Environmental > Terrestrial > Plant litter >...
GCCATGACATCATCGCGAGATAACGCGTTAATTTTCGCCAACTTTTCATCTGAGAGATTAGTTTTACCTAAGCCTGCGATAGTGCTTTCAACATACAATAAAGTATCTGCAACACCTAATAAATCTGCAGGGCTGACGGCTGCACCACTGGCCTGCCAATGATGTATTTTTTCGATTTCTTGTTTGAGACTATTGCTTGGCGATACCAGACCTACGATCGCTAAAATATCCGCAATCTTTTTCAATGTTTCCAATAACTCAGGAGATTCAGCAAGCAACTCCGCACCGCTCTGAGCAGCGCGTTCAAGAATATTTTTGGTGCTGTGTAATTCATCTGTTAACACTGCTGCCATAGAGTTAATGGTGTTAACACTTGGGCCTTTCAAAAACTCCATTTCGCGAGCCAGCTCGGCATCGCTGTAAGACACGGCGCGAAGGTTGTACGCTTTAGTAACTGCCTTGGATTTTTCTGAGGATGATTTTGAAAGCGCTAATAGATACAACAACTCTTTTGTTATAGCGGTGTCGGCTTCGCGATTAAAAACTGCAATGCCTTCAAATTGAAGACGTTTGATCTCACGATCCAGGTTACTAAAAAGCATTTTACGACTTTTGGTAATGCGTAAATTTTCTTCACTAATAGCCGTTAAGGTCGCATTAGCTAACCACCACAAATTACTAAGCGCACCTACACCACACACTGTCTCCAATCGCTCAAGGGCGCGACACATAATTCCAAAGGATGGCTTTATCTGCGTACCTTGCAAAATTTTCAATAACCCAGCTTGATACATATGGCGCAAACGGCGCACCAGAGTTGAAATATCTTCTTGTACCGGTGGAAGTTGTTTAGACGATTCGCGTGATATTTTTGGCGGATCATACGGAAAGTAAAAACTTTCAGGAATAAGTGGAGCTTTGCGCGCTTGCCGTAATTCATTGATGTGAGGAATTAGCAATAAAGCCATGCTGCGCGACGTTTGCAAACAAAATTCCAGATAGCGCGGCAACATAAAAAATGCTGTTGTCAGCAATTCCAATCGCTTATCGGTAGTCGGGTCTTCACCCAGAGTAATGTCATTAATATGTTCAAGCAATTCTTCAGCTAATAAATCCACGCCTTTCAGTTGGATCAAGCTTAAAGTGCCACGAATTTGTTTAATGCCTTCAATGCAGCTTTGTAAAAGTTCACCGTTAGCTCTGTCGTTTGAAAACTGTTCGAGTCTAATCGCCGACTGCTCAATTGTAGCGAGCAATTCATCGTGTACCATTTTTAAAGAGGCAATATTCAGGGCTTCATTTGCGCTCATGTAGTGGATCCTGCTTGATGTTATTTTTCGACTCTATCTCACTTATTGAGATTTTGCCTGATATTTGTCTGCCGCGATTGGAGAATGCTAAAGGTTTCTCAAAAAGCAGTCTATAACAGGCTAAGTCATTCTGCCGAGGCTAAATCTTTCAACCAAATACAGTTGCCCGCGCTGCTTTTATTGATACTAGCCAACTTTTGCTCATGCAGCTCAAACTCTTCTGCAGAAACTGTTAAAACAGGCAGAGGTTTGCGCGTAGAGGGCAGCCTTATAATCTCATTGCCCGATCCGGCTGAGTCTTTATTGCTGGATTGATTACCACCTAACGACAGCGCCGTTTGGCCACCGGTCATTAGCAGATAAACATCCGCCAAAATTTCAGCATCGAGCAGAGCGCCATGAAGATCGCGCTGGGAGTTATCTACGCCATAACGCTTACAGAGCGCATCAAGATTATTTTTTTGACCGGGATGCTTGGAGCGCGCTAATAGCAACGTATCTATAACGGTGCGCCCGCTCTCAGCATTAGCAGGACGCGGACTCAAACGTCCAAACTCGGCATTAATAAAGCCTATATCGAACGCGGCGTTATGAATAATAAGATCGGCACCGCCCACAAAGGCGACAAACTCATCAACAACTTGCGCAAACTTGGGCTTGTCATTGAGCATCTCATTGCTGATGCCATGAACCTGGAAAGCACCCGCGTCTACTTCGCGTTCAGGATTTATATATTGATGGTAGTGGCGACCAGTTAGCCGACGATTAAAGAGTTCGACGCAGCCAATCTCTATAATGCGATGGCCTTGCGACACTTCCAAACCCGTTGTTTCGGTATCTAGTACTATTTGGCGCATGTTTTTCTCATGTAGGCAGATTCTTTAAATGCAGATTTACCGTGGTGATCAAATCAACTCTTCTATGCCACGATTGGCAAGGCTGTCAGCGATTTCATTTTCACGATGTCCGGTATGACCGCGCACCCATGTCCAGTTAACTTTATGGCGTTGAGCTTGCTCATCCAAACGCTGCCACAAATCCGCGTTTTTCACCGGTTGTTTGGCTGCAGTTTTCCAACCGTTGCGCTTCCATCCCGCTAACCACTCGGTCACACCTTTAAGGACATATTGAGAGTCAGTCACCAATGATACTTCACAGGGTTCTTTTAGTGCACTTAAGCCCTCAATGGCAGCCATCAACTCCATGCGGTTATTAGTCGTATTGGGCTCTCCACCGTAGAGAGACTTTTCGACCTTATCAAAACGTAGCAAGGCGCCCCAACCACCCGGGCCGGGATTACCCTTACATGCCCCGTCAGTAAATAATTCTATTTTTTTCAAAAGCTTATCTCATTATTATAAAGTAATTACTTCGATTTATATTGCGCCTGCGGTTCTTTTTCACGGCTGGCACGGCCCAGAATTTTGGTGACGCCCCAGCCACGCAAACCTGCATAGCCTTGCCACTGGGGCTTTTGCGGAATTACGGCCAAGCTATCTTTGCGCGCAACGATGACGTAAAACCCGCCCCAAGGAAGGCTAAGCCTTTCACCCCAGCGCTCCATCCACTGTAGATAGCGGGTGGATCGAGGTTTGCTACACGGTGGACGGTAAAATCCCTGCTTAACAATGACAGGTTCAAAATCCAATACCGCGAGCCAATCTACCACCCTACCCAATCGTAACGACTGGTGCCGCCATTGCGGAGCGCGGCTGAAAAATTTTATTAACCCTCGCCACATACCGAAAAAACTCCAAGGGTTGAATCCCACAACAATTAAGTGCCCCTGCGAGATCAATACACTAGCTGCCTCCCGAAGTACGTGGTGGGGATTTTGGCTGTAATCTAGAACATGGTGCAGTAATACGACATCGATTGAGTTGGCAGGTAGCGGCAAATGGCTGAATTCACTACGCCCGGCCACAAACGTATGATCAGTGCTTAAGGGATGCAATGCAAAACGATGGGAAACACGACTTGCGCTGGTAAGATCTAAATGACTAGTAACGCTGAGCTGCAAAAGGTGATAACCAAACAGATTGTGAATTTGTTCATCAATTACAGCTTGCTCGCGCTCAAGAAGCAATTGCCCAAGTGGCGATTTAAACCAATTACCAATATCTGCCAGCGAATCACGTAGCGGCACAACACCAAAGCGCTTGCGCCATTGCAATCGCAACTTGGTTAAAAACCTGTGTGGCATACTTTTACTCACAAAATCTGATATTGGAAATCATCCAGCCTAGCACGCAAAATGGATTTGGTATCATACTCACATTTACTCACGTCAATGTTTGGATATGAAGCCATTATGTTTCAAGTTCATCAAATTCCCGCTCTTAAAGATAACTATTTTTGGCTAATTCAGCCAAGTTCTCAGTCGGCGCATGCTTATATAGTTGACCCCGGAGATGCCGAACCGGTAGATAATTACCTGCAAAGGAACAATCTTCAACTTAAAGGTATTTTATTGACCCATCATCATCACGATCACATCGATGGCGCTTTTTCGCTGAGTGAAAGACATCAGCTACCCATTCATGGACCAAAGTCTAACCGCATTCCTCAAGTAACTCATTTTCTAAAAGAGGGTGACCAGCTGAGCCTTGGGGGTTTAACCGCAACAGTGTTAGCGCTGCCTGGCCATACACTTGATCACATCGCCTACTTTATAGAGCCAATTGACGGTGCTCCTATGATTTTTAGCGGCGACACCATTTTTGCTGCAGGTTGTGGGCGGCTTTTTGATGGCACTGCTGAGCTCCTCCATGCGAGCCTTCAAAAAGTAGCCGCTTTGCCCGATAACACACTTATTTATGCCGCACATGAATACACGTTGAGCAATATCAATTTTGCGCTGGATGTTGAACCCGAAAACAAAGATCTGCTTGCGCGGCACATCATCGAAACTCGTAAACGTGAATCAGGCTTATCTACTCTGCCAACCTATCTGGCGCTGGAAAAGCAAACCAATCCATTTCTGCGTTCCCATTTACGTAATGTCCGAACTTACATTCAGCAGAAGGTTACACAGCCACTCAATTCAGATGCCGATTTCTTTGCCAGTTTGAGACTCATTAAGGACAGTTTTTGAGAACCTGTCTGGCTGTTCCAAGATAAGCCGGGTTGACCCTTTCTTGTACAGTCCCTAGACTTGGCGTCAGATAAATAATTTTTGGCAGACAATAAATTGTAAAACCAGGGATTGCGAAGCAATCACAACATCATAAATAAGTGAACTTATGAACTTGATCAACCGCCCACTATTGACCATGGTATCTGTAGCAACACTACTTGTAGGTTGTGAATCCCTTGGTGTTAAAAAGTCCGATCATGCCAACAACCCTGCCGAAACAACAATCGAAACTCCTGCAGCACAACAAGCGCCCGTTATTCCTACTGCCGCACCGCAAGAACAAAAATTTGAGAGTGTATGGGAGCGCATTCGCACCGGCTATCGTTTACCTGCGGCATCCAATAGCGCAGTTGATGCACAAATAAATTTCTATACAAAAAATAGAAATTACTTTTATAAAGTGACTCAACAAAGCGAGCCTTTTTTGCATTATGTTGTAAGCGAAATGCAAGCGAACGATATGCCCATGGAACTTGCACTCTTGCCATTCATTGAAAGCTCTTACAATCCCACAGCAAGCTCTGCTAGTAATATGGGAATGTGGCAATTTGGAGCAGCAACGGGGCGAAATTTTGGTTTAAAACAAAATCGCTGGTACGACGGTCGTAAAGATGTAGTCGCTTCAACCGATGCAGCAATTCGTTTACTGAAAAAACTCTACGCACGTTTTGATAATGATTGGTTGCTCGCAGTGGCGGCTTACAACGCGGGTGACGGGTCTATTCAGCAGGCAATAGATAAAAACCGTCGCGCAGGAAAAGCCACAGACTTTTGGTCATTACCACTTAACAAAACCACGCAAGGCTATATCCCTCAACTCTTAGCACTATCTAAAATAGTCGCAAAACCTGAAGCTTACGACTTCAAACTTTATCCGATTCCTGATGTTCCTTACTTCGTTAAAGTAAATGTTGATTCGCAAATTAATCTTGCAGACGCGGCAAAAAATAGCTCCCTCGACAGCGCACTGTTGAAAAAGCTAAACGCTGGATTTCACAGCTGGCTGACAGACCCAAGTGAACCGCGCGATGTGTTAGTTCCTGTGGACGCGGCTGCAACTTTTAGATTGCAATTAGATTCGCTACCCAAAATTGCCACGCAAACAATCCCAACTAATACCAGTGAGCAAAATGCATATCACACTGTAAAATCTGGCGAGAGTTTGTGGTCTATTGCTAAAGCGGAAAATACGACTGTAGCGACATTAACCAAACTCAATAATTTGAATTCGAAAAGTGCATTAAAGCCAGGTCAAAAGTTGGCACTCGCTGAGCAGTCATTAGCGCAAACTGTAACTTCAGAAGTAAAAACGCAAAAAGCATCCAGCTACACAATAAAAGCCGGTGATACCTTAGGACAAATTGCTGCTAGATATGACATTAGCGTTAAGCAGATTATGGAATGGAATAAAATTCAGGATGAAACCAGCATTCGACCAAATCAAGAATTGATTGTAATGGCCGAGCCCAAAAACTAATTCAATAATATTGGTAAGTCTATAATTTAGGAATTGCAGCTAAGAGTTGTTGTGTGTAACTTTCCTTCGGCGCGGAGAATAAAGTTTCTGTTTCGCCTTCTTCGACTAACTTTCCTTTTTGCATAACCAAAACCCTGTCACACAAGTAACGCACCACCGACATATCGTGCGAAATAAACAACATCGTCAGTTGATGTTTCTGTGTAAGTTCAAGCAATAATTTTAAAATTTGCGCGCGAATAGTCACATCTAAAGCCGACACTGGTTCATCCGCAATAATCAATTTTGGTTTTAAAGCAATCGCACGTGCAATAGCAATACGCTGGCGTTGTCCACCTGAAAATTCGTGGGGATATTTGCGAATAAAGCGGCGATCCAAGCCAACATCGTCCATCAGCTGATTGACCTGCTCAACCACATTTTTTTGGGTTGCGAGTTTATGCGTGAGCAATGGCTCCGCAAGAGTATCGAAAACTGTCATGCGAGGATTCAAAGAGGCATAGGGATCTTGAAAAATCATCTGAAAATTACGCCTCGATTTTTTTAAATCTGAGTCAGATAGGTTAAGCAGATCTTTACCTTCCAATAAAATTTCGCCCGATTGCGCATCTACCAAACGCATAATACTGCGACCCAAGGTAGACTTGCCTGACCCAGACTCCCCAACCACGCCAAGAATTTCACCGCGATTAATTGTTAGGCTGATGTCATCCACTGCCTTTTCAGATCCTATCAACCGTTTAATAAACACACCGCCAAACTTAGGAAAATAAGTTTTTAATTGTTTAACCTGCAAAAATGGCGGCTCTGTTTTTTCTGCCAAACTTGGCGTTGGTTTACTCGTTGTTAATACAGCGCTCAAGAGCTTCTGTGTGTAGGCTTGCGCAGGTTGCTTGAATATTTTTTCAGTTGTGCCTTGCTCAATAAGCTTACCCTTCTCCATCACGATGATGTTATCCGCCATTTGTAGCGCCACACCTAAATCGTGAGTGATAAAAATAACTGCTAGATTGTGTGTTTGTTGCAGTTTTTTAATTAGTGCAAGAATTTGTGCCTGAACAGTAACATCCAATGCTGTAGTTGGCTCATCCGCGATGAGTAATTGCGGCTCGGTAATTAATGCCATGGCGATCATTACACGTTGACGCATTCCACCGGAAAATTGATGTGGATATTCATTAATGCGAGTATCAACATCGCGAATGCCAACTTCGGTGAGCGCTTTAATGGCACGCTGACGCGCCTCTTCTTTGGATAGGTTTTGATGTTCCAAAACTGATTCGATTAATTGATCAACAACACGCATGTAAGGGTTAAGCGAAGTCATAGGATCTTGAAAAATCATACTGATTTTAAGGCCACGAATTTTTCGCAATTCAGACTCGTTCATTTGCAACAAGTCTCTTCCCAAAAATTCCGCAGTACCTCGCTCAATTTTACCTGGTGGTGTTGGAATTAACCCGAGAAGACTATAACAGGCAACAGATTTTCCAGAACCCGACTCACCGACAATTCCTAAAACTTCACCGGCTTTCAGCTCAAAACTTAAATCATCGACCGCGACTGCCGTACCATTGCGAGTATTAAATACAACACGTAAATTTTTAACACTTAACATAGCTATTACCGATGTCGTTAATTCTGCTTTAAGATAGTTCTACAATCACACATAAATTCAAATGTTTAAATCACGTTTTTATTTTCATTAGATTAATCTTTTGCTGAACGTGGGTCTAACGCGTCACGTAATCCGTCACCTAAAAAATTCAGAGAAAATAACGTTATGGATAGCGTTAAGCCAGGAAATATTAATAACCATGGAAATTCTTCCATAGTTTCCACGCCTGCTGAAATAAGCGAACCCCACGAACTTTGCGGAGGCTGAATACCTAAACCTAAGAAGCTCAAAAAAGATTCAAGTAAAATAACGCTGGGGATTGTAAGCGTGGTGTAAACAATTATGGGGCCAAGCACATTGGGAATTAAATGACGAGAAATAATTTGCCAGGGTGAAAACCCCATAGAAACCGCAGCCTCAACAAATTCTTGTCTTTTTATGGTGAGCACTTGGCCGCGCACAATACGCGCCATCGTCAACCATTCAACCGCACCAATTGCTAAAAACAGCAGCAACATACTGCTGCCAAAAATAACGGTTAACAAAATAATAAAAATAGTGAATGGCAATGCGTAAAGCACATCAACTATGCGCATCATTATGGCATCTGCTCTGCCACCTAAAAAGCCTGCAGTGGCACCCCACAAAACACCAATAAGCAAAGCTACGGCTGTAGCAATAAACCCAACCGCAAGTGAAACGCGGCTGCCGTACATAACTCGCGTTAATTGATCGCGGCCGAGCGCATCTGTACCTAGCCAATGTTGTTGCGATGGAGACGTCACACCCAATGCCAAGTCCTGGCCGTCATAACTATAAGGTGCAATCCAGGGTGTGAGTAAAGCTATAACAATTAAAAATATCAGTACAAATAAACCTGCTATCGCCATTTTATTTTTACGCAAACGACGAAGAGCATCTTGCGATAAAGAAACACCTTGCTCAAGATTTGGGGAACTCAATAATTCTGATTGCATATTAATGCCCCCTACTGACTTGCTGACGTAATTTCGGATTTAAATAAACCAGAATAATGTCCGACAACAAATTAAAAACAATAATCACAAACGCAAAAAAAATGGTACAGCCCATAATCATGGTGTAATCGCGATTAAATGCAGCTTGAACATAGAAACGGCCAAGCCCGGGAATTTGAAAAATGGTTTCAACAACAAACGAACCCGCTAGCAACCCCGCAATCGCTGGGCCTAAAAATGAAATAACAGGAGTAATTCCACCACGCAATGCATGCACAAAAACAATTCGAATTGGCGACAGACCTTTTGCACGCGCAGTGCGAATATAGTCTTGCGATAAGACTTCAAGCATACCACCACGACTGATGCGTGCTATGTATGCTGCGTAAGAAGCACCTAAAGTAATCGAAGGTAAAATTTTATCTCCAGGAATTTGCCCCCAGCCTGCAACAGGCAACCATTGCAACCAACTTCCAAATATCAGTAATAGAAGTGGGCCGAGCACAAATGATGGCAAACAAATTCCTAACATCGCACTCGACATGGGCACATAATCTTGCAAAGAATTGGGCTTTAGTGAAGCAGTTATCCCAGCGGTAAGGCCCACGACTAACGCAAATAAAGTCGCATAAAAAGCGAGTTCAAGCGTTGGAGGAAAGCCAGCTAAAATCAAATCATTAACGTTATGGCTTTGAAATTTAAATGAAGGACCAAAATCACCGTGTAAAAGATTCATTATGTAATCGACATATTGTTTCCACAGTGGATCATCTAAATGGTAATGCGCATTTAAATTTTTAATAACAGCGGGAGGAACATTACGATCCTGATCGAACGGACCACCGGGGGCCGATCTAACCATAATAAATGTGAATAGTGATACGGCGAGCAAAACTGGAATACTTTGCAAAATACGTTTTAGAATAAATATATACATTTAAGTCGCTCGATTTATTGGTTTTCTAAATACATATTTTTGAAAGGATAGTAATCCTGCACATTGTCATCCCATCCCTTAACAGAGGTTGCTATTAATCTATTCCATATGTAGGTATAGAACGGCAATATGGGCGCGGAATCCGCTAATATTTGCTCCGCTTCTTGAAAATAAGCAAAACGTTTTTCTTGATTACTTTCTAAAGCAGCTTTCGCGATCAACTCATCGTAGCGGGCGTCAGAAAAGCCCGTTCTATTATTTCCATTATTGGTTACAAACATTTCCAGAAATGTATTAGGGTCAAGGTAATCACCTATCCAAGACGCGCGATCAATTTGATAATTCAGTTGCTTTTCATTGTCCAAATAAACTTTCCACTCCGTGCTCGCAAGTGCGATATCAATTCCCAAATTGTCTTTCCACATTTGTTGCACTGCTTCTGCAATATGCTGGTGTTCGTCATTAGCATTAAATGCGACTGTTAATTTCGGAAAGCCTACACCATTTGGGTAACCGGCTTCTGCTAATAGTTTTTTGGCGAGCTCAACGTCGTAAGGCATTTTTGCATTTGCGACGTATCCGTTTTCGTCAGGTGGGGTTAGCGTGTAAGCGGGAATTTGACCAAATTTAGTCACGAACTCTACAATTCTTTTTCGATCAATTGAATAAGCGAGCGCTTTTCTTACTCTCACATCATCCAAGGGTTTTACGGTAACGTTAAAGCGATAAAAATAAGTTGCAAAATTTGGATAAGAACGTAGCACCGGGTTGTTAGCATTTTTATAAACCGCTAATTTCTCTCGTGGCAAATAATAAGTTGCATGTAATTGACCCGACCTGAACATGCGCTCTTCGGTAGTGTATTTATTGATGGGATAATATCGCACCTCATTTAAACGAACGCTTTTTGCATCCCAATAGGTGGGGCTTTTTTTAACTGACAAATATTTGTTAGGTGTCCATTCACTTAAAACAAATGCTCCATTACCCACAAAGTTTTCCGGACGAGTCCACTTGGTTCCGCGCTCATCAAGCTTTCCAAATTTTTTAATCGTTGGAATATGCACCGGGTAAGTGCTGTGGTGGTCCAACAACTGTAAAAAATATGGCGTCGGCGCATTTAATGTAATTTGCAGAGTTTGATCATCCAAGGCCACAGCGCCAAAATCTTTAGGGTCCGCCTTACCTTCATTTATGTTTTGACCATTTTTAACTACATACATGGACGAAGCATATTCATTTGCCAATGCAGGCATAAGGCCACGCAACCAGGACTGCACAAAATCATTCGCGACTAACTTATCGCCATTAGACCATCTCGCATTTTCGCGAATATGGAAAGTGTAAACCAGCCCGTCCTCTGATATATCCCAACTCTCAGCAACACCTGGCTCAATCGCTAATGTTTTCGTATTTTTAGAAACCAGCCCTTCATAGAGCGAGAGAATTACATGGTATTCCGGCATACCGCTCGTGGTGTGGGGATCTACGGATGAAATTTCATCACCGTTGCCCACATGCAAAATTTGTTTTTCATTACCGATTTCAACTAATGTTTTACGCTTTCCTTCACAAGAACTTAAAGTCGTAAGAATGACTAAAGTCGGTAATAATATTTTTATAAAAAATTTCATGGATATTGATACTTCTTAAGTTGCAAGGAAATAAGTTATCAAGAAATTTGCGTGCAACATTTGAATTGAATAAATTTATTAAGTACGAGTTCATCCAATTCAAATGTAAAGTGTTAGTAATCCAACACGCCTGACGGCTGCAAGTAACGCAAGAGCAATTAACGTGCCTTTTCCAAAGTCTTGGCGAAAGCGTCGAAGTTAAAGGGGCGCCCTAGAAAATCCTGCACCAAATCTGCCGCGTCTTTCGAACCGCCTGGTGCAAGAACTGTAGTGCGATATTTTTGAGCCAACACAGGATTTCTTA
>Ga0247740_1001201_pt1 | contig 11383 bp, 13 predicted proteins | sample UWRJL148409B2_FD_180942 | JGI IMG/M metagenome (GOLD analysis project Ga0247740, IMG submission 180942) | Plant litter microbial communities from Arlington Agricultural Research Station in Wisconsin, United States - UWRJ-L148-409B-2 | ecosystem: Environmental > Terrestrial > Plant litter >...
CTACCACGCTTCCGACTACGCTTCCGACCACGCTTCCTACTACGCTTCCGACTGATATTACTACTACAACCGATGACACTGTCACCCTCCCTACTGCTACGCCCAGTTCTGTACGTAACCCCTGTTTCCTTCTCCTTCCTCTATGCTCTACATATGTACTCTGCGCTCTGTGCTTGTATATTTCTTTGGTCAGAACATTAGGAAATAGGAAGCCGGAAGGCGGAACCAATCAATCTGGCACACACTTTGTGTGCCTTCAAACATTTCCGTCCAGTCCATTCCTTCACATTGTCGTGATGTTGAAAGAAAGGCGTCGTACGTCCAGTAAATGTTGTTGGGCAGATTCCAATAGGTAAGCGAGGAGTATGATGGCGTCAGGTTTCATGCGTTCGTTAGTCTCTTTATTCTCTTAATTCAGAATGCTCTTTGTGGAAGTCTAGCTAGACCCACTACCCGTCCAACCACGTGCGTAGGAGTGAAGAATGCAGTGTCGATTTTTGGAAGCGCTAAACAAGAGGTGAACCTCATGTCGAACTTTTTAATCACTCCGGCCAGAAGCGAATCTACATAGTCCCCTGGTCAATAGACCAGAGCTTTTCGCTGGAGGGTAAGTGACAGAACTCCAAATTACAACAACCTCACGGTAGTCGTGCGAAGATCAGTCCGTCATCAGCGCAACGTTGAGTCTTGTGAGACTTGGAAGGGTACGGGAGTCCGGTGCCGGAGACACCGCATTGCAAAAAACGTAGCTGCCATATTGGTTGACGACACTACACAAGACTGCCCAAATTTGTTATGGCCAGACCAAGAAAAATGCCAACTACGTCTTTACATCGTCCAAGAAGCACCTTCTTCATGAAGGAAGAGTGTCTTGAACACGTTGTGTGAGGTAACGCAAGTGACCTTCCGGTTTCAGGCCGCTACTGTCAACGGCGCGAAGCCATGTGTGCATAGTACACTAGATAGAGTTAACCCAACCCGAATTCATGTGAAAATGCTAAAGAGAGGAAGACTCATAGACTTGGCAAGATGCGAAGCTGATCTGGGGTTTTGAAAGAGATCCACTCGAATTGTTTGTTCCTCTCAGGCCAACCACATCGGGCTCGCAACAATTGCAACGTGATATCTGCTGCCAGCGAGAAGTGTACTGTGAGACGGAGGGGAGGTCTATAAAAGCCTGCAAGACTTCAGCAACGGACTCCGTCTCTTCATACCCACTTGCACGAAGAAAGCTCTATCCAACACTCCATCATGAAGCTCCCCCTTATCACCACCATGTTCGGCCTCACCCAAGCCACGATCCAAGGCATATCCATCTCCCGCCACCAAACCACTGTCAACTTCACCGAAGCTCACAGTATGGGTCTCCAATACACTTTCATTAAAGCCACCGAAGGCAGCACCTACACTGACCCCAAATTCTCCACGCACTACGCCTCAGCCACCAAAGCTGGATTCCTGCGCGGCAGTACTCACGTCGCACAACCTTCCTCCTCAACTGGGTCCACGCAAGCAAAGTTCTTTCTATCCAACGGTGGCGGTTGGAACAACGATTCCACGACTCTGCCCGGCGTGCTGGACCTCGGTGGCGAGTGTACTGGCATGGGTACCAGAGCGATAGTCGATTGGATTCAGGCATTTGGTAATGAATATGAATCGGCTACTGGACGCTGGCCGGTGCTCAAAGTGGATAATAACTGGTGGGTTCAGTGTACTGGGAATACGAAAGAGTTTGTCTCTAAGGCGGATCTGATGCTTGTGCACTGGAGCGCATCTCCCGGTTCTGTTCCTGGTGGGTGGAATTATTGGACCTTCTGGCAGTATGCTGAGAGTGGTGCTTGGGGTGGGAATAGTGAAGTGTTCAACGGGAATGCGGAGGCATTGAAAGTGTTAGCTTTGGGGTGAGACGAAGGTGGCGGAGGATTGGCTTCTTCATACTTGCAATTCTCACTGAAGTAGTTGATGTATAGCAGGAGCGTGTTGCGTGGTTCTGTTGCGCTAGAATTGATCGCTCGTGTTTGCACCTCAATCAAATTCGTATCAGTGACCGGTGTTGTGCTGAAAATGAAGACGAATGTGACATTGCTAAAACGAAAGTAAACAGTATATTTACACTCACTGAAAATATGTTTCAGCGTCCGCGCCACCACGTGGAGAATCTATTAAATCCAACTCATCGAGTTCACAGGGAGTGCTTCCTATGGCTGCTGCCCAGAAATGCCAGAACAATATCATGTCCATGTGAAGATCTCCCTTCTTACGCATCCGCTTGGTTACTGGTCTAACCGCCATAAATGGCGCTCTAAAACGGTATACGATCGCCCGGCAAAGTGGTTAGCCCTGTAGATTTGTTAGCACAAACTGTTCTCCGGATAATTCTGGGAATGCAAGCAGTCCTGACTTACATCCATCCACCGGCTCGTCGACAACTCGCGCCTTGGTACAATTCATCGCTTCTTCGTTAGATTGAGACTTCAGCACACCTGGGCAGACGTCGTTATTACAGCGCGCATTCATCGCGCGTTGGAGAGCATCGTCTTGCCAGCCGAATACATAGTCTCCATGCCACGAGTATCCATGCTGATCGCCGGTGCTGAAAACGAATGGCTGCGAGCCATCTTCGGGCCAGAGCTCAGGGTCGTTGAAGGGCCGAGTCTGCGGTGGATGTTTTGTTAGAACAAGAACCTCTGTGGCAGAGACAGAAATTGGAGCTCACAAGTCAAGATCTCGACTTGTGAGGCATAAAGAGAAAGTGGTTGAACTCACGTCCCACATGACTTCATACATAACCTGGGGTATCACCACCGGATGGCTCGCTGGGCAAGTACCAGTAGGCCCTACGTCATTTGCTTTAGAGCCTGTTGCATAGGCAAGATGGGTCTTGTGGTCCGGGCTGTCCAAGTTGACACCATCCCAACAAGTAGGGAAAGTAACGATCGAGCGTATTCCGCCAACACAAGAAGTCTTAGGGAGTGACTGGGCGTCCGGGGCTGCGCAGTTGAGATTGCTGTTGTCTCCTGTCGCCGGCATGCAACGGTGGCACACTTTGCGCGCCTTGCTTGCGGCGGACTCGGAATCCGCCGTGGCGTCACCAATAAGCATGCGGAATCCAGGTTTGAAGGCGGTGACGCTTGTTTTGTTATTGGCAGATGGAATGTAGTACACGGTGATGCCACCGATACCAATGAGGCCTTCGCTTGGGATCTGAGGCACGCGCTTGTATGTTCCATTGCGGGCTCGGAAGTAAAGTACAGAAGTCCAGTAATTGGAGAAGTCTTCCGAGAAGGTGCAGCTAGTGCAGGTAGAACCTTTCACAAGATCGTGGGTCGCATGGTCCATGCTAGGCTGAAAAGAGTTGCCCCCAACGATTTGGTGGAGATGCGGCGAAGGAACGGAGCCGGGGTTGACCAGAGGGTCTATGCGATCGATGACGAGCTGCGAGCACTCGAAACGCATCATCGGAACCATGCCTTGGGCATACACATGCTCGGCGAGGAATGTGAGAGCTAGAGTCTTCCACTGCATGTTGAACGGTATGACCACTAGCGTTAGTGTGAATCGAAAAGTTGAAGTGTATAGACGAAGACGACTTGTGTAATAACCCAGATTATGGTTCGTATATACAGAGAAAGACCATCGTTTTCCAGGGTAGAGGCCGTCCATTTGCCGTGGGATGCCTAGTCAATCTCAAGCTAATTAACATGGCTAGGTGGGGACGCGGGAGTTGAGGATGCAGGGGCTAACCGAACAATGTGCAACTTAAAGCACTTATCGGTCATCCCAACAGACGCGTCACCCAGGGGTGCTCAATTCATCTTTTGATTCAACCAGCTCAAACGTGGTGCGAGGATTCGCTGTGATGCCGACCGTGCTTGACTTTACTATTTGTAAGCTGGTATGGCTCTGGTCCAACGGGACCGTAGTGAACGATAACGCGCCAAAGAATCGCGTCGTCTTCTACATCGATGCGATGGTCGCCTTTCGCCTAGGGATTTGTTTCTACCCTTTCATGCCAAATCCGATATGTCATTGAGATCGCTCGATGCCGTCGTAATATCGTTTCTCTGTGTTATACGGCACCATAACTCGTGCAGATTATAAGTAATCGTTGTAAGGCTTGGGGTTTTATTGTTCGTTCTGTGTAGGAACCGGTGATCTGGACGCTGCGCTGTGATCCACATCTGATCGTCGCATCGAGCTGACGACCCCACAAGAGCCTGGGAAGTCCCACGCAGCATCGCTGCCCTAGTAGCGCACACGCTCTGTCGATAAAGCAGGAGCATGGACGCGAAAGAGACAGGATGGTGAAGATCGATGGAGCAATGGAGCGATGGCAGGAGAGGTGTGTTGGACGTGTCGTGCTGTTTGGGTGCGGGCAAGGTTCCCAGTCTCTCCCAGTCTAGCCCCACAACGGACTGGGCGAAAGCTTAGTCACCAAGTGCCTCTTCGTTTCTCTACAAACGTCTTCCTCTCTAGTGTAGTATCCCTCAGTTCCGTAGAAAAACTTCAAAAGTTCATGGTCTACTCGCACCACTATAGTAAAGGCATAGTGGTGTACTAATCGTCTCGTTGCGTTCGTTAGCGTATATCTCGCGTACGTGTAAGAATCCCCACCGCAGCCTGCGCACCCCCGGACACCACACCACGTGCCTTCCCTTTCCCTCCTTCACCAAAGCCATCCTTTCGCTGTCCAGTGTTTCGACCTCTGCGTGTCTATTTTCAGACCACTCCTCACCGGCATTCTCCTTACGTGCACGCAACCCCCTCACAACTGCGCCAAAACGCCGCGCGGAGCACAAACTGTACGCCTTACCTCAGAGCCAACCAAGAACTCCACTACAGCGCGACAATCTCCCGCGAACCCATCCTTACGTCCAGCCACAAGGCGCCACAAGGCTGACACAAGCAATATCCAACAGACTTGGCACGTGCAACAAAGCCCATTTTCCTAAATCGTGCAGTTTGTTTGCCCCACGCTCGTGTTCCTCCAGCGCGCAGTTAGTGTTAACAGCAGGTTTTAGGCTCGAACGCCTCTAAAAGGCGGAGATTTGAGGGTCGCGATTTCAAGAATTGGTGTAGGCTGTGTGACCGTTTACGCTCAGCTTGGTCGGTGAGTATTTAGAGGAGTTGTTGCTGAAGTGTGCGCATTGCAATTAGACTTGTCTAGAAAGAGAAATTCTGTCAGTGTGTATTTGAAACAGGCGAAGATGAAGCTCTGCGAGTACTGCATTGAACACATCCTAAAGAGCAAAGAGTCCTGGAATTATCTCCGATGCGAAACCTGCGTTACCGAGAACCCCACCACAATCCAGCCATCTACGCCCAAAAGACCCCGAAAGCCGCGAAAAACAGAGCGCTGCCTCTTCTGTAGCACGCTACTCGACGACATTGAAACACATGCACCCCACTTGCACAGCTTCAACGGGTATCGCTGGACAATCCGATCCCTATCCCGGATAAGAGAGAGTCTGGAAACCATCGTCGTGACATTTCATCCGATTACTACCCAGTTTTCAGTGCCACATCCGACCCACACGAGTTCTGCGCCGAATCTCCCTACTCGGGCGTTCTACCTCTTTCCCGAGGAAGCCCTGGGACCATGGCCTACCCCCGAAGAACTAGGTCACTCCACCAATCCCACCGCAAACGGTGGCGCGCAGATAAAGTCCTGGCTGGCGACATGCGACGAGACGCACACTGGCTGCATGAAGCGTCGGAAAGCCAGATCAGCTTCGTCGCGCTTCGTGCCAACCCGCCTCCTTGACATAAGCGGCCCGCCGGAGTCGCACATGAAAGTCATTGAGACGGCCAAAACGGCGGTGCGCAGCCCGTATGCCACTTTGTCGCATTGCTGGGGGCTCCTCGAATTCGTGCGCCTCTTACCGACAACGAAGAAGCAGTACATTGAAGAAGAGGGCGTACCGTGGCAGATGCTAACGAAGAATTTTCAAGAGGCGATTGTGGTAGCAAGGTTCTTGGGGATAGAGTACATCTGGATCGATAGCCTCTGTATAATACAGGGCCCGGATGGTGATTTCAAAACTGAGGGCGAACTGATGCACCAAGTGTATCGCAATAGCTATGTTAATATCGCCATTGTGGATTCGGCGAATAGTGAGGGTGGTGTATTTCGCGATAGAGATCCGGGTGATGTTGCGCCCGTAACATATCAGTCCGAACCCGATGAGACATCAGCCATGTTTGGTAGCAAGGCTTGGAGAGTCGTAGCCGGGGACATATATGAGAGCGAGCTGCTGAATACGAAGCTCTATGTTAGAGGATGGGTATTCCAGGGCAAGGAACTCAATAAAAATAATGCTTAATCTATACTGACTTCCCTACAGAACGCATGCTGGCTCCGCGATGCCTCCACTTTACCAAGCGACAGGTGTTCTGGGATTGCGCTTCTATGAGCGCCTGTGAGTCCATTCCTTTCGGACTTCCATCCGCAATAGACGGCCCAGCACGACCAGACCGTCATTGGCACAGTCGTCTCCAAGAGCCGGATGAGACTGCTCTACAATACGTCGGGCCAAGTGATTTCCCGCTCATGGAGTTCTGGAAATCGGCCGTGCGCAGATACACCAAATGCGCGCTCACAAAGGGTGCAGATAAGATGATCGCTCTATGGGGTATCGCAAAACTAGTACGAGATGGGCTGGAAGTTGAATACGGGTTGGGGCTGTGGGAGCAGAATCTCGAAGACCAATTGACGTGGCGAGTCGCTGAATGCACACTGGACGAGCGGCCTACCGACTCGACTGCCTGGGGTATAGCACGAAATTTCCCATCGTGGTCGTGGGCTAGCATGGACGGAATAATCGAGGTCGCCGATCGATTGTCACAGTCGGACAAAAAGCACTGGACCGCTAAAGATCATATCGGCCAAGCCCTGAAGTTCGATCTTGTCGGAGTGCAACGCTCAATCGAACCTCCACCTAGACTCGCTAGCCCATCTTCTCCTACGCAGACTCGTGGTATGAGCGATACCGTTGTGGAGCAGCAAGCTCGATATAGGGAGTTGGGAAAGACACTCTCAGCAGAGAAAGGCCGTGAAGGTGAAGCGTTGATCAATGGGGAGTTAGACCGAAATATTGAGCCCAAGTTCTACAGCACGTCGCTGGCGATAGCAGGGCACGTTGGTCAGGGGAAGTTGCAGCCAATTGCCCCTCTAAGACGATGGCGGCTTAGCATCGAAGGACTGGACGCCGAGTTGGAAGCATTTCCAGACATCGTTCCCAAGCCAGATACTTTTGACTACTATCCGCATTTCGTGGTACTTTCGGCCAAGCAGGTTGTGGACTCGAGCGATGCGAACATTTTGAATTCATACGACGCAGAAGATGATGAGCAGGACTCTGATGACGACCAATCACTGAGAGAGCGTCTCGCCACAAAAGAGTTCTTCGTTTCAGGAAAAGGAATTCTGATGAAAGGGCTTGGTTCGAGCCGCTTCCATCGGACGGGGGCCTTCCAGTTTGAGCGCATTAGCGGAGCTGATTGGGCGAAACTGTTGGAACCGGCGAAGATCAGTTTCTGGTTGGACTGACTATGGGCAAATCGTGTGTCTTTCTATGTAGGACTGATAGAGTACATTCAACGCCACATTCGTGTACCTTTACGTAAAACGTATGTTCGAACTGGTGGTGCTTCAACGATCGTTTGCATCGATGTGACAGTCCTCTTCAACCTAGCGGGCGTGATCTCTGCGGGTTCTTCTGAAAGAGTCATTGGCTCCCAACGAACTTGAGTGCGCCCAGTGGCGGGAGCTCCGTGGTACGAAAATGTCTTCCTCATTGACCTATTCCGTCCTAGGGCCTGGCTTGCTTCGTGAAGGCTTTCGCTGTATCTGTCGGCGACGAAGTCCCAGAAAGTTTCGTGAAAGGCAACTACTTTATGGGGGCGCTCGTAAGCCATTACGGAGAGAAAGCCTCTAGCAGCTCTGGTGATGTCCTCACCGCTGCGGATCTCGATGGCAACGGAATCATGAAGTAGTTCCTGCATGCGTGGGATGTCTACTCCATCGGGGTCGCGACGAGCAGCCGCAAGGACCTTCAGTCCAAGATCGCGTTGGTGTGTATCTTGTGCTTCCAAGACTTTGATAGCAGCCTCGTAAAGCGTTACGATGTTGTTAGGTAATTGATACCGAAGTTGAAGTAGGTCGTCAGCCGAGCGAGCGTCATGCACGGAATCTAGACCCGCTTTGGCAAGTCCAATGTGGCCGTCGGCTTGATCCTCAATCTGATCAGCAATAGCTCTTGCACGGCCGGGATAGTTCCGCAAAGATGAACCGAGTATCGACAGAGGTGGTTTCACGGCGGAGCTGCCGAGGCCAAGATCGCCATGTTCACGCTCCATGTCCCAAATGATGAAAGCCTTCATTGCTTCTTCGGTGGTACCGACTACAATGTTGACATGATCGTAGTCTTCAGAAAACTTGTCGCTGGACTCACTACAGTTTGATTAGCATAGGGTATGGAGAGATAGAGGCGGAGAATCGTACCAGTTAGCGCAGATTCGCCCAACAGAGCGGCAAGCAAAGCAGAGTACATCTTTGCAGGTATCACATGTAAGGTAGAGCTCCAGACGTTCTCGAGCACCGTAGTCGATAGGCTCCTCGTCATCGTCATCGTCGTCGCCATCCTCATCCTCATCTGCTTCCTTGTCTTCTTCCTGATCTTCTTGTTTGTCTACTGCGGCTAATACGTCTCCTTCGCTTCGTTGTCCTCGTTCGCTCGAAATCTCTCCCTGGTTTGAATTCTCTCTGTCGCTGGTAGCGCCATCAGACGTTCTGTCAGGGTCCGAATCACTGTCCAAGGCTTCCCCGTGGTCTCGATGGTCACATTTGACTTCCCAGTACTCATATGTTGCAATTCGAGAGGTAAGCATGATGCTCACCCGGTGACGTTGGAGGTCGCAGAACTCTGCGTCAAGCAGAAGGCGCAGGCTTGCGCTACCGCAATCAATACCATCGATAACGAGAAAAATCCGTGAATCATCTTTGAGTGCTTGAAGACGGCCGTAAAGCGCCTTGCGAATGATGGAGAGTCGGAACTGGACTCTTCTGCCACCTGGTTTGCGATAGCGAGCAATCTCATATTGAGTGTAATCATTCTCACTCCCATCGTCTGTGCACTCTTCCCATTCGCCGATTCTTTGGTAAATGGCGACTAGAAAGTCTTCCAGAAACTCGGGCTCTTGGACAGACGCATCTTCTTGGACGAAAAGGGTGATCACTAAGCCATGGGGCTGAAACTTTTCTTCTAGATACCTTGCGGTGAGAGCCGCTAGCGTGGTCTATGCACAGTCAGCCTAATATTAAATTCGTTTGCCTTCTTGTCACACCTTTCCAGAACCTGGGCTACCAATGCAGTGCAATTGCCATTTGATGCGCTCTCGAGACCATCGCTCGAAACTAGGGTGCGTAAAGAACCAGTCAAAGAGTGCAGGGAACACGTCTGAGGAGAGATGGTGGGTGAGGACGGAATCCACTCGAGCCATGGATGCATGCAAATTCAGAGGTCGCGAAAACTAATTCAAATTCATGGACGTAATGTAATAACTATAGCACTGCCCCGCCACCGGACTCCGTGGCCCCAAGCTGAGGTGTAGCCTTGGCAGGGTAGCTGAACCGAGAAGCCAATACGGCTATTTTGGGGGCGTAACGCAAAGCTTAGCCCCCAAATAGCCTTGTGGCCTGTGACTGTGCGCAAATGATCAGGAGTGTCAATGCTTGAATGTCGAGGTTAAAGGTACAGGACGCCGTCATGCAAGTGCTTGTTGGTGTTGTGTTGTGTTGCGTTCTTTGCTTAAGACCGACCGCCGTCCGTTCCCTATCTCGAATCCTTTGAGCGAGATGTTGTTCCAAAAAGCCGTCGTTCTTTGCTTTGCAGGCTGCAGTGTTGCGCAGTCTTTACGGTCGCTACCGAAGCAGCTCCACGAGCGTCAAGATGCATCGCCAACCAACGAGCCGGCAGCGCAGTCCACGGCATGTGGCGACATAATAGCAGCGGTTGACAATGATGGTGCGTGAATGCTCCTTGGCCGACTCGGAGGCGGGAGGTGGTGGTGCGAGGCGACAAGACGCAAGGCACGATGGCAAGCGGTGCAAGCCGGCTTATTCATCACCTCTCAGCCTTCTATCCCCACCCGCATTCCATCTACTCTTTCCCCATTCGATAAGTCTCGTACAACGCTGACATGTCTAGGCCTTTCCACTTTCTCGGCCAAGGATGCTTACGCATGTCTTTCAAGCGTGCCGTTCAATCCCGCTGTCGCGACGCGATTCCTCCAGTACTACAATCAGACCTTACAGCTCCAGTCTACGGTAACTCAACTGAAGAACCCGCCCAAAGGGTATCAGCAGCCTGCCGTTGATGTTCAAGAGGAGCTCGCCACCATACAAAAACGCATCGATGACGGCTTCTACGGCAATCAGTATACCTTTGAAGCCGACGTTCAGCTATTGACGTTTGCGTTGCACGATGGCCACGTTAACCTTAAAGCCGGAGTACTGGCGGCCTTTTCTTTTGGAAGTCCCTTCGAAATTGCGTCCGTATCGGTCGATGGCAAGGAGCCACCCAAGATTTACTTGACTGGTGAGTTGCTCAAGCGCTTTTCATCAACATGAGCCTGATCGTGAGCCTAGGCGACATCATCTGGAGTCAACTGGAAGGCTGGACGCCGTCAGCAATCAAGACCATCAACGGCGAAGATGCTGTCGACTACCTGACTAAGTTCGCGGCCCTCAATTCAGGGGGCTTCCTGGAACCGCATGCTGAATGGAACGCACTCATGTCGTCCCCAGTGCTAGACATTCAGAGTGGGCAAACCGTCTGGGCTGGTGCCGCAACATTCTTCCCCGGTGAAAATCTTACGGTAAATTTCGAGAACTATACTGCCACAGACGACAGCACCTTCTGGGCCACCGAGTGGGATGCCGCCTACCACGAATTTGCCAACTTTACGGGACCTCTTACGACCGGCGGCGACTTCTATAACTACTTTGTGCTCGGTAACGTCCCTGACTCCTTCGACCCCGACCGGATCATCGACCCGGATTTTTCCGCCGAAGCAGAGGCCGCTCCAGGCAACTGGACGGAAGCGAGCTTCGGCGCATATCCCGAAAACCCCGATGTTGCCCAATTTGATCTTGGCCCTGACACCTCTGGGTATGTGTCGGGGTACTTTTTCGACGATATCTCCACTGGTGTACTGAGTCTGCCGAGCTTTTCCGCCAGTGATGACTCCGTCGGAAACTATTCGCGTGCTATTAGAGAGTTCATCGTCGGTGCATCTGAAGCCGGACTGGAAAACGTCATCATCGACTTGCAGAGGAACCAGGGTGGTCTTACTCTTTTAGCTTACACTACCTTCAAGGTCT
>Ga0247740_1001203_pt1 | contig 11369 bp, 7 predicted proteins | sample UWRJL148409B2_FD_180942 | JGI IMG/M metagenome (GOLD analysis project Ga0247740, IMG submission 180942) | Plant litter microbial communities from Arlington Agricultural Research Station in Wisconsin, United States - UWRJ-L148-409B-2 | ecosystem: Environmental > Terrestrial > Plant litter >...
AACAGTGACCTGTCGGTTGAGGTTGGGCTGAACACCAGCCAAGTTGGTGTTAACAGAGTAGCGGAAGTCGTCTGTCATATTCTGTTAGCATATGCTGCTCGTTGTCTGTTCGCTTTGGTAGCACTTGCTGACTGGTTCCTGGCCCTGAAGAGCTGCCAACATGGACGAATCAACGCCCTCTTTGACATCGACGTTCATGGTCATAGGCTGAGTCGCTCGCGTAGACATGCGGAAACCGTCTTGGAACTCGTTCTCCTGAAGACCAGTGCCCTGGATGGCGACCTGAGTTGAGGCATCACTCCCAAACGGCGTCAACATAGCATTGGTCTCGACAGTCTGACGTCCGAGAGCCATGTATTCGCCGTCCAGGGTGGTGCGCTTGATCATACGAACTGTCATGTCCGTGCTGATTCGTATTAGTTACGCGCCGCGTAACTTTAAAGTGAGATTTTGCTTACGCGTTGATGCTCCTCATTGTCTCTTGGATCATCCAAGTCTGCCTATCCGGCGATAGCATGGCCACATAGGTGTTATCAGGGTTAACGGCGTTTGTGGCCAGCATCTGTGGGTCTATGGCCAGCTCAACCTGCCCACCAACGAGGTCAGTCGCGCCGTCTGTGCTGACAGACATGGATTGCGCCATCATGGCCACGAAAGGCTGTCCGGTAGATCCAGTGACTTGGTTGGCGGGAACGGCGGGGGTTTGTTGATTAACGATTAGTTGCTGTTGACTTTGAGAGAAGGTCTCGATCATTGACCGATCCGGGAATTGGAAGGAATTGAGAGCCATCTATGATGATTAGTAGACGTCTGACTGCACTGATGGTCTTGTAACTTACGTCGCCATTGAGATTAAGTACTTGATTAAATTGAGCTTGTTGCGTCTGTGCCAACACCGGCGTGCAACTCAACAGAAAGAGGAAAAGAGAAGAGACAGTTCCAGACGTCATTTTGAATGAATAGGCAGCCACCTGGGCTATGAAGAAAATAGATTAAGAACAGAAGGAATAAGTGAAAATCTAATAAGACTACTAGAAATGAACGGCGGCGGACTGCGGATCAGACTGGCTGATGAGAGGTAGTAGCAGGATTGGCATGACAGAAGTACTAAATATCAAAGGTTCTTGGGCAGCAGCCGGGTCTCGGCGGCGTGGCTAATTCCGTCACTGACATTCCGGTGTCATGTTGCTTCACGGGGAAGAGGCGCACTCCTGGTTCCGGTTAAGCCAGGCAGTTCGAGCACTAGCACCTGAGATTCTCCCACATGCCTGGTTGCATAGTTGGCCTTTTGCGGGAGTCAACTTGAGAAAGCTGGTGTTTAGGTGGTGGTTGTGTCGGTAAACGACGGTTCCGACTTGGCAAGGTATCCGTTGTGCGTGGAGTCCGTTTCAAGGTCGACTAAATTGTTTGGTTTGGTACATCTGATACCAAGTTTGGTGGGAGACCAGTTGCGAGACGAGTTTGCTACTTGGTGAAACACCGAGTTTGCAAACTGAATGGTCCAGCCCATATTTTTCGCAGAAGCATTGATCGGAGTTTGTATCTAGGAGAAAGCATTGTGAAGCAGAACGCGATGACAAAGGACACGGGGCGTTTTGGACATTGAACGGACGCAGTCATGCCGTGGTTGGACATTTGAGTTGCTAAAGGTACAAGAAGGAGAGCTAGACGGAGGACGAGCGAATAGGCCATGGTCCACGGCAGAATAATTCGTGGTGCTTTTCGGATATCGATGTGCTGGCTTGCTTCGGCCAGTATCTCGTTGCAATATTGAGGTTGGGCAGATTCGAATAGTGGAATGGGAGAGTGTGAAATGGTCAAACCAATCTATGTTTGGGTAATGTTTCGAGCAGCACGTTGCATGATCGGCCTGGAAACTTGTGGGGTTGGCTAGCTTTAATGGGACTAGCGTGTTATCATCAACATCACCGACATGGACATCTGAAAATTACCTCTGGACAACGACCAGTAGAACGACTGCGCGAACAAATCTTCCAAGAAGCTACAAGTGCGAGCGATGAACTGAATAGCACACAAATTAATAATGAGAAATTGAGTCCCATGGCTTCCGAAGAATGTACCACAAGCCTTCTCACTCAACACAAGATTGTTCATATGACTACACGCGAGTTAGACTATAATGCGACAACGAATATTATGACACGATTCAAGTAACAGCGACTTCGGAGGTCGCTACGACCCAGCTCACGGATTTTGACGCGCATTGAACTTCACATAGCCAGTCTCAGTGATTGGATAATTTTCAATTCATTCCGTTTATCGTTTCGAGAACGCCCAGATCATGCTTTAGTCCCCATTACTACACTCATAACAAAGAAAGAAATCCCGATCAGCGACTACCCCTTACATGCAAGCAGCACCGTCAATGCCAATGACCTTGCCGTTCACCCAGTCACCATCGCCGGAAGCGAGGAAGCAGACAACACGGGCAATGTCGATGGGCTGGCCGACACGCATGTGCGGCGACCAGGTCATGGCGTACTCATCAACCTGGTCGTCGCTGAGCTTGTCACCTCCGGGAATGTACTCGCGGCACACGGCGTGGTACATGTCGGTCTTGATGCCACCGGGGGCAACGCAGTTGACAGTAACCTTCTTCTCACCAGCATCTGTGTGAATGTTAGCGTTTGGACCAGAGAGAAGGAGCCTGAGTATCACGTACCGACAGCCATGCATCGGACAAATGTCTCGATAGCACCCTTGGAGCCAGAGTAGACGGCGTGCTTGGGGACACCCTTGGCCTGACCGGTAATAGATCCCATAAGGATGATCCTGCCGCCAACTTCCATCCTCTTGTACGCCTCCTTCGCGACGAAGAACTGGCCGCGGGTGTTGATCTGCATGACACGGTCGTACTCCTCCTCGGTCACATCCTTGAAGTGGCCGAACGAGACGACACCGGAGTTGGAGCAGCAGATGTCCAGCTTGCCGAAGTGGGAGACAACCTCGTCCATGAGCTTAGCGGTCTGCTTGGTGTCGGAAACGTTGGCCTTGACGGCAATGGCATCAGCACCAGTCTTCATCTCCTTGATCTGCTTGACGACCTCCTCAGCGGCCTCTGAGCTGTTGGCGTAGTTGACAACGACCTTAGCGCCACGACGGGCAAGCTCAAGAGCCATCTCCTTGCCAATACCACGGCCTGTCTCATTGTTAATCGACCGAACATGCAGAAGCGACTTCACACGCATGGGTCAGCGCGGATGCTTACCTGAGCCTGTGACAACGGCAACCTTGCCCTCCAAGCTCCATGTGGGAACAGCTGTAGCGGCCATTGTGATTGTGAGGTGGTGAAATGAGGAAGTGGGAGTTGAAGTAGTATAGAGTTGGAAGTTGCGTGTGAAGATGCGATGGTTGATGGGATGATAATCATTAAAGCTCGTGAAGGAGACCAACTATATACTCGCTCAAAGTCCGGTACGTTGATGCGGAGAATTGGAGACGGGCCTTTGCTTGTGGGACAGTGCCCTCCATTCTCTGTTCCCGAAGGCCATAGAGTTCTTCGCACAATGCCTCATTGACATTCTCCGTAACGGCAACTGGTCGGAACACGGTGCTCTTCGGCGTGTCGTAAGGCTGGAGCATACTGCGCCTGCGCCGCTTCCGCTCGGAGCGTTAGTGCCCGTAGGAGAGCCAGAGCCGTCTGCGACACCATCAGATTGAGACAAGGCTTGGGCAAGATCTCGGAAATGTGCGGGGCCGATGAGCTGAAAAGTCCCGCCTGCAGATTAGACGAGTGCAACGTCCAGATACTCATACGCACAAGTAACTTGGCGGCAATCAGTGGAACAATCTTGAAATTAAGAACACGAAGCTGTCAACTGCGCATTGATGAGCCCGCTTACAGGATGAAGAGGCCTAGACGGTCGTCGCAGAGGGACTGCCTGAATTGAAGCTAGACCGAAAAGAAACCACAACCCAAAATTTCGCGAACGACGCAGATGTGTTCGTCGTAAAAGTTTCGAAGCATCAGTCAATTAAACATCTACTGACAACATCAACCGTGACGCAGATAAGCCCAGGAAGTCGGTGTACTTGTTACAAGCACCGCATATCATGTGATGTTATCCCCAAATGTACAAGCGTAATCGCTCTTCAAGTGTCGGGTCGGCTGGCAGATCGGCCTCCCTTCTTCTTCGTGTTCTCTACACACAACAAGCTGCCTGCACCCAGAATGGCTCCCCATCCCCAGCTCGACTCGCTCCCAATGTCCGAAAAACCTTCATCGTTTCGCAATCCGGAAAAAAAAACTTTGATGTACAAGACCCATACCCGTAACCTTAGCGCCGCTTCGGCTCCGGCTCCTCACTTCCATTCGGAGATGGTCTGTGCGCGTCCGGATTGTTAACCTCACACCAACATCGTCATTCTCGATATGGTAATGACGTGGAGCTGAAGTTCCGTGTCGGTTCCCAATCAAGCACCGACAGTGTTGTTGGATACAGAAGCCGAGGAACTGAGAGCTTTGAAGAATGAGTTGGCGCTGCGGTAGTTGTAGAGCAAGTGTCGGCCTTTCATGATGGGGAAGACCTCCCCCTTGAAAGTGCGGCAACAAGGTCAAATGCGGTAGCTAGGAGCGGAAATATTTCGTATCTTGCCAGCTGGACCGCGGATCGTGAAATGCTCCCAGAGAGATCAACAACTTAACCATACTATGGTGAGGTTAGCAACTTGCAGCGTGCATGTGGCGGGTTCTGTCGGTATCGGGTTTCCACTGCCCTTCAAAAATCACTATGGCGCGATTGAATGTGGCAGAGGACCTACAGGGAGTGGCCCGTTACAACACCACCACGTCCTTACCACCTGTATCTCCAAAGTTCGCTCGATGAAATGTGGCTTGACAAGTTCGCAGCATGCTGCGCCTAACGGCTTGAGGTACCTGCAGGTGCCAGAACCATGCATGTCGATGAGTTGAGAGTTCCTGAATGCGGACGTGTCGAAAGGTGTAGGTGAGAGCTTCCACAAAAAATCGATTCTACAGTGTTGTAGAGGCAAATCACAAGCGGTTGCACAGATACGGAACTCGACGGACTCGGGGGGAATCGAACGGACACTCAACTACCCCATGCTCAGTGCCAGAAATTCGCAAATAGTAAGGCTGGACGGCCCCACGATGACAGCCTCTCGCGTAGTAGGTTAGTGTGCTCATACCGATAGGATCTGTTCAAGTCTCTGGTGCAGCAGTCGACACGGAAATCATCTTCATATAGGTCTTATCAGCATCCAGGGTCCCACACCTCGATGACATAGCTCGCCTTTCTGCCTCAAGCGTTCATCACCGTGCCATGGTAATCGCGTTGATACCGGACCTTCCCCTCATTTCCCGTAGCACTACCCACAGAGCTCAGGACCGAACTAGACCAGCATTTCGGGAAACGGCACAGCTATACGTAGAAATGCGCTCATTTCTTCAAGGTGGAAGTTCGGAGAAGAGCCCTTCGGGACAGGCACAAGGTGTCTAATGCCATATCGCACTTCTCTAATTGATTGATGTTACACAGCATCTCAGTATTGATTTGCCCAGCTCCCTCTTCCTTTCACTGAACAATCCAAAAGATGAGTTCAAAACTTGGAGAGGTTCACCGACTTGTCAATTCCAGTGCCCGAAGCCATCGACAAGACTCGTGGCAGTAGGCGGTGGAGCGGTTTGCAGAGCTACACCTACGTCAAGCCTAACCCTGCGGCCAGGTGTCGCATACATGCGACTCAACACCGGTCCTGCATGCTCCTGCAGGTGCCGTTCAAACAGCCAGTCAAATCCTGCAAACCCGACGCAAAACGTGGTGCCGACTGAAGAAGGCGCCGGTGTCACCGGCCACGGTAACTGCCGACACTCCGTCCTCATAGTAGAGTGACAATATTGGCACCAAGATTCTGAAGCTTCGAGAGGAGCAGTCCGCTCGCACGTTCCCTTTGGTGGTGTAGTGCGGGCAGCCGTAGCATGACCGTGTGCAGATCATCGTATCCGGCATTCAGAATGCTCACATTTGAACTATAAGCACGGTCAAGCTCCTTGTGTGACAGTGTCAGCACTCAATGGGGAAAGCGGACTAACTACTTTCTACGGTGGATGGTGAATTACCGGCCTCGACGGGTCATGTCTGCCACACTTGGGTATGACTGGGATCGTGGTAATCAAGACAGTCACACAGTTCCGGCCGCGTAAGCTCTAGAAGCAGCAACCTGCATGGACATGTCTTGGTATCTTAAAGTGGCTCTATATGCAGAGTCGGAGTATGCACTCGTACTCCGTCAAATGTTCATCCCTACCCAAAGCCGCTTGCGTAAAGACGATCATTGCTCAAACCTTGTCATAGCATGTCGGGTAGGCCCGAATAAGGATGGGCGACGCTCGTCGAGCGTCTCAGGTAGCCAATGACATCGATTACCGTAGTGACCTACAACTTTAGTACCATTCATTCGGGGTGAGGACCACTGGCGATATGGCGGTATGATACCAGTAAGTGGGCCCAACGTGGTGGGGCGCTGTTCAGTACCAAAGGTGGTTGACAGCCCAAGGAATCATGCAGCGATGCGCAGGGTGAGGATCATGGTACGGGTACGGGGAATTGCGAGGGGGGATGTAACGGGATGGACGAAGGCGTTGTAAAACAAGGTACGTGCCCCACTGCATAGCTCTCTGTATTGCTTCAAACAGTACTTGTGCCCCTCCCTGGCTAATTTCCGATGTCCAACGCCTGTATTCTCCGAAGCTGATACAAAAACGCCGCCACGCCCTTCTTCTTCGTTACTTGCAAAGGATATCGTCCTGCCTGCCTTGGTTCCTAAAAATATCCGATCACCCTCATCCTACCGCAGTGACGCGTTTCTTCACAAGGAGGCTTGCCCCGCGATCACCTGGTGTGTCCTCTCGTCTTCGTCCAAGATCGCTATCGACCAACGACCACACACCAACCCCGCCATCGAACCCATGACCGCCAATCACCATTTCCATCCCCTACTCGGTCACTATCCAACGTGAAACGTAAGCGCAGATCGAAAAAAGCAAGAGCAGGAAGCCATTGCGCCTGTTAGAATGAAGCCTTCATAAGATCATACTATGTACACAACAAACGATCGGCCGTGAGAAGGAAGTCCGTTCCTATTGCGAGCCCCGCACACCCACATGTCCACAGTCGAGCGAGTTGGATTGATGATGAAAGATGATAAAGAGGTAGTACGATGGAGTGCGATATCGGTGTCGACGGCCATTGGCAGACTGAACGCCAACGAAAAATTAAACGACACCTTCTAGACCTGAGTCTTAGCCCACTGGTGGGTGCTGGATGCCCCTCATGGCATCGACTTCCATCTCATACCAGACAGGAAAGCCGTACTATACATTACTGAAACTCTCCTTCGTTAGGTCGTGAACGGCATGTCGAAGCGCCCCGTACGAACAACGCCGAATACCCAAGTACGCCCCTTTAACGCCATCGACCTTCCCTAGCGTGACTCGCCGGTCGAACATATAACAAGGACCACCCGTGTGGAACGATCCGAGAGCACTTCTGGATCGGGTGGTGATGGGAGTCTATCGAAAAAGATGGAACGCGGCGGCGGTCGACGAATGGCAACAACTGCGTTCATTCCTGGCCAAGACTGACCAGTTCTGATGGAGAATGTCCGAAGACGGAGAAAAAGCGAGCTAGCCTCTCGCCAGCTTCTCGAGCTTACCCCGAATGCCGTCGGAGAACCTCGTGGAGATGCCCTCATCGATCACATCGATGCAGTGGGAAAGAACAGTGAACCCGTTGTCGATCGCAACCGGCGTCCCGTCAAGCTTGCTCAACGTTGGTACACCTTCTCGTCGCGTTACGTACCGGACGATTGTCGGATCGTTCGCTTGAAGACGATCCACTGGGAAAGTTGCTCCTGGAGGACGGTATTGACCTTGCTGGTTTGGGCTGATGGCCTCGTTGTGTGTGAGGGAATCGGTCCAGAGCACAAGAGCGGCGCGGTAGATCGCCCCAGGCCACCAAGGAGGACGGATTCCCTTTGACATCTCCCTGACGATACGGAGGATTTGACCAGAGTGGAAGACCGCCTCATGAACGTCCGAGACGCACTTCTTGTGGATCCAAAGCATCTGCTGATACGTGCCATCGACACCCTCCCGGCGCGCAAGACGCTCGATTTCGGGAAAGTTTGTAACAGCGTTCAGGCTGATGAGATGGAACATGACGAAGTTGGCCTGCATCATAGGACACATAGGATTCGCCTTCATGTACCTCTCGGCCAGCTCGAACCATCGCTGCAACAACGACTGCACTTCTTCGAGACGCACGCGTGTCGACGCTGCAGTCACAGCCCTCGATCGTTGCCTTGAAGCTGTCGTGTCGGAGAAGCAACTGAGCAGTTGGCAATACTGGCACACCAGAGTTTGAAGGGGGTGTAGGAGGAGGCGGAGGTGCATAGGAGTGAGCTGTACCCCTTGAGCGATGATTTCATCATCGAGGAAGTGACGGAAAAGATCTCTCAAGCTCAACGGTCTCGCACCTGATGCTACCGACGGGTACCCGTTCGAAAACTCATGTATCTGGCTGAACATCTCAGACCAATCTGAAGGGGTCTTGGCCTGCCAGAGACGATCCGAGTCCGGCATAGGCGCGCCAAACTCGGTCACAGAGAACAGAGGCGCAGTGTCGTGAAACAGGGACAGATCCTGGTCGACCATAACCCACGAGTAAATGAGCCTAGAGGAGTTAGTCAGAAAGTCCACGTGACTCACACACTGGGTTCCGAGGTCACCCTAGGATTTTGGCACTTACCGACTTCGGCCTTCCTGTTGAATCCACTCCCTCCACAACATATCCGTCGTCGTGTTCCCATTCATGTGTGGTGTCGACACGTTCCGAGGCTCGAGAATACCCGAATGCCGCAGCATTGCGAAGTACATACCACGCTGGCCCATAGCAATGTCCATTTGCCACTTGTCGCCGCTCCACGCCGCCTGAACAGTGAAGAGGAGAGCTGCACGCAAGACGATGGGATCACCGGCCATGATGATATTCTTCTCAACCAGGTCAAACAGCGAGATGCGGCACGCTTCAGTGAACCCTCCAGTCAACCATCGTGCTTCAATCGACGGAATCGTCATCGCGCCTTGTGCAATCATCATCAGAATGAGCAGGCTGGATGCCTTGTCATTGTAGTTCTGCATCAACTCGTTTGTGTCGAGGACACCACGCGCTGTGGTAGGGTAGAAGCGTTCGAAAGAGTTGGCATAGGAGCGGAGAAAAAGATCAAGAACGTGAGCGGGAGGTAGAAGGACAAAGTTCGAAGCACTCGAGCCTGGCGACTCGCCGCTACTTGGGGAGCTACTTGAGCCGTCTTTGTGGATGTCAAGAGCCTTGTGCAGGAAACTTTGTGTGATGGCGAGGAGCTTGTCGCGCGTAGCCTCATAGATCTTGGCCACCTCTATCCGACCGCCTTGATGAAAGTCAGAATCGTCCCAGCACGGCCGCCAGTTACTCCAGCCTTCATGATTCTTCAGACTCTGCTCGAGGCGCTCAAGATTGAGCCTTGCAGTACGAGGGCAGGAGCTTGATGGAATCGAAGGGGTGCAACGGAAGACGGTCCAGCCATCTTGAGCCGCAATTATGGCCCCAAGATCGGGGATGCCGACATCTACAATGGAGCTTTGGCGGTGCGAGGGATAGAACATAGATGCCGAGCTCCCAATCTGAAGGTCTGAAAACGACTCGTCCATTCTTGGTGTTTGCAGCGGTGTCTGGACTGGCCCGAACGTTTGCGAAGGTGACATCTCCGGGATCATGCCGAGGATGTCCTCGGCTGGGGGGCCCATGGTGATGTCCATGTTCATCGACATCATTAGTGAGGGATCAATCCGCATGGGGTCGAAATCCTGGCCCATGGACATGGTATTCCAAGGGTCCATCATGAACCTTGGGCTCGCACCATCCGAGGTGTCACGTACCGACCGGACGAAATCGTCGTATCCCGACATAGGCGTTTGTGAGACGAAGCCACTAACCGGGGTGGGGAGAGGGGACAGAACGGCGGGAATCGCTGAGGGCACAGCGTTGGACGGTGAATGTTCGAAGAATGGAGGCGAAGTTGTAGAGATGGTCACGGTCAGTGACTTCTCCTCGGTTGGTGTGGGGTTTTGAATCTGCTGGACAGGCAGGGAGACGGACGGGTGACGCGAATGTGACGTCGAGGACGACCGTGAGGGTGCCTGTGTTTGCGAATGTCCATTCTGAAGCTGTTCAGATGATTGCCCTAATCCATTCTCCGGGGCAGGAGAGTTGCCACTCGAGTCGTTCTGAGACTCATTGTTGTTTCCACCCTCGCTCGAGTTCCCGCTCCCAGACCCCTCCCCGGCCGGCACAACCCTGTTCACGTTCTTGGACGCTCGACGAGTCGGACGCAAGGTACACTTCAGGTTTCGCTGTGCACACCGGCTGCAAGGGAATTTCTTGTCGCACTTCGTCTTCGTCTTTGCGCAATTGCTGCACGCAATCGGGGTTCGACCGGCGGATTTTGGTATTATGCCGGCATTGGGGGGAAGACCCTCTTGGTTGTTTGCATCTCGACCGTGGACCGTGTAATGCCGCTGCAGCAAATCTCTGGACGGACTGTTAGACTACCTTGAAGTCATGGAGTCGACGGGAACATCACTCACCGGCGAGCAAAGCTCATATGACAGGTAAAGCATTTGAATGGCTTGACGTTTGTATCTACAGGAACCAACATGATCAGTTTGTGTCCAAGAGCAACCCTCGAAGATTGCTGGTTGACAGGTGTGGGGTGTACTCACGGGTCAGGATATGCCTTTCCAGATGTTCATCTCTGGTAAAAGACTGGCCGCAATAGGTACAGAAAACCATGTTGGAGAGCCGGTGCAACGAAAGTTGCCGTCAAGAGCGAGGATCAAGGTGTCGACAAAGAATTTCGGGATGGCGGGACTAGGCGGGAATTGGAGTTATTCAGGAAATTATTTGGTAGTGATTGATATTAGCGCCGAAATCGTACCAAAGACATGGAAGTGGAGAATGATAATGCTGCGAACGCAATTGCCGGAACAAGTGAATTGTGGTACGGTCAACCACGGAGTGAGGAATCGACCACGCTGGGCCAGGTGAAGAGACAGAAAGCTCGGGAGCAATGATGTATAAGGGTTCGTGCGTTCGTCCCGGGACTATTCTCGCGCTTGGTCTGGGTCCGGCAAGGTGCGGGCTGGCAGTGAGCAGGAAACGACTAGGTTGTGTTCGGAATAGCCACGGTGAGGATAGGCAGTCGAAGGCGAGTTTCAGATGATGGAGGCGAGGTCAGAGTCAGATGCCAGGCACTTGTCAGGCAGGCTGCGGTCCGAGCTGAGGGTGGAC
>Ga0247740_1001204_pt1 | contig 11367 bp, 9 predicted proteins | sample UWRJL148409B2_FD_180942 | JGI IMG/M metagenome (GOLD analysis project Ga0247740, IMG submission 180942) | Plant litter microbial communities from Arlington Agricultural Research Station in Wisconsin, United States - UWRJ-L148-409B-2 | ecosystem: Environmental > Terrestrial > Plant litter >...
GAGACACACAATGAGTTCGAGAGGAACATCTGTGCCCGACGCGCCCCGTCCTGTAATCCCCGGCTTCCACCCCGATCCGAGTGTGGTGCGGGTGGGTGCGGATTTCTACCTCGTGACGTCGTCGTTCGAATATGCGCCAGGGATCCCGATCTTTCACAGCCGCGACCTTGTCGAGTGGGAACAGATCGGCCATGTTCTCGACCGGCCTGGCCAGCTCGATGTCGCTGCGGCGGGAGCATCCGGCGGCATCTTCGCCCCCACCATTCGCCACCACGACGGCCGCTTCTGGGTGATCACCACCAACACCACCGATGCGGGTGGACAGATTCTCGTTTGGGCCGATGACCCGCGTGGCCCCTGGTCTGACCCGGTGCGGATCCCCGAGATCGACGGAATCGACCCGGACCTCGCGTGGGATGACGCCGGCCACACCCTCGTAACCTTCTCCAACTTCGACCTCGTCGCCGACCAGGCGCGTATCCGCCAGGTGCAGATCGACCCTCACACGGGCGCCGTGCTCACCGCACCCGTCGACCTCTGGAGCGGATCTGGGCGTGCGTATCCCGAGGCCCCGCACCTGTATCGCATCGACGACGACTGGTACCTCATGATCGCCGAGGGTGGCACCGAGCGCGGGCACTCCGTCGTCATCGCCCGCGGCCCCACCCCGCAGGGACCCTTCGTCGCCGCGCCCAACAACCCGATTCTGACGCACCGCGCCCGCACCGGCACCCTGCAGAACACCGGCCACGCCGACCTCGTTGAGCGGGCCGATGGCAGCTGGGTCATGGTCTTTTTGGGTGTGCGGGTGCGCGGGATGTCCCCGAAGTTCCACGTACTCGGCCGCGAAACGTTTGCCGCCGAACTCGAGTGGCACAGCGGGTGGCCCTCGGTGGGTCGACTTCTCACTCCTCCCACTGACGCCGGCCGCGTGGTGGACTCGGGAGTAATCGACCTCTCGTCGGAGCTCGGATTCGAGTGGAGCGCCTCCGGCACCGCCGCGGCGCATCCAGTCGCGGCGGTCGGCGATGGCTCCCTTATCCTTTCGGGCACTGCGGAATCCGAGGTGTTTCTCGGACGCCGGCAGCAACACCTCTACGCGGACGCCATGGTCACTATCGCTCCCTCGGGCGGGCGCGGTGCACTGTTGCTGCGGGTCGACCCCCAGCATGAGTACGGCGTCTCGGTCTGCGACGGGCGCGCCACCGCGCTCAGCCAGGTCGGCGCCGTGCGCGCCGCGATTGTGGAGCGCGATGTGGATAACGTCTCGGAGGGCGCTGCGGCAGGAACTGCGGAAGACCACACCACCGTCTACGTGAGTGTGATCGCTGCGGCATCCGGATCCGGCGCTCCCGACACCGTGGTGATGGGCTACCTCACCGACGGCCAGCGCGTGGAACTCGCTCGCCTCGACGGCCGCTACCTCTCCACCGAGGTCGCGGGCGGATTTACGGGACGCTTCTTCGGAATCACCACGTGCAGCGGCCGGCCGGCGTTCTCGGAGTTCCGTTACCGCGGGTCGGACTCGGCGGAGTCGCTCGCGGCCGTGCTGCCGTAAGTAGCCGTACTGCCGTAAGTACGGTGCGGGCTGACGTTGCGCGGCTATCCCGCTGTGGCACTACGCCCGCTCGAGCTGCATAACCTCAAGGCCGTCAGTGTCGAAGAAGCTGAGCACGTCACCGTCGATGGCGATCGACCGTGCCTGGCCGACTGAGACCACGGAGAATCCGCCGCAGCCCATCAGGGTAGACGGGCCTGTGGTGGCGAGAAAAGATCCGTCATCTGCACCTCCCCAACTCCCTCCGTTTTCATTGCATCCGTCGGAGCCCCGCCACGTTCCGTTGGAGGTAAACGCAACGTACGGTTCTTCCGGCATCTCTGAGACGTCGATACCAACAGGCACCCATCGTCCACCAAGATCGTCCGCGGCCGCAGGAACAAGCCCCTCCGCGAGCGGCACCGCCTGTCGCAGGGCTTCACGAGTGGCATCCGTGATGACCGGGGGTTGTGTAAGGAAGTCTGCCGCCGTGGGAATGGGTTCGGGCGCACCGTCGATCGTCAGCGTTGCGACAACGTCGCCAGCCATATCCGTGAGCTCCCAGCCAGCGTCACTCGTGCGGAACGAGGCGACTGACTCCAACCAGGGCACCGTCATCGAGGGGACGCATGCGGTGTCAGCGGCCCAGGTCGACGCCTCGAACAAGTTCCCGTTCGACTGCCATGCGCCGGAGGTGATGCCACACTCGCGCCACAGCTGGAAGTCCCCGGCGTCGATGCGAAGCCACGTGTCGAGGCCTTCACCCTCGGCACCGGACACCCGCCACAGGTTCACCAGGCCGAGGGGATCGGGCGCCTCGCCGAGGTCGACACTCGCGATCGGTGTTGCGTCGGGTGCGGGTGTGCGTGGCGGGATGCTCGGGCCGTCAGTGCCGGCCTCGCCCGCCGCACAGCCGCTGAGGGCCAGCACAACAATGACCGCGAGCGACAACGATCGTTCGGCAAATCGCATGGTGCTCCCTCGATCTCGACGAGGAATCCTCGTCTAGCCCGACGCTACCAGCGTGGGGCACAGCGCGGTAGTGCGTCAGATTGCGGGTTGGAGTTGGGCAGCCTTTAGTCGCGGCAACAGCATGAGTGGCAGGAGGCATCCGGCAATCCCCACCGCAACCGCGCCGAAAATGCCGAAGCCCGGGGGCCAATCAGCCGACGTGTAGCCGCCGTTGAACGCGGGGGTGATGACGTAGTCGGTGATGGTGTTGCAGAGCACCACAAGAACAAGCGCGCTGACCGCCGGCCAGATACGTCGGCCCGACCGATTGGCACCGACCAGAACGATGATGAGCAACGCGATCTCGATCAGCCATAACCAGCTGAGGTAGGCCCACCATGGCGTCGGCACCTCGTACTGCATGTACGCACACGCGTCGCTGAGGAAGCCGTCGGTGACACAGGGCTGCCAGAAGGTCGCCGCCCCAGTTCCCTGCAGCACGGCGTGCACCAGCAACAGCACCGAGGTCACCCCGACCAGTACACGAGTTCGCGATCCGCCCCGCGACCCCGATTCCATCTCTCCCATACGCACCACCTTCGCTCACCCGCATGAACGACGGGTGAAACATCAGCACTGGTTCTTGGGCGTGGCCAGAAATACTGATCCGGCGGATGAAGCAGTGGCGGCAGCCCAAGCGGCGGTCGAGAGCCGTGGCGGCACGTTCTAGGCGGACTCGCGCCGAACCAGCTGCGTAGGAATCGTCATGGCCGCGGTCGCCTCACCGTCGATGGCGGCGAGCAGCAGTCGAACCATTTCCTGGCTGATGCGCTCGAACGGCTGGCGCATGGTGGTGATCGTGGGAGTGCCGTCGAGCGCCGCGGGCGAATCGTCGAATCCGCCGACCGCGATGTCTTCGGGAACCCGTCGACCCGTGGACTGGATCGCGGTGATCGCCCCGCGCGCCATCAGGTCATTGCCGACAAACACAGCGTCGATGTCGGGATCGCGCTCGAGCAGCTCGTGCATCGCGCGCTCACCACTGGCGAGCCCGTAGTCCCCGTAGGCGATGCGGCTCTCGACGACATCGTCGCCCATCTCGTCCCGGTAACCGCGGAGCCGAGTCAGACCGCCCGAGGTGTCTTGAGGGCCCGCGATCGTGGCAATGCGGGAGCGCCCCAGGCTCTGCAGGTAACGCACCATTTCCTGGGCGCCCGCAAAATCGTCGGCGGAGACGTAGCCGATTTTTCGCTCGAACCCGAGCGGGATACCGCAGGAGATCGCGGGCACCCCCGCCTTGGAGATCTCCGGCAGAAAGTCTTGTTTGCCTTGGTGGCTGGACACAAGCAGCACACCGTCAACGTGGCCGCCCGTAATAAATTCGGTCGCCCGGCGCTGTTCGGCCTCGTTACCCGCCATCAGAAGCACAAGGGGGATATCGCTCTTGGCGAGGGCAGTCGAGGCGCCCCGGAGCAGGGTCGCGAAGTTCGGGTCATCGAACAGCCGCTCGTACGACTCGGTGAGGAGAAACGCGACCGAGTTGGCCTTGCTGGTGGCGAGCGAGCGAGCGTGCGGGTTGACCCGGTACCCGGTCTCGGCGATGGCCGCGGTCACCGCCGCCGAGGCATCCGGGCTGACCCAGTGGCCGCCGGTGAGCACCCGCGAGACGGTGCCGCGCGAGACTCCGGCGACTCGCGCGACATCGTTGATCGTGGGGCGCTTCTTTGCGGGCGGGAGTGTCACGTCGCCAGCCTATTGCAGTGGTGACCGTCGCCTATTTGACCGAACCGGCAGCCAAGTCGACCTTCCAGAAGCGCTGCAGCACCAGGAACATCGCGATGAGCGGCACGATCGAGATCAGCGCGCCCATAATGACGAGTGTGTAGAGCGACGGAACGCTCGCACCCTGGTTGAGTAGGCCGCTGAGACCCACCGTGATCGGGAACAGTTTGTCGTCGCCGAGCATGATGTACGGCAGCATAAAGTTGTTCCAAATCGCGACGAACTGGAACAGGAAGATCGTCACGAGGCCCGGCCCGAGCATCGGCAGCACAACCCGGTTGAAGATCGTGAACTCCTTGGCACCCTCCGTGCGGGCGGCCTCGAGCACCTCGGTCGGCACGGAGCCGGCGGCGTAGATGCGGGCGAGGTAGATGCCGTAGGGGCTGATGATCTGCGGCAGCAGCACCGCCCAGTAGGTGTTCGCCATTCCGATCTGCGCCATCAGAAAGTACTGCGGGATCGCGAGGATCACGCCGGGCACAAGAACGCCCATCAGCAGAACGGTGAAGACCGCGTTTTTTCCGGGAAAGCTGAACTTCGCCAGCACATACCCGGCGATGGCCGAGACCCAGGTAGACGCGAGTGCGCCAACGCCCGCATACAGTGCGGTGTTGAGCATCCACCGCCAATAAATCCCATCGCGGTACTGCGACAGCGCCACGAGGTTGTCGATGAAGTGGCCGCTCGGCGCGAAGGTGAAGGTGGAGAAGAGCTCGCCGCCGTCTTTGGTCGCCGCCATAATCACCCACGCGACGGGGAAGAGGCAGTAGATCGCGCCCGCGATGAGGATCGTGGTCGACAGTACGCTTGGCCGCGGCCGGTCCAGCGACAGTGTGCGCTGTTTTACGAGCACGGGCTGGGATGCGAGTGTAGAACGTGACATGGGGTCAGTCCTCCTGTCCGAATGCGCGGCGCTGGACGATCTTGAGGAACAGGAACGAGAGCGCGAAGGTGGCGAGGGCGATGATGACCGAGGTAGCCGCGGCGGAGTAGATGTCGTCGCGGGTGAAGGCGTCGCGGTAGACCTTCATCAAGGGGGTCCAGCTGGTCGACAGCGTGTTGGTCAACGGGCGCAGTGTGGTCGGCTCCGCGAAGACCTGCAGCGTGGCGACCATCGAGAACAGGGCGGTCATCACAATTGACGGCGCGATGATCGGGATCTTGATACGCAATGCCATCTGGATTTCGGATGCTCCGTCGAGGCGAGCCGCCTCGTAGATGTCCTGCGGAACGGCTTTCAGCGAGGTGTAGATCACGATCATGTTGAATCCGACGCCACCCCAGAGGGCGATGTTCGCGATGCCGAACAGGATGAGGTTCTGTGAGAGAACCTGCGGAACGTCCCACCCCAGCTTGTCGAACACGTAGTAGAAGGGGCTGACGGCGGGGAGGTAGAGGAAGCCCCAGAGCAGCGAGCTGATTACGGCCGGTACCGCGTAGGGCATAAAGATCGCCACGCGGGAGAAGCCGGCAGCGCGGGTGCGGCGTGAGTCGAGCAGCAGCGCGAACAGCAGGGCCAGGCCGAGCATGCACGGGATGAGTACCAGCCCGTAGAGCGCGACGCGGCCAACACTGGCCCCGAACTCGGGATCGGAGAACGCCGCGGCGTAGTTGCTGAACCCGGCGAACACCTCGATGCGCCCACCGGAGCCGAGACCGAGGCCGACCACCTGTCGCTTCTGGAAGCTCAGGTAGAGCGTGTAGAGAATCGGCGCCGCCATAAAGGCGGTGAACAGGATGATCGCCGGGGCGAGCATCAGGTACGGGATGCCAATGCGGTTCCAGCGCGACCCGTTCGCCCGAGTGCGGGGAGCATCGCTGACGGGGGCACGACGCGGAGCAACGGTGCTCGCGGGTGGGGGTGTATCGACATCGAGGCGAGGGGTTCTAGCCACGGGGTGTCCTTTCCGAACGGAGGGGTGAAGCGAAGTGTGAAGAGGGGCGCGACTGGTTCTGCGCCGCGGTCAAAATCACGCGGTTAGTCGACGACGCTGTAGCCGCTGCCACGCAAGTTGTCCACGGTGATCTTCTGCATACGCGTCACCGCGTTCTCGAAGGCCGACTGCGTTTGGGCGTCGGCCGCCTTGGCGAACTCGTCGTTGTAGGCGCTGAACGCGACGTTGACGTTGGGTCCGTAGGTGAAGGGGTTGGCCGTCGGGGCGACTTCTGCGACGAGGTCGTAGAAGTTCGACTGGTTGGAGAGAAACTCGGGCGGTGTGGTCAAGGCCTCTGCGGCCTGGTCCAGGGCGGCCGGGTAGATTCCCGACACATCGGCCAGCGCGGTGACGGCTTCGATGTCTGTGTTGAGCCAGGTAATAAACTCCATGGCTTCTTCGGGATGTGTGGACTGCGTAGTCACCGCGGTGGTTGACCCACCCCAGTTACCCGTCGCGGGCGCATCGACGTCCCACTGCGGCATGGGCGCGGCCTCCCAGAGACCGGCGGTGTCCGGGGCGTTGCCCGCGAGCACACCCGGCGCCCACACGGCGCTGAGCCATCCGACCTGTGAGCCATCGTTGAGGCCCGCGTTCCAGTCCGGCGTGTACATCGGCTGGTTACTGATCGCGCCCTCTTCAACGAGGCCACCCCAGTACGAGGCGACTCGCTGGGTCGCTTCGGCGTCGATGTCGACGGACCACGACTGGTCGTCGATACCCCACCACGATGCTCCGGCCTGCTGCACCATGCCGGAGAACCAGCCCGCGTCGTTGGCGGAGAAAGTTCCGAGGTAGTGGTCGGGGTTGTCCGCGTTGACGGCCCGAGCAACGTCCGCGTACTCGTCCCAGGTGGTGGGAACTTCGAGGCCGAGGGAGTCGAGGATGTCCGCACGGTAGAAGAACATCATGGGCGCCGAGTCCTGCGGAATGGCGTAGATCGAGTCGAGGCCGAGTGTGACCTGATCCCAGGCGCTCGCGGAGAATTCGTCCTCGAGTTCACCGGCACCCTGGTCGGTAAGGTCGGCGAGCGCATCGGACGCGACCAAAGTTGCGATCTTCTGGTATTCGGCCTGCACCATGTCGGGCGCACCGTTACCGGCGTTGATCGCCGTGAGGAGCTTTGTGATGGCCGGGTCGCCACCATCCTGCTTGTTGACGGTCACCTGGATGTCGGGGTTCTGCTCGTTCCAGATCGCCACAACCTTCTCCAGGTTCGGCGCCCACGCCCAGTAGCTGAGTTCAACCACACCAGAATTCGCGGACGTTGCCGAGCACCCCGAAGTAAGCAGGGCCGTGGCGGCTACTGCCGCGACGGCTACTGAGCGAATAATCCGGTGCATCTCGTCCTCCTTGGCGAAACTCCCCGCCGAAAGCTGATGCTTACGGCGTTGTAGGCCCCACCCGAGTCGTGACAGTGACGAAGGAACCTGTGAGCGGTTCCAGTTAGCCAGATCGGTTCGTAGCTGTCAAATTCGGCACGCCCAATAGGAGTCGATAGCATTTGCTGTGATAGAACTGTGACCGTACACAGTAATAGGGAGATTGTTTTTATATGTCGTCTACATCCACCGCAACAGTGCCGTCGCCCGAGGGCACTTCCCCGACCTCGGTGGATTCGCCTGCGGCATCCCCCGTTCGTGTGCGCGACTGGCCCCGCGGCACCTCCGACATCCGCTACGGCGGGGACTACAACCCCGAGCAGTGGCCACGCGAGGTGTGGCTCGAAGACATCGCTCTAATGAAAGACGCGGGCATCAACCTCGTCAGCATCGGGATCTTCTCCTGGGTACTGCTCGAGCCGAGCGAGGGCGTCTACGACTTCTCGTTCCTCGACGACATTTTCGACCTGCTCGGCGACGCCGGCATCGACGTTGACCTCGGCACCCCCACCGCCGCGCCCCCGGCGTGGTTCTGGAAAAAATACCCCGAGTCGCGTCCGGTCACCCGTGACGGCCTCCCGCTGAGCTTTGGCTCGCGAGGAATGGTCAGCCCGTCCTCCCCCGCCTATCGCCGTGCCTGCGTGGCCCTGGTCGAAAAGCTTGCCGAGCGCTACGCGAGTCACCCCGCCCTGGCGATGTGGCACGTCCATAACGAGTACGGCGCCCCGATCAGCGACTCGTACGACGACGCCTCGGTCACCGCCTTCCGTGCATGGCTGGTCAACCGGTACGGCACGCTCGATGCCGTCAACGAGGCCTGGGGCACCACCTTCTGGGGCCAGCGCTACGGACAGTGGGATGAGATCGACGCCCCGCGCACCTCGGCCAGCATCACCAACCCGACCCACCGTCTCGACTTCCAGCGGTTCACGTCGGATGCATTGCTGGCATGCTTCATCGCCGAACGCGACACTATCCGCCGCTTCACTCCGGACCTCGCGGTGACCACAAACTTTATGGCGACCAACTGCCCCTCCATTGATTACTGGAAGTGGGCCAAAGAGGTGGACGTTGTCGCCAACGATCACTACCTCGTCGCCGAGCGTCTCGACAACCACATCCACCTGGCGATGGACGCCGACTTCACCCGGTCGTTGGCCAGCGGGAAGCCGTGGATGCTCCTGGAGCACTCGTCGTCTGCCGTGAATTGGCAGCCGCGCAACATCGCCAAGCGCCCGGGCGAGATGGCCCGCAACAGCCTGTCTCACATGGGACGCGGCTCCGACGCGATTATGTTCTTCCAGTTCCGGGCCTCCCGCTACGGAGCCGAGAAGTTCCACTCCGCCATGCTTCCTCACGCCGGCACCACCAGCCGCGTCTGGCGCGAGATTGTGCAGCTCGGTGCTGACCTCCAGCGCCTGGCCGCAGTGCGCGGCTCCCGCGTCACCTCCCGGGTCGCCATCCTGTGGGACATCGAATCGTTCTGGGCGCAGGACCTCGAATGGCGTCCGAGCGTCGAGCTCGGCCACCGCGCGCGCATTGAAGCCCTCTATACCCAGCTGTACCTGCGTGGAGTGAGCGTCGACTTCGCGCACCCCAGCGATGACCTGAGCGCGTACGACGCGGTCTTCGCTCCGGCGCTGTACCTCGTCGACCGCACGTCGGCCGCGAACCTCGACTCGTATGTCGAGGGCGGCGGCCACCTCGCCGTCTCGTTCTTCTCGGGAATCGTGGACGAGACCGACACGGTGTACGCCGGCGCGTTTCCCGGCGCCCTGCGCTCGACGCTGGGTATCGCGGTGGAAGAGTTCCTGCCGCTGCACGAGAACGAAACCGTCACGCTCGACAACGGCATGACCGGGTCGGCGTGGAGCGAAGACCTCGCACTCGACGGCGCCGCGGCCATCGCGAGCTTCACGAGCGGCCCGGGCAACGGCATCCCGGCGATCACCCGCAACGAACGGGGATCGGGAACGGCCTGGTACACCTCGACCAAGCTGGAGCAGGATGACCTCGGTCGTTTTGTCAGTGAAGTTCTCGCCGATGCAGGCATCACCGCCGAGCTTCTTGCCGACGGACTCGAGATCACCACGCGTCGTGCAGGGTCAGACATCTACACGTTCCTGCTCAACCACAGCGAGAAGCCCATCGCCTCGCCGGTCACAGGCATCGACCTGCTCACCGGAGAGCCGTCCGCCGCAGAGATCCCCGCCCGTGGTGTGAGCGTGGTGCACTCCTCCGTCACAAGCTGAGCCTCCGGGGGCGTCGTCGCTATGCTGAGCCATGACGACTCCCCCGCCTGCACCGCTGCCAGCCCCATCTCCCGCGCCCGCCGGCCCGCCGAAGAAGACGCCCTCGGGCGTGGTTGCCCTGGTCTTCGGGATCATCCTGAGCTTCATTGGCCTCGTTTACGGTGGATTGCGCTTCCTCCTGTCCCTAGTGGCGTTGGTTATCCAGCCCGACGCGTACGTGTTGGGTCAGGTCATCGGAACCCTCATCTTTGTCGCGGCCTTCGGTGTGCCCGGGATCCTGTTGATCCGTCGGTTCGCCCGCATCCGCCGGGCGAAACGAGAAGCCATCGCGGCAGCCATCTGGGAGCTCGAGTACGAGGCCGAGCACGATGATGACGACGACGTGCCCTCGGCTGCACCGTCCGTAGCGCAGGCCCCGCCCGCCGGGCAGGTGCCGCCCACCGCGGCATCCACCGCCTATGCACCCGCCGCTCCGACAACCGGTTCAGTCCCGCCGGTTCCGCCGGTTCCGCCGGTTCCGCCGATGACACCACCGGCCTAAGCGGCCACCGAAACCCCTGTTAACGCAACGGTGCCCCGGGCGCAGACCACTACTGCTCCCGGGGCACCACCGCTGAGGCGGATGGTTCGTGCGTTACTTGTGCGCTGACGCCACCTCGGGCACCGTCACTCCGTGGGCCGTGGCCAGCAGGGTGCGGGTGTCGAGAACCTCGGCGTCGCGGGTGAGGGCGTCCCAGCCCAACTGCTCGGCCATCACGTCGGCGAGCTCTTCGAGCAGGGCGGGGGTGATCGAGCCGGTGAAGGCGATGCTTGTGCGACGCAGCAGCAGGTCGGGCAGGTGCACAACCGACTCCTGGGTGACCAGGTACTCGATCTCGGTGCGGGAGTACTCCACGGACGAGTTCAGCTGCACGTCGCCCTTTTCGACGATGTAGTCGATGACCTCGGTGGCGCGGGTTCCGTAACGGCCCAGCAGTGCCTCGGCGCGAGCCGTGCCCACGAGGTCGCTGTTCGAGGCGAGCCAGACGCGCAGGGCTGCATCCGTCGTCGGGAATCCCTTGCCGCCGCCGATCGCCAGACCAACGGTGCTGACCGAGCGGGTCTTGCCGAGGATCTCCAGAACGTCGGTGCTGATGTGCTCGGCGAGGGCGCGGAACGTGGTCCACTTGCCACCAACGAGGCTCAGCAGGGTGCTCCCGGGGCGAACCGCGATGTCGGTGCGCTCGATGCGGTAGTCCCGCGAGACAAAGCCGGGGGCTTCGTCGTCGTGCTTGGGCAGCGGGCGGATGCCGGAGAAGCTGTACACAATCTGCGAGCGGTCAAGGCGGAACGACGGGAAGACGTGGCGCACGAGATCGAAGAAATAGTCGATCTCATCTTCGGTCGTCACGCTGGGCTCACGGATGTCGGCTTCGAGGTCAGTGGTTCCGACCATCACACGACCCTTGAGCGGGTAGATCAGAACGATGCGTCCGTCGTTGTTCTCGAAGAACAGCTCACGCCCGTCGAGCTCGTTATAGAGGTCGGGG
>Ga0247740_1001206_pt1 | contig 11367 bp, 9 predicted proteins | sample UWRJL148409B2_FD_180942 | JGI IMG/M metagenome (GOLD analysis project Ga0247740, IMG submission 180942) | Plant litter microbial communities from Arlington Agricultural Research Station in Wisconsin, United States - UWRJ-L148-409B-2 | ecosystem: Environmental > Terrestrial > Plant litter >...
CGTCGATGACGTGACCGTCAAGGGCATTCTCCGTATCGAAGGCGGTGGCAACGACGGTGTTGGAATTCAGATCGACAACACCGGCGGCGCTACTGCGCAATCGATCGATATCGATGACGCGACGGTAACCGGTTTTCAAAAGAGCGGCATCACCGCTCTCGGCAACGCCGATGTAACCGTCACCAGTTCGACTATCGGATCGGGTCTCTCGACGACTCCACCCAATTCGATCTCCATTCAGAGCGGCGCGCGCGCAGACATCACAGGCAACACCATTGGTGGAGTGCAGTCGACGCAGAACGGTATCTACCGCTTGAGCACCTCGGTTATGGCTTACGAGGCAGGTGCTGTAAACGTCACCGACAACATCATCACCGGCAGTGACGCTGGCATCTCCTTTTACAAGTCGACCTCCGGAACGGCGACGGGCAACACCATCACCGGCCCGGATAGCGGCCTCATCAACCCCAACACGGGCCTTGTGCAGGCAACGTACGGCGTGTACGTCTCGACGATGGTCGCCACGATTGCGAACAACAAGGTGACGGGATTTGGCGAGAGCTATCACGCCCGCAGCGGTGGCGAGTACATCGTCGGGCTGCCGTCCGCGACATCCAAGAAGGTGCAGCTTGATGAGATCGGCGTTGAGGGAGATTCCTACCCGGCCAACGAATGGTTCACCGGAGCAAGCAACTACGAGAACACCGGCGTGAGCGTAGCGACCGACAAGTCGCTCGTGCTCGAGCTCAACACGCAGCTGCTCAAGAAGTTCCCCGAAGACGCTCGCCCCACGAGCCTCGAGAACCTCGTCTACAACGGCTTCGGTCTCACGCTGGGTGCGGGCAGCGAAGGCAACGCGGCCCTGCAGATCGCGGTGAAGTACGGCGCGAACGGCTGGACCACGATGTACCCGAAGGAGACGAACGCGGCGAGCGCTCAGTTCGGCGACGTCTGGGTGCACAGCGGAACCATCCCGGGTATCGAGAGCGAAGCAACGCTTCGCGCGACGATCAATGCGATCACCGCGGCGGCGGGCGAAGACGGCTATGAGATCTTCGCAGTCGGCGTGTTTGCCGACGGCGCACCTCAGACCAAGCTTGCTTCGGTTCAGCTCGGCGCAACGAAGTACACGTTCGCAGACGAGAACGTTCTCGCCTTCACCTCGGTCACGATCGACGGTGTACTCAAGGTTGGCGAAACCCTGAGCGCTGAGTTCGAACTCAACTACACCGGAACCACAAACAAGTTCCAGTGGCACCGCGACGGAACCGCTATCAAGGGCGCCACCTCGTCGACCTACGAGCTGACACCGACCGACCGCAACAAGGCGATCACCGTAAGGGTCAGCTCGTCGAAGACCGGCTTCAAGGCAGTGGGGCTCACGAGCGCCAAGACCGCGAAGATCGGTTACGGAGCTATCGAGTTCACGAACGAACCCGTCGTCACCGGCGAAGCAACGGTCGGCGAAAAGCTGACCGTCGCCTCGGCTGCCGAGGGCGTCTCGTCTGGAACCCCCGCGAGCACCTACGCCTACCGCTGGCTGCGTGATGGTGCATCAATCGTCAACGCCACGAAGTCGACCTACACGGTCACCGCTGCCGACGTGGGAACCGTGCTTAGCGTTCGCGTTACTGCATCGCTCTCCGGTTACACGGCCGAGGCTGTAGTGAGCGAAGAGACCGACGAGGTCGAGGCTGGCGTGCTCGTTGCCGGTGTTCCGACAATCACGGGATCCGCGACCGAGGGCAAGACTCTCGTCGCCCGCGTCGGAACCTGGACCGGAGCCCCGACCTTCCGTTACGGGTTCTACGCTGACGGAGTTCTCGTTCAGTACTCGACAGTGAGCAAGTTCATCCCCACGTGGGAAGAGGTTGGCACGGTCATCACCGTCAAGGTCACCGGTTCGCAGAAGGGCTACGCGGCTGTCACATCGGAGCTGTCGGCTCCGACGCGCGTCGTCGACTAACCAGTGCGTTGAGGGGCCGTCCGTTCGCGGGCGGCCCCTTTTGCGCGTCTACACTCGTGAGGGTGTCTCGTCGAGTTTTTGTTGCAGCGACCCTTGCCCTCGCCATCACCCTGTCCGGGTGCACGGCCGAGCCGCCCGTGACGGCGCCGCCCGCTGAGACGACACCTCCGGTCGTCGAAACGCCGACCCCTACTCCGACACCCACGCCAACCCCGACGTTCAACATGACCAAGTACTCGATCGACGAACCGTCGAGCTACTGGGTTGTCGTCAACAAGCTGCGCCCGCTCGACCCACAAGACTTCGCCGCCGACGACCTCATTCCCGTGCCGATTCCCTACGTCTACGCTCCGACCCTCCGGCAGCCCGCGGCGAAGGCGATTGTGAAGATCTTCGAAGACTTCGAAGACGAGACTGGCCTCACCATGAAGGCGCAGAGCGCGTACCGCAGCTACGGCGCGCAGGTCGCTGTCTACAACAACTGGGTAGCCCAGCTCGGTCAGAAGGGCGCTGACCTGACGAGCGCGCGACCCGGCCACAGCGAACACCAGACCGGACTCGCGATCGACATCAGCGCGTCAGACGGCAAGTGCACGCTCGACCAGTGCTTCGCCGATACCCCGCAGGGTGAGTGGCTCGCTGACAACGCCTGGAAGTACGGCTTCATTCTTCGTTACCCCGAGGGCATGACAGACATCACCGGGTACGAGTTCGAGCCGTGGCACTACCGCTTCGTCGGCAAGGGACTCGCGAAAGAGATGCACGACACGAAGATCAAGACCCTCGAGGAGTTCTTCGACCTCGGGGCGGCACCGGACTACGCGAAGTAACATGCGACTGCCCGCGCTCGCCCTGGCCGCCGCCCTCGTGGCGGTGTCGCTCGCGGGGTGCGCGACAGACGCAGCAACTGAGTCAGCACCGGGCGTCGACGCCCAACTCGCCTACCTTCAGGCGCACTGGGACGACCGCAACGTCGACGGCTACGGCTCGCTCGACGGCACCGACTGCGTCAACTTCACGAGCCAGGGGCTCATCGCTCGCGGCTGGCAGATGAACGACGAGTGGTGGCACGTGAGCGCCGCGGGCCTGCACAAGTACTCGTCGCCGTGGGTGAGCTCCACGGCGTTTATGAACTACCTCTCCGAACGGCCCGAGCTCGCTGAGGCGGTCGACGCGTCTGACGCGCAGCTTGGCGACATCGTGCAGTTCGACTACGACAACAGTGGCAACCGCGACCACACCGCAACGATCTCGCGCATCGACCCCGACGGAACCATCCTTGTCATCCAGCATTCGGATGACGCGGAGTTCCGTTCGGTCGACGAACAACTCGAGACGCACGACGACGGCCAGGGCACGGCGTACTACTGGCACCTCGCCGACGTCGTTGGTTGAGTAGCGAGCGCCAGCGAGCGTACCGAAACCTCGGGTCAGCGGGGTTTCGATACGGCCGCGGGCGGCCTACTCAACCAACGACACTCTTGGTGGTTGAGTAGGCCCGCCAGGGCCGTATCGAAACCAGGGCGAGCGAAGCCGAAGCTAGGCGTTGAGCGCCGCGTCGACGATGACCTTCGCCTCGGCCTGCACGAGCTTGAGGTGCTCGGGGCCGGCGAACGACTCCGCGTAGATCTTGTAGACGTCTTCTGTGCCACTCGGGCGGGCGGCGAACCAGGCGCGATCGGTGACGACCTTCACGCCGCCGACTGCTGCACCGTTGCCCGGCGCCTCTGACAGGCGAGCGATGATGGGGTCACCCGCGAGGGTATCGGCCGTGATCGCAGAGCCGTTGAGCTTGCCGAGCGTTGCCTTCTGGGCCTTTGAGGCCGCGGCATCAACTCGCTCGTATGCCGGGTTGCCGTACTTCGCGACGAGCTCTGCGTAGAGGGCCGACGGCGACTTGCCGGTAACCGCGCGAATCTCGCTGGCCAGCAGGCACAGGATGATGCCGTCTTTGTCGGTCGTCCAGACGGTGCCGTCTTTACGCAAGAAGCTCGCGCCGGCGCTCTCTTCACCGCCGAACGCGACTGATCCGTCGATGAGCCCAGGGACGAACCACTTGAAGCCAACCGGAACCTCCCACAGGGTGCGTCCGAGGGCCTCGGCAACGCGGTCGATCATCGTGCTCGACACGAGGGTCTTGCCGATCGCGGCGTCGGGGCGCCAGTTGGGGCGGTGCGTGTAGAGGTAGTCGATCGCGACCGCGAGAAAGTGGTTGGGGTTCATCAGGCCACCGTCGGGGGTGACGATGCCGTGTCGATCGGCGTCGGCGTCGTTACCTGTAACGATGTCGAAGTCGTTCTTGTGCGTAGCGACCGACGCCATCACCGAGGCGCTCGACGGGTCCATGCGGATCTTCTCGTCCCAGTCGAGGGTCATAAAGCCCCACTGCGGGTCGACAAGCGGGTTCACTACCGTGAGGGTCGAGGCGGTGCCGGTGAAGTACTTCTCGGCGATGAGCTTCCAGTAGCCGACGCTCGCGCCACCGAGCGGATCTGCGCCGATGCGGATTCCCGCAGCAGCGATCGCCTCGAAGTCGATGATGTTTGCGAGGTCATCGACGTAAGCGCCGCGGTAGTCGTAGGTGTCGACGGCGCTCGGCTCGGCCATCTTGACGTCACGGTTGCCGTCGGCGATGAGCTCGTTGGCGCGGTTGGCAATCCAGCCGGTTGCATCGGAGTCGGCAGGGCCGCCGTGCGGCGGGTTGTACTTGAAGCCGCCATCGCGCGGCGGGTTGTGGCTGGGGGTGATGACGATGCCGTCGGCGAGGCCCTCGGTGCGGCCGCGGTTGTAGACGATGATGGCGAGGCTCAGCGATGGGGTCGGCACGAAGTCGTCGAACTCATCGACGAGCACGTGAACGCCGTTGGCCTCGAGCACCTCGAGCGCCGTCGTCTCGGCCGGGCGGCTCAGCGCGTGAGTGTCGCGGCCGATGAACAGTGGACCGGTGACGCCCTGCGCCGTGCGGTACTCGACGATTGCCTGGGTGATGGCTGCGATGTGCGTGCGGTTGAACGCTGCGTCGAGCGACGATCCACGGTGACCGCTCGTTCCGAAGACGACCTTCTGGTCGGGGTTCGTGACGTCCGGTTCGAGTGAGTAATAGGCCTCGACGAGAGCGTGAACGTCGATGAGGTCGTGGGGCTGTGCAGGTGTTCCGGCGCGCGATGTCATGTGTTCAGTCTCCCAGCGTGGTGGGGTGCGGGCAATCACGAGCGCGCGTACTCTCAGATTCACTCGCGAACGTGCAACGTTTTGCGAGTGGCCGGACACGTACTGGGTAAGGAACCACCTGACCAGAGGACACCACGATGACCAACACCACGAATCTCCCGCCCAACATCGATGAGTTGCTGCGTTCGAGCGCTCCCGCTGCCCCGAAGGCCAGCACGGCGCAGCTCGTTGCGCTCTCACGCGCCGCTGCCGAGCGAGAGCGCGCCCCGCGCCTCAAGCGCAGGCTTCTTGTGTTCGTACCCCTCGCAACGGTCGGCGCTCTCGCGCTCACGGCGGGCGCCGTGGCCGTCAGCACGATCACGGCCGACGTGACAGTTCCGCTGAGCTACACGACCGACACCGGCTCCGTGCTGAGCTGCACCGCCGAATTCGCGGCTGGCTCCGTCTTCGATGCCGACGACCGCGCGCTGACGGATTACCTTCGCGGCTACAACTGGAACGGGTTCGGGCAAGACGTGTACAACCGCGCGCTCGCCGAACCGTTCGACCCGGCGACGACCGACCTCGTCGACCTGAGCCAGAGCGAGATCGACAGCATGTCGTGGAACGACGCCATGACTGCAGAACTCTCAGACGCGATTCCGCAAAGCCTGCTCGGTCAGGATGCCGCGTACTTCAGCTGGAGCTCGGACTGCGAGGGGTTGCTCCATTGAGCGCCGACGCGACATCCATGCCCCGCGTTTTTGCGGCGGCACCGCGCGTCGACGTCGCCGCACTTGTCGAGCGCGAGGCACCGGCACTGCTCGCGTACTTTTCACGGCGCATAGAGCGAGTGGATGACGCTGCCGACCTTCTGGGAGACACTCTTCTTGTCGCGTGGCGGAGGATCGGGTCGATTCCGGCCGACGAAATTCGTGCGCGCATGTGGTTGTACGGGGTCGCGCGAAAAACGTTGCTCGCGCACCGCAGGTCGGCGACACGGAGGTGGGCGCTGGCAGACAAGCTGCGGCTCGAACTCGCGGCTGCCCCTCCCGCCGTCGAGAACCCGTTGCACGAGCACGTTCGCTCTCTCGTCGGTGACCTCGACGAGATCGATCGCGAGATCATCGGGCTGGTCTACTGGGAGGGCTTCAGCCTCGTCGAGGCGGCGCGCATTCTCGGCATGCGGTCGGCGACGGTGCGCAGTCGGCACGCACGCGCTCGTGCCCGCTTGCGCGACGCGCTTGTCGACTCGGGCGATGTTGACGGGGCTCGGCCTTAGAACGATTCGGGTTTCGTCAGCCGGCTGTGCGGGCGCTGTGACCAACCGTGGGTAGAGTGCGTCAGATGACTTCGAACTGGCCGGCGGCGGTTACAGCGCTCGCGACTGCAACGGTGATTGTGCTCGCGGGCTGCACTCCGACAACCACCGAGCCGTCACCGACCGGCGCACCATTGACCGGCCCACCCTCGACAGGTGAGCCTACGAGTGAGCCGACGGCAACCGGTCCGGAAACGTGCGAGCTCTCGACCGGTGCTGTGCAGATCACCGTTCCCGTCGGGTTCGTTCGCGAGGAGTCGGCGTGCGTGTGGGACAACGGCGACGCCCACCTCTCGCTGACGGCCGTTGTCGACACAGACACTTACGACATCGCCGACCACCTCGCTGAGGCACGCAGCTACGAGGGCATCGGCGGCGACGAAGACGTGAGTGAGTTGCGCTGGCAGGAGGGGCTCGACCTTTTCGCCTCGCACCGCGGCGACCTGCTGTCGTACCGCACTGCGGCAGATGGCGATCCGCTGAGGATCATCGTCGGCCAGAGCGCCGACTTCCAACTGTTCTACGTCGCGCCGGATGAAGGCGACGACGGCCGCGCGCTGTTTGTGAGTATCGCGAAGACTCTCGGCGCCAGATAGCTCGCGCTACTGCGTCGACTCTTCGCCGCGCAGGCCGTCGCTCGGCAGTTCGAGCTGGGCGACGACGAGGGCGGCGAGGTCTTCGAGACTTGCCATGTCGTCGGGCTTCGGCTTGTAGCCCGACGTATTGATGACCGAGAGCGTGCCAATGACGGTTCCGTCGCTCAGGATGAGGGGCGCGCCCGCGTAGAAGCGCATGCCAAGCGGCCCGCGCACGAGGCGGCTGTCTTTCGAGCGCGGGTCTTTGCGCGCGTCGGTGATGAGCACCGGCTCGCCACGCGGAGGCTGTGAGTTCGAGAGGTCGACGTCTTCGCCGATCGACTCGACGTCGTCGCCGAAGTGCGAGACGAGGCGCGTGACACCGTTTTCGACGAGGCTCACCGCCGAGATCGGAGCCGAGAACAGCCGCGCGGCCATGGCGGTCACGCGGTGCAGAACCTCGTCGGGGATCGTCTCGATGAGGGGGCCGGATGTCGCGGGCTCATCGCCGGGCACAACCGTCGCCGTGGGAACCGACGCCGGGTCGATGTGGCGACCGCTCTCCGCGATGACAACCTGGCGCAGCACGGAGACAAGCTCCTTGCCCGCGGGGCGCAGCTCTGGGGAGCGATTGAGCATCGCCGCGAAGAGCTGGCGCCAGTGCGCGGGCAGGTACTCGGGAATGACCGGGTCGCGCGTGAGCCGAGCCATCGCCGATTCGACGATCGTGCCCTGGTATTCGATCGTGCGCGTGAAGCACTGAAGCAGAACAAGGCCGAGCGAGTAGACATCGCTCGGGGTGCCGACGGGCTGGCCCGAAGCCTGCTCGGGGCTCAGGTAGGCGGCGGTTCCGGTTGTCTGGCCATCGAGGGTGAGGCGCTCTGCGCTGTCGCTGAGGGCGATGCCGAAGTCGGTGAGGCGGGCGCGTGCGCGGCGGGCGCGAAGGCCGTAGTCGACGAGCATGATGTTCGACGGCTTGATGTCGCGGTGAACGACGTTGCGCGAGTGGATGTACTCGAGCGCCTCGGCCATGTCGTAGCCGATCTCGGCGATGTTGCGCGGCGCAATGCGCGGGCCACGCAGGCGGTCGCGCAGGTTCGTGCCGTTGATGAGCGACATCACGAGAAAGCGGTTGGTGCGGCGCGAGGCGTCTTCTGAGATACCGGCGTCGAGAAGTGTGACAAGACCGTGGTGGTCGAGGGCGGCGAGCACAGAGAGCTCGCTCTCCTGCCTCGCGGCCTCTGAGTTGTTCGCGTTGTAGAGCTTGATCGCGACGTCGCGGTGCAGGTGTTCATCGCGAGCGCGGAAGACCGTGGACATTCCGCCGGTGCCAATGACTTCGTTGAGTCGGTATCGGTTGCCGAGAACGATGACCGGAGTCTGGGCTGCATCAGGCTGGGTCATGTTGTCCATCTGTGAGAATCCTATGGTGGGCCGTGCTTAATCCCTTGTCCGACCCGGGAGGTTGACAGGTGGGGCCGCGCGTGTGAGAGGTCGGGCGCGTGACCGAACCCATAAACTCGTCAGCATGTCAGACGCCGCTCGCACCTACAGCTACCTGGGCCCCGCAGGCACCTTCACGGAGGCGGCGCTCAAGCAGGTGCCCGAGGCGCAGGGCGCAACCTGGCGCTCGGTCAACAACGTCGGAGAGGCGCTCGACGACGTCGTCGCCGGACGCAGCGTCGCCGCGATGATTGCGATCGAGAACTCGGTTGAGGGTGGAGTGAGCGCGACACAAGATGCCCTCGCAAACATCCCCGGACTGCGCATCATCGGCGAGTACCTCGTCTCGGTGAACTTCGTGCTCGTCGCGCGCCCGGGCACGCAGCTCTCCGACGTGACGGTCGTCAACGCCCATCCCGTCGCCTATGCCCAGACCCACCTCTGGCTCGACAAGAACCTGCCCAGCCACGGGCACATTCCCGCGTCGTCGAATGTGGCGGCCGCGGCATCCCTTCTTATTGATTCGACGGCGGATGCCGCGATCGCACCGCCCGGCATAACCGACCACCACGAGCTCGTCGTTCTCGCCAGTGATATCGGCGACAACCCGAACGCTCAAACGCGTTTTGTGCTCGTGAGTCGCACGGTTGCCGTCGGAGAGCGCACCGGAAGCGACAAGACGAGCATCATCGCCGAGCTTCCCGATGATCGCGCCGGAAGCCTTCTCGACATGCTCGAGCAGTTCGCGACCCGCGGCGTCAACATGAGCCTGCTCGAGTCGCGTCCGATCGGCGACGCCATGGGGCGCTACCGGTTTGTCATCGATCTCGATGGCCACATTCTCGACGAGCGGGTCGCCGACGCGCTTCTCGGCCTCAAGCGTTTCTCGCCCAACGTCACATTCCTTGGCAGCTACCCGCGCGCCGACAAGCTCGAGATCGAGGTGAACCAGCGCTACGGCGACGAGGTGTTCATCGACGCGCGCGACTGGCTGCGCGGCCTCATCGCGGGCGAAGAGTAACCCCGGTGGCGGGGCAGAGCAGCTGGGGCGACTACCTCGGCGAGATTCAGGATGCCGTCGTCGCCGTTGCGCCCGCCCGGCGTCGGCGCTCGGGATTCTGGCTCGGCTTCGTCTCGGGCGCTGCGGTCGTCGTGATTCTCGGCGGTGCCGCAGCCGCAGTGTGGTTCAACTCGCCGGGTGTGACGCAGGCGAGCCCGGCGGCGCCCACCACTTCGGCACCCACGACTTCGGCGACGTCGGTCGCGGCGCCCACCACTTTTGGCACGCTCGTCATCGGCGAGACCGAACGTGACGGCTCGTACGAGCGCGATGCCTTCGGCCAGAGCTGGGCCGACATCGATCGCAACGGATGCGACACCCGCAACGATATTCTCGGCCGCGACCTCATCGACATCGAGTTCAAAGAGGGAACGAACGACTGCAAGGTGCTCGCGGGGACCCTCGTCGACAGCTACAGCGGCGAGACGATTGCCTTCGTCTCGGGGCAGACCACGTCGTCGGAGGTACAGATCGACCATATCGTTCCGCTCGCCTGGGCGTGGTACCACGGCGCCCGCGACTGGACAGAGCGCGACCGCGAGACCTTTGCCAACGACCCGCTCAACCTCGTTGCGGTCAATGGCTTCGACAACCAGAGCAAGTCAGACTCCGGTCCTGCGCTGTGGATGCCGCCCGAGGCCGGCTTCGCCTGCGACTACCTCGACAGCTTCGTCGCTGTGCTCGTTGAGTACGAGCTCACGATCGGTGCCGACGACGCGGCGTTTATCTCCGGAGCGGACTGCTAGGTCTCGGCTTCGCGTCGCGGTTCGCTGGTTGAGTGCGCGCTCTAGTGCCTACGACCTCGTTGGTTGAGTGCGGCTCTGGTGCCTACGATGCCGTTGGTTGAGTGCGCGCTCTGGCGCGCGTATCGAAACCGGGGGAGCGTGACGGGTTTCGATACGGCGCTGGCGCGCCTACTCAACCGCCTACGGGAACCTTGATCGTCAGCGACTGCTTCTCTACCCACGCGCGCATCGCAACGATCTCGCCGTACTCGTCGCCGTCGAGCTCGAACTCCTGGGCGGGTGAGACATCCATCTCGAGCTCTTCGCCGCGGAAGGACATAACGTCGCGCACGTCTTTCGAGAGGTCGATGATCTTGCGGCCGACGGCGCTCTTGCGCAAAACGCCGTTCTCCCACGCGACCTTGTTCCACACGCGCAGCCAGCCGAACTTGCCCTGCGGGCGAAGCGCGACGATGTCGAGAATTCCGTCGTCGGGGGTCGCGTCGGGCATAACCATCAGGCCGCCGGGCAGCTTGCCGCAGTTGCCGATCAGGATCGTGTGAACGCTTGCGGTCTTGCGGTCTTTTTTGTCGACCGAGTAATTGAGGCGCATGGGCTGCAGTTCCGCGACCGAGCGCACGCCGGCATCCACGTATGCCAACCAGCCGACTGCCTTCTTGAGGTCGGGGTTGGTGTTGGCCATCATCTTGGCGTCGAGGCCAATTCCGGCCATAACAAGAAAGGCGTGGGTCTCTTTGTCGCCCGATTCGCGAGTGACCTCGACGAGACCGAGGTCGACGTTGCGTTCGCCGTCGCTGAACGCGCTCTGCACTGCACCCTCGAGGTTCGTGACATCGAGGTCGAGGTTGCGCGCGAGAAGGTTGCCCGTGCCCGAGGGCAGCAGAGCGAGAGGAACATCAGAGCCGCGCAGGCCCTCGGCGACAGCGCGAACCGTGCCGTCGCCACCGGCTGCAAGTACAACGTCGGCTCCGCGTCGCAGCGCGCTCGCTGTCGCGCGTTGTCCTACTTCGTCTTCCTTGGTTGCGAACCACATCGATTCGCCCCACCCGGCTTCTTCCGCCGCCGCGTTGACGAGCTCCTTGAGGTGATCGAGGTCGACCTTGATG
>Ga0247740_1001207_pt1 | contig 11343 bp, 8 predicted proteins | sample UWRJL148409B2_FD_180942 | JGI IMG/M metagenome (GOLD analysis project Ga0247740, IMG submission 180942) | Plant litter microbial communities from Arlington Agricultural Research Station in Wisconsin, United States - UWRJ-L148-409B-2 | ecosystem: Environmental > Terrestrial > Plant litter >...
GGCGGCGCGATAAAGATACTTCCATGTCCCATCCTCTCTCTAGGCGCTACCTCTTTCAGCATCTTCAGGCGCGCATTTGCCGCCTCGCTCTCAAGGATATGCGCCTTCTCGACCAAACGGTCGACTAACTTCGCATGGCTCTCTTTGAACGTCTTCTTGACAAACCCCATCATCATGATATTACACTTCATGCGCACGTCTTCACGGATGTAAAGTCCTTCACGTGGTGCACCTATGCCGAGCTCCATGGCTTCCTTTGGTTCACCGGGTAGCGAGCCACCAACGCTCCACTTTGCGCGGATGTCAAGGCCCAAGGGTGCGTAGACGTGGGTTTGGAGACCTTCGGGTAGGTCGTGGAAGCAGGCGTGGTACGAGACGGAGCCGTTTGCCAGACCGCCGGGGAGGTAGGATACCTTATCTACACGCGCAATTAGTATGTCTGCATGCAGGTGAAGCGAACGGTGGATGTGAGAAGTAGACGTACCTTTGATGGTATACCAGATCGAATGGAATTCCTCAGCCGGCGCATAGTTTGGAGGCTTGCATCGAAACCTCTCTACCACCAACGGATTCAACTCAATCATCTCGGTGTGATTGTGATATGTATCCAGAACACTCTGTCTTGTGATACCCGTGGGCAGCGGGGTAATGCTCGTAAATACCGACGTTCTAGACATCTTTGCGAAAAGCCAACAATAGCAACGGATAATCCAAATCCAACCACGTCGTGTCAGTTCAAGCGGCAGCGCGATAGATAGCAGCACGACAAGACAGTCCGTTTCGCAACGTAAACCCGTTTGCACAAGAGTTTCGTAGCGTTGCGAAAAGCCCTTGAACTCAACGCGGAGAATAGAAATAGAGTGAGGACAATGCAGGAACCGTAGTGAGCTGAAAGAGAACAGGATGTGGGCGCACCCCGTGGTACTTGTTTCGAGCGCGGAAGGATGCCCCAGGTGCGCGCCCGCAACGCCTCGCCAGCGTCGCTGACGAAAGAGAACGCCAAAAGCCCACGCCACCCCTGCAGCAACCCCAAAACGTAGTCTCCAGCCTCTAAAGCACCCAAGAAAGTGTACCCGCCGAGCAAAGCCGCCGACGTTTTTGCATGCACGACAACAATGCCCCGCCGCGCCGGCTGCGGGCTGGGCTATACCTTTTCTTCCGTGCGGATGGTGGCTGCGCAAGTCCGGAACAACGCAGTCCCGCAGCCAGAAGATGCCACACGGGCCGTCGAACGAGAATAGTGTTATGTCGGCCTCAGAGCAGGTCGCGTTGGCTCACGGTAGTAGGGATCATTATTTATGGGTGCGGGCTTGGCTGGTGTTTGACATGATGGCTGCGGGGCAGAGCCAGCGAGCCTGGACCTGACATCGTGCGATTGATGTTTCAGAGAATGAGGGTTGCACTAGGCGGGTTTGGGAGAAGGTTTCTTCTGAACGTGTGGAGCTATAGAGCCATGCTCCAACTTGAGGCGTGAGGCTTTTGCGGTGTGCAACGAGGCGGAGCACTAGGGCGTATATTATATGGTCAAGAAGTCCTGGGAGTAACGAGATCCTTGGGCGTAGTGAGAATTTCTAGTCCGCACTTGTCGAGACGGAGTGTCTAATTAGAGCAATGTGTTTGTGTTTGAAGTCTTGTGTGTGAGAGGTCACGCTCCCAAGACCTACCAAGCAACTCCGGTCTCCTTGTAGTTTCAGTCCTCCGAGAACCGGTTGAGACCATGGGATGACAGCACAGGTAGAAACTCAATCGGTCCGATTATGTTATTGTCCTAGAACTTCTGAAGTGTTGATTGAAAGAATGAACAAGAACTCCCCGATTACACTCCGTCAAAGTTGCGCCTATTGGATGTACCCGCAGTGAATATCTCTCGTTGCGATCATCCTGAGCTCCAGTCTCGATGATCGTACGTTGCCTTGATCCATGATTCGTCCCGAGACATTAGACCCATCCCCACTTCGTACCCATATTCTCCGCCTTCTCAAACACCCTGGTGCATCTCAACCTTCGGCGCCGCCACCGGACCACTCGCTCCCTTGTTGAAGAACACCCTGATCACACCCAGCACCAGCGTCACCATCCACGCCACCCAGTTCAGCGCAGAGATGGCCGTGCCAGCCTTCGCAACGCTGCACACAGTGCCGAAGCATATGCGATCGTTGAGGAATACAGCCAACGCAATGAAGCCGCCGAACCAGTAGAGAGTGGTCATAAGCTCAAGAACAAGGAGTCCGATCTTAGGGCCCGTGTTCTGAGCGGCGTAGGGCATTTTCCAAGGGACGACGATGAGCGCGACGAGGGCGAGGATGGACCAGACGGGCGAGAAAATCATGAAGTTGACTTCCACAGGCGACATTTGGCGCCAGTGGGTTGACCACCATGATGCGACTGCGATGCGTTAGCGTTTATCAACGCGTAAACATTCTTATCCGTCTTGCGAGAGCGTACCATAAGCCATTAAACCAAGCACTACGGCGGACAGCGTCGCCTGCACCCCGCGCACCGGCATGACCCAATTGATAGTCATCTTTGCGCTTTTCTTCGTGTTTGTCCTGAGATTTGATTTACTGATGCCCGTCGATCGACTGTCGTCTTCAATTCCGCGGCTTGATATCGTCTTGTCTTCTGTAAGTGTCGTCGCTACTCGATGTTCGTTATTGAAAGAACGGACGGGAACCCTTCTCAAAAAGATCCACCAAGCAAAATCGTAGTAAAGGAGCGGAGGGTTGAAAAAGGAAGAAAAACAGTCAAGACTCAAAAACTCAACTTGTTACGAGATTGCAGCCAGCCTGAGATGATATGGCTTTCTGCCTCCTTTCCTCGACCCTGCAACGGTGCCCAGCGTCAATGCGCCTAAAACACCTTGGTAACAAAACTGATCAAGGTGACGCGCCATCTCTCCAACCGGCTCGGCACTCTTCCTCTCAAAGTTCAATGCGCTCGGCTTCTCCAAGAAGCTAAGTGGTCGCTGTCGCGGTCTGACGTTTCAACCCGCGACATAGGCTGGCTGATGCCCACGTCGCGCATTAGCGGGTCCGTGGTTGTGATTGGTTGCATGGCGCAATCTGATGCATCGATGTTGCAGACACGGTACTGAAAACATGGCAGTCATGCTCATTGATTGATGAGGTTGGTGCCTGAGTTGGCGAGTAGACAATGCTTTTGGGAATGACATGGAAGGAGAGGTGAGGTGTGTGTGGCGCTCGACGAGCAGCTGGTAGGTGCGCGAGGCCGTTTGTGGCCTCCACCGCGACGTTCGAATATTGTTGGTCCAGCCAGCGTTTTGCAACAGGTAATACTGTGGAGGCAAAACCGGAGCCTAGCGTTTGTTGGTGAGTCGTAACTAGCAAATATAGATTCATCATGCGGCCAAGTCGATATGGCGGGCCCTTTCAACATCACCAGGGTGTCCAAGTACCTTGAACGGTCGTTCATTTCAAAATTATGGACCCGCGAGATGCAGTTCTATAATTTGAGGAACCATATGAAAGAAGACCAAATGCGCTGCGGGTATGATATCAGGGACAGCGCTCAGCGTTCAGCGCACAGCACCTCAACTCCAGTACGCAATGCAGAATGAACACTGACTTTCTCTTCCCATCAAGCCTCCGGAATATTCGCGCGGTAGTTCTTCAGCCCTGCGCTCATGATCGCGGTAGTAGGAGGCCTAATGGTTATTCTACTGCTCTGTATGTACACCTGCGCTCGTATTCGATATAAATCCCTGAGTTTACGTGATGGTTTCGACTTTCGATATCGTATCAATTGTCTGATAGTGAAGCTAGCGGAAGAAGAAGAGACGCTTCAAATGTTACGATCTGGTATATCTAGGGGGAATACATTGTTATAGCGAGCGATACCGAAAGAGGGGCGAGGTTTGGGTAAAGATAGATTCCGATGGCCTCCATAGCAGCCTCTCAACCCCCAGTGTTTCTGGGAAAAGATCGGGACCAAGTAAGAACATCGTTGGTTGGAGGTCCATCGCTTCGAACGGAGAAGGTCGCGGCGGTGCCCGGATGCAACGAGGCGACTGACTCTACACCACGCTGGTTGTCAAGCAACAGATCAGCAGCAATCGCAACCTAATGTGGGTTCGAGTGTATTGTAGTTTGGGTGGGCTGGTGTAAATGCGATCATGCTAATGCAAAGAAAGAGCCGGCTTCGCTTAGGCTTACTTATCGGGCCGCCACGGAAATCCGGGGAAGCGGCTCCACTTCAGCAATTGTACGAACATACGCCTTGTTCAGGTGCTTGCACAGCTGGGGGTTTTTCTTACGATGACGCTAGACCACCGCACGAGACGCCCTGTTGTCCTATTCGACTCGTTTAATCTGACGTGATCCTGCCGAGGTCCCTGTGGATGGTGCGGCAGCACCTCCGCCCACGAGCTCGACTCCGCTCTTGTGGCTGTCGGATCCGCACTGTGGGTGCATAACAGATGTAGCTCTTCGGCCTCTCGCATATCTTCCGATATCGAAGTATTCTCCTCCATCGCGCCATCATGTCCAGCAGTCTAAACATCAGAAACGTCCTTGCCGGGCCGTCGAAGATCGCACTCAACCCCTTCATCACCGCCTCACTGCTTTGGGTCCTGACGAGAGGGCCCCCGAACATCCGCAATCAAATCCTCAAGACAATCACCTCGCTCCAGAGTCCACCAACGCTCGCTCGTGTTGTCAAAGCACTCAAGTGGCTGCTCGCCTTTGGGGTGCTCGGAACAGCCAACCGGACGCTGAACGAGCTCGCGCTCAACTCATGGCGGGCGAAGAGTGAGAAGTCAAGGTGGCAGTGGAACAAGGAGGTGGCAGTAGTGACTGGCGGTTGCAGCGGTCTTGGGGAGCTTCTTGTGAAGAAACTCATCGACAAAGGCGTAAGAGTCGCTGTGCTAGACATTCAACAGCTTCCACCCAGTCTCCGAGGCCACTCGAGCGTCCAATTCTTCGCCTGCGATGTTACGGATCCAGTCGCGGTAAGCAAAACTGCAGAGCAGGTCGCATCGTCTATGGGATCGCCATCTATTCTGGTCAACAATGCTGGTATCGCTCAAGCGCACACGATCCTCGACACGACGCCCGAATACCTCCAAAAGATCTTCGCGGTGAACTTGTTCAGCAATTGGCATACCGTGAAAGCGTTTCTCCCCAACATGATCGCCAATAACAAAGGTCATATTGTGACCGTCGCGAGCACTGCGTCGTTCATTGGAGTAGCCGGAATGGCGGATTACAGCGCTACAAAGGCTGCTGTGCTAGCCTTCCACGAAGGTAGGTGTGCAATACGAGGTATTACACTGCCCTACTAATGAGGCTGCAGCTTTGAAGTTAGAAATCAGATACAAGTACCCTAATGCGCTCAATGTACTGACCACGTCGATTCACCCCAACTGGGTCCGCACACCACTGTTGGCGCCTTTCGAGGACGCGTTGAAAGTTGCGGGAAGCGCGGTCCTAGAACCTCAGTACGTGGTTGATGCTATTGCTAAACAGATCTTCAAGTGCGCAGGGGGTCAGGTATTTCTACCCCCAGATGTGAAGACAGCCAGCGCTCTGAGAGGGTTGCCCAATTGGCTACAGGAGATGTTAAGAGGTGGTATTGCGAAGACTGTTTTGCAAGCTACGTCGTAAATAGAGGCCAGACCGAGTTCTGCTCGACCATGTGAATGCAGAAATCGCTGCAGTCAGCGACAGAGGAGGAGTCTGCATCTACTAAGTGGAGCTGTGGCACGGTACAGTACCTGTGAGCAGCCGGAGTCACGGCGAGAACCCGGTTAACACATCTGCTCTTTGAGGCCAGTGTACCACCTATTACAATATGGTTAATCCCCTGGTTCGACACTTTGACATCCTCACAGTACTACCATCAGCACGGCAGTATAGCGTTAGACATGTCCATGTTCACTTCTCCATCCTTGACATCCAGGTAGCCGAGCGATACATACCAACACCTCGGCCGGGCCGTCTTAGCTTCAGCGCTACAGCCCAAGCTACCAAATGTTGGGTGCCAGCCCCGGTCATCCGTACGCTAAGGTGCAGCTGGGTCCACGCAGTCGCTGAGAACCTCTTCGAGTCATTGACCGTATGCTATCAATGATTCGTGAGCCGTCCTCGAGCCAACTCCTTGCCAGCATTGCGCCAACGCGCTTGCAACAACGCTCATGCATTGGGTCATCTCCGGTGCTGTGACCGCTGCCGTGAATGCTCCCAGATGCCTAACCTTTGAGACGAAGTCGGAACGACATGCCTTGCTCGCGCATGCTCGAGGTGATGAATTTTCGGTTAGCGCCATCTCCAATACCTGGCATCGTGTTGGTAGCGTCGCCGGCGCTACATGGACTAATGGTGATCTAGCCACCTGACATCACGCCAACAGGGCCAGGACGCCACCACCGACCGCACGCCACGACGCAGTGCTGGGGTAAGCGTGACCCATGGCCGACTGTGAGTCGTCCACCAGCGGGCTCACGGCATGTCGCCGAACGGCTCGCCATGACCGAAATGCGGAGTAAATTCGTGGAGATCCACGGGCGCGCCGCCCGGACATGTCACCCGTATTGTCATGCGCTCCGTTCCTCACGCTACCTCTGCAATTCTCTTTCTCTCACCTTCGCACACCTCTCGAGGTTTGTTTCTGAACATGTTTGTTGAGTCCGTCATGTAGGAAGAACATCACGAAACACGATACATCTACCTCGGCATCTGCGAAAGCCGCGACGACCGCGATGAGTCCAATACGGCGAGACGTTTCTCCCAATGTCGCGGGACATAACCCCATTCCGACCCAGCAGAATGCGCTTGTTGTCGAAGCTTGGGCCCAGGGATACATGGTGGGATCGCTCATCATCATGGCCTTCATCACCATCGCGAACATGCGGAGAGGTGTGGTTTTACACAAAGTGAGTGTGCGCCACCACCGCAACAACCTCGCCACTGACTTTACCCGCAACAGTTGATTCTCATTGAGGTACTTTCGCCTGGACATGCTCGCGAATTCTTTTCCGCGCAGAATCTAATGGTGCGTACAGCTTATTCTAGGTATATGGCAAGGCTTCTGGCTTTTCCCGCCAGGTCGTAGTGCCAGATGGTGGCTGTCTGCAGCAGCAATACCTTTAAACATGTCCTGGTGGCTTCATAACATCATCGCTTGGATGAAGATAAAACCATTCCTCTCCAGATTCTGGAGCAAAGTCTTCCTATATACCGTTATTCTCTCTTCTCCTTATTGGGTGCTGGAGATCTACGCAAGTACGTCGTGTGCCTTTCCTTCGCTGACACACTTCTAAATTTCGCACAGACTTTACCTACTTCAACGGCGACAGCGAACTGTTCCGGAAAACGCGACCCCTCGAGCTATTATTCCGCGATCCATGGTGGATCATCACAACCATCTATCTTTTCGTGGTTATCAAAACACAGTACGAGATGACTCTGAAAGAAATCGTCCGCATCTCTCCTAGATTCGGCGTAATGCTCGTAGCCATGCTCCTCAGCATCACCTTCGTCATTCTCGATGTGCTATCGGTCACCGGAGCCTTGACAGTTGGGTCCACCGGCATCAACCCTTTCTGGAAGCTGTCTTTTGTGTTCAAGTGTCTGACTGACTCCGTTATATTGGACGATTTCAAAATGGCCTTGGACCGACTAAGAGCCTTCAAGATCAGCCGGTTGGGGAGCTTTTCCGGAGATTTCAGCGATCGCCGCACGAACAATGGCGGTGGTTTGGTCGAAGCTTGGGAAGAGGCGGAGCGCGATGCGCGCAGACCCGAGATGATCAAGCCTTCCGCGGCCATTCCAAGCCCGAGCCCTACTGGCGTTTATGCCAAAACCAACGACTTTCCCGGATTCCAATCTGCGTACCAAGAGAAGAGGGAGCAGCATGAATCTGTAGCGGCACCGGAGCCCCACACTTCTCGCTCGAAATTCATGAGTTTCGACCTAGAAGATGTTGTGCCTAGCGCAATCGAGGACCCACCGCTTCGAACAATGGAAGAGGCGCATCTCCCAGGCAAGGACCAAGGGCAACATGAATGGGTAGAAGATGTCAATCATCTAGATGCGGAGACCGATTACGCAAATGCTCTACGAGACATGTCCGGGCACAGTCCTCCAACGAGCCCGATAAGATCCAATACTTCGCGACGGTCTCATCCGCCTTGAGCGCTCTCGTCTATACTGCGTTGCGAATACTGCCAAATCGCGCATCTCGCACACCTCGTATATCTATCCGCACTGGATCGACAGTCTTCCACCTGGAGTACCTTGCGCTCGAACGGTTCCAACATGGAACATACCCGCATTAAGCATGGCACCCCGTGAGGTCACCAGCGTTGACTTGACTAGAGCAATCGGCAGCTGTCGTATGGACTCCAATGATGTTTTGGGAGTTCAGAAGTTACATAAGCCTTCCAGAATCTATTCAGGGGCCTTAGTAGAAGTTGCTGTGTTGGATTACAGCAATATCATGTACGATTAGCCATGTTACTTATCCAGATACCCTCTATTTCTTTCTAGGCACTTATTATATATATTACTTGTATATTATCGAGTCTCTGCTCGACACTCTTGTCTCAGGTACATGTCATCTTCTCTTGTAGTCTCCACACAGAATCTCGGCATGACGCCGAAGCGCTGAACCGCGCGGGCTGTACCTGCTGATCAACCAGCTGTGTTGCAACACAACATGTAACACTCATCTGCGCCTCAGTGGTCTTCAGTGGCCGTTTGGCGTACCATCCTCCATGGCTGAAAGTTGCTTCCCCGATATTTATGCGTATGCTCTTGATCCCCGAGAGATCCTGAATAGTGTTTCTTATGGATGGAGCGATTTTACGTTCCACTTCATGGATTCAATATCCATGTGGTGTGGTCAATCCATGGATGCGAGTCACCTTACCTAAGTAGGTGATAGAGTAGCCCAAAAGGGTAATGCTCACGTAGATGGTCAACGTTGGGGAGGTGTATAGTGGTACCGAGCTGTCACACAAATACTAGCAATATCAACCATTTGACCTCACCGAAGGATGATTATTCTTATGTAGTACTCTATACCTATAAACCTTTTTAATATACTTGATATCTATTCAAACTATGGCCTATGAGCGCACAGTCGACATTTCGCCCCTACTAAGGTTAGTGAGGCCTCTTAGCCCATCAACCCCACTTCCGCCGCCACTAAGTAATAGGGGAGGGTCAAAAAGAGACGACAAATCCATCAAGAGCACTCCTAAAAGCTTGCAAAGCTAGTTGAGACCTCTCAGGGCTCGCTATCTTATTAAAAAGACTACGCACAGGCAGTATTCAGTGATTAGCAACCGAAATCTCTACCTTCATGACCACTACGCTCGATAAGTGATTCAAAACCTCAACACTAAGCCCGAACTCTCACCGATTACTCGAGCAGGAAGGAGCTCTCTGAGCTCTTGATATTGCTATTGAAGTAAGCTTTATGTCGGTCCTAATCGGGTACAGCCCGCCCACTATACCGCGTCCATGGAGGCTCCATAATCCATGGATTTAAGATCCATCCATAAGAGCCGCCGATTCTGAATCCTGTCTGCGTGTTTCTCCTGCATTTACCCGATACACTCAATAGTAATAGCTGCCACCGCCGAATGCTGCTTCACCCTTGTTCCCTCGATCTACCAGACATCACGCATGTCCTCGTGTAAAGAGGGTATCATCAGCACTTCTATGATCTTGCGCTTTTTGATCCGTACCCTGGAATTCAGCGTCCAGGATTGGTATCGGGGAGGGACCTTTCGATTGAGGCCGCGGTGCCATGGATGTACACTATGCGGTTCTATATTGGGTGATCTTCCAATAGATTTTAATATTAGCAATACCGCTATAGCGATATACGTACACTCCGACACTAGATTTCAAGACCAATGTATTGCGCGTAAGCACGAACTTGATATTCACCGTAGGTTGCATGTCATCTCCACTGCCCGGACACAGACCATGTTGGCGCTGGCCGGTGCGTGCATTCGACGAAGGCATCTGCTGCGGCAACAGTAGTACATGCTGCGCCAACACCCGGCTGTTGGACGTAGGCAATATGCCGCGAGCTGAGTCCAAGTGACGTCGTCGTAGTCAGAAAACACTGGGCAACCTTCCCGAGCGAAAGCAGAGGCCTTGCATCGTCGATCGATAGGCGAAAGATAGTCGCCGTAGTCTCGATCCAGACAGACAGGCACGGAATTGTTCCGTATCGCGACGAGCGTTGGTGCGCTTCATGGCGATTGTCAGCTGCTATTGTAGCGAGAGACTCTCGCGGGGAGTGTGTAGTAGTGGGTTTAGTGCCGCTTCTCAACAAGGCTTTGCGATGTACGGATAGATTCGTTCTAACAACTGTGGTCATTAAAATACCTTCTTCGTGAATATAGTCATATAACAAACCGCAGGTAGCGAGTATCAGACTCCAAATTTGCACAACTAAAATTCATCGTGCTCCCGGAGGTTGCCTTCTCTTCTTGGTGCGCTTGGACCTCACACGGGAACGCATGCCGCAGCCTGCACATATAGGTCGCCTTATCGATATCGTACTCACTACTTGGTTCGTGTCATGCAGTAAGACGAGGCTGTTGTGGGGTAGGTACAATAGTCGGTAGTCGCACGTAGACTACGCCTCGGACTTGTACGCGGACTACTTTCATACTCCCCATGCGGCTAGCGCCGCAAATGTCGGACTTCTAAACATTCAGCAATGACCGGTTTCGGTTCGCTGTTACGACACCACGGTGAGAGTTTGGTAGTCCGACTCGAAAATCGATAAGTGTATGTATGTACATCGTCAGAAAGTAGTATAGGCAGATGGAACGCCTTCGCTAAAGACAAAAATGTGGTATACCCGAAGGTACACACGCAGGTTCGCATGCACCCCGGTACCCGAAAAACACCGCCACAGCAGACCCATAATTACGCCTTTTAGCCCCAAGGCTGTCAAAACATCCTTCACAAGCGCCAACTCGGTACTCAAGAACTGACTAGAGAGATCATCGCGCATTTCCCTAAAGAAGCAAACGGACTCATGTGGTTATTTAGAATGGTCCCAGCGCCCAACCAACACTCCACTCGATTCGTACTCGGTCCCACAAGTGATGTGCGAATAGGCACCACAATAAGCGACAAATACAAGACATGTAATGATAATGTCCAATCAAAGATCCTGCAAAATTCTCAATGCATTCCCAGTCCCGTCGCTCAATAGCGAGATTCGGCTTGCCCTCGCCATCCGCCCCGTGCGCGCAAGCACAGCCTTCTCCTGGAAGACATCGGTGTATGCCTCGGTTCGGCAGTCATCCGAATCATCTTCGCCGTCTGAGTGGCTTGAATGTAGCGGCTCCTCCCA
>Ga0247740_1001208_pt1 | contig 11339 bp, 10 predicted proteins | sample UWRJL148409B2_FD_180942 | JGI IMG/M metagenome (GOLD analysis project Ga0247740, IMG submission 180942) | Plant litter microbial communities from Arlington Agricultural Research Station in Wisconsin, United States - UWRJ-L148-409B-2 | ecosystem: Environmental > Terrestrial > Plant litter >...
ATTAGCGCCCTTAGCCCCAGTCTCCAGCTCATTGCCCTGAAAGCGTCGTCGTCGTCGTCTCAATCCTTCGCTGCGCGCTCTTAGATCTTGTCCTCATACTTCATATATACCTCGTAATGCTGCTGCATCTGTAACCTTAGTAACGCCGGCTCTCTAGCAACATAATGCTTCCCCAACATTCTCCGATTCGCTGGCGTCTCATCCAGCAACCCTTGCTTCAGCGATCGCGCAGGTGGCATCTTCCTGCTGGGCAGATACTGGACGACATAGCTCTCATCTTCGTCCGTCGGCGGTTCAATCATGCCGCTAATGTCGAAGAAGCCCATGGGCTCGTATGCGTCGCCAGGTAGGGGCAGGTCCAAGACTACGCCACCAAGAGCGTTTGTAGCCCCGAGAATTGGTGAGGGAGCAAACATGGAGCCATATGCTTGGAAGGGCCCGCGGTCTCGGCTGTTTAGGTTCCAGACTGGGTCGTTCCAGTAGTCGTCTAAGAGTGTGTCGAAGGAAATGTTGAAGGTGAGCATGAGATTAGGGCGAAGCGTGCGGAGGTGGTATAAGATTGGTCCAAAATCGAGAGTACAAAGATTATCTTCATGTGCTTTCTGTAAATTGACCGTCAAGCTCTGCAGATGTGGGACATCCAAGAATTGCGCCCATCGGCGTCGATAACGAGCGCCCTGGTACTTCTGCTCGTAATCCTCGTACGAGCAGCGAGTAGGGAAGCATTCGTCGGCCGTGACGATGAGGTGTCGGATGTGCGTCTTGGCTTGTGGGTAGGGGCCCCAGGCGCCGGATAGGTGAAGTGGATTGAAGGGAAGAGTGAGAGTGAAGGTGTTGATTTTGTAGAAAGCCTCAAGGGCTTCAGAGTAGAGGGTTGGATTTTTCTGGAAAATGGAGGAGGTACCCTGGAAGTGGGAGCCTCTCATGGGGATGGGGCTGGAGGTTTCGAGCGCGTAGTGGTAGATAGGGTCGCGGAGTTCACGGGGGAGGCGGAGCAGGAGGAGGTCGAACCGGATACCCTGAGAATGAGAGGGAGCAGACATGGTGATTGGGATTTGGGCTGATTGAAGGTTGACTGAAGAGGTGGTCACAGGTAGGGAAGAGTCCTTCTGTGCAACCTCGTTGCCTTGAATGCGGAAAGACAGGCGTACGACGCCCTCCGCCTTGGTGATGGATGCCTCAAACGTCCGGAGATTTTGGAATGCGGGAAGATAGGATAGGCATCCGTCGAAGAGGAGGTGGCCTGTTGCGAGCGCAGAGCTCAATAGAAATTATTGTTCATGAACAAATTTGAGGTTGAGGGTAGTGTGCACAGACCCCGCCAAGCACCGACCTGTGCATCCGCAATCCTGATCTTTTCCGTGTCGCGATATCCATCACCATCCGCAGCAACACACAACCATGCCCGTCCAATTCCTCCGACGCCTCGTCCGGCCCTCCGTCAACTTCCGCGCCCCAGGAATCACCTCCCTCCCAACACGCCCTGCAATCGGCGCGATCGCCCTCCAGAATGCCACATCGATATTCCCCATCCGCCCAATACCCGCCTCGCGAGCTCACAAATGCACGTTGATACAAGTGCTACGGAACGGAAGGTCATCAAGAGGACTGCGCAAGCTGAGGTCGCCCGCATTAGCGAATAGACCGGAGATGAAGGGTGTGTGCTTGAAGGTGGGCACGACGAAGCCTAAGAAACCTAATTCGGGGGAGAGGAAGATTGCTAGGGTGCGGTTGAGCAGTGGGAAGGTTATTACGGCGTATATTCCGGGAGAAGGTGCGTCAATAGCGGAGAGTGGTCAAATTGGGAACAGAGGAAGCTAATGCGAGGGGACCAGGTCACAATGTGCAGCAGCACTCAGTCGTCATGGTACGAGGAGGCAGGGCGCAGGATTGCCCCGGTGTAAAATACCATCTAGTGAGAGGAGCGTTGGACTTGGTAAGAACTCGCCACCTTCTTCTTTATAGGCTACAACTGACGTGTCGCAGGGTGGTGTTGGAAACCGGATCACATCGAGATCCAAGTACGGGACGAAGAAACCGAAGGCGGCATAGACGATTCGTTGTACGATTGTGTGAATACATGTATGATATCTGCATCAGCGGCGTTGAGCTCGGACGAGCAGTTTGGAATAAAATCCCGATCTACCACATTTTTCGCCTCGTCCCCGAGGTTACATCTCCTCATGTGAGAGTACCAAATGCGTAGTAAAAGCAAGGCAGTGGGGAAATTGAGCATGAGACACCACGTGTTGAGACAACTCTGGATCAGCTTCTCGGAACGGGACTTTTGACCCAACCTTGGCCATCGAGGGTTCCACTATGTTCGCCGATATAGCTAAGTATCGTGTCGGTACCTCTCACGCGACGAACTGCTTTTCGGAACCAATTTATCGAGGTCGGCAGTTCCCGCGCCTGTGGACATGTAGCGAACGGAGCCAAGACCGCCTCCCGTGTGTGGTTAATCGTAGCTCGTGTTCGTGAGTGAGTTACATTCTGGAATGTACCTTGTAGCACTCGAAATGGCATGACTTGCTCCGATAGAGTCATACGAAATATCTCCCTTGCTCGCATTCTTCGCTTTCGTAAAAAACTCCCTCGTACTCGTACTACCACCGTAGTACTTCCTCCGTTACAAAACTCTGGTTGGAGGTTTGATTGCCTTGGCTTTAGGCACAAGGGATAGCGAGGGGACACTGACTTGAAGAAGCGGGATACGAGTTACCCCTCAGAAGGATACATATGTCCTCGGGAAAAGACGCATTTGGGAGATCTCCATCTCACCTCGAAACTGAGCTTCGGAAAGATGATGAACTTCATTCGATACGCTGCGCTGGCCGCTACATTCTGCTTTGGGTTTTTTTCTATTCTTCAACAACACTGAAACAGAGCACTAATCTCCAGTAGCGCAACACACGCCGAAGATATCGACGACAAGCGTACGACATGTCCCTGCTACACGGCAACAACGTACATGGCCAATAATGGCTGCCCTGCCTACCGACCAACATCACGATGCGTCGTCCCACTGTGTTTGAGAATCACGTACTTCCTCCCTAGCATCCTCTCCGATGACTCCTCACTAACGCTACTCCAGCACAACCACGATCCCTGGTCCCAATACTCGTTGCCCCAAGACACCTACCCTTACATCATATCTTCCTTGCCAAACGGCCTGCCCCAAAGACTGCGGCGGCACCTCCACTCTAACCGTCAAACACTCGTCCTCGTGCCTGCCTTCAAACACTACTCAAGCCTCTACAACCACGCACCCATCACTTTCTGTAACATCCCTCACGCCTCCAACGCGCATGACCCCATACGTTTTTGTAACTTCCCTCACGACCCTGACGCCGATGAGCTCTGTAACATCCCTCACGCCTCCAGCGCCAACGAGCGTGAGCACCCGTACACACCCATGTTACACGCATACGGCGCCAGCGACGAAAACGTGCCCGGAAGACTTGTTCCGGTGCGCGCATCCCGATTGCCTTTATCTAAGTACGACTACGGTGCCACTAGGGTCCATTGAGGGTTGTCCGACTACGAGGACGGTGGTTGCGGATAGGACGTGTTTAGGAAGATGCTATGCGGGCTGTGGGACGTACTGGGTTACTGAGACGGCTACTGCTTGGAACTAGGAAAATTTGTGATTAGAGACAAAAGTTCAGATCTTGTGGGGGCAGAAAGCGTCGTAGAAGCAACATTTTAAGAAAGCTAGTGTAAGACACTACATAACGAGAATTCTCTGGATGAGTTTTACCAACTTTGCATCCCAATTTAGGATAGTCCTTGAAGGCTGAGAGAAATTGGAACGCTAATCTTGGGAAGAAAATAATCGTTCGTCTTGGATGATAACATACAAACATACCATCAGGGTAACCATAGGGTGGTCAGGTAGATGAGAAATTGAGTTGTTCATTGTAACTACGTACTCCACCAAGCTTCTATATAGTAATGAGAGCAGGAATAGCACCTATAGAAAAGAGTACCTTAGTAGGTAACGTGACACATACCGACGGCTTGCACATTTGGTCCGCGGTCGAATTGGAAGAGTTCTATGCAAGTCAGGATACTATTTGACAGGCTTAACCCTTACCGCCCTTTACAATACATGTAGAATTCGACGAATTGCTAAGTCAGGCCTTTAGTCAATATGTTCTTCACCTGAGCGTGGTAGTTTCTATTGCCCCAGGCTTGACTTGCATCCCAAAGCATCACGCCACCAAAGGATTCCTTCTTCATCATCTCTCCCACAGCGACCTGCATCTTATCCAAACCCAGATATCCTCCACTGGTAGTCGCACTTTCGTCTGCTGGCAGTCCCATGAAGAATCTGGTCTCATTATTCACTGCCCACTCATTCCACTTCACGATACTGCTATTGTACTCAAGTCCTTCAAACGCACAGTTGGGGTTGTTATAGTACTGTACGAAGAACATGTCGAGTTTCGTACCCTCGAGAAGTTTTTTGAGAGGATTTGTCGCTGGTGCTGGACATTGCGGAGCAGCGCTGAGGTAGTGCTTGTCGCCCATGAGTTTGCGCATAGCATTCGCCCAGCTCAATACATAGCCGGCGTCATGCTCGATATCGAGATCGAATCCGTTGACTGTAGCATTGCCGAAAGGTCGTTTGGCTCCTGACGTTGCGTTGACGCGACCAAATATGTTCCAGATGTCTTGCGCGTTCGATTCCGCCTGTTCGGCGGTTTCAAACTTGAAGTTCGCTCCAGAGCCACCGATGGAAAGTAGAATGGTCTTTTGGTGTTCGTTTTGGCACTCTGTGATGTCCTCTCTGGAGGAATTTTAGCTAATGCGGCGGACTTGTCAGTTGTTTTACTCACCCAATTTCAGGGCAGATCAGAGGGTTATTGTTCGGGGTGCAATTTGCACCTTGGTTGGCGAAGTTCTGACTGCGATTAGGGGAAATCTTAAGGCTGAGGCGCTGGCGGGTGGCTTACCAGTAGAGGACCATTGATCGGATCAACAACAAAGGATATGATGAATATCTACACTGCCATCAGTGGTGATGTCGATGAATACACACTGAGTAAGGTCCACATTACGTCAACATCGGTGCTATCTAAGTTGACGTTAGTACTCGATCGTTCCGGATATCTATATGAATATAGGAGAGTGAATCGATTCGACAGATATGCTACTTACTTTTGCAGTACGAAGAAAGACGGTCTTGCCTTGGTAGGTTGCCGGCAGCATAGCTAACTGAGTTCTGGCCCCAGTATACCGCCAGATTACTCTTGGAGCTCTCATTGTACAAGGCTAGTACTCCACTCATTGCTGCCAGCAAGAGTGAGCTATGCAACAGGAAGTACATTCTTCGTATTAGCGTAGAATCTTTAGATGCAGCAGTGGAGAAGTACGATTGTAAAGGTTTGTATCGTGTTCCGGGGTCAGTATGATATGAGGAAACTTTCGGACAATTGGCACACACGAGGAGGTGAGCTTTATACCCGCTTCCAAGAAGAGTCAAGCATGGAATCGATGTGTTGAGCCGAAGACACATTGCAGAGGTAGAGCTCTGAGTCGGAGCCTTGATGACTGTGCCGTGCTTGTCAGGTCTTCCGTGGACAGTGCATTGTTCCATTGAAACGCATCAAGAGCAGCTTCCTCGATGATACGCTATCCGCAGGGGTCATCGCCGTGATTGTTGGAATGAGCCAGGGTGTTGTCTTCGGGCAGCATTTGCTGCGCTGGCTTCGCAAACTTAGGGGCCAACCAAGCGGTCGAATCACCAAAGTTACACGAGATCGCGGTACGTTCTCCAACGCTCTAGGGTTCGCACTACGCCTGTATATTATTGAAAATGAACAATGAGATACGCAAGACTAGAAAGCGTCATACTGATTCATGGTAAATACGCAGAAAGAGAGCTAGAGCGAGGAACACTTCAAGAAGCCTAAGATAATGTAGCATGACTGAGAGATTACCTGCAGTCGACGAAGGTTGCAGATGTCGGTTTATTCAACTATACATCAAGGACGCATACGTGACCGTACCGGCGTATAATAAAGCGCACTCCCTCCTGAGGGATGTGTTGAGCGGCTGTCGTGGAGGTGCGCATGTTGCTTGACGTGAGCAAAGTGTCGACGACTACTAGTGCGTTGTTCAGCCAAATATCTCAGACCTGGGGCTTACGCTAACGAGCGTGAACGCTCTGGAGCAGCTTTCGAAGATTAGCGACGCAGTCCCCAAATAGTCCTACATTGGAAAGTAGTCGCGCAGGTGGCTATCATGGTTTAGGACTTGTCGTGGATCTCGTCAAAGACAGGTGTGGGCTGCCCATCAGCAAATAGATTGTATCGGCTGTGGGTGTAAGCCAACTTGCTAGGTGTGTGTGCCAAAACAGCGATATAATCGAGGAAATTGCACTAAGTTCTCTTGTCCTTTTGTTGTTTTCTTCTTCTATAAACGAGGGCAGTCCATCCTGCAACATGAGTCTCGATTATATAGAGGTCGATGAAGAATTGAGCGACTAGTAAGAACTCGAGGAAGGACGAACGTTGACGTCACGAGGTAATGCACGCGCGCGTCCCACCCGCATTTTACTGCATGCATTGCGTAAATTGGACTTAACAAACCCCCACCACTCGCTCTTCCGTTACACATACTGGTCATCTGAAGGGGTAACGTTGCTCTCGTATAGTCTGACCAGCAGGATACTCGATCGAACGGTGCTCTTCGGCGGTACTCCTTTAGTCATCCACAAACTACGTCATACCTCCGAACATCAAACCTTCGAATTTCCCATCGCGAGGTTACTTAAATAGAATTTAACACCCAGTTGGACACTTCCAGCATCGTATTCATCACTTTTGAACCATCGTTATACTCATCAAAGTCGTACCAATCTTTCACAATGGCTCACACTATCCTCCTCATTGGCGGTCACGGCAAGGTATCGCAGCTTCTGACACCTCTCCTCCTTGCACGTTCGTGGAACGTCACTAGTATGATTCGGACAGTTGACCAGAAGCCCACAATTGAGAAGCTTAGCCAGGGCCAGCCGGGCAAATTAGAAGTACTTGTTAGCAGCGTGGAAGATGTGAAGACGCAGGGCGATGCGCAGAAGATATTGGAGCAGGTGAAACCGGACTGGGTCATTTGGACTGCAGGTGTGTGTCTATTCCCCATGAGACAGCAGCACCTGTAATGGAGAGTCACGGCGTCTTTAGCACGTGATCGTTACATACCTCTGATCATATGCTAACCCTCAGCAGGCGCAGCAGGCAGCGGCGGAGCCCCGCGAACGATGGCCATCGATCGTGATGCTGCAGTCGCCTTCACGAAAGCTAGCATTCATACACCCAGCATCAAGAAATTTCTCACCATATCCTACATCTCCTCGCGCCGCAGCCGCCCGTCATGGTGGACGGACAAAGACTGGGAGTCCGCGCAGAAAGTCAACAATGAAGTTCTACCCACCTACTTCAAAGCCAAGGTAGCCGCTGATGAAGTTCTCACCGTGCTCGCTAAAGAACGCTATGATGAAGAGGCGAAGAAGGGCGTTGCGGAGAAGGACAGGTTTCATGGTATCAGCTTGAGGCCGGGAACTTTGACTAGCGAGAAGGCGGGTGGAGTGCTGTTGGGCAAGGTTACGTGCCAGGGGAAGGTCAGCCGTGCTACGGTAGCTGAGACATTGGTGGCGGTGTTGGAGACGGAGGGCGCAAAGGGTTGGATTGATTTCTTGGATGGAGAGGAAGAGGTCGGTGCCGCTGTGAAGCGAGTGGTTAAAGATGGCGGTGACAGCGTCGACGAAGAGGACTTTGAGGGCATGAAAGAGAGGGTTGCCAAATTGTAAGGTTGGTACGGGATTTTTCATACAGTGTTACAACTTAAACGTTGCCGCCGCATTCGCCAAACAAATATATGAGCTCCAGATGTCATTTGTTCAAGTCACTCTTACAACTTGGGTTCCTGCGATACTAGGTCATGTGAATATCATCCCGTCTAACGGTAACCAGCCCAGATGTTACGAGCGGTGTACACCGAGCTATGAGTTGCCCGATACAATCGTACCGTGAGGAAGGGCCAACAATATGGCTTAAGGTTTTTTAAAGGGCTCGAATCTGCCTTCAACAACCCATATCACCCTTGTATAAAAAGGCGTTCTCCCTCTTGCGCACGAGGTCGTTTAATCTGCTCCGTCACGTGTCGTTATTTCTCTTTGCAAAGACGTTGATTTGACTCCTTTCGATTCTGTCGACGACGACCTCGACACAATACTTCTCTACCTACGGGACGTAAGTATAGCTAACTCCGCAGATCTGGACCTTCCGCTCGTCCTTATCCTCCTCTTTTGACATCCTTCTGCCTGCCTCCTACGACGCGTTGTCGCAGGTAGGCTTACGGTGCTCGACGCCCGCCTACGTGCGCGTATCGGATGTACTCGCAAGCACGCAGTAACTAGCCATGCTACTCCTAATAGGTCTTTAACTAGCAGCCATTAATAAACTCTTTATACTCCTCCTCTAGATCCTCTAGGTCTATACTCTAACGTAGCAGGTCAACAAGGTCCTGCATCTACTATTTCTACTCCTCTAGCTCGTTATAGTCCTTGCCGTACTGTTCGCGAGAGGCTATAATGTCGCAATTAAGGAAGCATAGGGCTAACTATGTAAGCGGATCCTTGATATCCTCTAGCTACTCACCTACGTAGAGCAGCCTGAGCTTGTCTATGCGCGCGTACCAGCAGTTACAGTAGCTATAGATAGCGCTCTCTAGATTCTTCTTTGTTGGTTTGCGGAGCTGATTGATAATAGACAGGTACAGGTGAATAAGAGGGCGGTCGATAGGGTCGTCCTCATCCGACGGATCGACGATTAGTGGGGGGGAGGTAGAGGCGCAGCCGATAACTACAACGACGGCTAAGAGAGGACGATAGTGATGCGTTTCGAGCTAATATATTAAGAGGCGACGCAGTAGAGACCTGCGGCTCGCAGAGACGTGATAATAGTGATAATAAGAGAGATGAGGTAGGAGCTGTGGTAGCGCGTACGCAGACTTTCACTACTGCTTCTAAGGCAGTAGCAGGTCACGGTGCTCGTGGCTCGCAGGCTATGGTCGAAGTTGTGGGTTGTTAAGAGTCGCTACTTATCTTGTCTAGCCGCCACACTGGGGTTTGGTGCAGCATCATAAGGGCCCATTGGGTTTGATAATTGGGTTATTGCCGTGAGCTCCGAGCTGCACGAGGTACTACACAAAGAACTCTGATCACCCTTGTCTAAATAGGTAAACAACGGCTGCACTTCAAGTTTTCCAAGTTATCGTGTGATAACCTAGGCAGATTTGTAGAGATAGAGGATGAATGTACCTCGCGAATGCTAACGTACTTAGAGATTTCCAGTAGTCTTGGAAGGTTTCCAAGTCTTCGTACAGGATGCCTCAACAGGACTTAGGCAGACGAAGGACGAGAGTATTCATGCACAGCCCCAGGGTCGATATTGCTAGTTGTCGTTAATGGCTCACCGTCATTATCAGTCTTACAGTTTACCAAGTCCTTATGGAGAACCCCTAGATAATATCGCGCAACCGATCAAGTGTCGACGCATTCTTGTGCAAAAGAATACTTAATCAACATTCCACGCTCTATGAAACGATGAAAAAGGTAGCACACCAGTTTAATTGGAGTTTCCCAATTTTTTGTTTTTGATTACCATTAACGGAATCGCTCGCGCAGGTGGCTCGCTTATGACGTGTCGTCACATGGTTCTAGCGAAAGAGGAGTGGCTTGGAGACTCGTCTGACCTTTAAGTGCGTAATGCGATACGATGCCCTTTGTCTATGTCCGGGTTGTGCCGGAGATACGTAAGCCCACTTACGTCCGGCCTAGGCCACTACTACTACTCGACATACACATGATCTTACATGACCCAGAAGGATTTATCTGTACGGATATAAAAGGGACGGCCATCTACATCTACTTGTTTTCTCTCGAAATTCATTACATCCCGTTGTCATCAAGTTAAAATGATGCGATCAACTTTTTCTCTCGTTTTGATCATGGCGGTTGTGGGGGCACAGACTACGGAATATGAATACGTCGTCATTGGATCCGGACCCGGAGGTGGTTCACTTGCGTATGTGTGATATGTTGCTGAACATTTCGAAGACATGACGCTAAGTCTGAAAGTGCAAACCTTGCTCGAGCAGGACATTCTGTTTTCTTAATTGAGGCAGGAGAGGATCATGGAGACGAACGGATCCAACAAATGCCTGGCTTGTATGCTTCTCCAGCACCATATTCTATATGCACACGTACTGACGAGTTTTTCAAGCGCCGACGCAGTTGCCGAGGACCCCACAATGTCATGGGAGTTCTTTGTTGAACACTACGAGGACACCGAGCAAGCATATCGAGACTCCAAGTACACATGGCGTACCATCGACAACGAGTATTACGTAGGCACCAACCCACCCGAAGGCGCTGAACCCCTTGGCATCCTGTATCCCCGCGCGGGTACACTAGGTGGCTGCGGCAACCACAATGCTTTGAATCTTGCCCTCCCACCAGACGAAAACTGGGACCACATTGCAAATTTGACTGGAGATGCAAGCTGGAGCGCAGAAACAATGCGGGACTACTTTCAGCAGATCGAGAATAACCAATACATCAAGAGCAACGGAACCGAAATGGAAGGACATGGGTTTGATGGATGGCTTAGAGTACGTTGTTCGCAGGATGGTTCCAACTGTGCAGTGGAAGTAGTTAACACAATTAAGGCCAACGTCAACCAGATCGACCTTTTCGATCGTCAGCCAGGTTTCATAGAATACCTCCAGAAGCTCTCCTGCGCGGTTGGAGTTGACTGCCCTACTACCAGAGAAGCAACTTACAAGCTCTTGCAACGAGATCTGAATACTGTTCGCCGAAATCGATACGAACAAGCCGCTATATACCAGCTTCCTCTACACTATGATGGCATGCGACGAAGGAGTAGTTCCCAAACCTACTTGCGTGATACCGTCAACGAGCTAAACCATGATGGCACCCCGCGATTTCCCTTGACAATCAGTACAAACTCACTTGCTACCCGTGTGCTCTTTGACACATTGGGTGAAACTCCCCGTGCCACAGGCGTAGCATATCTCCAAGGGCAAGCCCTCTACAAAGCCGACCAACGAAATAACGGACTCCAGGTCGGACAGCCACACAACGTAACGGCGACCCGCGAAGTCATTGTTTCAGGGGGCGCTTTCAACACACCACAAATCCTGAAGCTTAGCGGTATCGGACCCCGAGAAGAACTTGAAAGCTTCAACATCACTATCGTCAAGGAGCTGCCGGCCGTTGGAGAGAACTTAAAGGACAACTACGAAGCAGG
>Ga0247740_1001209_pt1 | contig 11334 bp, 12 predicted proteins | sample UWRJL148409B2_FD_180942 | JGI IMG/M metagenome (GOLD analysis project Ga0247740, IMG submission 180942) | Plant litter microbial communities from Arlington Agricultural Research Station in Wisconsin, United States - UWRJ-L148-409B-2 | ecosystem: Environmental > Terrestrial > Plant litter >...
GAGGGCGCGGCTGACCGCTCCGACGACGCCGTCAGCTCTGTTGCCGGTACCGTCGGCTACGTCCGCCTCGGCGAGGAGTACGCCGTCGCGGCATCCACCATCACCGCGAAGCGTGCCCTCGAGTTCGCCCGCGGCCTCGCCGGAGTCACCGACGCCGGTGCCTACGTCGCCGACGAGAGCGACATGCCGCGCAGCGTCTCCATGGTCAACCTCATCGGCGGCGAGATGTTCGAGGCGAGTGACGCCGTCATCGACCGCTGGCGCCAGAACGACTCCCTGCACGACCACACCCCGGGAGCACCGCACCGCCAGCGCCGCACTGGAAAATTGCGGGCGATTGTGGGGCAGTCCAATCTCGACGCCATGCACCTCGACCTTCGCGGCCAGGGCCCGCACGCCCTGGTCGGTGGAACTACCGGATCTGGTAAGAGTGAATTCCTCCAGGCCTGGGTGCTCGGTATGGCCGCCGAGTACAGCCCCGACCGGGTGACCTTCCTCTTTGTCGACTACAAGGGTGGCTCCGCCTTCGCCGACTGTGTGGAGCTTCCCCACACCGTTGGGCTCGTCACTGACCTCAGCCCGCACCTTGTGCGCCGCGCCCTCACCAGCCTCCGCGCGGAGCTTCACTTCCGTGAGCACCTCTTCAACCGCAAAAAGGTCAAAGACCTCATCGAGCTCGAGAAGCGCGGCGACCCGGAGTGCCCACCGGCCCTGGTCCTCGTGATCGACGAGTTCGCTGCGCTGGTCAGCGAAGTGCCCGAGTTCGTTGACGGGGTAGTCGACATCGCCCAGCGCGGTCGATCGCTCGGCATCCACCTCATCATGGCGACGCAGCGCCCGGCCGGTGTGATCCGCGACAACCTGCGCGCCAACACCAACCTGCGCATCGCCCTGCGTATGGCCGACCCGCACGACAGCATCGACGTGGTGGGCAGCCCCATCGCGGCGTCCTTCGACCCGTCCATTCCCGGACGCGGTGTCGTCAAGAGCGGCCCCGGCCAGATCATCAGCTTCCAGTCCGGATACGCCGGTGGTTGGACCACCACCGAGGTCGCCAAACCCGAAGTGGAGATCGCGGACCTCGCCTTCGGCTACGAGCGCCCGTGGGAAGACCCGAACCCGCCCGCCGAAGTCGAACAGACCGACGCCGGACCCAACGACACCGCCCGCCTCGTGGCCACCATCAACGGTGCCGCGCGTGGCGCCCAGGTGTGGCCGCCCCGCAAACCGTGGCTCGACGAGCTCGCGCCCAGCTATGACCTCGCCCTCCTGCGCCAGCGCAGTGACGATGAGCTTGTGCTCGGTGTCACCGACGACCCGACCAGCCAGCAGCAGTACCCCGTGTACTTCCGCCCCGACATCGATGGCAACCTTGCCATCTACGGCACCGGCGGCTCGGGCAAAAGTGTCGCGCTGCGCACCCTCGCCATCGCTGCGGCCATCACGCCGCGCGGTGGCCCCGTGCAGGTCTATGGCCTCGATTTCTCGTCGGGTGGCCTGCGGCTTCTCGAGACCCTTCCGCACGTCGGCTCGATCATCTCGGGTGACGATGCAGAACGGGTGTCGCGTCTGATCGGGATGCTCCGGGGCATGATCGATGAGCGTGTGACCAGGTATGCCGCAGTACGTGCCGGCACCATCAGCGAGTACCGCACGCTGGCGGCCCGCCCGAACGAACCACGTATCCTGCTGCTTGTGGACGGAATGGCAACGTTCCGCCAGGAGTACGAGTTCACCGGCACGGGCAACATCTTCGCGATGTTCGGCCAGATCCTCAGCGACGGCCGCCAGGTCGGAGTGCACGTGGTGGTGAGCGCCGACCGTCCGGCCTCCGTCTCTCCGACCATCTCAGCATCGATCCAGCGCCGAATCGCTCTCCGTCTCGCTGAGGACAACGACTACATCCTGCTGGATGCTCCCTCCGACGTGCTCGGCAGCGGATCGTCCCCGGGACGAGCCATCATCGACCAGCGCGAAACGCAGATCGCTGTCTTCGGTGGAACGTCGAACGTGGCCGGTCAGGCCGACGCCATCGATCGTCTCGCCGAGACCATGCGTGCCAAGGGTGTGATTCAGGCACCTCCCGTCAACCGCCTGCCCGATCACGTCTCGCTCGGCGAACTCGACGCTCACCTGCCCGGACAAGCCACAATCGGAATGGCGGACGACACACTCGCACCCATTGCGATTCTGCCCGAGGGTGCGTTTATGGTTGCCGGCCCGCCGTCGAGTGGCCGCAGCACCGCGCTGCTGACACTTGCGCAGGCCACGCATCAGGCCGTGCCCGGAATGAAGCTGTACTACATCGGCAACGCGAAGTCACCGCTGCGTGCCGTCAGCCTCTGGACGCAGACCGCGGCGGGCCCGGAAGAAGCCATGGAACTGGCAAAGCAGCTTCTCGAAGATGCCCTCACTCCGGCCAGCGCTACGCACCGGATCGGTGTCGTCGTTGAGTCGATCGCCGACTTCTTGTCGACGCCGGCCGACCCCCACCTCGTCGCTCTGATCAAGGCAATCAAACGAAACGACCACTTCGTTATCGCCGAATCAGAGACCAGCACCCTTATGCCGTCGTGGCCCCTCCTGATGGAGGTGAAGAGCGCCCGTCGAGGGTTCGCTCTCCAGCCCGACGCGACAGAGGGGGACATCCTGTTCCGCACCACCTACCCACGATCGCGTCGAAGCGAGTTCCCTCCGGGGCGTGGATTCCTGGTGCAGGGCGGCAAGACCCGCAAGGTACAGCTCGGATTGCCCGAGTGATGGGTATGGGTAGTGCTCCCCATTCCCGTGTCCGTGGGGGACAAATAGAGTACTAACTATCACCACACAGCAACACAAACTGCATCACCCCAGAAGCTCAACTCAAGGAAAGGCAGAAGCACATGGCAGATTACATCGGACAGGTTCCCGAAGAGGTCGACGCTCTCGCAGCTGATTTCGAGACCAAGGCGGGCGACCTGGAAGCACTCAAGTCGGCTATCTCCGCCAAGCTCGACGGCACCGTTTGGACCGGCCAGGACCGCGACCGTTTCCAGGCTGACTGGGAAGGCACCTTCAGCCAGAACATCACCACGGTTGTGCAGCAGCTGCGTCAGGCTGGCCAGCAGGCCACCGACAACGCACAGCAGCAGCGCGACGCTTCCGGCAGCTAACGCAGCGCAGCGTACACACCTCACCTCACATTTATAAATTCTGAAGGGTAACAAAATTATGAGCGGATTCCTTGGTCAAGTCCCCGAAGACGTCGAAGCACTTGGCGCCGACTTCGATGCGAAAGCAACCGACGTCGAAACACTGATCCAGGCCATCAACGGTCGCTTCTCGTCCACCCACTGGGTTGGATCTGACCGCGACAACTTCGAGGCCACCTGGACCGGCGAGATGACGAACAACCTCAACCACCTCGCTCAGGCACTGCGTGAGACCGGAACCATCGCCCGCAACAACGCGTCGCAGCAGCGCTCCGCGTCTGCGTAACATCCCTCGACGGTGGCCCGGCACATGCCGGGCCACCTCGCGCACGACGCCGGTGGCCTTATCGCCACCGGCTGTTCCATCCCCAGAAATTCCGTTCCTACCCCACACCGCTGAGGAGTGACCATGATCCCGACCCACGCCGCCATTGCGAACGCTGCGGCCGAGGTGCGAGCGGCTGACGCGGCCCTTGCCTCCATCATCGCCGAGCTCCACCGCGACGGAGTCTGGACCGGAGCCGACGCGGAACGCTTCCAGCAGGAGTGGCGCGACCTCGTCAGCACTCGTCTCCAGAGTGCGGCCGGCCGTCTCGACGGCTGCGACTTCATCCCATTCCCGTAGGAGGCGCAACACCATGTCAAAAGTAGGACTCAACGCGGACCTCGTGACCGCTTATGGCAGCTCAGTCGAATCCCAATTGGGCATTCTCGAGACCGCCCAGAACAACGTGCAAAGCGCCAGTTTCGCCGCGGCAAACCCGCTCAGCATCGTCCTCGCGCCCGGATCCCAGATCCTCAGCCCCATGTCGATTCCCCAGCTTTTGGCCGCGTCCGCCGAGATCACCTTGGCCCGCGGCTCCGCCCGTGAGCTGCTGCGCAAACTCGGCTTCGAGGTGCAGGCGCAGGAATTCGCCTCCAGCGGTGAGACGATCTCGTACACCACGGGCGTCGCGTGGCGAACCCCCGACAACAACCGGATTCCGGCTGTCAACGCCTTCGACTTCTTCAGCCCGCTCCAATTCCTTAAGGACGTCGCCGACGACGTCACCACCGTCTACGGCTGGGGGGAAAACGCGTATGAGCTCGTCAAGCGGTACGCCCCGCCAGCGATCGAGAAATTCAACAAGTGGTACGACGAACTGCCTGGCTGGGCCAAAGGTCTCAAGGGCTTCGGTAAAGCGCTTCCCTTCGTCGGCTCTGCGCTCAGCGGGGTCGACCTCGCGATTGCCATTCGTGACGGTGATGTACCCGGCATCGTCCAGAACGGCGGCAGCATCGCCATCGACGTTGTGACCGCGATCATCGCCCCCACCGGAATTGGTATTCCCATCGGAATCGGAGTTGGTGTGCTGTGGGATGTCGGCTGGGAGACCTTCTACAACATTGACTACGCGTTCAAAGAACCGGAAAAAGTCATGAGCTATTACCAAGAGAACCCATGGATGGGTGTGCTCCACGGGCTCGTGCCCGTCACCACCATGTTTTGGGGACCCTTTGCCGACAAATAACCCGACTCCCAACAACGCAGCGTCGTCTGCTCCCGGGGCTGAGCCGGAGCGCAACACCGTGCGGATTTTCCAGACGCACAGTGCGACTGGGGCGCCTGACGCCGGCGAATTTGTTGTGGTGATGCACCATCGCACAATGAACACCCTGGGTTCGGACACGATGGATTTTCTCCGCCCTATGAAGCCGACGCAGACGGAGCATCCCGGCGTATTTCTCTACAACGACCCCACTCGTGGGTCTGGTTGGTTGCGTCTGGAGCGGTTCCTGAACGGCGATGCAGAACGCATCCAGGAACTTGTCCGAATGGAAGAGATTTCGCGTGCAATCGGCTCAGAGCCGCTGAAAAACCCCGATATCGCCTTCGGCAACGCGCTGGCGATGCGCACAAACAATCCGTGGGTGATGTTCGCCGTCGCAGCATTCGCGGTGATCGCTGGGGTGGGAACGTTCACGGCCATCCCGCGAGTGGACAGCGGTGCAACAGCGTTAGTTGTGATGGGCATCATCCTGATCCTCGCCGGCATCGGTGCAGCGATCTCCGGCGCAATCCGGCTGCCCTGGTGGCGGAAAGCCCGCAAGTACGCGCGCGAAAACGGCGGCACACTGCCGTCTGACCTCACAGGTTTGTAAGAGTAAAGGACACGACAATGAACGCGACAGACGCTCCCACTCAGGTAAGCAGCTACACCCCGACCGAGCTCTCGTACCTCCTCGCAGGACGAGACAACGTCGAGGCACGCCGTGCGCGCAGTGTGCTCGGATTGGCCGAGATGCACGAGGGCGACCCCGAGCTTCTGCTTGCCGTGCAGTCCCTTGCGAGCCGCGGACTCGTCCGCGTCGAAGAGAACACGGTTGAAATCTCGAACCCGGCAAAGGTGCTCGGGTATGTGCTGGGCACTGCAACCGACTGGACCCGCCTCATCGTCCAGGCGGATGCGCGTGTGGATGCAGTTGTTGTTATCGTCTCGCCCGAGGTTCCCGGTGCGCTTATCCTGCGTGCCACCTCGTTGGGAAACTATGAGGCCGTTGCCACTCAGCCCGGAGTTCACCCCAGCCAGATCACGGGGAGCATGGTGAGCGGCTACCTCGCGAACTTCGACGAGGTTCTGGTCAGTGTGCACCGCGACACGCCCGATCTCAGCGGTGTGCTCGTTATGGAGCACACTCGAGGCTCCGACGACTGGTCCGTCACGCTCCGTACCGCGGTTCCCGGAACCGACGACGTGGTGGACGGCACGACCGAGGTCGTGGACGAGACGACGTTCTACTCGAACCTGGAGCACTTGCTCGCTTAAGAGCGTGCGCCCAGGGCATCCACCCCAGCGCCCCAGCGCCTCACCACCCCACGCCCCACCCGCACCAAGACGCAGCACACATTCCACTTCAGAACGGATCACGATGACCACGCTTCATCGCACGATAGCCACCTTCGGGCTCGCACTGTTTCTGGGGGCCGGATTGACCGCCTGCTCCTCCGCGGATGCGGCGCCGGACGCGACCTCGACCAGCACTCCATCGCCGTCGACGTCGGAGACTGCGGAAGCGACCACACCGACGCCCCAGCCGTCCATGCCGGCTGCGGTCGCGACCAACACAACGGACCCGTCGATGTCCGCGGATGTTCGCGATGCCGCGGTCGCCGCAACGGTCAAGCTCATCCAAGACAGGTACGACTTTGTGAAGGCGGGGGATTACGAGGCCGCGTGCGCGCTCTACACCCCGAAGTTCACCGAGCTCTTTCTGGAGATTTCCGGCGGCAGCACCTGTGTTGAAGGTCACACCCTCGGAGCGGAAAATGCGAAGGTCGCCCAGGCCACGGCGATCGCCCAGGGCCGAGCGGGCATCGTTCCCTTTTACTACATTCCCACCGCCATCGAGATCGATGAATCGATGATCAAGGTGGATGCCGAGGACCGCACGTTCCAGAACCCGTGGACGGTCATCAGCCTTGACCCCTACGAGTTCGAAGATGGTGCAGGGAAGCTGCCCGGGTGGATCGAATCGCAGGACTACGCCCAGCGCATCGACGGTGTGTGGAAATTCGCCGCTCCCACCGATCACTAAGCACCAATCACTACCCACGATTTCGCAACGCAGACCGAGCTCCACACAACAAGCGGGAGAATCATGTTTCTATCGAACGGTGAGATGCAGGCTGCTGCAGCGCAGGTGCGCCAAATAGGCGCGGTGATGACCAACGCCGTCAGCGAGATGGGTACTCCGCATGGGTGGTCCGGAGCTGACGCTGACCGGTTCCAGCAGGACTGGGATGCGCTCGTCAGAGCGAGGCTCACGGCCGCTGCGAACAAACTCGATGGAATTTCATTCGAAGAAATCAAGGAGATCCTCGGTGGGTAGCTCAAATCTGGGACTCGATCCCGCAGTCGTAGCCCACCAGTCCAACGTCATCCACAATCACGCGGCCATGCTCGACGACATCGCTGGCCAGATCGGACAGACGGGCGAAGCGTCTCGCTGGCCCGGAGTGTTTGGGCTTATCCCCGGCAACGTCATCATGACGCAGGGTTCGATTTTTCTCGCCCAGAGCGCGGAAGCGGATGTGCGCGCCGCCGCTGCGTCAGCCACGGAGATGCTGAGCCGCCTGTCCGCCGCCATCGACGAACAGCGGGCGGCGTCGTCGGCTACCGACGGCTACGTTGACGGCAAGATGAGCGCCGCGCAAGCAGCCGCAATCTACAACGAGGTGATGACGAACCCGAGCGTTCTGGAAGGGATGAGCCCTGAACAGGTCGCCGACTGGTTCGAGCACCTGACGCCGGCGCAGCAGGATTCGTTTATCAACGATCAGCACGAGATCGCGGGCACCACCAACGGCATTCCTTTTGACCGTCGCATCGAGGCGAATGTGTTGAATGCCCAAGACCGTCTCGCCAGTGGTGCAAAGGGCGAAGAAAAGACCTACCTCGAGAGGGTTGTCGCAGGCGAGGTGAAGCTCATCAGCTACAACCACGACGACAACCGGATCATCGAGATGGTGGGCAACTACTACCCCGAAGACGTCGTGGTTGATGGAGTTGTAGTCCACGAAAAAACCAAAGACATCGTCAACTACATGCCGGGCACAACCGCAGACCTTGCTGGTTTCTACTCCGGAGACACCCAGGCCATCGCTCGGAATCTTGTCGAAACCAGCTCAGACGGCACGGTCGCCTTTGTTTTCAAGGACGCGCCGTTTCCTACGTTTGAGCCCGACGGTGTCTACAACAGTTCCTGGGCAGCCAGCGTGGGCAGCCGGTATCACGACTTCAACACGGCCCTGGGGCTGGAAAACGCAACTAGCGCCAGCAACCCCGCCCGCGGCGGTGTTCCCGTCACGTCGATCGAGCACAGTTTTGCCACTGCAGCGGGTGGGTATGCCGAGATGCAGGGCACGGAATATGACAACAGAATTGTGCTTGGCGGTATCGGGATGCCCGATGGCTGGAAGCCCAACAGCGGCACTGACTATTACTCGATCGCGGGACAGGATGACATCATCCGCGTCGCACGCGGGCTGGGGTCGGACGATTTCGACCTGGGATACCCCGTGGCCCCCACCGAGGAGAACGGGTTCACCCAGCTCGATCCGAAGTTCGGTTCTGCTCTGACCCGAGGAACCGAGGAGCATGACATCCCCGTTGGTGACATGGACTCGCCTGAATCCGTTCTCGGCCCGATATTCGACAAGGTCAATACGCCTTGGGAATATGTCGAAGAGCGAGTTGAGCAGCACAGTCGCGTAGCGGGAACGGAAGACAATCCCGACACGCTCAACTACATCAAAGAAATCCTCTCGGAACAGTGACCTCCACAAAACACTTCTTCGCTCTCGCGGCAATTGCCGCTGCCCTGACCCTCACCTCATGCACGGGAGATATCGTGAACGCACCACAGTTGCCGCAGACCGGAGCCACGTCAGAGGACTATCAAGTTGTGGTTGATGCATCCGACAAAATTCTCGCCGACGCCGGCGAGTTTGTCCCTGAGAGTGCGATTGTCACTGTTGACACGTCCGTAAAAGATCTCGAGGTCGATTACCACCGGATGCCGTGTTCCGATACAACCAGCCAGTACACAAACACAGCGGACTACCACCTCGCTGCCGGGACCGACGAGATCGCCATCATTGACACCATTCGCGAAAATTATGTTGGCGAGGGTTGGGAGCGTGGCGAGAGTATCGCTGAACAGACGGGCAAAGAGCAGGATCCCGCGGGAAACTACGCGCAACTTCTGCGGAGCCCCGAGGGATACACCCTCGATGTGAGCCGTAGCGACGATGGCGATGGTGGCACGGTCATCCAGGCCAGTGTGTTCTCCCCGTGCATCGGCAATCCGACGGACAAGCCTGACTCGTGGGGCAAGTTCTAAACACGTGATGAAAAAGAGAGGTTGGGTTGTGCTTGCCGTTGCTCTCACGCTGACGGCATGTGCTGCGCCGGTGGTGGATGCTTCGCCGTGGCCCCAATCTGACGCGACATTTGCCGACTACCAGAAACTCGTCGACGCCTCGCAAGACGTGATCGCCGACGCGCGCGCGTTCGTCCCGGAGAGCTCCATCGTTCGGGCGGACCCGTCCGTCACAGATCTCGACGACGATTTTCACCGTCTGGACTGCAGCGACACCACCAGCCAATACACCAACGTCATCAACTATTACCTCGCGGAGAACTCGGGCGAAGTCGCAATCATTGACGAGATCCGTGACACGTACATGGCCGACGGGTGGCAGCGCAGCGACAGTGTTGCGGAGCAGCTGGGTGAAGAGCAGGATCCTACCGAGGGGTACTACCAGTTGCTCCGCAGCCCCGACGACTTCGGTCTATCGATCAACCGGGGCGACGGCGCCAGCGGCGAAACGATCCTTCAAATGACCGTGTACTCACCCTGCATCGGCAACCCGACCGACAAGCCCGCCACCTGGGGTAGGGGTTAGCGAGTTCCTGTCGGCACCACTTGTTACGATGGACCCCGAATCACGATGGGGGAGTCAGCCATGTCCGAAGGTGAACGCAACCCGTTCCTGATCGCTCCTCCGCCCGGGCTTGTTCCCGCTGCGGCGCCGCCAGTCCCGGTCCCCATTGTGGTGCCGACTCCCGTTGATCTCATTGGGCTTCCGCCCGGGGTGGTGGATGCCGCGGGGCCACAGATCTCCGCGCCTGTGCCCACCGCGCTGGTCTACAGCCTCGAACTGAGTGATGGCACACGGCATCCACTCGACCGCTCTATCCTTCTCGGACGCGGACCTGCGGCGCGACCGGACTGGCCAGAAGCCCGACTGCTGCCCGTTGTTGACCCCGATAAGTCGGTGTCAAAAACCCACGCGGGAATTCGGGTGCACGCCGACGAACTGCGGGTTGAAGACTTGCATTCCACCAACGGGGTGACCGTGCTGCGCGCTGACGGCTCCTCGTCCGTCGTTGAACCCGGAGCGCCCGCAACCCTTGCGGCGGGCGATACGGTTTCGCTCGGTCAGTTCGCCCTGCGCATCGTCGCGGGCTGACGTACACCCGGCGCTCACGCCTCACGCGACGGCATCCGCACGAACCCCGCGGCACGCCCCGAAGGAAGGGCACCGTTACCGACCTTCGCGCACGTCGAGTGATATTGTCGGGGAATGCAGTTCGAGCGGCTCCTTCTTCTTCGCCGCGACGAGTCCTAATTCTTCAGGCCTCCCTCGTCGCGGAGTTTGTCGTTGGCTGAACCTCGAACATGAAGAAGGACCGCTTTTATGAATGCTTCCGCTCCCGAGCACAGTGATGTTTCGACGCACACAGATGTTTCGACACACACAGATGCTTCGACACACACACATGCTCCCGCGAGTGCCCCGCGTACCCTGGCGCAAAAGGTGTGGGATGACCACCTTGTTGTGAAGGGTGAAGACGGAAATCCCGACCTGCTCTACATCGACCTGCACCTGGTGCACGAGGTGACAAGCCCGCAGGCGTTCGACGGCCTGCGGATGGCCGGGCGTCCCGTGCGTCGTCTCGACCTCACCATCGCGACCGAAGACCACAACACCCCCACACTCCAGATCGACAAACCGATCGCGGACCTCACGAGTCGCACCCAGATCCAGACGCTGCGCAACAACGCCGTCGAGTTCGGTGTTCGCCTGCACTCGCTCGGCGACATCGAGCAGGGCATTGTGCACGTGGTCGGCCCGCAGCTGGGACTCACCATGCCCGGTATCACCGTGGTGTGCGGCGACTCCCACACCTCGACCCACGGCGCATTCGGTGCCATGGCGTTCGGTATCGGCACCAGCGAGGTTGAGCACGTGCTCGCCACGCAGACGCTGCCGCTCAAGCCTTTCAAAACCATGGCCATCACCGTCGAGGGCACACTGCGCCCCGGCGTCACGGCTAAAGACATCATCCTCGCGGTCATCGCGAAGATCGGCACCGGCGGTGGCCAGGGCTACGTGCTCGAATACCGCGGCAGTGCGATCCGCGCGCTGTCGATGGATGGCCGGATGACGATCTGCAACATGTCGATCGAGGCGGGCGCCCGCGCCGGTATGGTCGCGCCCGACCAGATCACCTACGACTACCTCAAGGGCCGTGCCCACGCGCCCGAGGGCGACGACTGGGATGCTGCGGTCGAGTACTGGAACACCCTGCCGACC
>Ga0247740_1001210_pt1 | contig 11334 bp, 7 predicted proteins | sample UWRJL148409B2_FD_180942 | JGI IMG/M metagenome (GOLD analysis project Ga0247740, IMG submission 180942) | Plant litter microbial communities from Arlington Agricultural Research Station in Wisconsin, United States - UWRJ-L148-409B-2 | ecosystem: Environmental > Terrestrial > Plant litter >...
GACCCCACGTATTGGCGTTCGGGTCGCGAAAAGTACGAGACGGCGTTGTCCGGCTTCGCAGCGATGCTGTTCGCTGCCGATTGGTCCGCCTGCATGCTACGGGCCGCGCGTGACACGCTCGACGCCGCGATTGCAGCTGATAACGCGCAGCGTTATCTTGCAATGCCGCGAACGTTGCTTACTTGTTGAGCGTCGGCTGCAACGGGACTCGCTCTTGCGCAAGCAGGAAGCGGTGGGCGCAAAGATCGAAGCTGGAATCGAGCGCTTTCGCGCGATGGCCCCGCGTGAACGCTGGCAGCTCAAGCGCCAGGTGAGCGTCTTGGGGCGCTTGAGCGGCGAACGCAAACAGTGCCCACCTCGACGACCCATATGTAGAGCACGCCGTCCGGCACGAAGGCGCGCTGCTGCTGGCTCGCGCCGCGCTGAAGCCGACTCCGGCGGCGATGGTGATGGCGACGGCCCAGGTGGTTCGGTCAGTCCCGGGCCACAGCTTGCGCAAATAGCCTACCGTTGCTGCCGCAACTTCGCGCTCGGTTACGTAGGTCGCTCGGTTCGTTTCGTCGAATGCCGCCACCCAGCCAAAGGGGGATGGCGTGCGTGAGGGCGTTGAATGCTTGGGGCAATCAGTCCGCGGCGAAGCCCGAGCCCACAGGGTCGCTGAAGGCGCGACGCATTCGCGTCGTGTCATCCATTCCGAGCTTATTCTCAGCCTTTCGGATTATGCCCGCCAGCTTAGTGAATCGCTTGACGCGCTGCGCGCCGTAGTCGCAGGTAAGGCGAAGAAGCTTGGCTTCGCTCAGTTTGACGGGCACGAGTTCTGGAAGGAGAACGGCGATTGGTGCCTGCGGATCGGCGTGCCGTGGATCAGAGGCGGTGCTCTGCGTCGCTGGATCTCCGTCGACGATGCCGCCCGAATTCTAGGCGTCACGCCGCAGACTTTACGTCGCAGACTTCAGCGGCGCCTCGTCACGAAGCATGGCGTGCGAACCGCTCGATGCGAGGGGATCCTCGCGTATAAGTTCTCACGAAGCTGGCGGATTTGCCTGGTCAGGGGGCTCGCCAAACATGGCTGACTTCCAGGACCTGAGCGCCGTTGAAGCCTGCGAACTGACTCTTCGCGGGACACCCCTGAGGGCGACCACCGGTCGCTCGCAGGCTTCAGCGGCGTTCTCTTCTCTTTCGATGCCAGCCGGTGAGTTGGCCGCGTTGGTTCGCCCTCAGGGGTGTGCGCCGGCGGCGCCGGCGGCTAGTCCCGCCGGAGGCCCCGTCGCATGCACGCAAACGGTCGCGACAGCTTCTTGGAAAGATCACGAGTTTCGTAACCCCACGCGGAGCGCCGCATCGGAGCGAAAGAAGCGTCGACGCTGCATGTACGGACTTCGCGACGCACTGCGATCGCTCAGCGCAAAGCGCGTCGGTGCGTGCGGTCGACGCCGAATCGCTCACGACGTCGAGGTTGTTCGACGCACCGCCACGCGCGAGAGCGGCGATACCTACAAGCACGCCCACTATCGCGGGCTTCTGCGGTGCGGCTCGGTCTGGGAGTGTCCCGTATGCGCGATGCAAATTAGGGCCGAGCGCGCCGACGAGCTCAAGCGCGCTGTGCAGTTCTGGGGGCCAGCGAACGTCGCCATGCTGTCGCTCACGGTGCGGCATGGGCTTGGCGATGATCTGCGGGAGACCCGCCGCGGCTTGGCAGAGGCCTTTCAACGTTTTATCCGCGGAAAACCGTGGGGGCGTTTCTGCGAGAAGTTCGGACTGGCTCATCACGTTCGGGCCGTCGAAGTAACGCACGGTGCTCACGGTTGGCATCCGCATCTGCACGCGTTGTTGTTTCTCGAGACGCCGCTCAGCGCCGAAGAGTTGGAGGCAGCCACGGCATGGTTTCACGACCGATGGCGCAACTGTGTGTCGAGAGCACTCGGGCCTGAGTTCGTGCCGAACGAACACGGCGTGGATCTCCGCGAGTCGAAGCGCGCGGACTACCTCGCCAAATTCTCCTTCGAGTTGGTCGACCCCGGAACGAAACGAGGACGAGGTGTAAATCGAACTCCGCTCGAGATTGCGAAGTCCGCGTCTTCAGGAAAGTGCGTCGACGACGAAATACTTTGGGTTGCCTACTGCGAAGGCATGCGTGGCGCGAAGATGCTGACGTGGTCTCGCGGGTTGCGTGCGGACGTCGGGCTCGACACTGAGAAGAGCGACGAAGAGATCGTCGAGGGGGAGGACCAGAAGGAAGCGGAGGTCGTGGCAGTCATCTCGGGCGGCGCCTGGGACTGCGCCCGCGATCGTCCGGGCCTTTCGTGCGCCATTCTAGAAGCCGCCGAGCTCGCCGTCGGACAAGCGGCGGGCTACGCCGCTATTGAGCGCCTCCTTCGCGTCCGTGGGGAGCCGCTCGAGCCCCGGGAGAGTGCGGCTTGACCGACCGACGACGAACTCGGGGGATACGTGACGTCGCGACAATCGAGCAGCAACGCGAACTTGCGCCATCCGCCATCGATTCCTTGACGCCTCAGAACCGATCAGTTGCCGTAGACGACAACGTGCGCGAGCTCTTGGATTGGTTGGTCGACGAGGAACTGAGGCGATGGCAACTCGAACGATAGCCGCGGGCGACGCTGTCTATGCTCGCTACAGCTCGGAGCTTCAGAATCCGCGTTCGTGCGACGACCAAATCACGGAGCTGCGCCAGGCTGTTGAACGTCGCGGCGGACGCTTCGACCAACAGCTTGTATTCAGCTGCGTATTCCGCTGCATTCGATCAGCCGTTCCGGAGGCATCCGATCAGGATTCCGGTGATCCGATCAGGAATCGGAGCGAAGCGACGAGGACGGGGGCTGGTCAGACGGTGGGTTGAGTCTCGGGTTGGGGTTTCAGACCTTTCTGGCGGCGCATGGACGAGCCGCGCAGGGTGAGTACGTGCGCGTTGTGCACGAGCCGGTCGCAGATGGCGTCCGCGATAGTCTGATCACCGAGGGACTCGTGCCAACTTTTTGTCGGAAGTTGTGACGTGAGAACGGTGGAGCGTTTGCCGTATCGGTCTTCCAGGACCTCGAGCAGATCGCGGCGCTCGACGTCAGTCATGGGCGCCAGCAAGAAGTCGTCGAGGATGAGAACGTCAATCTTGGCGAGACGCGCCAGCATCGCGGAGTAGTCCGCGGAAGCGCGGGCGATGGCCAGTTGTTCAAGTAGTCGTGGTACGCGCATGAAGAGAGCGCGGAAGCCCTGCCTGATGGCTGCGTTGGCAAGGGCGCTGGCAAGGAAGCTCTTGCCGACGCCAGTTGCACCGAGCAGCAGCAGGTTATGGTGTGAGCGCACCCACTGACACGAGCTGAGCTCGCGCAGCGTGGCGTGCTCGAGGCCGCGGGCAGAGTCGCAGATGATTTCCTCGGTGGCTGCACGAACGCTGAGCTTGGCCTCTTGGACGCCGCGCGAGACGCGACGATTCTCGCGAGAGGTCCATTCTTGATCGACGAGGAGGCCGAGCTTGTCTTCGAAGGTCAGGTGCTTGTCAGGCGGCATCTCCATCATTTCGCGAAGGCTTTTGGCGAGTGCGTGCAGTTTCAGATCAATGAGTTTTTGAATCGTTTCGTCTAGTGTCATTGTCATTCTCCGTGTCGTAGTAGCTGGCGCCGCGCACGTGCTCGTGCTCGTCAACAGCTCGGGGGGCTGTGGGTAGGTTGGCCGGCGCTGCGCGCTCGATGCCGCGTTTGAGGATGCCTTCGATATGGCGGCGATGCGGCGCGCTCTTGCCGGCCACAGAGAGAGCGCGATGGCAGGCAGCATCCATCGCGATGGCGCCGTGCTTGTCAGCGACGCGGATGATGCCGAGCACTGGCCGGAAGCCCATCTCGGGCTGCGGATACTGGGCCATGGTGCGTCGCGCGACCTCTGCGACATGCGGCCCGAATTTGCCTGCCCACTCGGTCATCCGCTCTGGCGACCACTCGCCATAGTCCTTGTGCTCGAGAGGACGGTGCTGGGCGTTGGTCACCGCGGTGCCGGGACGTGCGTAGCTGCGGCGGTGTGACGCGACGCGCACGCCACCGTGGAGGCACTCGACAACGCTCGGCGTTACGCGCACCTCGATGGGCTCTCTACGCAGCTTGAAGGGCACGCTGTAGAAGCGCTCATCGAACTCGATGTGGTAGTCGATGTTGGCGCGCGTCTTCTTGCGCTGCGGCAGCTCGAAGCGAAGCACTGGCTGCGCTTTCATGCGCGGCCTATCGAGCGACTCGAACGCTTCCCGCCTTGTACCTGGCAGTTTCTGAAAGCGCCGTGTGTTGAGCTCTTCGACCAGCTCCGCGATGGCGTTATTCAGCTCCGCGAGCGAGAAGAAGATGCGATTGCGAAGACGCGCTAGGATCCAGCGCTGGGCGATGAGCACGCCAGCTTCGACCTTGGCTTTGCCCTTGGGTTTGGCGGGCGGCGCAGGGATGATCGCGATGCCGTAGTGCTGTCCGAGCTCGGCAAAAGCGTCGTTGATGTCGGGGTCGTAGCGGTCCGGGCGTTTTACAGCGCTGCGGAGCTGGTCCGGCACCAGGATGGTAGGGACAGCCTCGAAATACTCGAGCGCACGCACCGTGCTCGCGCAGAAGTCAGGCACCGTTTGCGACAGAGTCGCCTCCACGAATGTGTAGTTGCTGGCACCGAGTACGCCCACGAACAGCTCGACATCGGTGAACTCGCCAGTCGTTGGATCGCAGATGCGCGGTTTCTTGCCCGAGTAGTCGATGAACAGCTTTTCGCCGGGCCGATGTACTTGCCGCATGCTGAGCCGACGTCGGTCGCGCCAGTCCGCGTACAACTCACAGAATTGGCTGTACTGATACGGTCGCACACCGGCTTGCTTGGCAGCTGTTTCGTACTCGCCCCACAGCAGCTGCAGCGTGACCCCGACGCGGCTCAGCTCCCGGTGAAGCCACTGGAAGTCGATCGCTGCCCGTGCGGCTGGCTCGCTGCGCCCCACGTGGCTGAACAGCCGCGTTTCGACCTCCGCGTCGCTGAGCGGCTTAGCCTGCTCCCAGCTGAGCCCAGCGCGCGCAGCGCGGCTCAGGTAGTCGCAGACCGTCGATGGCGACATCTCGCAAGCCAGCGCGATCTGGCGGTGCTGGCAGCCGCACTCGTAGTGAAGACGAAGAACCTCTCGAATCTTGCGCATGGACAGTCGCCTCATGGGCCGCGACCATCCCCGCCTTCCGCTTCAGCAGCTCGGCCGACTCTGATCGAATGCCCGGAATGGCTGATCGAATGAGCGGAATGCCGATCGAATGGCTCCGGAATCCTGATCGGATACTTTCGGAACGCTGATCGAATGCCGTCGGAACGCTGATCGGATCACGTCGGAATACGCATTCAGCGACTCAGAGGTGAGTGGCGGCATCTGGCAGCGCGCTGGGTTGCAAGCGCTTCTGCACGCTGTGGAGTCGGGGCGCGTACGGCGAATCTTCGTCGAGGACTTGAGTCGCCTGTCGCGTGACAAGGAAGACGCAGCGCGAATCGAAAAGCTGCTCGCGTATCGCGAAGTCGCGGTCGTGACACTGGACGGCATGGTCTACGACGGAAGCACGGGCAGCGCGCTCGCGTTCACGTTCCAAAGCGCTGGTGCGGCGCAATACCTGAAAGACCTTGGAGCTAAGACACGTCGCGGCCTGCGTGGCGCGCATCGCGACGGAAACAGCACCGGTGGCCGGTGCTTTGGATTCGAGGTGGTAGGGCGCAAGGTCAAAATCAAGAACGACGAAGCGCGAGTCGTCCGGCGTATCTTCGCGCTCTACCTCGATGGCTTCGGCTATGCGGCAATTGCCGAACGGCTGAACGCCGACGAGGTTCCTCCACCGCGCTCGCGGCGCCGAGCCGGTGGGGGCTGGATGCACACCGCGGTTCGCGAGATGCTGCGAAATCCGAAGTACGTCGGTGAGTTCTCGTTCGGACGGCGGAAGTGGCAGCGGCACCCGACCACCCGCAAGCGCGTCGCGCGCACCAACGATGAAACCGAGGTGTTGCGCGACTTTCGTCCCGACCTCGCCATCGTCGACCGTTCGACCTGGGATGCTGTTCAACTTCGCCTCGTCGACCACGCGCGCAAATACAAGGCCCGGAACATCCCCCATCAAAAGACCGGCTACCTGCTCACGGGTTTGCTCAAGTGCGCCTGCTGCGGCGCGCTCATGCAAATCAGTGGTGGTAGCCCGCATCGCTACTATCGTTGCGTCTCGAACCGAAAGCGCGGTGTTTGCACGAACCGCTTGAGCGTTCGCGAAACTCTCGCTCGGCAGCGAGTCTTGGAGGCAATCAGCAGCGCGATTGCCTCGCCGGCGGCCATTGCCCACATTCGCCATCGCTTGACTGAGCGTCTCGGTTCCCGTTCGAGAGACATCGCCGCCGAGCTCGAGGAGCGCGTTGCCCGTCTGAAGCGCGTCGAGGAGCGTGTCCGGGGCCTGATCGTGATGCAGGCCGATGGCGACCGATCGCCCATGGTTGCCGAAATGCCGGCCGACTTCGAAGTCCAGGCCCAAGCCGAGCGGCTCGCCGTTCAGGACCTACGCTCGCAGGCTGACGCGCCGATCGACCTGCCACCGCTCGACCTCATCACGGAGCGCGTCCTGAGCCTTCGAGCCCTCAGCGAGTCGTCCGACGTCGACGGTGCTCGCGCCGCGCTCCGCCGCTACCTTAAAGACGGCGAAATCACCATCACCCCCGAGCCCTATGGCGACGGCTTCGCCTACGTCGCTCGCGCCGAATTCCTCCCGCTCGTTTTCCTGACCGAAAATGCAGCAACGCCCTCCGAGCTTTCGCTGGGAGGGCGTTGTCCACGTCTTGTTGCGCGGGGGTGATTTGAACCTCCGCGGCAGCGCCCGGCAATGAAACCGGGCGCTTGTCGTTTGCGTCGCTCGTAGTCGACCGAGGACTACGGGTGGCCGGGCGGCATTCCCATCCCGGGCGGCATGCCCATTCCGGGGGGCATGCCACCACCGGAGTCGCCAGCGGGCTTCTTGTCTTCGGACTTCTGGAACTTCTTCTCGTCGGCGGTGGCCCACTCGACGGCCCAGGAGCTCACGCTCCAGATGTCGTCGCTGCCGGTGACCTTGGCCCAACGGCTCGCGCCCTCGGACGTCGCGCCGTAGCGCACTTCGCGCTTGGCGCCGTCTTTGAGCGTGAACACGATCGTCGCGGCGGGCTTGTCCAGGCCCACGTCCGCCTCGGTCTTGCCCTTCTCTGCGAAGTTGTCGGCGTTCAGCGCCTTGTAGGCGCGGAGCAAGTCGACGAGCTTCGTTTCGTCGTAGTTCTTGATTGGCGCGGCGGCTCCGTCTTTGCCCTTCTTGAACTCACTCTTGGTCGTTTTGCCCTTGTCGTAGCCGAAGGCAAAGCTGCCGCTTGCGTTGTCGATGGTCACGGTCGTTACGTCCGAATCTTCGAACTTGAGGATGGCCATGTCGCGCCAACCTTTGACATCGCGCGCGTACAAGAAGCTCGAGTAGCCCTTGATCGCGTACACGCCGTCTTTGCCGCCGATGCGCGTCATCTGTCCGCGGCCGCCACTGTCACCGAGGTACAAGTCGAGCGCTACGCCGTTGCCCTTGGAGAACACGGCGTGCAGCGCCTTGTCGTCCGAGACACCGAACTTGGCGTAGCTGTTCTTCGTACCGTCGATGAGTTCCGTTGTCTTGAGCGACTTCAGGTTCTCGAGCAGTGACTTGACGTTGGCCTGATTGGCGGTGGCGTCGATTGGCTTCGTGATCTTCCAATCTTCACCCGTACGGGTCAGCTCGACCTCGACCGCCGCGCCCGCATCCCCCGCGGGTTTGCTGAGCGCGATCTTGTCGATCTTCTTGAGGTCGTCCTCGCTGAGCTCGAGTTTCGGAAGAGACGCCGCTTGCCCGCTGAGCGTGTAAGACGCCGTCTCTTCTTTCTCTTTCTTGTTTTGCAAGAACAGCGCGCCGCCCAAGACGGCGAGCACCGCGAGCGAGATGTACAGTTTGTTTTCGGTGCTGAGTGCCATTGGTACTTCTCGTTTCGCTTCAGATCTTCAGCGAATCACGCTGTGATTGACGTTGACGCCAACGCAGGAGCCCGAAGGCCGCGAACAACACGGGCACGCCGAAGGTGAGCGTCCACTGCACGTTGGTCTGAATCGACTTGCGCGCATTGCGGTATTCCTCGTCCTTCTTCTTGGCCTCGGCCGGGTCGTCACCCGCCTTGAACTTGGGTTTCGACAGGTTCGAGTAGGTGAGGGCCGGATCACCGATCAGCTTGGCGCTGGCGGCGACCAAGTCCGAGTCACCCGCCATCCAGTCGAGCGTGTTCTTCAGCGAGAGGATCGTGCTGGTTAGGTACTTGGTGTACGGCTGGGCAAACATCAGGAGCTGCGGGTCACCGCCCACCGCGCCGAACATTTGGAACTGACCACCGAGCTCCGGGCCGTTGCCGGCGTAGGCGAACGGGTTGGTCAAGAACTGGCTGGACGAGATGACCAGCACGCGCGACTCGCTCGGCGCACGCTCGGCCGGCTTGACCGTGTCCGACGGGTTACCGGCGAACGCGCTCTTCAGCTTACCGATGGCGGTGGCGGCGATGATGCGCTGCTCTTGCGGGGGCTTCGGCTCCCAGTTCTCGCGCAGCTTCATGTCGACCGTATCCGACGTCACCAGGGTGGTGGCCGGGGTGGTGCGCGCGACCGCCGCGACTTTGACGTCGGCCGGCTGCTTGGACTTGTCGAGCGTGAGGCTGGACGGGAACGGGAAGATCGCCTCTTCCATGCGGAAGAACCCGGCAAACGAGTTGTCGAGCAGCTTGTCGTTTTCGCCGTCCAAGCGCGGGTCGCTGACGACGTGCGCGATGCCGGGGTGACGAATGTAAGTGAAGCCGCCGCCCTGCATGGGCATGCCGACGCGGAACTGAGCGCCGTAGTCGAAAACGGCGTCCTTGTTCATCTTGATGCCGTAGCCCGGGAGCAGCTTGTCCAAACCATGCAGGCTCAGCGTCGCGCTCATCGAGGCGTCGTTGGCTTTCATGGTCACGGCCGAGGCGTACACGACCAAGGCCTTGCTGCCGAGCATCAGGAACTCGTCGATGCGGCGCAGCTCCTTCTCGTCGTAGTCCTTCTGCGGCTGGGTGATGATTAGACCGACGAGATCCTTGTCGATCGCGTTCTCGCCGCCTTTGAGGTCCACTTCCTCGATCTTGTAGAAGGGGAACGCCTGCTCGATGATGCCCTGCATGCTCGGGCCGCCGCCGCCCTTGCCTTGCTTCGGCACCAAGTTGGCGTCCGTCAGCTTGAACTCGTCCTTACCGGTGACGACGCCGACGCGATGCTTGACGTTCTCGGCCTTGTCGCGAATCTCGCGGATCTTGTTGGTGATCCAGAACTCGAGACCTTCGGCCTGCATGATCTGCGGGATGACCGTCTTCTCGCTACCGTACTTGAGCACGAGGCCCATGTAGCCCTGGGTGATAGAGGCTTGGTCTTCACCGGTCTGATTGGCTTCACCGAACGGGGTCTCGGTCAGCCCCGCTTCTTTGGCTTGGGCGCGCAGCTCGTCCGTGTTCGGCTCGATGATCGTGAACTTGAACTTACCGCCACCGGCTCGCTCGTATTCCTTGAGCAGGTCGGTCAGGTCTTTCACGAACGCGTCGAGCTGGGGCAAGCCCGTCTTCACGTAGGCGTCGACCTGAATCGGACTGTTCAAACCGCGGATCAGACGCCCGCTACCGGCCGACAGCGTGTAGCGCTCGGCCTTGGTCGTGTCCCAGCGCTTGTAAGCTTTGGCGCCTAGCAAGTTCGCGACCACGGCGATGGCGGCGATGACCAAAATGTACAGGCCGGTCTGCGCGGCCGCTTTACGGCGATGTTCTTGGGTAGCCATGGCTCATGCCCACTTTCGGCGCTCGAGCGCCCGGAATGCCACCATCAGCGAGAGCACGGTGACGGACAGGAAGAAGACCACATCGCGCGAGTCGATGAGGCCGCGCCAGAAGTTGTTCAGGCGCGATTGGAAGCTCACGTAATTGAGCAGGATGGCCAGCGTGCCCCCGGCCTTGCCGGCCAGATCGCCGAACAGCCAGAGCGCGCCGAGCACGAAGAAGGTGATGAAGAACGCGACCGCTTGGCTCTCGGTCAGCGCGCTGATGAGCAAGCCCACGGCCACCGCCGCGCAGCTGAACAGCACCATGCCGAGGTAGCCGCTTGCCACCGGACCGCCGTCGAGCGGGCCCAAATTCCACGGGAATTTGAACATCACTAGCGGGTAGGCCAAGGTCGACAAAACCAGCACCAACACTAGGCCCAGGGCGCCCAAGTATTTCCCGATCACGACGTCACTGTCTTTGACGGGCAGGGTGATCAGCATTTCCAAGGTGCCGCTGCGGCGCTCTTCGGCGAGCAAGCGCATCGTCACCACGGGCACGACCAAGAACGACAGCCCCATCGGCGTCGATTCGAACAAGCGCGAGACGGATGCGCGGTCGAGCTGCCAGAAGCCGCCGTTCAAGAAGAAGAACATGAGCCCGAGCGCAAAGAAGCTCAGGCAGATCACGATGTACGCAATCGGGGAGTCGAAATAAGAGCGAAATTCGCGCTTGGCGATGATCAGCATCGGAGACATGGCTCAGCTCTTTCCCTTGGACTTCGCGTCCACTTCTTCATCCTCGTCGTCTTCGTCCGACTCTTCGTCGTCCGCTTCATCGGCGTCGGCTTGGTCGTCCGCTTCGTCTTCGTCGGCCGCGCTCCAGTTGGCGCCGCGGTCGAGCTTCTCGTCGCCTCGCGTCAAGTCGCGGAACACGACGTCGAGGCTCTGCGCGTCCCGGCGGAGCTCGAGCAGCGTCCAGCCCTTGGCCACCATCAAGCGGAAGATCTCGGCGCGAATGTCCGAGTCTTGCGCGCCGTTCAGCTCGAATTTGTGCGCCTTTTCATCGGTCGGTAGCTCACGCACGGTCTTTACGCCGCCCAGGCGCTCCAGCGCTTCTTGCGCCTGCGCCGCGGCGGGGGGCTTGTTGCCGGCTTCCGCACGCTGCTCGTCGATCGTCACGACGTAGCGCACGCGGCCGGTCTTGCCCCGGATCTCGTCGAGCGCGCCGTCGGCGACCACGCGCCCTTTGCTGACGATGATGGCGCGCGCGCACGCCTCTTCGACCTCGGCCAAGTTGTGGGTCGACAACAAGATCGTGCGATCTTTGCCGATCTCCTTGATGTAGCGGAGCACTTCCGCCTTCTCGTTCGGGTCGAGATCGCTGGTCGGCTCGTCCAAGATCAGAATTGGCGGGTCGTGAATCAGGGCTTGGCCAAGGCCCACGCGCTGGCGATAGCCATGCGACAGGGTGGAGATGTCTTTGCCC
>Ga0247740_1001211_pt1 | contig 11329 bp, 13 predicted proteins | sample UWRJL148409B2_FD_180942 | JGI IMG/M metagenome (GOLD analysis project Ga0247740, IMG submission 180942) | Plant litter microbial communities from Arlington Agricultural Research Station in Wisconsin, United States - UWRJ-L148-409B-2 | ecosystem: Environmental > Terrestrial > Plant litter >...
TCCGATTATCCTCAGTCACTGAAGCAGGATGGATTCGCTCTGTAACTCTAGGGTACCAACTATATTCCCTAACACAAGCAAATAGCCAGTGCTCAAGGCATTAGACACTGGGATCCCCTTGGATAAGCTTTACGGGCTCTGTAAAGCTCGACGACGCCACAGCGGCTGGTGATCCATGGGAGGTGGGCGATCAAGACATGTGACGATAATACATATGGAATTTTGGGTTTAAAAGATTCTTGAGAACGAACTGGAGCGTCAATTCATGTATTTCAACCCTGAAAGTGACAAGCTCTTCGTACACAGTAATGCCAATTCCAGAACTTCCGAGCAGTGGTCCTGGGATCCGAAAAATGACCTCTGTCATCACTCGAAACTGTCCATCCAATACCAAGCCAAGGTATGTTGTTTCAATACCGCCGGTCTATCTGTTTCCATTCCCAAGCAACAAGCGTACCACTGTCAAGCCTATGCATTGTCGGCAGAGATGTATGTGACTGTTCAACGTAAGTTCGAGTTTTATTGGGGGGATGCACAAGATGGCCTACCGTTATTCCCGCGCACGAAAGCGTCACCCCAGCTACGGACTACTTTGCCCTCGACAATTTCTTTACACCGCTCAAGTGCGATGTTCATGTAGCCGTCCACGGATTGAAGATCACCTGACAACCATATGAGCGGGGAGAAACAGGCGGATCAAATCACGACCCACATACCCTTGTAGACGATGCCAGAGTTCAGCTTAACAGTCACAGGAGCTCCAATGATCTCGCTCAGGAAGCCGCTGGGGTCCCTGGAGTCGCCCGCCATCTCCGCATCGGGACTATCGCCGTTTGTCGCCATTTTTGGGGTCGAGGTGGGTGGTTGAGGCCGGACTCCTTAGAACGCAGATATCAGAGAGTGGCTTGAGCACCTGGTGGCGGATCCGTATGGCGTGTACTTTGGATCCGAAAGTGGAATTTGATGTGAAGCGGTGCCTTCGACATGGCACGTCCTCGCCAAAGGTAAAGGCGGAAGGCGCCAACGCACAGACCACATCTACCTTTCCCCATCGCGAAACGCATGATCACGCGTCGGCCCCTCAGCCTTATACACGGCCGTGCCGCAGGCGCTCCACACTTTGTCAAAAACCACAAAACGCATAACCACGACTGCGGCGCATATGTGTTGGCGATGACGGACTCGGCAGCTGGCGTAGCTCCTCCGTCGAAAAAGAAATTCGCATTCAAGAAAGCAGCATGGCAGACCGCGCCGAAGGCGGAGGAGACAGCGCAGGCGGACATATTCAGCCACTCCAACGAGTTTCAAAATATCGTCGACGAGCAAGCGAAGCGGAAAGATGAAGAGAGGAAGAAGAAAGCAGAGGAGACCCGGAAGCGGAAGGCAGACGAGGAGCTCGAGAGGAAACGTCGGAAGATGTCGACTGAGGCGCATGAGAAGACACCCGGAAGCGGGTCGGCAAGTTCGGCTCGTGGAAGGCGGTTGAGTAGCAAAGGGTACAGCGCCTCCCAGGTTGACCGTAGAGTATCAGGCTGACCTGCCACAGATGGAGCGAGACACCCCTCTCACCCGTTCAACATGGCTCCCGGGATACACTATCCAGACGCTACGATTCTCTTACCAAGTCCTCGAGCACTGGTTCCTTCCAAAACGAATCCGCTATAATCGATCTCGGAGATCCGGATGAGGACTACGCTCCGCCGTACCACAAAGCCTCCCCGACACCCGTAGTACAACCGATGCCAGTACGCTCTTTGGAGCGCGCCCTGTCTGAAGAACTCGAAGAGGTAGAGGATCCCGAGGTAGCGGCTTTCCGGGCGGCTGCCCGCGCAAGAGCAGCGGAGAAGAGGGCAGCCGAACAGGCAGCTAAAGAGGCCCAGGCCTCCGGGTTCGAGGCGTCAAAGGCGCCCGCCGTACAATTGCTCATAACATCCCATTTACCCAATACAAAAGGGCTAATGGTGAGAGTCCGAACCAATCAGACTGTCGAGACGCCTAGAAGAGCATGGTGCGAGAGGCAGGGCTTTACACCAGCGATGACCAACGAGCTGTTCCTAACCTATCGCGATCGGAGGCTCTACGACAGCACCACAATTCAGGTACTGGGTATCAAAGTCGATCCTCATGGAAATATATCTGTGCCGGGGGATACGGCCATATATGACGAGAACAACCTACCAAAGATTCACGTACTCGCCTGGACACCGAGCTTCAAGGAACAATACGAGAAGGAGAAGGCAGAGGCGGCCGCGGCCGAAAAGAAAGCCACCGAGCTCCCATCATTCTTTAGGGATCCCACACCAGAGCTAGTGCCGGAACCTGAGAAAACCGTCAAAGTCATATTGGTCGAAAAGGGCCAGAAAGACGCTGGCGTAAGGATTGCTGCACGTCCGGTATGTTGCTGAGCTGTTATATCAGCCTGTGTTGTCGCTAACGTATAGTAGGACACTGACTTTGGTCATCTTGCGGCAGCTTACAAGGAGAAGCGTGGTATAGCCGTGGACCAGCCTATCACCTTGATTTGGGATGGCGAACGACTGTCACCTATGGACACTATTGCTGATACCGACCTCGAGGATATGGACACGATCGAGGTACATTTCAAGTAGGCTCAGTAACCTTTGGCTCGTACAGCGTGAAGCGGGTGTCCGGACCGACGGTATGTCTTGGGGCACGATATTTGGAGCGAAGTCTTGCATTTTGTGATTGCTTTTACGTTTGACATCGAGCATGGCGTTGGAGGACTTCTGTACGGCGACTATGGATATTACGGCCTGGGAACAGGGAACGGCTTGCATTCATTGGTAGGCGTGACGAACGCTTTTTGTGTTCTCTTTAGGTCAAGGAATCGGGTGACGGTATGCCGCGGAGAGTATTTGGGGCGGCTTTATTACTTGGTTCTCATCACAGCGTAGACGAGCTTCGCCTGGACATGGAATATCTAAAATCTGTATCTGCGATCCCAAACATAGCGCCCAAAAATAAGCTTAAATTTAAGCCGCATGCTAGCTCCCCGTTCTTTACCCCACCACCACCAAATTTTTGGCGGGATCCCACTTCAAGCTCCAAATCTTGCGCCCACACATTCCAAAGCACGCTCCAATATAACCCACTCCCCGACAACTTATACCACGACTCACACATCGAGCCACCCTTCCTTGTCTCGAACACCGCCATAATGAAGCTCCTCACCCTCAACTTCCTCACCTGCGCCATAAAAGCCTGCAAAACCTCTCCCGCATCCTTCCCGCTCCACCCGCGCGACGCCGAGCTGGAAATCGTAGAAACAGACTTCAACCTCCCGTTCTTGAAGAACATATTGCCGCGCTTGATGTGGGATGAGCTGCGGACGATTGCATCGGAGGTACGTCCTTCCCCTCACCCCTACCAATTGCTGCAGATCTCGAATAGAAATGCAGAGCTGATGAGATTACAGCTTGGCCTACCAGAGCTCCCGCCCTCCCCACCTACACGCGGCGATTTAGTGGAAGGAGGGGAGAAGGCGAAGGCGATAGAAGGAGAGGAGCAGGTAGAGGAAGAGGAGGTAGAAGAGGAGCCTTCGCAGACGGCTAAGGATTTACATCGAGTGCTGCTCGAGACGTGTGTCAAGGAAGGGAAGTTGGTGTGTGGCAATTGTGGACATGAGTACAAGGTTATGGAGGGGGTTGCGAATTTTTTGCTGCCGGGGCATCTGGTTTGATGGCCCTGAGAGGCAAGCACGGAAGGGCATACAAGGAGCTGTTGTGAGATACGGAGATGGGATACTGGGGAGATTCGGAGTTATGCCCTGAGGATTAAGTTGGGAAGACCAGGCGGATGGATGAGTGGCATGATACCCTTTTGTTGCATATGCATATAGCACGGCGTTTTTGGTCTGGGCAAAAGTCACGTCATAGTTAGATTTTGTGGGCACAATATTGCATACTTATCCAACGTTGCGGACATGGCCTTCCAGATGTTATCGCAATCCTTGGAGCCTATGAATGCATGGATTCACCAGCGTACATATGTAGCCAAATTCCCAAGACGCCAATGCTACTGAGCAGGTGATAATGTGGATACGATGCTTTTCCATACGTGCGTGGTATCTAGAGACCTTGCCCCACGCCAGAAACGCCATTCCATGCACTTCATCAACGCCGCGTACAACGCCCTGATACCCCCCGAGACTCACTCTGCTCACTTACCCATTTGCCTATTGATCTGCACACGCTTATCCTCACCAGCCGACAAGATCCCCACCTCTTTATCCCACCGTACACCAAATACCTTGACTCCCTCACCATGCGAATGCACCGGCTTCCCACCTGCGCTATCCCGATTAATCGTATATATGCTCTCTCCAATCTGGCCTTCGCCTTGCACTTCTGATGGTCTCACGCTGCGCACATCCCAGATCTGTGCGGTACCATCGTGCGAGCCGGAGAGTAAGCTGTTCTCGTTGTTCGGGTCCACGTCGAGGGATACAACGGCGTTTTTATGCCCTCGCAGCGTCATGACGCTGATTTGGGTGGCTGAGACTCGAGGGTCGATGAGCGTGATGTGCCGGGCTGAAGTTCCGGTAGCGAGTAGGTTGAGCTTAGGGAGTGCGGTGAGGGAGAGGAGGGAGTGGCCTGTTGTTCGGGTGTCTACGCAGGTAGAAGTTGTCAGGTCCCAGGTCTTGAGAGTGTGGTCGTGGGATGCGGAGTAGGCCACTGTGGCGTCGTCTGGTTTGAAGATGACGCTCGAGACGGGGGATGTGTGACCGGATAGCTTGCTCAGCGCGCCGCGAGCGGGGACTGTACGCTCAGGTTTCGACAGCTTTTGTCGCTTGTTCGCTGCCGCGGTTGAGGTGGGCAGAAGGTTTGCTGGTGCGACCGGATTTTCCTTTCCGTTTGCCGAGAAGAGCGATATCGTGGTATCCGAAGAGGCAGAAAGGATTCTGTTCGATTGTGCATGAACCGCCAGATCTTCCACACCCCACCTATGGCTAAACAGCTCCAGACCCGTCGAAATTGTCCGCGTGTCCTCGTCGTACTTGTAAACCCGTACCGTGTTGTCGAGGCCCGCCGCCACAATCTTCTTGTCTGAGATCCATCTCGCGGTCTTGAGGCTCGTTATGCGACCGCCGTTGTTCGGCGCTTGCGAGGTTGCCAACACGTCGCCGGAGAGATCCCAAACCCTGACAAGCCCATCGTAGCTTGCACTTAAAATCCTCTCTTGACCGCTTTGTACGCTCCCGCCCGACAGCACGTCCACAGCCGACACCCAGTCGTCATGTTCAAAGCTCGACACATTCAGCGGTGGCACGAGCGCTCTCGTATACTCGACATCCAGTGTGGTTTCGGCCGATACACCATTGTTTGTAAGGTATTCATCAATCGTCGTGCGCAGAAACTGCCCGTTTATGAGGACGTCGAAGGGAATCGGGCTTTGATCCGGTCTGAGGAGGCTGTTCACGAGGGACGATATTTGCGGGCGTCGCAGTGCTGGATATGCTACTTAGTATACTGGGAAAAACGCATTTTGGCCGCGACAGTAAACTGTATCGGCTTGTCTGGCGGCTCGCCGGACTTTTCGCGCGGAAACTTACAGGTCTGCACCAACATAACGCCGGCATCTTGCGTGAGTTCGATGGTGGGATCGCGGGTGGTGAGCCGGATTGGCACCTTGACTTCGGCTTGCGAATCCATCTTGAAGGTTGCTGCTGTCGGATGTGTGTTGATCGTGCAGAGAGAAGCTCCAAAATTTTGTGAGAAGCTCGAATTTTTTCTGATTAGGCTTAGCGCGGAGAGCATCTCTTCATGTTGTTCGCCCGGCTTTAGGGACTGCCCGCGTCACACGTGGGATCGCACTTGGTTTCCACTCTGCGAGCTTTATGTGAAATCACAGTGGAATATGCCTCAGTTCTCTACCGATATTTTCGGTCTTCAAGAGATTCGGCGCAACCAGAACGCCACGCTAATGATGAATCCCATTTGAACCCTCACAACTATCTCACAGGCCTGAGCACCTCCCACCCCTTTAAGTTTTCCATATCTTCCGGCTCCTCATCCATTAAGCTCCTGCCCGTGCCCTCTCTACTCCCCGTACTAAGCCCTGTTCCCGTTCGTGGCGGTAAAGGCGGCTTCTCCTCCATGTCGTTTATCAGATTACCGCTGTCAGCAGGCTTTTTACTCGCAGGTGGCGGTGCCATAGAGCGCCGTGGTGCCGGAGGTTGTGGTCTCGTCGATGGGTCGGGGAGTCGTGGTGCATCTCTGTATCGCTGCGGTGGCGGAGAAGGCGTCGATGAAGATGGTATTGAGGCGAGAAGCGAGGGCTTCTTGCTTGGAATGGGCGGTGCGGGTTTGCGATTGAGCTTTGGTGGGGGGTCTCGCTGTGCAGAAGGGCGGTTGGGATAGCTAGATAGCGAGCGCGCTGATGCGGATGAGGCTGTGCGTCTCAGGTCGTCGTGGCCGTCGAGATTTGGGATTCCCCCTGATGAAGGCGGAGGGGGAAAGGGTGGAGCGAGGAGTTTTCGGGCTGAAGGATTCCGATTCACTTGGTTGACGCTTGTTGTAGAGCTGGTCTGACTACCCGGCACGCTCTGTCCTGTGCCGTTAAAGTCTACTGTATGTGCTCTTGCTGTTCCTCGCGCAGGTGGTGGCTCAGGCTTCCCACCCATGCGCTTAACTTCCACCCAATCTGGCTCGGGTGACGGTGTGAATGGGTTGCTAGGTCTCTTCGGATTGGGGAGGTGATCATTCGAGGGCGGCTGCACACGCGATCGTGCTGGCAGTCCGTTATCCAACCACCACTTTCTCCGATCTGAGCTTGCAGGAGGCAGCCCTGGCTCCACGCTCTCATAACCCAAGAGATCCTCGTCATCCGTATCATCTACCATGTCTCCACCCGCTCTGGTATCACCCACAACTTCCCTTCTCTTCCCGTAGAGCTGCCCGCTTAGTTGTTCTTTCTTCTTCTCATCCACCTTGCTTATGAGGCATTGGAAAGTTGCATAGACAGGACGATGATCAGAAAAGCGGAGTGGGGCCGAGTCATAGTTGATTTGGCGGATGTTGTCACCCTTGCGGAGGACACGGTCGCACCAAGCGGGAATGCGTGCTTTTTCGGAGGTATCGTAAGTGTCAGTTCCCAAGTCGTATTTGTAGGTGGGAAGGAAGGTGATGCGTGCTTCGGAGTAGTAAGGGAATGTCAAGCCGGCGACCATTTGAAGGTTGAGCTAGGCATGTTAGCTAGACGTCGGTGTTCGTAGATGAAAGAGCGTACCTGATCGTTCTCGTATAGCGTCTCAAGATCACCGACATGACAAAGCTTTTGCACTTTCTCGTTGCTCAAACCTATTCGATAGTTGAAGTCTCCGAGCCAGATGACAGTGTCGTGATCTTCGATGGACCGATTCCGTTGGAACCGCAAACCGTGGCTGATCGTCTTGTAGTCCCGATTGCGCTCTTCGTAATTGGCGAAGCCAGCTGCAAGATGCGCTGTAACGAAGCAAAGCGAAGTGTTGGCGTACTCCATTCGGATGGCCACGGCTCCTTTGTTGCCCGCCATACCAGACATCCCGGTCTAAAGCCGTTAGTTATGCTCGCAAGTCATGAAATTGACTTGACGTTACTTGCCTTTTTCAAGCTTCCCTCCACATTCTTGATGAGCTTCAACGAGTTTGCGCGTACAAAGACAGATAAGCTTGCACCAACGAGTTGTCCACCTCTGAGCAACACGTACTCTTCCTTTCCATGCTTTTGCGCATTCTCATTTAGGCAGTTCCGGACCGCCGCCTCCCAGGCTTGTCTCCGCGCAGGATCCGTAGACATGATCTGCTGCGGGCTGAGCTCGACAATTTCTTGAAACCCTACAGCCACGATCTCGGGACATTGCTGAGAAGGTTCCACATTTGGGCATAACCATGGTGATAGATCATCTTGTATACCCTGGGTCTTACCGTTCAGGTTGAAGGTGCCGGCAAGAATGTGAATGACTTCCGTTTGCGTATACTCTACTGAGCGCCTGGTGAGCTCCGCAACAACATAGTCGTTGATCGGGTCATAGAGATGGACAGGTAGCTGTCCCATTAGCCGACCTAGGAGCATGTCAATCGTGTTCTGTCGCCCCTTGTCCGCAAAATTGTTGATGTACATCCGCGTTGCACTCTTGCGCGCATCCGCCAGAGCACCAGCAAGAGACATCTTTCCATGCCTCGTAAACGAAGACTTCAATGCTCCTGTACCAGCGTATATGCGCGATAGAGCATCGCCGTTGTCTGCCCACATGCTCGAATGCCTGACCCAAAAGTCCTGACTCGCACCTAAACCCTTGTGGCTCAAAAAGAGATCCAAAGCCATCTTGCTGATGATTGTTTGGACAAGATTTGTTCGGTCCAAACAGTCCAAACAGTTGGTCCGGAATACGCCCTCTTGCTGCAGGATTGTAGTCGGTCGTCTCATGATGTATTCTTGTCCATTGGATCTTGCCTGCTCTTCCACTTCTTCAGAGAGATAGTATGCAAATGAATCTGCAGAGCCTCGTATGTATCGAGAGATGCCACTAGCCATTTCGTAACCTCCAGGTCCTCTCGTTTCGGCGTGAAAATCGTACTCAGTATTTTTGATAAGCTCGTGTTCGTACGAGCCCTTCTCGCCGCCTTGATTTAGCGGACTGTTCTGGATATGGTGTCGATATCTGTGTGTAAGCTCCACCTCATTTGGCTTTTCATTGCTAAGCAGGTTGACAACGTGGATTGCGCCGTAACTCAACTCGAGGTTCTCAAAGTGCTTATCGAAAGCGGGCTGTGTCGCTTCGGGCGAGCGTGTTATGGTGATCTTTTGCTGCCCTGGTAAAAGTCCTGTAGCCTGTTCCCAAAACAATGGCACGCTGCCTCTGACTTGCGTGTACGAAAAGCATAATCCTGTAGGTGCAGTAAAAATAGTCTCGGTCTCGACGAAGTTCGCGACAGCTCCGTCATCGTCAATGCCGCGCGCGTTGAATCGTGTCCCAGCTCTACGACACGATAACCGTGAAATCAGCGTCATAGAAGACGGCAGGCCGGACTGTGGTGCGCGAATAGGTGACGAAGAAGATGGAACGGTGACCGTAAGCGCAAATCCACGAATGGCAGAGGTAAGTATGCCTGACGCATCCAAGGCCTGCTTCTCCCTTCGAGCTAATCTTGACCTAAAATCCACCAATGGCTGGATCATGTACGAGTTCCAAAGAAAGCCAGCATCCAAACTGTCAATGGAAACGGTCGCTCCGTCCGAAGATCTGCAAGATGTTAGTTTGCCCCTCCACGCCGACATGCGCTCTCCAGCCATACCTGTCCTGCAATCTCCTCGTCATATCAAAATCCGAACTATAATAGAACGTCCCACTACTGAGAATCTTTTTGAGTGCCAAACACGGGTGTTCCAGCGGGCCCTCACCCTTGCCCTTCCCAAAGCCCATTTCAAACCCCTCATCATCGATCGTGTCCGTCGGGTAAGGATTGACCTCGTCGTTTAGAAGGGAATCGTAATTTGCGCTGTTGAGGCAATAGAAGCCAACCGAATGGATCCGCTGCACCGTCTCGCCAGCCCTCAAATCCGCGACCTTCCGACTCCCGTTCACAATCACCAGGAAGATATCCCCATTCACGGTGATCAACCCAAGTGTTCCATAGACTTGGACCGTATTGAGCGTTCGGTAATCCGACAGATCCACCTGGCCGACCGGCGAGAACTCCACCATGCAGCGCGCAGCACTCCCGGTAGTGCCATTGCTGCCCAAACTCGTTGTACTCGTGTTGAAGCCATTGCCGCCGTTTCCATTACTCGATTCTGTAGACGTGGAGCTGTGCCGGAGGATGAGCGCGTGCGTGGAGGTGCTGAGCGCAATGGCGCGGTGCGGGTAGTCTTTTATGAGGACGCGGATGGACATGGTTGGCGGCGGCGGTAGTGGGGGATTCGGGGGTGCGACGTAATGGGAGGCGAAGGCATGTCCGTTTGAAGGCGACGGAGAGGTGTGTGTCGTTTATGCAAGGCTGTCATGTATCAGAAGCGGTCGGACGTGGTAGGTGTGGGTAAGCACGTGTGCGCTCAGCTTTGGGCGTTCGTGATCGTCATGGCAAGGAAGTTAAGTTTCACAGGCCCACATGCCAACTGAACAGCACCTAAGGCGATGACAAAGGCATACCAATGCGCTAAGTTTTCAAAGAAGTTCAGACCCGTGCTGCTGGACTTCCGCAAAATGCCTCTCAACTACAACTGGTGGATCTCAGAGGCGTGTCTCAAGAAGTCAACATCAGGCGAAGGAACTTGCATTGGTCTATGTTGGAGAGTTGAGGACAACCGCTTAGCTCATGTAATGGTCGCTTATGGAGAGACACAGACAACCGAAACACTCGTAGCAAGGATATAAGGAAAACTCGTACGTGAACCCGTTCTTGCGACCGATGCCAAATCGCTATTGACCCGAGTGAAATACCAAATATGAATCCACCTCCACTTCAACCAAGCCCTCCACCAATCTATATACATTTCAATTACGGTCCAATGTTGCCTCGAACCACAACATACAGGGCGTGTGGTATAGTGGTAACACGCACTAAACAAGTTGGTGCAACGCTACTTCAGCAAGCCACATAGACGAGGGGTATTTGGGGTGAAGAACCCTAAGAAAGCGAGACCGTCGGTTCCATCCCCGCATGTCCAAATTCAAGTTGGTTTGCTTTTCGCGTTTGGAGATTATCAGCTGAGAGAGATGTCGGTGAATGTAGGAAACTGGTGAATGCGGTTTGTGACGACATGGGAGGTGGAATACCGAGCGTGGAATCTGGGATACAATCACAACCAACCACAGTCCAGAGCTGTCCACTCTTTTGTCCTCCTGCCTCCACCACGTTCCAGAGCTATCCAGTCTTTCAATCCCTGTACTCCCTCCTCCTCCTCCCTCCACCTCCCTCGACGATGCTGATCCTCTCCCGCGTAACCCTCTCCCTCCCATAATCATCGTACCCACCCCTACTCGCACTCCTCTCCCGCACTCTCGACCGACTCCTCCTCCGATCAAACCGCTCATAGTGATCACTCTCACTAGGCACCCCTTCCACATACCGGAACTGCTCATACCTCGGACTCCTCTCTTCGCTCCTCTCCCTCCTCGCCTCGCGTCTATATTCCCTCTCCCTCACTACATACTCGCCCCCATCACTCGAGCTCGTGAAACTGCTCCTCGGGGAGACTTCAACGTAATGCGCCGAATGGTGTGATTGAGGCGGGGGCGGTGCATGTACACGCGGGGGTTCTACGAAGACGGGGACGGGCTGCGGTGCGGGAATCGCGGGGATGGCGAGCGGTTGCGGTGCTGGAACGGC
>Ga0247740_1001212_pt1 | contig 11325 bp, 9 predicted proteins | sample UWRJL148409B2_FD_180942 | JGI IMG/M metagenome (GOLD analysis project Ga0247740, IMG submission 180942) | Plant litter microbial communities from Arlington Agricultural Research Station in Wisconsin, United States - UWRJ-L148-409B-2 | ecosystem: Environmental > Terrestrial > Plant litter >...
TTGTGGAGCAAGCATGTCTTCAATGATATTATTACGTTTTCCACTCCTCTTCTTTGTAGATTCCATACGCATGGGCTTTTCGTTACGTGGTGTGCTGTTAATTTGTCGTTGGAATGTTGGGATGTTTTCTTTGACATGGTTATGTTGCTTAATAAAGTCATTCAGATGGTTAGTAACATGTACGTTTTCGTTGATCAACTGATTGGATTGGAAATGTACCGCATTGGGATTCTGTGTCGCGTATCCATTGAAACGATTTATTAAAGGATTTTTGTTGATCAAATGCGGATTCATAAAATATATTATTGGTCAGGTTATTTTACGCATCTATTTAAGCGTATTATTTTTTTATAGTCTATTCCAAGTCTGCGAACGTTGAAACTATCCATTTCGGACGCGGGCATAGTTCTTTGTCCAACTTGTTTCGTTCGTCGGTTAGATTTTTCATATGCGTATTCAAAAGATGTATCTTTTCTTGCTTTTCTATCTTTGTGGGTTTGAGAATGCCAAACCATTCCTCTTCAGATAACTTGGGCACGCTCAACAGAATTTCTTCTTCTAACGTTCGCATAATGTCCGAGAACAGTTCGACATTGGTAAATACTCCTGTGACAAATTGTGTCTCGAGACAGTTGTTGCTGTGTGTTATGTTATTGGTGTGGAGATAATTTGATACGAGATACGCAAGGTTTATAAGTTGCTGTTCGTCTGTTTGACTGACGAATGGTTTGATGAAGTTAAGATCTTCGGACGGCACATTCATAAGATTGAATGTTCCATGTTTGCCATTATCAATCGACTGAAATGATCCCGCATGCGTTTCGGGAAACATATTGTCTAAAAATTTTGAACCCATAAAACCTGAATAAGAATGGTATTTAATTGACTCATCAATGTCATCTTTGGTGATCCCATCTATCTCTCCTTGGTTGTCAAAAAATTTGTATGAGATATTGTTACGTCGCCTAAAAAACATTCCGTTTTCAGTAATACTTGTGGGTCTCAACATAGGAGACAAGGATATGTTTGCAAGCTTGATTAAGTTACCGAATTCGTACGTGAACGAATGCTCTGGCAACATGCCTCTACCTTTGCGTGTTAATGATGTCAGGTAAGCGACTCGATTGGATGTATATTCTTCGATATTATGTATCGCTGAATCGACTGAATTGTCGCCGTCATAATTCTTACAGATAGATATGAATCCAGGAGGCGCAAAACAATCGGGCACTCTTGATTCTGGAGTGTTATATTCTAACGTGACACAATGATAATTTTTTTCATGCGTAACAAATGTAATTTTGTTGCCGAACATCGCAATAATTTTTTTGTTTATCATATCGTTGGGTGATCGAGTGAGATATATTCTATTACATCGTTGCATTGCTGTTATGAATTGAATCTTGTTTGAGTCTGTCGGCAGAGGCAGAGGATTTTCTGGTGGACCGTCGAAATCATCAAACCAATTATTAAAGACCAACCGTTGTCGAGGAGTTCCACCGTCATAGTTTGTCATATGTAATGGTGCGTCATATGCAACATCGTCGATGATAATACGTGGCATGTTACTAGGCTGATAAGTAGTCATCATAGGTCGTTGTTGTATCGGATTTTGCATAGGTGCATATTTAATGGCACGCTGCGGTGCATCAATGTCGTCCATCGTAAAACGTGCATATTTCCTAGCATGCGGTGTATCAATGTCGTCCATCGTAAAACGTGCATGTTTCTTAGCGTGCGGTGCATCAATGTCGTCCACTATAAATTCCGATTCATTGTTCGGCACGCCAGTATAACGTGACCATTGGTCGCCCGGATTACCAACACTTATGAGGTCCTCGTCACTGAGTTCTCCGTCCGTAAAATCAAATGCCGGTGTTTTGGGACGAATTAGTTCAGCAGGCATATCATCTTCGTCAAAAGAAAGTACGGAATCAGAATCAATATCAGATAATGAATTACGTTGCCGGGTCAGATATAATTGCGGATCATATGCGGCTCTGAAAGGATCTTCATCGGGTTCATCAATAATAGTTTTATCATCAAAAAAATTCTCTAGTAACAGCGTTTTGGTCAAATCTAACTCGTCACAGTACAAGTCAGTAAAATTTGCATGTTGCAAGAAAAAGCACCCAGTCATTACCAGTTTAGACCAATTGTTTCTTTTGGTAATAAATGAGCCATTGATGTTAGGGCAATACGAAACATCAAGTGTTGTGCATCGTGGAATCAAATCTATGAATTTATCAGTCAAGTTATAGCAATGCTTAACAATCACTGTGTTACAGTGCTGAATGTTGCCTGCGAATGTGTCTGTTATCATTGTATTACTCATGTCGATCTTTTGAAGATTATGAGAATTCAGGATGTAATGTAAGTTGCGAATACTCAAGTAGTTTAAATTGACTGTTTTGAGAGATATCGTGCCAGTGATGATGCGACTCAGTGTCATGTTAATTAGAGCAACAGATGCCACATCAGCCATATTTAAATGTTTACAAATTTGCGTTACTATATCTGAATTGGCGAAAAAATCGGTCATTTTTTATACAACTAGATTATTTTATATGCTTCGGATCATAACGAATTAATTTGATAAAAATGTGTAATTTTTATCAAATTATTAATTTTTCATCGCTTGGAACTTTATACAGTTTCTTCAACCATGTTTGAAAGTTAAAGAAGTTCATGACATCATCATCTTGCATGTCAAATATCTTTCTGATTTCTTTACTGGGGGTAATATCTTTCTTATCACACATATCATTGGATCGAAAATATTGATACATCAAACTCGTTACAGTCGATCTAGGCAAATCTGTCTCGTCTATCTCTAATAATGTTCGTAACTTCTCAGGAACAGGTTGTGGCTTATTAAAACCAGAATGCTTGCCAGAATTTTTAGAAGATGTCGAGTCGTTACGTGCCTGCTTAATCTCGCGTTTATGCAATGTCTTGAGATCTTTTAGTTCACACATTAATCGTTTCTGTTGCGCATAGTTTTCCTGGAGTGCTTGGATTAAGTTATCGAGTTGGTTCTCAAAGTTTGCTTCATCGGTCTTAACTGGTTTCTTTTTAGGTCCACGTTTTTTGATTTGCGATTCCTCTTGCTCAAATAATGTGATGGAAGACTTAGATGTAACTTTACGGGCGGATTTACTTCCAGAGGTTATGGATGAGGATTTTTTTTGAGAAGGCATCTAGATATATATTAGATAATATTAAATTTTTAAATACAAAATGCTCTGAAAAATTATATTTTTGAGAAAATCTATATTGTTTAACCTGACATACAAAAAATGATATAGTTGTGCGATTCGTTATAAATGGAAAAAATAATATAAAGTTGAAAAGTTATAAAATAATAATTAGAAATGAATGATATTTTTGCAGTACCAATAAATAATTCTTTCCAGTTTGATCAACGAGAAATTGATATACTGGAGAGCAACAAAAAATTTTTCATAAGCAATGCAAAGTACTTAGATACGTTGTTGAGTATCATTAATGGCGAATCTGTTGTGTCTATCAGAATATTGGATTGGTTCATCTCCAACTATTCCAAGAAAAATGATACGTGCTACAAAATTAAATTAAATGGTAAGGAAAGTTACTTTAATGTGTTCAATGAGTACAACAATCAATTAATCGGTTACAGTAAACTGTATTTTGATCCGTTTTGTCGCAAAAAGAGAAAGATTACGTACCATTACAAGACCGATTCGAGAGACATAAAGTTTATTACGTCCATTGGACAACTAAATTACTTCAAGTGGGCCATCCGAAACAAGATCATTATGTATGTGACCAACAATATCATCGAGATAGAGAATGACATGAAACGTGTCTTGAAAGAGAACAAGCAACGGAAATTAGATATGGCGAATATGGAAATTCCTGATATTGTCCAAGAAGAAACGTCTGACTTATCCGCAGATTTAGAAATATGCACACCAGACAGCGTTAGTGGTTTTTGTATCTTATCTAAAAGATCGTCGTCGATCAAGTCTGATTCTGACACAAGACGTCGCCGACAACAGTTATCAACTTCTGTGTACGAACATGGGATCAAGAAGTCTCATATACCTATCAAATTAGATTTTGATTAATCAAATATTTTAATTAATCAACATCATCACTAATGTCTTCGTCAGAAACAACATGTTTGTTCTTCTGTTCTTTAAATTTTTTGTGACCAGCTAATTCAACTTTTAGTGACTGTGGGGGTACCGGAATGACCTTTGGTGCCTCTGCGAATGAAACCTTCTTAGTGCGTATCGGCTCAACATGTGTTTCTACTTCCGGAATACGAGTGTTCTTGACAGTGGTCTTGTCAGAGAGTATGGTAGTAATTTTATGAACTGAGGAGTCGTCTGCATCAGATTGGGAACTGCTTTCTGAATCGAACACATACTCACTGTCAATCTTGACTTGCAATGTGCGAACCATGACTTTACGCACAACATATGCATAGCCAATTCGCTCTTCATCGATCCAGATATTTGGAAACTCTACGATGAATCGAACGCAATCTTTTTCTTTCAACTTCTTGGGATCAAATGGTTCCCCGTGTTCTGTGATGAACATATCTTCTTTCATTTCGATGGGCCATTTGATGTAATACATATTTTTATTGAGATCTGACTCCCGAATCAATGATTTAAATGTGATGTTCTTTTTTTCGAACCATTTCGCGCACTTTTTAGAGACTTGTGAACAAACATTTGATTCCGATTTTTCGATGAATGAGAAGAACTGATCTGTTTTGATTTTTGTGTCACCTTTGAAGACTGTGTCAAGTTGATTGATATGAGGGAATGCAGTGGGACGCAACTTGTCGCTAGTGACTTCGAGGAAAGGTGTTTGGATAACGAACGGACGATCGCCATACGTGACAGGAACTGTTTTCTTTTTGTTGGTCGCGTGCAATATTATCTCTTTTTGATTTATGTCAGATATTTTGTGCGCCTTAATACGTTGGGTAGTTTCCATTGATATTACTTGGTTATATTCTTGTTTTGTGATCTTTAACGAACTAATTATAATTAATTCGTTAAACTATTTCTTTGATTTCTTGGTTGAAACAGTTTCGCTCTTATCTTTGCGATCTTTTTTAGATTTCTTGGAACCATCATCAGACTCTTCACTTGTCTTCTTACGATCTTTTTTGGATTTTTTGGAACCATCATCAGACTCTTCACTTGCCTTCTTGCGATCTTTTTTGGATTTCTTGGAACCATCATCAGACTCTTCGCTTGCCTTCTTGCGATCTTTTTTGGATTTCTTGGGGGTTCCTGCGTCAGATCCATCTTCGCTTCCCTTACGATCTTTCTTTTTAGGAGATCCAGCGTCAGATCCATCTTCAGGAGTTTGTGCATCATCACCTTCTTCAGATGAATCATCAGGAATAAAGTCGCATTGAGACAAATCAGGACCTTTACCTTGACCTGGTGTGGTTTCAACAACCATAATTTTGAATCCAATTCCGTACATTTTCATCTTTGTGTTTCTGTCCGCCATCTTGTTAGCCCATAATTTATTGTAAGTAAATAACAATCTAATTTCGGAGTTCAAACAAGTATTATCAGCAACTACTTGTACTTTCTTGGCTTCGATTTGTGTTTTCTTACCATCTCTGAGTTGGATGACTTTTGTCAAGTTGACAATGTCAGTTTCGCCTTCTTTGACGGTATTCAACATCATCTTAACACTATCATGTTTTGGAAACTTCTTTTTGCCATCATCTGCCTCATTGTTGTCAGCCACTGCTTTGATGTTAATACATGGTGAGAACTGATATTGTTTTTCGCGACTGCCAAAGATTTGTTTTCTCATTTCGTTAGATCCAAAGTATGCTTCTACTTTTTCGATATGTTTTCGCAATTCGACACAAGCATCTTGAGCAGGATCTAATGGAACGTTTATGAACTTTCGTTTGTCATCTGTCGGCCAAAATTGCGCGTGAATTGGAGGAACACCGCCAGAAGTCATCTTGATCTTACCGGTTTGAATCAATACCTTGGTCTTTCCGAATTTAGCATCGAGATAGTTAATATATGACAATGGTTGAACTGCACTTTCATTCAATTTAGATACTTCGATTTTTTCGAAGTCAATATTTTTGTAACGATAAACTGGGTTCTTTCCGTCTGAGCTCATTGTGATTTGATGATGTAGTATGAAGAGTCCCTTTTAAATAGCAGTTCAAAAATCAATTTTTTTTAGAATTTTTATTTTTTATATTGCTTTTCTGCGGCAAATGGGTTACGGTTATGATATCACAATGAATACAGGTTTATTATAATTGGTATCGATACATCCAAATATGTAGTTCTTTTGAAGGCGACACACCTTGCGGAGGCGATAGTGCTCCAAGTATAGGATCTTACGCGACGATAATGACCTAAATGTGTATGAATCGGCCATTGTCATCGAAAAAATTGACAAAATATTTGTAATCGCGCGATTATATGGCAAAATATAGTACCTAAAACATGCCAAAAAAGCGATCTGTCAGCAAAAAAGCTAAGAAAGTATATGTTTCTTCGGAGAGTTCATCAGAGGACTCTGAACAGTACAGTACTTCTGTTGAGGAATCGAGCGCATCTTCCGAATACGAGTCAGAAACATCTGAAACTGTTGGGAGCTCTGAGGAGACATCTGAAGACTCTGAGACTGTTTCGTCATCTGAAGAAAGCGAAGAACCTATTCGTAAGAAATCGAAGGATCCATTACGTGACATTGTTGAGATCGGAAAGAAAACAAATGGGAAGGATATTCGAGAGATATGTTTTGAAGATATCAATGAGCAATATAGCCGCGGTAAATATGATAAATTTATCGTTGTGATTATGAAAAAGAATGGGTACATTAATTGTACTAAGTTGTGTCAAGAGATCGCGAAGGTTACAGGATCTAAGAAAGAATTAAAAAAATGGTTCGTAAATATCAACTCGAAAGAAATCATAAAATCGGTGTCATCTTATACAGGGATGCCCCGTGAGAATTTATCGGCGATAATAAACGCGGGTCCTAACGATATCAGGGGTACATATGTGCATAATTTGCTAGTTACGCACATAATTGCGTGGTTATCGCCAGAGTTTGCAGTCAGGGTATCACAAATCGCTAACGAATGTTTATCATTAAAAGAAAAAGAAAGAAACGAGACATTATTACAAAAAAAAGATGACAAAATAGCAAAATTATCGAAGAACATAGCAGAGTTGTTGGAAATCAACAAAAAACAAAACAATGAAATGAAAAAAGGGAATGTTAAACTCGATAAATTGCTTGCGACAAACGAAAAACAAGAGCAAGACCTTTGTGATGTGAGAGAAATTGCCGGTCATACTCGACAAAATACTAACATCCTTGTTGATGAGTTAGATTCAAAGCGCAATTATGTCGTAGCCCAAACAGGAAAGAAAAAGGATGCCAACATATTGATGACAACGAAAAAAAGGATCACGCCATCGAAAAAATCAAAATATATATTATGATTATTACGTAGCGCGCACAAACATCGAAGGACAAAATACTGCAATCGGACGACAAAGGAAAATGTTCCCCAAAATCGAACTTATTATGGAACTCGGATATGTTCCCGATCCTGATATTTCAATTCTAACACTTTCGATGCAATAACTCTAACACTTTCGATGCCATAACTTTGCAATATTTTGGGCTCCTATTCGAACACTTTCGAGTTTTATGCATCGAAAGTTATTAGAGCTGGAACCTTTGAAGTTATCAGAGTTTTATGCATCGCAAGTTATTAGAGCGGGAACCTCAAGTTGCCAGAGTTTTGTGCATTGAACGTCGTTAGAATTTTTATCTATCGAAAATATCAGATATTGCGCACCAAATTGTCAAACGCTTACTAAAATTAATAAATATATTTATTAATTTTTTGCTTCTTCTTCGGCAAATCAGAAACGACTGCACTCTGACTTATTGCAGCGTCCACATATTCGAATCTAGTTCTTCTTCGAGAATATTTTCATAAGGTGGCATCCAAGTATAGGACTTTCTCGTGATGATCGCAGACTCAGATATGCTAATCCGTCATTGACATCGAAAAATTTGATAAAATATTTGCAATCGTGCGATTATAGGGCAAAATATAGCACCTAAAACATGCCAAAAAAGCAACTTGTTAATAAAAAAGATAAGAAAGTATGTGTTTCTGAGAGTTCATCACAAAACTCTGAAGAGTACAGCACCTCTGTCAAGGAATCGAGCGCATCTTCCGAATACGAGTCAGAAACTGTTGAGAGCTCTGAGGAGACATCTGAAGACTCTGAGACTGCTTCGTCATCTGAAGAAAGTGCGGAACCCATTTGCAAGAAATCGAAGAACCCATTGCGTGATGTCGTGGAAACAGAGAAGAAAAAGAACGGAAAGGATATTCGAGAGATTTGCTTTGAAGATATCAATGAGCAATATAGCCGCGGCAAGTATGATAAATTTATTGTTGTGATTATGAAAAAGAACGGGTACATTAATTGTACTAAGTTGTGTCAAGAAATTGCGAAGGTCAGTGGATCGAGAAAGGTTTTAAAAGAATTTTTTAAAACTGGTCACAACAAAAAAATCTTGTCATCTCTATCGTCCCATACAGGAATTGACGAATCCGACTTGTTATTTATAGTCACCACTGGAATTAATGATGTGAGAGGAACATATGTTCATAATTTGTTAATGACGCACATTGCAGCATGGATCGGCCCTAGTTTTGCTGTTGAAATGAGTATATGGATCGAAGAATGGAAACGATATTCATCAAAAACAAACAAAGATACTATGACGCTATATCCAATATCAAACCTGACAACAACGTTCTCAAAGAAAAGAACGTGCAAAAAAAGTTACATCATAAGTTAGGTGGACGCATAGAAGTAGAAACAGAGTTTGGTTTCGTCGATTTGCTAACCACAAAGTATATCATAGAAATCAAACACTACGATAACTGGAAATATGCGATCGGACAACTCGCGGCGTATTCGCACGAATATCCAAATAAAAAGAAAGTGATGTATTTATTTGATGTACCTGAGAACAACAAGATCGACCGTATACGAAAAGTGTGTTCTAATTACGATATCAATGTTAGAATATGTGATGAATAATAGAACCTAATATACATTTTTAATCAAAAATATATATTTGCCGCATCAAACTACACTCTCAAGACACTAACGCTAAACACTTTAATGTTTCAAGCTCTGACACTCTCGATGCTATAATACTTTCAATGTTCTAACTCTGTAGCATTTCAGGCTCCAATTCGGACACATTCGAGTTTGCGAACCTTGAGACTTTTGAAGTTGCGAATGGAACACCTACTAGGTTCCCAATTCAAACACTTTGTGCGTTGCAACTTTTGATCGAAACAATGTGTCGATTTGAAATCCAAAAGTGCAAGAAGTCTACCAGATATCAAGACTTCATGAAGTTCCAAAGCCTGCTTGAAATTACCAGAGTTGGGGCCTTGAAGTTGCCAGAGTTTTGTGCATCGAAAGTTATCAGAGCTAAAAACCTCAAAGTCGCCAGAAATTTTATTCATCGAAAACACTAGATTTTGTGCACCTAAGTTGTCAAACACTCATTAAAATTAATAACCAAATATATTTATTTATTAATTTTTTGCTTCTTCTTCAGCAAATCAGAAACGACAGCACTCTTCTTAATGCTCTTAACTGGTCCGACACTGCGCTGTGAGGTACTCGATCTCTTAATCTTCTCGTGATCAAGCAACAATTCGAATGCACCTGTCCCTCCGTCTACAACTGTTCCGGCCATAATTTGTGACGATACACTACGCATGTAATCAGTCTGACTGAACGCTGCTGCTGCCAACATTTGTTCTACTGTCTTCTCAAATGAAGCTCGCGAGAACGGATCAGTGTCAAGTTTATTCGCACCATGTCTGTTGACTGCATTCAACGTACCCATATGTGTAATAGCGTCGGCCAAGATCTTGATATGATGATAATTGACGACCGTGTTTCCTGAACTGAATACGGCAGCAGTGAACTCTTTAATGAAAGCAGCTTTAGCAGCGTTGACTCCAAATGTATCATATATAGCTACGATGTCATTGCACGTTGTCTTCTCTAAGTCAATTCCATTAATTTGTGCAATGTCCATCAAATTTACTCCAATAGTGTTGATCACGTACCGTTTCTTCCTCAAAACGTTGCCCTCTTCGTCAAATGCAATATACGTTTCCTCAACTACATCACTGCTGTCAGTTATATTTGGAATCCCTTTGATTAAATATTTGCTGACCACAAGATCTTGAAACTGAACGAGAGTATTAAAGCTGTAATTACTCGAATCAAATCGTACATGAATGATAGGTACAGGATTGTTATTGTAGTTACTTAAGATTGCACACTGTTGGATCTTATCGACAACCTTTTTGTACTCTTTCTTGGAACCTTTACTGTCTTCGTTACGCATCAACCAATTTTTACAGAAGCTCGATTTGATATCCGTAAGCGAGACGTTTAATTCGTTCATCTTCTCTTTGGATAGAACCAATCTGATAACCATCGGTAGTCCTTGATAGTCTTTTTGGCATCCATTTTTACTGGAAGCTACTTCATAAACATCAAGTACTTCATCGGCCAACATGAGACCTCTCTTTGGACTTGGGTTAGGATCATAAATAATGTCAACTTGGTCTATCACGTTCTTGATATATATGGATCGTAGATGAGATGCAATGATATTGGCAATCTTCAAATCATTCTCATATTTCTTCTCTAGTACGATTTTCATAGTCGGAGTTTTAAGATTTGGCGTGACACTCAGTAACTCTTTAATTCTCGGTAACTCAGCAGTGACAGTCTTACCAGTACCTGCCTTGTGAAAGGATTTCAAATTTGATTGAGTAACCGGCTCACCAATACTTTGTGCGGCAACGATACCAACCATCTCACCACCAGGAACCAACGCTAGCTTGAAATTAATATGAAAAAAATTGATTACTGAATCGAACTCTTCTTTCGTTAATTTGTACTCGTGTGTGCATCGCTTTGGTGCTAAAACATCCAGTAAATAAAACTTGAGTAGATACTTGTTTCGTTGCTCATCTTGCTTCTTCACTATGGATTCATCATTGTATTTCATGATTTTACTGGCACTTGTTGAGTACAACTTTTTAATTTCGTGCAGAACATAGTATGGATCTACCACGTTGTCCTTCTTTCGTGACTCGACATTCAATTGATTCATGATAAATTGATTCAAATCAACTGGCATCATGTACGATTCAGTAAAAGTGATCGCGCTTGGATTACGCACTCGTTGGATTTC
>Ga0247740_1001213_pt1 | contig 11322 bp, 13 predicted proteins | sample UWRJL148409B2_FD_180942 | JGI IMG/M metagenome (GOLD analysis project Ga0247740, IMG submission 180942) | Plant litter microbial communities from Arlington Agricultural Research Station in Wisconsin, United States - UWRJ-L148-409B-2 | ecosystem: Environmental > Terrestrial > Plant litter >...
CGAGAGACGGGACAGGTCGAGAGACGGGACAGGTCGAGAGACGGGACAGGTCGAGAGACGGGACAGGTCGAGAGACGGGACAGGTCGAGAGACGGGACAGGTCGAGAGACGGGACAGGTCGAGAGAGGTTGGCAAGCGGGCCTAGCGCGCGCAGCGCGTCGTATAGCCCATTGGGCGAGCAGCCGCTGACGCCGAGAACCAACTCCGCATAGATGATTAGAGTCGCCGCCAGCTCGAATCTTCACAGCCCATGAAATAAAGTTGGTCGCCGAAGGTCCTCCGCGTGCGCGATTTCTAAAAAACACGGCGGGGCCTCGGCCGCTCCGGACGACTATCGAGCCATGTCAGGCCCTCAGTTGTCTCGCACACCGCACTCCAGCGGTTCCTCACGATTGCCCTGGGGGCAAGCTTGCTGCACCTCGTGCCCGCCTGCGGGTCCGCGTAGACGAGGGCGACCCGGCCGGAAAAGCGGGCGCGGCGGGTTCACCGGGCGGCGCCGTCGGTAGCGGCGCGCTAGGCGCCGCCGGTAGCGGCGCGCTAGGCGCCGCCGGTGCGAGCACGAGCACCGGCGGCACCCCGGACATCGGCGGCACCCCGAACACCGGCGGAGCACCAGGCGCGAGCGGCTCGGCCAACACGGGAGGCAAAGGCGGCACGAGCGGAGTCGCGGGAGCCGGAAGTGCCGGTACCGGCGGTTGCGAGGCGCACGGCTGGCGGCTCGGCCACACCACAAACCGTGACCACGCTCGCGGAGCTCAACAGTGCTGCTTCCGGCACGGCCGCGAAAGTGATCTACGTCACGGGCAAGCGGAGCGTACAACGTCGCGGGGGACGTCGGCCACTTGAACATCACTTGGCATCACAACTGGTGGGGCGGAGAATGTGAACCAGCGCGTGCCCCGCTCGCGTCCGGGCAAGATCCGCCTGTTCAACAACTTGTTCACAGCCGCGGGCAACAGCTACTGCAGCTGCCGGCCAAGGCTCATCCCGCGCTCAAACGTCGGCCCGCAATCACGCTGATGCGGCGGCAACGCCGGCCCGCAATCACGCTGATGCGGCGGCAACGCCGGCCCGCAATCACGCTGATGCGGCGGCAACGCCGGCCCGCAATCAACCGGAAGCATTCGGCGCGGGGCGTGTCGCATTTTGCGAATTGGCTGGGCATCGCATGCCCGATAGCGACGCGCGCGAGGCGCCGAAACGCGGAAAACACCGTTCGCACTGGCATAAACTCATGGCATACGGGTTGCTCAAGGGGCTGGACCAGGAGTTGAATATGCGAGCTTCCCATTTCGTATCGATTGGTGCGTTGATCGTTTCTAGTGCGGCATGCGCGGCGACACCGCCGCAAGAGGCCAGCGCACCCGTTGCGCCTGCATCTCGCGCACTCGTACCCACCGCCGCTGCGGAGAAAGAACCGCCTGCGCAGGTCGCCGTCGCGCCCGACATCTTGAAGGCGTGCGGCCTCTCCCAGTCAGACGCCTACTTCGAGTACAACTCGGCCGGTCTCCGCACTCGTGAAGCAGGGATCGTCTCGCAGCTCGCTCAATGCTTCTCCACGGGCCCGCTGAAAGGCCGAGGCATGAAGCTGGTCGGCCACGCCGACTCGCGCGGTGACGAAGAGTACAACTTCCTGCTCGCGGGCCGTCGCGCCGACAGTATCCAAAAAGCGCTCGCCAAGAACCGCCTCGATCCCGCGCAGATGACCACCTCCTCACGCGGCGAGTTGGACGCCAGCGGCGCGGACGAATCAGGTTGGTCCAAAGACCGCCGCGTCGACGTGCTACTCGCAAACTGAGGCCTATCCCTCGTGCTCTAAGCGAGCCCCAACCGCATGGAGCCTTCGCACCGCGATTCGCGATGGATCGCGCGCCGCGGAAGGTACTGTGCGTGCATAGTCCCTTTCGATTGGGCAGAGGGTCCGCGCGCCGCGGAAAGTACTGTGCGTGCATAGTCCCTTTCGATTGGGCAGAGGGTCCGCGCGCCGCGGAAAGTACTGTGCGTGCATAGTCCCTTTCGATTGGGCAGAGGGTCCGCGCGCCGCGGAAAGTACTGTGCATGCATAGTCCCTTTCGATTGGGCAGAGAGGCCGCGCTCCGCGGAAAGTACTGTGCATGCATAGTCCCTTTCGATTGGGCCGAGGGCCCGCGCGCCGCCGATGCATAGTCCCTGTCGGTTTGGCAAAGGTCCGCGTGCTACGGAAAGTACTGTGCATGCATAGTCGCTTTCGATTTGGCCGAGGCACCGCGCGTCGCGGTCGAGGGTTCGCGCGCAGAAGAAATACTTCGGCGCGACGAGTGGCGACGGGTGCGCGACGCGTGGCGGCGACGGGTGCGCGACGAGTGGCGACGGGTCTTTTCGAACAGTGCTCGCGAGAACACCACTCAATGCCGATAGGGCCCGGATGGCCCGAGCACGGCGGCGCGTGCCTCGTCGAAAGCGCCTGGATCGTCCAGCATCCGCGCGGTCGCGCAGCACAGCACGTCGCCGGGTTGCGCGCGGGCGGCGAGGGCGAACAGTTCGTGGACCAAGTTTGCAATCAGTTCACCCACCGTTTTGCAGCGGGGGCCAATGGCATTCTGGCGTTGCAGCCAGCTTGCGACCTCGACCGGCTGCGGAAACGGTCCCAGCTGCGTCCGTAGCAGAGCCCGGGTGCCGTCGCTCATCACCATGTCGCGAATGGGCACGCGCCACACCTGATCCCATCCTGCGTTCAGTTCGGCGCACAATTGGCTCGGAACGAGGTGAGCGGGCCATTGCTTCCACACGATGTCCGCCAGGGCGTGCAAGTGAACCATGGGCTCTTGCCGCTCATGGCGCACGAAGAAGTGCTCCACGTTGTCGCGCAGTAGGCCCACCGCCACGCCATCACACGTCAAACGATCGCCACCATTCCAAACGAGAATCCGCGACTTCGAGCGAGGCACTGCTGCAGAACAGAGCAAGCCGCGTGCCCGCAACGAATTGCCGTTCGCCGCGCGCTCACTGCGCCCGCTGCGCACTGCAATCCGCATTGAGCCACGCACGCGCCTCCGATCGCTGTCGCAGACTGCGAACTCGTCGGATTTTGCGACAGCCTCGAACCGAGTTTGCTTCGCGTCGTTGAAGCAAACTCGGTTCGATCTCGGCACGCCCGAAGGGACTCGAACCCCTGACCGGCGGGTTAGAAACCCGCTGCTCTATCCGGCTGAGCTACGAGCGCGTACTTCCGGAATTGTGACATCCGTTCGAAAATAGGGGCCGTATCCTTTCGATCGCGGCGCGCCTTGTCAAGCCAGTGTGGCGTAAAGGTTGGGCGGCGCACGCGCCGCGCGGCCGTGCTCGATTTTTTTGCGTTTTTCTGCGGCCAGCGCGGGCGAATCGCGCGGGTTTCTGCGCGGGGTGGCGGGCCAGGCGCTAGTATCGGGCGCGGTGAAGGTCCTCCTCGTCAACTCGAACCGCGAGCGTATGCCCTGGCCGGCGCTGCCACTGGGGTTGTGCACGGTAGCAAGCGGGCTCGCGGATGCAGGGCACGAGGTCGAGGTGCTCGACTTGATGTTCGCCTCCGACGCGGCGCGCGAGACGCTGAACCGCGTTCGCAAATGCGATCCGGATATCGTGGGGCTGAGTATCCGCAATATCGACAACTGCAACTTCGAGGTGCCGCACTTTTACCTGACCGAGATCCGCGACCAGGTGGTGCGGTCGGTGCGCGCTGCGTCAACGCGCGCCAAGATCGTGGTCGGGGGTAGCGCGGTGAACGTTTCGCCCGCGGATACGTTTGCGTTCTTGGAGGCGGACTACGCGCTCGTGGGTGAGGGTGAAGAAGCGCTGCCCGATTTCTTGCGCGCGCTCGAACAGGGCACGCCGCTCAATCGCGTGCGGGGCCTGCTCGAACCGGGGAAGGGGAGCGCGAAGGCCCTGCCCATCCTCGACACGGGGCGCCTCGCGCGTGGCGAACCCCCCGCGGGCCGCGCCCTCGTGCACGACTTTGCCGAATCACCGCGCAGTGAAGCGTGGCGCTGGATCGACCTCAAACAGTACGCCGCCCACGGCAGCCCGTACTCGATTCAAACCAAGCGCGGCTGCGCACTCAAGTGCTCCTACTGCGTGTACAACAACATCGAAGGCCACGCCTACCGCCTGCGCAACGCGGTCGAAGTCGTGGACGAGATGCACGAAGCCGTGACCAAACACGGCGTCCGCGCGATCGACTTCGTCGACTCCACGTTCAACCTGCCCCTCTCCCACGCCCGCGCGATCTGTGAAGAGCTCGAGCGCCGCCCCCTGCCCGGCGTCGAACTCTCCACCATGGGCCTGAACCCCGCCGGCGTAACGCCCGAGCTCGTCTCCGCCATGAAGCGCGCGGGCTTCAAAAGCGTGATGTGCACGCCCGAGAGCGCCTCCGAGGTGACGCTCAAAACCCTGCGCAAAGGCTTCCAAAAACACTCCGTCATCCGCGCGGCGCAAGCCCTACGCGAGGGCGGGCTCCCCACGTACTGGTTCTTCATGCTCGGCGCCCCGGGTGAAACCATGGACACGGTGCGCGAAACGCTGGCTTTCTGCGAAGAGCACATCGCCCCGACCGACATGGTCCTCTTCTCCACCGGCATCCGCGTTTACTCGGGCACGCCGCTCGAACGCCAATGCAAAGACATGGGCTGGTTCGCCGAAGACGACCCGCTCTTCCTCCCCTCTTGGTTCCTCTCGCCGGAGCTCGACCTCAACGAGCTCTACCAAACCCTGATGGCCGCCGCGCAAGTTCACCCGAATTGGATGACCAACGCCGAGACCGTCGTCAGCCCCGCCATGAACGCGATGATGAAGGGCGCCTTCAAAGCCCTCGGCTGGAAGGGCCCCTTCTGGAAGCACCTGCCCCGCGTGTTCGGCCTCGCCAACCGCTTCGGCGTGCGGCAGCGTGGGTTGGAGCACCACGCCGCCAATATGCGCAAGGTGACGGATGTGCGGCATTATCGGGGGTAGGGTGTTTATTGGGGTTGCGCGAGCAGGGCTTTCCTAAAGCCAAGGTCGCAAGTTCGATTCTTGCCGCGGGCGCTACCTTCGAACACGAAGGCAAACGCGCTGTTCGACGACTTCGGCTCGCGCGTCGCCGAGCGTCGCGCTTGTGATGACTCAGTGCAAATGGCGGTCAATGCAGCCGATCATCCCTGGTCAACTTCCCGGGCAAACGAGTGGTCAACTTCCATGATCAGGCTGGTCAACTTCGTTGCAGACGGGTGGTCAACTCCAAGTGCAATCGGACATCCGTCGATCGCGCAGGTGCCGCCGAGGTAGAGCGAGCGTGCCGCCGTCATCGCAATGGTTCAGCTCGCGAATGAGGAGCTACGGGAAAGCCGGCGGCGACGGGAGCGGGGTTGCTGCTCACGACGTGGGCAGTGCGCAGCGGATCCCTCGAAGGCCTCACCGGTATGATGGGTTCAACGCCACGGCCAGATCCGTGCGACGCTCGACGAGCCTATCCCGCAGTTCAAGGGCAAGACGCTGCGCCAGCTCGCGCGCAGTCCAAAAGGCCGCCCGGATGCGATCAATTGGCTCAGGGAGCAAGAGCGGATGCTGCGCGGCAATCCCCAGCTCGCCGGCATCGATATGCGTCCCCTCTGGCAGGAGCTCGCGCTGCCATTTCAGGGCCTCGACACCGATCCGCCGCTTTGACGTCAAGGCGACTCGCGCGAAGCGTTCGCCATGCAACCGATTGACGCAATCCCATTCAATCCAGATCTGGCCCCGTTTGCGTGTGGCGCGTTTGTGTAGATGCGTGTTTTCGGCCTATTCGTGCGATTGTGTCGGGGAGATATCGTAGTTGATCACCGTGATCGGGAGTCTGCGAATCCGCGCTTCGTAGTATCTTTTGCGAGTGGCGCGCGTTGCGTCGCTCAAGCTGCGTGGGGAACGACATGGAGACTCGAACGAGCCGGGAGAAGGTGTTTCACGAGGCACGCTTCGCTGATGGTGAAGGCGCCCGACCTCAAGATCGATTTTACGTTGCGGTAGGTGAAGCCAAAGCCGCCCTCGATGCCAAGGTGGATGCGGCCGCGGCGCGCGGTGGCGTTGGGCTCGAGATCGGGTGCAGCACGGGCGTGAAGCAACACCGCTTGCTCAGCCGTCATTCGTTCGAGGCGCACGGAATCGACATTTCCGAGATGGCGATCGAAGCCGCCCAGCGGCGCTTCGCCGGGGCCGACCGGCGGCCGACGCTCGCGGTGATGGACGCCAATCACCTCCTGTACTCCGACCAGTATTTCGACTTCGTGTTTGGCTGTGGGATCTTGCATCACCTCGAGCTACCCCACGCCTTGCAGGAGATTTACCGGGTGTTGAAGCCGGGCGGGCGGTTGATCTTCATGGAGCCGCTCGGCACGAACCCGCTAATTGACCTTTACCGCCGAGCAACGCCGGCTGACCGCTCGCCGGACGAGACCCCGCTCACGCGCGCGCACATTCAAGATCTGGAGCGCTTGTTCGATGACACGCAGCTCGAGTGCTTCGGTCTCTTTTCTCTGCTTGGCATCCCCCTGCAGCGCTGGCCGAAGGCGCAGGCGCGCTGCATCGCGGTTTACTCACGTATCGACCGCGCCCTGTTCAAAGTGCCGGCCGCGCGATCACTGGCGTGGATGTTGGTGATCGACGCGCGGCGCGGAGCCTAGCGCTCGCGCGACTCAAGCCTCGGATTGCGCTGCCGGCATTGCATCAACCGTCTTTCGTTCTGCAAACACGGCGGCGCTATAGGCGCGGAGCTCGGCGAGGGAGCCGTTGAACCGGTCCTCGTCTACCGGCGAGTGGATCCCAGGTATGAGCGCTTGGTTCGTTCGTTGCCAGAACGACCAGTGCTGCCAACCGCTGACGGATGCGGGAGCGCGGGCGCCCCAATGCGCGACCCAGAGGTCGGTTTTGCGGGCGATGCTGGCGGTGCCGGGCAGCGCGTTCCAAAAGCTGGGCGTGGTGTAGATGAGAGGGCGGCCGAGCCGAGCCGCAATGTAGTCGACCCAGATGGTCGCGCCGGCGACGATGAGCGAGGGGGGCACGCCGTCCGCCACTTCTAGATCGAGCACGGGGGGGAGCTCGCCGGGGTCGCTGAGTTGGGTTGCAAAGAGCTGGGCTTGGGCGAGTGCGTCTTGGCGGGGGCGGTAAAAATGGTAGGCGCCGCGCAGTAGGCCGACTTGTTTGGCCGCCGCCCAATGGTCGGCGAATGCGGAGTCCACCAGGCCGGTGGATTCACTGGCTTTCATGAAGGTGAAGCTCACGCCGGAGGCGAGCGCTCGTTTGAAGTCCACCTCGGGCTGGTAGTGCGAGATGTCGATGCCACGAGCCACCGTCGCGTCGATCGTGGCGAGCGAGGCCTCGTACAGGGTGACGCCGCGGTGTTGGGTGGGGTGGTGCGCGTTGGGCGCATGCCACTCGACCCGCGCTAGCACTTGGCGGATGCCGAAGACGCGCGTGGTGGTGGCGAACAGCGGGTAGGCTTCCGATGCGTGGAGGATTTCGCCCGCCCACTCCGTCATGGCCGGCGTCACCGCGCTTTGGACCATCAAGCGGTATCCCGCGGGTATGGCTGGATTGTCGGTCACGGCTTCGATCTCCGGTTGCCTGGTTGAGGTCCGCGCGCACTCGTCATTTGCGGTCAGGTCGGCACGCCCCGCCCGGCAGTTGCTTCACCCAAAGAGAAAGTCGGAAGGAGCGCGGGCCTTGACCGCGGGCGCGAATTCTTCTATCGGTACTTTACGATTAACTGCGAGGGCGTCTGGTGCCGATGAAACCCCCCAATAGCGGCGAATGCTGCCCGCCGCCCCTCGATGGCCCCGACCTGAGGCCCGTAGAAGGTCCCCAGGCGGACGAGGAACTGGCCGAGCTGGCAAAGGCCATCGGGCACCCCGCTCGCGTCCAAATCTTGCGGCTTCTGGTGCGGAAAAGTGGCTGCGTTTGCGGGGAAATCGTGGATGAGTTGCCGCTCGCTCAATCCACCGTTTCGCAGCACCTGAAGGTCTTGAAGGAGTGCGGTTTGATTCGCGGTGAGGTCGATGGCCCGCGCGTTTGTTACTGCATCGAACCCCGGTCAGTCCGACGCCTGAAGGCGCTCATCGGTAGCCTTTAACGTTATTTTACGCTGAAAGACGTCATGACCCGCCCCTCCCTCGCGCGGCGCCTCGTATCGGAAGCGATCGGGACCGCCTTTCTTTTGGCCACAGTCGTCGGCTCCGGGATCATGGCGGAGCGCCTGTCCGGCGGAAACGTCGCGATCGCCCTGCTCGCGAACACCATTGCCACTGGCGCGGGGCTGGTTGCGCTCATCCTCACGTTTGGGGCGGTGAGCGGCGCCCACTTCAACCCTGCGGTCACGCTGGCGGACGCCGCGCTGGGCGGGCTCGCCTGGCGCGACGTGTTGCCGTACCTGGCGGCACAAGTCCTGGGCGCGTTTGCGGGGGTTGCGGTCGCGCATGTGATGTTCTCTGAGGCGATCTTTTCGGCTTCGCAGCACGTGCGTAGTGGCCCCGCGCAGCTCGTCAGCGAGTTCGTTGCGACGTTTGGCCTGCTTTCGGTGATCTGGGGCGTCTCACGCCGCCACGGGCACTACACGCCGTTTGCGGTCGGCGCGTACATCAGCGCGGCCTATTGGTTCACGGCGTCTACCTCGTTCGCCAATCCAGCGGTCACTTTGGCACGCGCCGCGAGCGATACGTTTGCCGGCATTCGCCCGACTGACGCGCCCGCGTTCATCATTGCGCAGCTCTTCGGTGCCGCCGCCGCAACCGCGCTGTTTCGCTGGCTCGTTCCGTCGCTGCCCGAGACTGCCGGTCGCGTGGTTGATGGCGCGACCGACTCAGAACGGTCGCGTTCGCTGAGCACCTGAGCTCGACTGCCATTCGTTTACCGGAGGAGATTCATGAAGACCGTTCTATTTGCCTGTGTTCACAATGCGGGCCGCTCACAGATGGCCGCCGCCTGGTTCAACGCGCTGGCTGATGCTGCGAAGGCACGGGCGATTTCTGCAGGTACGGAGCCGGGCGCTCGCGTTCACCCAGAAGTGTTGACCGCCATGCGTGAAGTCGACATCGACCTCGAAGGCATTGCGCCCCAAAAACTCACGGATGAGCTGGCCGCGACGGCGACTATCTTGATCACGATGGGCTGCGGGGAGGCGTGCCCGGTAGTGCCCGGACTCAGGCGCATGGACTGGCCACTCGAGGATCCCAAAGGGAAGCCCGTGGAGCGGGTACGTGAAATTCGTGATGAAGTGAAATCACGAGTCTCGGCCTTGCTCGAAGCCGAACACTGGCGCTGACGCTGACGCGCTTTACAACAGCGCGCGGGCCGCGGTCTCTGCCACGAGCTTGGCCGCGGCTTCTTTTCGCTCGCTGTGGCGATCGGTCAGGAAATCAACGTGGTCACGAAGCAGGAGCGTGAACTTGTACAGCTCCTCCATCACGTCGACCACGCGATCACGGTACGCTGACTCTTTCATGAATCCGTCGTCGTCGAATTGCTCGTAGGCTTTGGCCACCGACGACTGATTGGGGATGGTGAACATTCTCATCCACCGGCCGAGCAGGCGGAGCGAATTGACGGCGTTGAAGGATTGCGACCCGCCGCTCACTTGCATGACCGCGAGCGTGCGCCCTTGGGTCGGGCGAACGGCGCCGATGTTCAGCGGGATCCAATCGATCTGATTCTTGAAGACGCCCGTGACGGCGCCGTGGCGCTCGGGCGAGGTCCAAACTTGCCCCTCCGACCACTCGCACAGCGCTCTGAGCTCGACGACTTTGGGGTGATCGGCCGGCACGCTGTCACACAGCGGCAGCTCCGTGGGGTCGAAAAAGCGCGCTTCTGCGCCCATTTCAGTGATGATGCGCGCGGCCTCTTCGGCCAGCAAGCGGCTGTAGGAGCGCTTTCGCAGCGAGCCGTAAAGGAACAGGATGCGCGGTTTGTGCGGCGACGAGGAGAAGTCGATTGCCTGTGTCATTCGGTAGTCCGGCGAGGGTGCGCGTTTGCGGCGCGCTTGCAGCAGCCTTACCGGAGCGAGTGTATTACACCGCGATGCGACTTGTCGCTGCTCGCGCTACCTCCGCTTGGCGATCACCGAGTCGATGATGAGCTCGGCTTGGCGCGCCTTGGGGTCGAAGCCGGCCTGACACGCGGGACAGCGCTCGCTGAGGCCGATGGTGCGCGGAGTTTTGATGCGCCCGACGTCCTTACACAGCCGGCATTTCGCCCGGTAACGGCGTACGGAAGGACGCTCCGTGGGTGAATGAGCCGGAGTAAACCGCACCAGCTCTGACAAAAGGGTGTCCCCGTGATGGTCCGGGTTCGTTTGCGATCGAACACTAGCCGCGCCCCGCCGGCGCGGTTCGTCGTCAGCAGCCATAGGCAGTACATGCGTGTGACGACTAGACTTGTAAAGCGAATATTGATGAAAATGTTGGTGTCGCGAAAGCCGTTGAGACCCGCGGAATGTCGCCACGGGATACGCCGCGAACGGCCGGCTACAGACTGCCGCCGGCGTGGCAGAAGTGCCGCTCAACGGCCATTTCTACCCCCGAAAGCTCCTTAGAGGGTCAGCGCAAACCTCGACAACGATCGTGTCGAGGGTCGAGGCGTGCACCAGATGAGACGCCGGAGACAGGGCGCGGCGCGAGAGGTTGAACCGCTTCGCGAGCGGCTTCGCGAGCGAAGCGTCGTGGCATTTCACCCGGCACCGTGTCTTTCCAACACATGACCAAAGTCCGCTGATTGGGAGCGCGCGAATGGTCCTCGGTGCAGTCGAGCCGACGCCGCGTCGGCCTGCAAAAAAACCGACGATCACGCCGAGGCAGCAATGGATCGGAGTTAGACAATCGGAACCGGATAGAGCGCGAAGGCGTCCGCGCGCGACTCACGGGTGCTGACCACCGACGGCCTGACACTTGCAATGACGTGAATCATGAAAGCCACCGACCTACTCAAGCAGCAACACCGAAATGTCGAAGCGCTCTTCGCCAAGATTGAAGCCGGCGAACCTGAAGCGCTGAAAGATCTCGCCAGCGCCCTGGCCGCGCACATGGCGATCGAGCATGAGTTCTTCTACCCCGAGTCCCGCGAGACGGATGAAGACGCCATTCTCGAAGCGTTCGAGGAGCACGCCATCGCCGAAACGGCCTTGAAGCGTGCGCTCGCCACTGACCCGGACGACGAATCCTTCGACGCTCGCGTCAAAGTTCTGAAAGAGCTCATCGAGCATCACGTAGAGGAAGAGGAAGGCGAACTGTTCCCCCAGGTAGAAAAAGAGATCGACAGCGAAAAGCTCGAAACGATGGGCGAAGAAATGGAAGCGCGCTTCGACGAAGTGCTCAA
>Ga0247740_1001214_pt1 | contig 11317 bp, 8 predicted proteins | sample UWRJL148409B2_FD_180942 | JGI IMG/M metagenome (GOLD analysis project Ga0247740, IMG submission 180942) | Plant litter microbial communities from Arlington Agricultural Research Station in Wisconsin, United States - UWRJ-L148-409B-2 | ecosystem: Environmental > Terrestrial > Plant litter >...
TTAATTCCGCAAAATACTCCACGAACAGTGTGGTTTTGACGTTGCAGTTCGAGCAACATTTTGATCCCACAAAATACTCCACAAACAGCATGGTTTTGACGCTGCAGTTCGAGTAACATTTTGATCTTACGAAACTCTACACGGATAGCTTAATTTTAACGTCGGTGTTCAACATTTTAATTCCACAAAATTCTCCGCGAACAGTTTGATTTTAATGCTGACGTTTGGGTAACATTTTGAGAACACAAAAGTCAACGCGAACAAATCAATTTTAACGCTGACGTTCGAGTAACATTTTAATCCCACAAAATACTTCACGAATAGTTTGATTTTGGCGCCGACGTTCGAGCAACATTTTGATCTTACAAGCTCTTTGCGAACAATTCGATTTTGACGCTAACATTCGAGTAACATTTTGATTTTGACGCTGACGTTTCGAGTGACATTTTGATCCCACAAAACTCTCCACGAACAGTTTGATTTTGACGCTGTAGTTCGGGTAACATTTTGATTTTACAAAACTCTCCACGAACAGTTTGATTTTGACGCTGTAGTTCGAGCAACATTATGATCCCACAAAACTCTCCACGAACAGTTTGATTTTGGCGCTGCAATTCGAGCAACATTTTGGTCTCACAAAACTCTCTGCGAACAGTTTGATTTTGACGCTTGTAGTTCGAGTGATATTTTGGGCTCACGAACTCTCGCGAATCTGTTTGATTTTTACGCTGCACTTCGAGTGACATTTTGATCTCACAAAACTCTCCACGAACAGTTTGATTTTGCACTGTAGTTCGAGTAACATTTTGATTTTACAAAACTCTCCACGAACACTTTGATTTTGACGCTGCACTTCGAGTGACATTTTGATTTTAACGTTGACGTCCGAGTAACATTTTGAGAATACACGTCTTCGCTAATAAATCAATTTTAACGCTGCAGTTCGAGTAACAGTTTGGTCCCGCGAAACTCTCCACAAACAGTTTGATTTTGATGCTGCAGTCCGAGCAACATTTTGATTCCACAAAATACTCCATGAACGATTTGATTTTGACGCTGACGTTCAAGCTATATTTTGAATGCGGGAAAATCTCCACGAACAGAGTGATTTTGACGCCAACTGTGTAACATTTGAGCTCGCAACTGTCTTCGGGGACAATTTGATATTGCCGTCAGAGCGATATTTTGAGCACATCGACGTCTCCTCGAACGTCATGATTTCAAACTTACAGTTCGAGCAATATTTTAAGCGCATAAAACTCATACGACAGTACTATTTTGATATTGCTGTTTAGGCTGCGTTTTGAGCCAAACTTGGTCAACATTTCGATCTTACGAAACTTCCCACAAGAAGCATAATTTTAAAATAACAATAAATGTTTTAATGATCGCTAATTTTTACGGACGACAAGCGTTTCTGAAAAATTGAAATATTTAATGACAAAATAATAGTGTTCTAACTGATTCGCAAAATGATAAACGAATATCATGTTAGCAAATACCTATCATTTTCAATAAATGGAATCTCGTGTTCGTTGCACAAAAAGATTATCGGACAAATATCAGTGTTTGCAGTAGTGGAAGATTGTAATATGTCCAATAATCTGGAGATTGAGTACGACATATCTGATGCTAATGTTGCGTATTTGATAGAGTGTTTGAACGACGAAGATTATGAGCGCGAAGTTGACGTGCGGACGTTTATTGTTATTTTTAAATTTGCAAATTATCTTGGATTAAGCGAGTGTTTGATGCGGCGTATCACGTCTAAGTTAGTGAGGAAGAGAATTGAATTGAGTGAATTTATAGGACACTTTTCGAAATCGGACGATTGTGCGGTAACGTATGAAATATTTTGTCGCTACGATTTTTCGATACAATCTGACAATATACATGAACTTTGGAAAACAATGGCTGATATGCTACCAGGAAATATATTAACGTATGTTCTCACGCGGATTTTAAATTTTTTTGGTTATCGTACGCGTCGGTACACTTTAAAATATATAGATCCAACTGAGAAACACTGTGTTCCGTTCATACACAACATAATTAACTACGTTTATGGTCCGAACGGATGCAACAATGTTCTAGATCAAATATGTACAATTAATACGCAAGAAAACTCATTCATTGATGTTTTGTTCAATTATAGTTCGTATTCGATATGTGTCACATCATCTGAACACATATTTTTCATTAACGGTCGAGAAATATGCAGAGAAAACCGAGCAAGTCGACTGCTCAATGTGACTAAAACAATATGTTCGCACGTCGTTTCACAATTGGCAATTGGGTATAAATTTAATGGTATTTGTTACGAAACAGATTGAATGTCATCTTCATATCAATATAAAGATGACGTTTAGACAATAAAAAATTGATTTTTCGTCGGTTAGGAACAATGTATGTAATAACGAATAGAAATGACAGATAAGTACCATGTCAGCAATTACATATCATTCACTGTAAATGATATTGCATGCTCGTTGCACAAAGAGATAGCATCGCAAATGAGTATATTCGCAGCGTTGACAGATTGTAAAACAACTGATGAACTGAAACTTGTATGGGACGTATCTGAAGAAAATAGAGTTCGCACATTCAACTGTTTGTGTGACGAGAAATTCGAGGACAATGTGGATATAGAATCGTTTGTCGACATTTTTAAATTTATGGGTTACATGGGATTTACTACTGAATTGTTCAGTCGCGTGACTTCAAAATTGAAGCGACGTAGCGTGACTGTGGAAGAATTTATTGAACATTTCAAGAGCTACAATTACTCTGAAGAAACATGTCACTTATTGGAGCTGTTCATACCAATCGTGCCGTCTTCAAAAATTTGTTCGAAAAATGGTATATTCCAACGTTTGATTGACAATTTCTCTGCCAAAAATAGACTATATATCATGGCCAACAAACTCATCGATGAACTTGACTATAGTAACTCATTCAGAACTGAATATGTATGGGGTGCGAAAAAATTATCTGATAAAATTAAGCATATTATGCAATGCGCTTCCGATTCGTCTGACAATAAATACGAAACGTGTTCGTCACTGTGCTTACAAGACATATCGTCGTTAACACAGCGCGAATTTGATCGTCAATTCGATTTCCATTTTTGTTACGCACAAAATACATGCACTTTTCTCGTTGATAGCAAACTTGTATCTACTGTTTCGCATAGTGACGAAGAATACGCTGACGAAAGAGTGACGATCTGTTATTACGTCGCGTCGCTCATTATGAAAACAGATTTTTCAGGTGTTTGCATCAAAGATTTGTGCGAAAAATCTTACGATGAATGCTCATCGTATTCTTCTGATTATTGATCATTTATAAATAATCAATAATAGGTTCTTCCTCGGTCACTCTTACTATTTCCAATAGTATTGGCATTATTTGGTCACAATTTTGCTGTGAAAAGGACGTAGATGCGTGACAATTATTTGATATTCTGATTATTTCATTTTGCAATTCTGCCGCTCTCATATGGCGCACGTGTTCTGTGATTTCAACGTATGATAGCAATTCTCTGCCATGGGATGCGTTCAAAATGTATTCTTTAAATTTTGAAACAAGATCGGCACATCTATATTTAGATGTCACGAGACACAATATCACTAAATCGTAAATCCCTTGATCGGAAAATAGTTGCATCATACGGGGTAAATATTTAGAACAACTTGGTTCACAAGATATCAGAGTGGCCATATATATTGGCAGAACAATATGTTGTGATTCCCATTTTTCCATCATCCAATCCGATATCTTTTCATCACAATCATGAGTTTGCATAATGTTAAAATATGTTTCATTATCAAGAATGAGTTCATGTAAAGAAATATATTTAAAAAACATATCCACAGACATCATGCACACCCAATAGGCATCTGCTAATTTTGCACCCATATTTATCAGTAGTGAACAACACGTGTCAATATTTGTTGCGTCTGTTTTACATGGTCGTCCGCTCCTCCCACTGACAGCACATTTCAACAAATAACCAAGTATTTTTTCGTCTTCTATTGCATCAAATCCACCAAAATACTTATCGCATAAATCGATCAATTCGGAAATAAATCTCCATTTCAAAAACAGCCCATTGACATTGTATTTACACGCTGCGATGAATTCGTTTCTGCTTAAAAGTGAATTAGTGCACAACCTTTTCAGTATATTAATATTTTCGGTGCGTAACAGTGATGCTACTCCTTCAACGTCATCGATTGACATTTTGTTAATAATGTATTGATAATTATGTCAGTGTAATGAATTATCAATTTTTTTCAAAAAATTGATTCCCAAATCGTATTTACCTGCTTTTCATTGTATCATATCAATACATGAAAGATTTATTGGCACAGCTAAGATTTTTAGACATTGAATTGTTGCCGTTGTATGGAATCAAATCGATCAAGGATTACGAAAGCGAAGTGTCATTTGATGTTGTCAAAAACGACAACACGATTATAAAAAAGATGAATGCACTATTACCGACAATCAAAAACATATTCGTCGTCCAAAATTTTAATTTACACAAAACGAACGATCGATTTCAATCCGCCACCCAAGTATTTGCTGTTCTGAAAAAAATATTAACGATGTGTATGGTGCCTTTCAAAATCGTTAACAAAAAGGGCATTAATTTTGTGCGTTTAGTTCCCGATAACAATGTATTGAGAGACTATAGGAATAAAATGCTGGATATCCGGGATCAAGAAGTTGCGATCGCTGGGACACAAACTGAGAAAAAAGTGCTACGATTGGAAGATCTAGAGAAGAACGTCTTGAAAATATACGAAGATAACATATATTTTCCCCTATGTGTTGTCAACGACAAGTCAATACAATTAAATCATTCTATCGTTAATGCACGCGGCATAACCGTCAAATTCGTCACACCATCAGGTCAAATTAGGTCGCACACGAGAATTTATTGTAGGTTAGTGTTCGACAAAGAAGTGGTAGAAGAATTCACCATAAAAAATGGACGAGACGAATACACCTTCTTAGAAAACATAATTGTGCCATACAGTTTGGTAAAATTCACAAAAATATCTATTGATTTCGTGGGTGACATATACGACGATGACACTATCATTCAAATTTGTTACAAGTGTGTTGATTTCAACAAAAAATTTCATCAGAAACTAACTAGTCATACTACAACAGTGTGCATCGAAAGAGACCACAAAAAGATAGAAATTTCTGAAGGCGTTTTAACATATGCAAGCGTTGCACTACAAAAAACATCGAAATCCAAGATAATACAACGATTTTCTGTAAATTCAAAAAAATATTGTCGGATGTCTTGTCTGTCATTTACTGAAGCGACGGCGATGATTGTGGCACTTGTAGAAAATAAAGTAGATTATGTACTATGCGAACTTGCAAACGTTCCTTTCAAACTTGCATATTCCAAAATTATTGATGATAAACTCGTTTTACACGTCAGTATTGTTGTTGTCATCGATGGGTTTTCTGATCTACAAATACTCATTCCAGGTTTGATAAATCCTACAAACCATCGAATATCTGTGTGTCGGGATGGAGAAATAAAACAGTTTAACACTAAAATCCGCAAAGGTGGCGCAATAATTTGCAATTTAGACAATAATGCATACGTCAGCACAAAGTATCGCGACCTACGAATCGTCATCGAAATTGATAAATCAAATAGTGTCACTGATGTTTGTAGATCTATTCTTCTAATGTACGATGCGATAGTTATTTCATGTCCGAAAGAGAGAAGTGCGTGTCAAGATCATGTGATCGACAGAGAAAAAATAATTGATAACTAAACTGTTTACCTATCAATTATTATTATACAATCAAATGACCTGCGTTCATAATGTATTGCCCAAAGATATTGTGTATCAATGGATCGATAAATCCAATATCACCGTGTGCAAAGATTGGTATGAAATTTGGTGCAACAAGCCGATGACTGTTCGCGTATGTCAAGTTAAGTCTCGAACAATTTTCGACCCTGACATGTTATTCAATTTTGCGAACCTAGTTAAATTATCGTTAGGTCGTAGTTCTAATTTTGGTGACCATATCAAATATCTTGCCTCGCTCAAAATGTTAGTTCTCGATAACGCTAGCCAAATAACAGACGCTACACTAACCAATTTAACGAATCTTGCGTCGTTGACGTTAAAGAAAAATACTGGTATTACTGGTACGAGTTTCAAATATTTGACGAATCTTACGACACTAAAATATTACAGCGTGAATGGAACACTGGGTAGCGAATTGCAACATCTGACCAACTTAACCAAGTTACGTGTATGTGATGCAGAAGACGTGTTTGATCATTCGTTGTTGTCACTGACGAAAATTAACAATTTAGCGTTGTGGCACTGCGAATATATCAGCGATGAATCTGTACAACACTTAACAAATGTCACTAGCTTGAGCATTATGAATACATTGTGTGTAACTGATGTTTCTATCGAAAAGTTAACAAGATTGAAAAGATTGGATATCGATTGTAATAGGAATATCACATTAAAGTTTTTGACTAATTTAACAACACTGAACGCGGATGATTGGAGAATCACGTCATGCGCATTGACGACTTTAACTAACCTAATAGATCTTAAACTGGGCTGGGATGTTCCTTTTCTTTCGCCCCATTGTCTCACATGTATGACTTGGCTAAAAAAATTAAGTTTGTATAGTTGGATATTGCCGCGCAAATGTTATAATCAACTAACATCGCTGGAGTCATTAATGTTGCATGACTGCGACATATACGATTAACGAATAAATAAATATCATCATTGATCATATTTATTTTCCAACAAAGTGAGCCAGTCTATGTTCATTTGTTCTGCAATAAAATAAACGTCGTGTCGTCGCAATGCAAATGTAATAACCCTGGATAAAGTAACTTTGTGATGCAACTTGTTTTTTCAGCCCAGCACTCTTCCATTCTGAATTCGTCCGGAAACGAATAATTTAGTATTTGAAAATGCGGACAAGCATTAATCGTGTCCCCTTTTGATCGATAAATACAGTTATTCATGACAATCTTGTCTGAAACTGTAAAATAGTCCACTATTGATTTGCGCACATCTATAAACGGCTCGTCAGATACTTTGTTGACAATCAACGGTAAATAGGGACTCACAATGTTGTGAATATCTTGTTTTGAAAGTATCTGTTTCGTCATGTCACCTAATTTGTAAAAAGTAAATTTGCGATCGTAAAGTTTTACGAACGCATACGTATTTACAGTTTTTAAACTCGCGTGTCTCACACAAATATCAGACATATGATGAATACACAAATTTCTGGTACCGTTGTTGTAATTATATAAACATTGATATACGCTGCTCTTTTCTTCAAAATATTGTTCGACCCGTTTTTCTCGTATATGTATTAATTTTATAGTTGCGTTTTTGATGCAATATTTTACATGACATCCTCGACCATGTGAAGGGTATCCTCTTTCGCTATGGTATCCTTTTTCATGGAAGAAATCAAACATAGTATCATGACATTTATATGGCTCAGTGTAGTTAATATTTTTTCCGTGCGCTCGATTTCTCGTTTTAAGATACATCTGATTGTCTGTCAGGTTGACGTTACAGTACCGTTTTAACGGTCTGCAATACTGTGTTTTTGAGAGATCTTCAACTTCTGTGACACATTCATTCAATAAATCTTCATCGGAGATCAGCACACCCCGATACCGTTCATTAACAGGAAACACTTTATTCGGTTTACGCATTTTAATATCTTGTGGTACAACGTCGCAGTTCGTAACATATATATCAACAGATGAGTGCTCCCATCTTTCACCCAAAATACATTGTGTAACGAATGATCCGCCTATCACTGTCTCTAAATGCGTCATTGTGCCCTTGAAACTATCCATATTATTTTCAAAAATGAGGTTCAACCTCCTATCTATTTCGTCACATATCCTGTCCTTTATTTCCCTGACACTAATATGTTTAGAAACATGTCCGCACACACCTAACAGCACATATAAATCTTTGGGTACCAAAAATGATTTTATAATTGCAAATACATGATCAGAAAAGACAATATCCATTATTATTGCTGATCATGACAATATTTTACACAAGACATTTTAATTGTCATTTTTTATTACTCGTGACAGCACATCAACACATATTGGTTGTGAATACGATTTGTGGACGACAATCTCTTTGACACTTTTTTGGATGCTATTTAGAGTTTGCTGAAAACATTCACTTAGCGTCAAGTGTGTTACTGACTCTGGTAGGTCGTCGAGTGGTTGATCGAAATGATATCCGAACTTGAGATGTGTCACAGTCGGTGGTATGACATCAGTGATAGGCCGGTTGTAATACATACCCAATGTTAAGTGCGTTATTGGAATATCGATGATCGGCAAATTTTTCAGAGCAGGATTCGTTACTAGGTGTGTTATAGAATTGCAGTCTTCAATGACTCTATTGAAACTGTGATCTACAGTTAAATGTGTCACTGAAGAAGGCAAATCGTTTACAGATTGGTCAAAATCTGTACCGAACACTAAATGCGTTACGGATTCAGGTATATGTCCTCGAATTGGTTGATTAAATTTTCCAGTGAATGTAAGATGTGTCACTGATGGAGGAATGCAACCTTCAATACACTGGTTGAAATAATAGCCAAACGTCAAGTGTGTTACGGATTTAGGTATAGCATCTTTCTCAGGTACATTAAATTTGCCACCAAATGTCAAGTGTGTCACTGAAAATGGGATGATATCTTTTACGCTGTGGTTAAAATTTTTACCAAACACAAGATGCGTTACAGACTGCGGTATTATTTTGCCGATAGGATTCGCGAATCTATTTCCAAATGTCAAGTGCGTTAACAATGGCGGTAACATTGTCACCATCTCTTTATAACAATCGTTCAGTATCAGATGTGTAATTCGATTGGCAAATGAACTGTTGAAGTAGGGTTTATCTGTACAATAATGAACTTGTGTCACTGTTTTAGGTATAGCTATTCTTTCTGCATGATACGCAATTTCTACAGTTCTGAAGTTGTGTAGATACGATAGGTGCGCAATTCGATCGAATTTGACCTTCTTTGCAAAAACGATTTCATGCTTGAATTGGTCTGTTATGCTGCACGCTGCAGTCAGGTGAATTATATCTTTGTTTCCTAAATATTGTGCAACAATAGCCACGATATCTTTACACGTCGAAAGTAATAACGTAAAATTCATTTGTATTGATGTTTACAAATTAGTACTCGAGGATCATAATATTTCAATTTTTTTGATATTTTATGATTTCATAATCGTCAAATTCACCAACGAATCGCGTATCATAACTTCTTTACTGATAATAACAGGACCGCTTTCGACATCGCCAGTTACAATATATCCAATCTCTTTGATGATCATTATTAAATTATTTTGAACAATTGTGTCCAAGCCTGTATCATTTGTCTGATAATAAATTTTGATTCTGTCTAGCGGATTCAACTTCGCTTCCTTTCGTGCTGTTTGGATCGCACGGATGAACAATCTGGTAACGTATAGGCTAATAATTTCATCATCTTGAGTGAGATCTATGATGATACCAGTTTGGCCAACAATTTTACCTGCCTGATTAGCCTCCAAGTGCAACTCACGGTTTACAGTAACAGAGAACATTGATTCGTCCAATATGTGGTCACCAAATTGCAAACCAACCGACGTGTCCTGTAAATATGCAACAATCACGTCTTGTGGTAACATATCCAGTAGCATTTTAACTTTCGACGCATTGTTTTTGAATTTGATACCTAATGATTTATTATCTGGAACGATTTTGTACGAAACGTTGCCGGTTCCAGTTGTAACGATAACATCTAACGCGTTGGTTTCTTTCTTGACGTGATTAAGTAACGGCATGAATCCATTCAAAAAAGATTCGTCTGTATTAGAAATAATTATGCGTCGCAATGGCATCTTACCATTCGATGCCGTTTTACTCGCAGCACGAAGATTACGAACGGTTGTCACAACTGCTTGCAAGTTCGACATGTGTGTAATAATATCACCTTGATTTGACACAACAATTACATCTTCTTTTGTTGGATAACTGCACATGTGGACAGATAAAGAAGCATGATTTAACATTTTCTTTAGCAACTGATAAATGGATTCCGAAAAGAAGGGGGCGAACGGGGCGATAGATTTAATGAAGACTAATAAGGCACGATGCAGCACTGACAACGCACAACATCTATCTTCAAAATTAGTATTCTTGAATTGCAGTCGATTACGGTTGAATTTCACGTACCAATTTGCAATATCTTCGATGAAATCTAAAATTATTGGTTTGATATTATGCAACGTATAAGTCGCCATATTCCTCTGAACCATTTCGATAACTTGTGCGACACGTTTTAGAATCCAGAGATCGAGTATATTCGTGGTACGCTGGTACGCGTCCAGATCAACTGTGCCGCCATTATGATAAACATGATTAATATTTTCTGCTAAGAAGTTGTACACATTCGCTAACTGACCGTACTTATATGAAATTTTCTTGATCTGTTCTGTTTCCATTTTAATTTCCTCACCATGAACAGCTGGTGACCCAATCAAGTACAATCTAATCGCATCAGCACTGTACTGGTTACATAAATCGATAGGATCGGAGTAGTTACCGGATCGCTTACTATACTTTTTGCCATCATCCGCTAAGATAAGACCATTGCAAATTACGTTTTTGAATGCAGGACGATCGAATAGTGCGCTTGATAGGACTGTTAGTGTGTAGAACCAGCCTCGCGTTTGATCCAGGCCCTCACAGATGAAATCACAGAGAAAGTCTCTGCCATCGAATGCACTTTCGTTTTCGAATGGATAGTGTAGTTGTGCGAATGGAGCACAGCCACTTTCGAACCAACAATCTAATGTTTGACCGCACCATCGCAGTGTCTTCCCTGTTGAAGACATGATTGTAAGATTATGAATATATTGTGGATGGATATTCGTCAGCTTAATTTTTGTTTCCGTCAGTTCCATTAACTCTTCTACCGATCCGACACAGACCATCTCCTCGCCATCATCCGAAATCCAAACAGGAACGGGTGTGCCAAAGAATCGGGACCGCGATACACCCCAATCGGATGCATTTTGAATCCAATTTCGAAAACGTTTGCTACCAATGTGACTGGGAACCCAATTAATTTTTGCATTATGTTCGACCATTTTGCCAGTAATATCGGTGACTTTTATGAAGAAACTAGAGATGGACTTGTAGATCAAGGGTGTATCCGTTCGCCAACAGTGTGGGTATCTATGACGCGACCACCG
>Ga0247740_1001216_pt1 | contig 11285 bp, 10 predicted proteins | sample UWRJL148409B2_FD_180942 | JGI IMG/M metagenome (GOLD analysis project Ga0247740, IMG submission 180942) | Plant litter microbial communities from Arlington Agricultural Research Station in Wisconsin, United States - UWRJ-L148-409B-2 | ecosystem: Environmental > Terrestrial > Plant litter >...
CGCCAGCTCATGTACTGGTTTATGGAGCAAGGCATCGCGTCAGCCCTCATCAATGGATTGGAATGGCAGGACACCAAGGTTGTTACGACCGTCCTGGAGAATCCTAGACGGAGTGACAGTGAGATCGGCATGACGGTAAACTAACATCCACTCATTCTCCCTTTCTAGCAACGCATGCCATAGCAGTGCTAATTGGACATTGCAGTTTAATGACTTTAGTGATCCGGTCCCCGAACCACGTTCCAAATACTTGGACCGCTCGATCTTTGAGAGCATTAAGAGCGACGCCGAACCGTTGACGGAGCGCGAATACATGACGGTTCTGATCTTGTACGCGCTCCTTGCCGGCAGCAAGGCTACTAAAGAGTTTTCCGATGCTTTCCTACGCCACACAGCATTGGTCTCGCAGCTTCATTTGTCCGAGCGCCTGGTTAAGCCCGCCAACCTTGACGAAGAAGCCACTGCGTCTCTCGAGTTGTTCTGCGATGAAGCCTCTGCTATCCTCTCGTCTGAAACTTGGAAAGACAACATGGCCACATTCCAGTGCTCTTGCGATGTTGCAGATCTTATCGATGGCCGCCTTCTTGCCGCGTGCCTGAAGGACAAGACACTTGGACGCAACGAGTCTTATCAGTCACTCTTGCAAGCGATGAAAGCTATTGGATCGGGCTCCATAGGAGATGAGAACTCCACTTCAAATGGTAGTCAAGGTATGTTCGTCACGTGCGACGTGGAGCTATTAGCATCGACATTTGGTCATCAGAACGAATTAATTGAATAAAGCTAACCCTCTTGCAGCACCTGGGGAGAACAACGAAACACCTCAGCGACCCTCTGACTCTTACACTGTGCTGCCTTTCTCCAATGACGTATTCGATGCCCATCTCTCGCCTGTGCATTTGAGGGTAGATAAGGCAGGAGATGTCGTCGACGCAACAACTTCACAAATCTTCCGCGAGGTGTCCCACTTTCACAACACCAAGCGACCGGTAGACCCGAAGATCCGGGAAGAGCAGCTAGCGAAAAGCGCGAAGCAGCAGTTCTTTGCTCGCCGGCGCAACCAGTGGTTCATGGCTGAAATGTCGGCTTATGCAGCTAGTCTTACGAATGCGGTCGGCAAAGTTCTCGAGCCTGAGATCATCACGCCAGGTGCGACAAAGATCGAAAGGAAAGAGGAGAACACCAAGCCGAAGGTGGCCCCCAAGGCTGCTAAGAAGGGCGCCCCATCGAAGAAGGAGGCTATGCTTGCGAAGATTGCTGCGGATAGGAGCAAGAAAGAAGAAGCCAGTGCCGAAACGTTAGTTCAGGGCTGGCGGCTAACCTGCAACGCCCTGGAGAAGGAGCCGACTCCTGTCGCTCGATTTCAGAAGGCGAAGCAATATCTGACCTCGCTCAATTCCGACCTAAAGCGGAATGCTCTCGAGGCCGAAGTACGACTCTACCTGCTCAATGCTCTGCTAGGAGTGTGGGTGTCTGCGTGCCGGGCTGCCGAGAAGGACAAGAACCTCCATGTTGCCGCACTCATTTTCGACAATCTCAGCACTTTCTCGACCCTACGCAGACCGATAACGAAGACGATTGCGAGTTGTTTGGAAAAGACTTACAAGGAAATGGCGTTGCCTAAGCTGCCAATTCCAGCTCCGGAAGGCGACCGACCACTGGTCTTCAACTTCGTCCTCTCCGAGACGTCGGGACTGCCTCTCGCCATACCCACCTCAATCAACGATTTCCAGCTACTTCATTGCGGACCCTACTTTGATCGCAGTATAGACTCTGCACCCGACCCTCGCGTGCCGTTCGAGCCTGATGCGTGGCAGCGCAGGGTTCTTGATGGAATTGACGCAAAGCGTAGCCAGCTTGTGATTGCACCCACGTCAGCCGGAAAAACTTTCATCTCGTTCTACGCGATGAAGCAAGTTCTGGAGTCGAACGACGATGACATTCTCGTGTATGTCGCTCCGACAAAGGCGCTTGTCAACCAGATTGCAGCCGAGGTTCAAGGCCGCTTCTCGAAAACGTACAAATACGCTGGCAACAGTGTATGGGGAATCCACACAAGGGACTCCAGAATTAACAACCCTACCGGATGCCAAGTCTTGGTAACTGTGCCGCATATCTTGCAAATCATGCTGTTGGCTCCTTCAAATGCCAATACGTGGGCAAGGCGTGTCAAGTGGATCATCTTCGATGAAGTTCACTGCATCGGTCAAGCCGAAGACGGTCTCATCTGGGAACAGTTGCTGCTGATGGCTCCCTGCCCGATCATTGCTCTTTCTGCCACGATCGGTAACCCCGACGAGTTCAATGCATGGCTTTCCTCCACGCAAAAGGCAGTCGGCAACGATTTCGACATGGTCCAGCACAAGCACAGATACTCCGATCTGCGCAAATTCGTATACAGCCCAGACCGGTCGCAGACCGACTCCACAGGGTTCCAAGGCCTGCCTGAGAATCGCGCCTTTGCTCAGCTCGGTTTGGACAACAGTGACTCGTTCTCATTTCTCCACCCGGTATCGAGTTTGGTCAACCGCTCACGAGGTATTCCTTCTGATCTTAGTCTCGAGGCGCGCGACTGCTTCACTCTTTGGCAAAGCATGTCAAAGCATCAGACGACGGAATACCCTCTTGACAAAGCACTAGATCCAGCGGCTGCGCTGCCCACAGTTGTCAAGAAGATCCACATCATCAACTGGGAGAAGGCACTCAAGGCCGTCCTCCACGAATGGATGGAGGATGAGGGCTCGCCATTTCCCGCGGTGCTAAAAGATATTAGCAGCAACTTGACGAAGAAGCCAAGTGATCGACAGGTGGATAGCGAGAAGCCAAGTGCTCCAGAAGAGGAAATCGACGAAGCGGAACAGGAAGAGATACGCGAGTCCGACGCAAAAAGCATTCTGCCACTCCTCTCCAAGCTTCACGAACAAGATGCCCTCCCTGGTATTATATTCAACTACGACCGTGGTCTCTGTGAACGCATCTGCAAGACTCTTATGACACAGCTGGAGACAGCAGAGACGACCTGGAAGGAATCAAGCCCCAAATGGAAGGCTGATTTGGCCAAGTGGGAGGACTACAAGAAGATGATGCTCAAAGCGAACAAGCGACACCCCCCGAAGATTTCGAAGAAGAAGGGGACAGAAGGAGACGAGGGCCTTACGAAAGACGACCTCATGCGTGATGCGGCTGGTAACGAAGCCAGTCCATGGGCGTCGTTCGACCCTAACACACCGGTCGACAAGTTTCACTTTGCTGATAGCAGGAAGATGACGAGAGAGGAGCTGGGCAAGCACGAGAAAGAACTTATCCGCCGTGAAGTTCCCGAATGGCTGCTCGCTGCAATGCGTAGAGGAATCGGTGTTCATCACGCTGGTCTGAACCGCAAGTACCGCCAAGTCTGTGAGATTCTGTTCCGACGAGGATTCCTTCGGGTCGTGATTGCCACAGGGACACTAGCTCTTGGTATCAACATGGTACGTAACTCTTCCAGCATTTCGTTGGAGATCACAGCGCCGAGCAATTTGGGCATCTCCTCAACTCGCAGAATCTCATGCTAACAATGTGCACAGCCTTGCAAGACTGTCATCTTCTCCGGAGACTCAGTTTTCTTGACCGCTCTCAACTACCGACAAGCAGCTGGTCGCGCTGGTCGCCGTGGCTTTGATATGCTCGGAAACGTAGTGTTCCACGGAATCACCATGAGCAAAATTCATAGGCTCATCAGCTCTCGTTTACCGGACATTAACGGCCATTTCCCCATTACAACCACTCTTGTTCTGCGCTTGTTCATGCTTCTGGACGAGTCAAAGCATTCAGCGTTCGCGGTTCGATCAATCAACGCACTGCTATCCCAACCACGACTATATCTCGGAGGCGAGGAGTCTAAGATGACAGTCCTACATCATCTACGCTTCTCAGTCGAATACCTTCGCAGGCAATACCTTCTGGACTCTTCAGGAAAGCCTCTGAATCTCGCAGGCGCCGTCAGCCATCTTTACTTCACCGAGAGCTCATCGTTCGCCTTCCATGCTCTATTGAAGGACGGGTACTTCCATCGGTTGTGTGCCAATATTGACACCAACCGCGATGCCGTGCTGCAAGAGTTGATTCTCACATTGTCACACCTGTTTGGGCGGCAATACTGTAGGCAAGCTGACCAAGAGTTCCTCGCACAAATGAGGAAGCGCAGTTCTTCCGTTGTGTTCCTCCCACCGATGCCCGACAACGCAGCAATCGTCCTGCGCAAGCACAATCAGAGCACGTTGGACATCTACAGGGCTTATGTTCGCACGTTCGTTGATGAGCACCTTCCGGAGCCAGACGAAGCATTGCCACTGACCCAGAGCAAGACCGGTGGTAAGAAAGCCTCCTCATCGCCTGTCAATGTGCAGCGACGTGCTCCTACCACGGTTCGCTCTCCTTTTGTAGCGCTCTCGGGCCACGGCGACGAATTCGACTCGATCCATGATCTGTGCGCCACAGCTCGATCAGGAGTGTTCCTCGAGGAGGCTGTCATCCCGTACGTGGGCCTTTATCCTGAAGAGTCGGAGCTTCCGCTCAACGCGTACATCTACGATTACTTCAACAACGCCGATGTGAAGGCCCTGGCGACCGCAAATCGCATTCGCAGGGGTGACGTGTGGTTCGTCTTGAACGATTTCAGCATGGTCCTGGCCACCATTGTTACCAGTCTGTCAAACTTTATGAACGTCAACACCGCTTCCGATCTCGACTTCACTGATGTCCGCGGCGAAGGCGAGGAGGCCGAAGATGCCCAGGAAGACAAGCTTATCCCCGACGCCGATTCAGGGTACGAGACCGCATCAACAGCTTCCGGACCTGCTCGACCTGGTGTCCAGGCTGGCACCGACCTTCCTATCCAGGTCAAGAAAAAGAAGAAGGTTGCCGATTCTTGGGACGCTGATGCGGATGAGGAGGATCTCGAGCTGGAGATTGCGGCGCAGAAGGAGAAGAGAGATGCGGAGATCCAGAAGATGCAGGAGAAGCCTGATTGGGAGGAGGGCACGGGACTATTGAACGTGTTCAAGTCCTTCAAGGCGCTGAAGGAGGAGTTCGACACCAAGTTCAGGGCTATGTGGGCTTAGTGGAATACGCGTTGGTGGAAAAGTTTCGGCGAGCTTTACTCGTGCGAGGACGACGATTGGTTGTTGAGGCACGAATTATGCATAAGGTTACGCTTACGCATTTTCCCCGCCGTGATTTCTATTTGAGCATTATGGTAGAAAGATGATGATGGCTAAGACATGAGGTATGAGATAGCATGAGATAGATGATAGAAACGGTCTTTTTACAGGGGACAGAATTGCATGGATGTTTGCGCCAAAGTCCGACTTGCGCACTGTTGGAATTTGCCTGGTGTGGCTCGCCGCGAATATCTTCTTCATTTCGCAAATATGCCGTTGCTTACGTGCGGCATGTCTATGGCTTCCCACGTATCGAATCGGTACAACGTTAAGCGTACTCGCGCTTCATTGTACTTCTCTGCCTTTGCCTTACCGCGCGCTGATACAGCCAGTCCTTCTCGAAGACTGAGAACGCAACAATGTTGGATCGCGCAAGTCAGTAATCGGCGGCTCGCCGGCCGAAAGGCAGTGGTAGCCTGAGACATGTTCGATGCTACGCTCTCTCCTACACCTCCCCCATTCCTTTCCAATTGCTGGATACTGGGCTCATTGTTAAAGTCTGCAGACTGAAGTGGATACCGAGGTCGAGGGAGGGAAAGGTGCTGAGCGGCAGACTGCCGAGCCGGGAGGGGCGGAGGCTCCTTCGATGGTGTGTGGAGCATACTGTGGGTAGAGATGCAGGATCCACGCTGAAAAATAAGATAGGGACAACGAGCACCATGCACGAAGTGAAGCAGGGAGCAAGAAGTCTGCAGGGAGCGAGACGAAGCGGACGCAACCGCGATGTATAGATGTCAAGTTTACCTAAAGCAAGTAGCAAAGCTCCATCACGACCAGAACTCCACCGGGTATCAAAAAAATGATAATCAACAAAGAGATCAAGCACAATATTTCACCGTCCAGACCCGATCACAGCGTTACACGATACGGATCCGTCCCCTCCTCCACAGCCCTCTTCGCCTTATCCAGTCTGTGCGTTCTCCCTTTCAGCAGATACACGGCCCAGCCGGGTACTTTGATGCCCCAGATAACGCCTACGCCGCCGAAGCGCGACGTCGGCATGAGGTAGGTGTCGGATTGGAGTTGGGTGTAGTGAGCGTCTTCCAAGGCTGAGCGTTTCTGGGCGGCGTCTTCGGGGGTTAGGAGGGGCTGCGTGAGGAGCGATGGTCGGCCCGGAGATGTGGAGCTGGCGGTTGCTGTCGCTGTCGTGGTGCGCATGCGTGGAGAAGACACATGCGGGACGTCTTCTTTGATGGGTGACAGAGACGCGGGTGGCGGAGGCGAACAATGTGCGTGGAACTGCGGAACCACTTCCTTCAGCATCACCGTGCGAGCCGCATTCCCATACCGCGAGTTCACTCCGGATTCCAACGCGGACACCAGCCTCGCCGTCCTTGTACTCGGCGGAACCGCAGCAACAGTCTGCAGCCGCAGCTCAAACTCGAGCAAATCGGTCTTCAGATTTTCCATCAGCACCGGAACAGCACGGTAGACATCCGCTAAACTTCCTCTCGAATAGCTAGCACAATCGCCTATCGCGTACACTCTTTCTCCGATCCCACGGCCTTCTACGCGGAGCGTCCGGGGATTGGTCTTGACGAAACCATTCCTGTCTACTAACTCTTTTGGCAGGAAGTTCGTGTTGGGATATGTTCCGGTCGCTGAGATATGCACGTCGGCTGTGAGGGACGTGTTGTTGTTGAGTATGCATCTTGTGCTTCCGTCAGCATTGACGGTGTGACACACTTCGCGGACGTGGTGGATGATGTGTACGCCTTGCTTTTTCAGCATCTTTTCTGTTTTGGCGCTGAGGGAGGGTGAGAGATCTGGGAGGAGGCGTGTGGACCCAGATACGAGGGTTACTGTCTTGGGTACATGGGTGTGAGGAGGTGATAGCGGGGTGGGAAATTTGGCATGAGCAGTGCCCACCTGCGCACTTATGCCCGAGTCGTGTTTGGCGATTTCAGTGAGAGAGGCATCCTGGCCAGAAGCCGTTGATGCTGAATCGGTGGAGCCGCGCTTTTCCTTATCCTTATTGGCCCCTTCAAGCGGTGGGACAAGAACTTTGGGTGCACGTGTCAATGCGTGTGGGTGCGTGGTAGCTTTCGGGCGCAACCTTTTCGTCTTGAAGGTCTTCCAACGGCTACACTGGTTGTAGTGCGTAGCAAGCTGTCCTGCTGTTTCCACTCCAGTTGGTCCACCGCCGACGATTAATACGGAATGTGCGGACTCGATCTTGAGGTGAAGAGCATGGAGCTCCGCAAGTGTCTCTGCGTGTCCCCCGTGGAGCGAAAATATGGGTGAAGGTGTTGAGCTGCCGGTAGCGAGGACGAGAGCATGGTATCGTAGCGTCTCGATCTTCCCAGTGCTACGATGGGCTGCATTGGAACAGTGACTCTTGTTTGGAGGAACAGACGAGGACTCTGATGCTTCAGCAGCTGATGTCGAGCTTGCTTCCGGTTTTGAATTAGCAAGGTCCTCTTCTGGAATCGTTACCTGCTCAACCATAACCTTTCTCGCGCTCGTGTCAATCCCCGTAGCCCATCCATGCACGAAAGTGATCGCACCGGGTACGTGCCGAGCCAAGGCGGGTCGAATAGGCATGAAGGCATCCTCCGGGTGTATCAAGCTTGGTGATACTAGAGCCCGCGGCGCACAGAGGTTCCAGTATACGTGCGTGAATGGGCTGACAATGACAATCCGATATATGGGCGCGCCTTCGAAAGTACTAAGCTGGTGTACGATCTTGTCGAGAAAGTTGTGTGCGACGGCGAGACCGGCGTATGATCCGCCGAGTATTATGATATCGAGCGGAGGGGGTGACATGATTGAAGCTGGGTCAGGTGAGTCACCAGCAGGTCTATCCCGTGCGAACACACGTTGCAACGCTGGTATGCCGCTTTCCACGGACTTTTCAAAGGCTTGGACGAATATCAATATGTGGCCTACTCCTGTCGCGCCATCAATTCGTCATATAGTAGAGGCGGAAAGGTAAGCCAGGACGTCGCGATTCCAGACCGAGTTGAGACTAAGACTTTGTTGGTATCCTCCTTGATGTCGAGACTATGGCTTGTAAGCTGTGACAAAGAGAGATAAAGACTCTCCCAGTACGCAGTCGCTGACAGACGCATTCCTCGCTTCCACAACCCGCATTCTTCACTCCCGCATTCTTCACATAAATCATCCGGGGATAACAAGAATGCAATCATTGATTTCCATACTCCAGACTTGCAGCACACGCGTGTGTCACCCCTGACACAGGGCGGAAAGGAAAGCCAAGATGTGGTGATGAAGGCTGAACTGCCTTGGCAGCCCCCGAAATCCCATACCACTAATACAGACCAGGATGCACATGAAGGAAAATGCGCCCCGGAATTAGAAGCAACTCGGCGGCAAAGCCCGGGCCAAAAGTGAATCGGCACCCTGATTCCATACACCACCGAGGGAGAAGTGAAATCTTAACGACGAATCCGAAACTGAGGTATAAAGCGAGTGCAAATCGGTGACCATCTGAAATGTGGCGCCATAAGTGTTGCGACGCGGGGCGTTCACCGATTGGCGCCCTTCTCCGAGCAATCTGATGCCTAAAGATCCAAGGGAGTAAACTTGGCATATTAGTCAAGTGGGCGTACCAAAGGTGGTACAGACTTACGAGCTCTAGATCAAGCGACCCATCCATGATGGGACGACTCCAACCAACAGGGCTCGGTGGCGGTTGCGGTGGTGGAGAGGGCGGCTCGTCTCGTGATCGCTCTTGTGTTGTGGAGAAGGTTGGGCTGGCTTTGGCTCGCACAGTGTGTGCTGGCATGGAGACTGATTTCGGGGCACAAACAGAATTGGCGTCAAAGGTAGCCATGATGAAGTTTTAGATTGAGGCGTAGTGTGGTAAGGTCGGGTAGTGACAAAGAGGGACAGTCGAGGATATTGGGTCTGGGTAGAAGAACTAAACGGAGAGAAAGGTGATGCTCTGGAGGAACGCCAACGATGTCGCTCGACGTTAAATAGTGTGTGGCCGTATGCTTGCGGTGAGATGAACAGGGGGGAGGGAACAGCTGGCAAACGATGTGCAGTTGCGTATAGGGCAATCAGGGTCGCAACGGCCCGCCCGGGTAGACGGGAAGCTTCCAGCAAGGTCACGATGGGAGGGAACTGGAATGAGGTGATCGGTCTGAACAGAGGGCAGCCCGATGCTCCAGTACCCACCCTCAGGAAGGTTGGAGATTGAGCTCGCGACAAGCATAGCCGACGGGGGAGTAACGCGTTGGCTCGCACAAGGATGGGCTAGAGAGATGCGGCCCTTGATAACGGAAGCTGCAGACAGCCGCGGAAATCTGATGCTGGAAAAGCGACAATTCCTGATTCGCCGGGGATGACCTGCCGTAACCGGACAGGGCAATCCGGAGAAACGGTGGCCGGTTGACTTGTCCATTGACCAAAATTTGAAATGGCGGTCTGCCGTGCTGGATCCAGTCGATGACGAGCAGGCCGACGGGGACGGGGAGGATTTGCTCGCGAGCTGCATCAAAGTGGAGACGAGCAGGACGACAATCTGGCCAGCTCTCAGGTCCATACGACGCCCAATACGTCGGCGGCGTCATGGACGTCAGCGGAGGGAGAGTGGTGAGCCATGTTTGCGTGCTGCGAGTGGAGCAAACGCGCCACTGTGGCTGCCAGGCCTGAGTGAGTGAGCGGGTGACTGAGTGGATGGGTGGGTGAGTGAGTGACTCAGGCAGAAGCCTGGTTGCAAAGAAACATGGAGTTGCAGTCGCAGACGAATGACTGTCTGTGATCAGTGCAGGTTGGGCGGCGAGACGAGAAGGGGGAGGTCGTGGTCCCGGTCACGGTCACGATCACGATCACGGGTCACGGGTCCCGGTCACGGTCGTAGGCTGGGGCGTGGCCCGATCGGGCCGTGAACTGCCCCGCCAAGGCCGAAAGCCGACGCGAAGGAAAGAGCCGCATCGCGACTTCCTTTGACGGTGGTGAGTGCTTTGGACGCGCCTTTGCTCTCTGCTCTCTGCTCTCACTCCACTCGCCCCCATCCGCACAACCCGTGACTCCATAGCCAGGTCCAGCAACATTCGCCATCTTCGAAGTAGGTCGCTTGCTGCCCGGCGTCTCGTCCCTGCAGTAATCTTGCATGCGGGCACCCGCGATGCTCTTTAGCTGTACATAGGGCTGGTCGCTGCAACCACCACTCGCATCACCCGCCAGTGACACCCTACCGGCCCTGCCATCGGCGTCCCTCTCCCCCAGTCGCATCCCTTCTTGCGCCCCTCGCCCACCGGTCCGCACCACCGCAATACAACGCAGCGCGCCGCACCGCTCCCCCGCCGCCATGTCGTCCGTCTGGAATCCTGACAACGTGCGCGATGTCGCCGAATCCGTGGGCATCGCCTCACTCGCCGACAACGTGGTCGAAGAGCTGGCGCGCGACGTCGACTACCGCCTTGCCCAGGTGCTGGAGGAAGCGCTCAAGTTCATGCGACACAGCAAGCGCACCACGCTGAGCACACACGACATATCCAATGCCCTCCGAATATTAAATGTGGAACCGCTGTACGGCTACGAATCCACCCGGCCGCTGCGCTTTGGCGAGGCTTCGCTAGGGCCGGGGCAGCCACTATACTATGTCGAGGACGAGGAGGTCGACTTTGAGAAGCTGATCAACGCCCCGCTCCCCAAGGTGCCCAGGGAGATGGCTTTCACAGGTGGGTCCTTGTAATCAGAAGCTTAACAACGAACGGGACACTGATATACGTAGCACACTGGCTCGCCGTCGAAGGCGTACAGCCCTCCATACCGCAGAACCCAACGGCAAGCAATCAAGCCGAGCTGCTGCCGAAGGGACCAAACGCGAACCCGCACCTCGCTGCCTCCAACGGGCTGGACAACGTCAGCGTCAAGCCCCTAGTGAAACACGTCCTTTCCAAAGAGTCCCAGGAACTGTTCGCCAAGCTGTCCAGCGCCCTGCTCGACGAGACGAACCCCGAGTGGCAGAACGCAGCTCTAGCGTCTATTCAGACCGACCCAGGCATTCACCAGCTAACCACATATCTCCTCGCTTTCGTCGCCGAGAAGGTCACACACAGCATGAAGAACATCTTCGTGCTAAGGTCCATGCTCTCGACCACCGAGAAGCTC
>Ga0247740_1001218_pt1 | contig 11282 bp, 8 predicted proteins | sample UWRJL148409B2_FD_180942 | JGI IMG/M metagenome (GOLD analysis project Ga0247740, IMG submission 180942) | Plant litter microbial communities from Arlington Agricultural Research Station in Wisconsin, United States - UWRJ-L148-409B-2 | ecosystem: Environmental > Terrestrial > Plant litter >...
CTCAAGAACTTGGAAGTGGTACGTCCCTCGTACAAACGTCTTGCTTACATCGTGCAACGACAGAAGCGGGGTCACGAAGGCGACTCGGACGTCGTGCGCTCATGTTCAGCGATCCGCGCCCGGAGCACGGTGCGTACCTGTTGCAACCAGCTGATCGTTGCCTGTAGGCGACGCGCATGGGCGTCGTTGACCAGCATCGCGGCGACAGTCCCCCATGGCACCTCGTCGACAGCACTCCCGGGAACCGCCGGTTGCTGGAACGTCGCCAGCTCAGCCAGGGTTTCGCGCTCTTGATGTATCACCTGTTCGACCAGTTGCGGTAGATCGTCGGGGTCCGACAGGATCAGCTTCGCGTGCAGCGCCTCGCGTACGGCGGTCGTCGCGCATGGCTGCGCCATCCACTGCTGGAACTCGGCGGTGCCAGCGTCGGTCGGGGCGTAGGTGACGCGAGGGGACCCGCGGCGGGTGCCGCCGATCACCTTGCGCCCGCTCTCTTCGATGTAGCCGTCGCGCTGGAGGCTGTCGAGCAGGCGATAGATCGCGGTCTCGGAGAGCTGGAGGAACGAGAAGCGGTCGTCCATCCGCTGTTGCAGGTCGTACCCGTAGCCCGGCCGCTCGAGGAGCAACCCGAGCACCACATGTTTCGTCGACAGCATGTCCCCGCGTCACCCCCTAAGGCGTAGAAAACAGAAGAGTATCCGAATGAGCGTGGTGTCTGCACGGGAAGCCCGTCAGGACTCCAAGGGGGCGTACGTGCTCCAGGCGTGCTCGATGAGCGAAGGGAGCGCCATCCGCATCCCCGCCAGATCGCGTTCGGCGCGCAACCCGGCCAGCACCTCGAGGATGCCCCCGAGCAGCATCAGGTCACGTGTCGGCTTGAGCTTGCGCCGCGAGCCAGTCGCGCGCAGGGCGATCAGCTCGGCGATCTCGGCGACGACGATCGCGCGCCGGTCGCGAACCTCCAGGCTGGCCTGCCGCACAACGAGGAACCACAGGTCGGCCGCCGCGCCGCCGGTACGGGCGAAGTCGACGAGCACCGAGACGCAGCTGGCGGCATGGGCTTCGCGAGAGCTGATCCCCTTCCCGCACGCTTCGAGCTCCTCTAGGAGGTCGCGGGAGATGTCGTTGTACGCCTCGAGGATCGCCTCGTCGGAGTCAGCGCAGACGTCGCGGAACTCGAAGAAGGTGACCGGGCCGCGGTCGCGGATCGCGCACGGACCGACGGCGGCGTAGCCGCCCTCCCCCACCAGCTCGATGACCGAGCGCACGATGCGGGTGCGCTGACGACCCTGCTCCCTGCGGCGCGCCTCCGCCCGCAGACAGTCAGGACACTCCGGCTCAGGCGCCAGCTCGGGCCCCTCCACCCGCAGCTCAAGGTCATGCGGCGACACGGGGGCATGGGTCGCGCCGGATCGCCGCCGGTTGGCGCCCCTCCATCGGAGCGGCGGACGATCAGCACAGGCGGGGATGTCGACGTTCGTTTCGATGTAAGCCACGCTACGTCCGCGTGCACTCCCACCGCTAGACCCTTCCCGGGAATGCTCACGCGAAGGGGTGCGCAGTCGCTCGCTGTCGGGGCTTTGGGCGACCGGGAGAAGGCGCGAACATCGGCCGCCGCCGGCAAGGATGCCGGCGGCGGCCGAGTCGCGCGATTACTTGCTAGGACGTGGAATCGTGATCTGTTGGGGCCGATCCTGACCGTCCACGAAAGAGGCCAGGTCCGCATCCGTCGTAGCGACGTACACGTTGGAATCGACTTCGACCGTGCGAGCAGACGTACCGCCCAGCTCGACGGACCCAACACCATCCGGGATAACTCCAGCCACGAGGGATACCCCCTCGCCCGGTTCGGTCCACGAAAGAAGAAGGCGCCCTGCGGCCGCCTCGCTGTTGGGCTGACATGACGCGCCGCCACCAACGCCCTGCCGCAGGTAGAGACAGACAGAATCCCTGCCAGGAATGAGCCACACCTGCGTCTGGCTCGTCACGGAACCCTTCACGAGCCTCGCGGCGCTCACATCGGGGGCGAAGTGTTCGGCGTAGTACGGAGAATCCAAAGCATCGACGAGCGCATCGGGAGCCGGATGTCGCAAGCCCTCGAGTCCTGCGAAATGCGCTGAGCGCAACGCGCTCTTCACCTGACCCTGCTCCGCAGGGCCCGCCGCGAAGGCACTGGTACCCACTGCGACAGCGACGGCGACGACAAGAACAGGAGGAGCCAAAGCTCTCACAATCCGCATGCTAATACCGTCCGAATCCGTAGTAGGTGCCACTTCCGCCCTGCAGATGCGGATATACGAGTTCGCACCCGCAATAGGCTTGGCTCGTGTTTTGTACGCCACAAACGAGACCCGTCTGCCAGTAGGGCGGGTTAGCCTGCTTGACATAGACGCACACGGTATTGCCCCAGTCCGTGATGGCCTGATTGTTGATGAGCGTGTGCCGATCCCCACGACAATCCCCAAGGCCTGAGAACACCGTACCGAAGCAGTAGTGGTATTCGGTCGAGGCCTGAGCGGTACCGACTGAGAAGGAGGCAAGCCCCGCAGCAGACGCCACCAACACGGCGACGAGCGATCTGCGGAACAGTCTTTGATGTGGTTTCATGCGCCGACACTAGATATGTCTACATGTCCATATAGCCGGTAGCTGCTCTTTGTAAGATCTACCCCGACAAACCAGTGCAATAGCACGAGATGTTCAACATGTGTTGTTTATATTGACGCATAAAATCACGACACGGCGTCGCATCACAGATATCTGCACCAGAGCCGTCGAGGCTGCAGCCTTGGTGCAAACGCCGGACCAGTGACCAGCGAAAACCGCGTGCATAACCACAACGCCTGCTGAACCGTCGGCAGCAGCAGGTCGGCCAGCTAATTCTTCGCGGCGGCCTTACGCTTCGAGGCGGCCTTCTTCTTGGCCGCCGCACGCCTTTTGGCCGCGGCCTTCTTCTTCGCGGCCACCTTCTTCTGAGCAGCGGTCTGCTTCTTAGGCGCCACCGTCGTGGTGCGGGCGGTGGCGGACGGTGGGGACATCGGGTCGAGACGGCCTACTGTCGCCAGCCAGTTCTCGTTCGCGTTGTTCTCCGTGAACCAAAGGAAGCCGTCGCCGCCAAGCGTGATGGCATTCGGCACCTTGTCAACGATCGCTTTGGACGTTGGCAATGGGTACTCGGTGACTTTCCCGTCCATCGTGATGCGCCCGATCGAATCCGTTCCCGGATCCGTAAACCACATCGCGTTGTCTGGGCCAGCCACGAGGTTACGAGGCGTCGAACCCTTGACGTTCGTTCGGAACTCTTGCACTGATCCGTCAGAGGTGATCCGGCCGATCTGCCCAACTCGACTCTCAGCGAACCAGGTAGCACCGTCTGGACCAGGCGCGATCCCGTAGACGCCAGCACGAGCCGTCGGAACGTTGTACTGCGTCACGCTGCCGACGAGTTCAGGCGCCTCCGTGGCAATCCGACCGATCTTGTTACCGGGCTTCTGTGTAAACCACATCGCACCATCAGCGCCAAGCGTGATCAAAGCCGGACCGTTCGTGTACTCCGCAAGCGAGAATCGATCAACCGTCTGCGCTACGGGGTCGTATCGCACAATCACACCTTGGGCGAGTGCAACCCAAAGCACACCGGTCCGGTCTGCCGCGATGCCAAATGGGATGTCGGTCACCTGGAACTGCTGCATGATCGTCGCGAGCCCACCTGAGAGCGACCCGACGCCCGGTGAGGCGTACACCGGGGCGGCACTGATCGGAATGGTCGTGGTGAACCACAGACCTCCTGGCCCGTTGATTAGCGCGCCGGTGCGACAGTTCTGACGCTCAAACAAGCAAGGTACTCCCCGTCCCGCGGTCTTGGGACCGGTGTACGTCACGATCGAAGAAACAGAGGTGCCTTGGAGCAGCGTGACCGATACCGCTCCGTCCGGGCCTGTGGCGATCCAATCCGCGAGAGACCCTTTGACAGCCCCAGGGACAGCTTGCTCCGTGATCGGCGCCGCCGACGCGCTCTGCGAGCAAAGCAGGATGACCGACGCGGCCCCTCCCAAACCCCACTTCACGGCGTGTCGCAACGCGTCGGCTGGCTTCATCTGTCGCCTCATCGTGTACCCGGCGCCTCTGTCAGATGCGGGTAGCTACTCGTCACGCCGTTCCACGTGAACGGACCCTGCTGCTGGCATTGCGGGGATGGCACCGCGGAAGACTCACCAGGCGTGCCTTGCTCGGCCACTCCGAGATCCGCGAGTTGATCAGCCATCGTCTGGGGTTCCTCGGCGGTCGGTGCACCCGTGATCACGGGATTACCACTCTCACAGTTCGTGGTGTCAAAGACCGACAGGCCCGCCACATCTCCGACCGTCCCGCTCTTGGGGTACGCATTGCCACGATTTGCACCCGGCCGTCGAGACAAGGTGCTCAGTGCCTGCAGGTTGATCGGCGCCTCTGCACGAATGGATCGGAGCAACGCTCCCCTCCTTTGGTACGGGGGCGACTCAAACATCTGACTCGATGCCGTGACATTGGCGAGAGCTGCGCCGATCTCCGGCATATAGCCCCCGATCCACGTCAACAGCGGATTCAGGTTTCGGAGCGGCGAACGCAGATCCTTGAAGATCGTCTGCAGCTCGCCGGTGATATCAACCAACGCCGGGAAGCCCTTCACAGAAGCCGCGGTCAATGCTCCCAATCCGTCGATCGTGCCCTGAAGGTTCGGTGCCGTCTCGGCCAGCGCGTTGAACGTGGGCGTCATCTGCTTTACCGCCGGCTGTAGGTCGTCCAATAGCGGACTGGCGTTGTCAGCGAACGCATCCAGCTGTTCGAGCGTCTTGCGTGACGCACGTTCAAAGCCCGGGAACTGGCGGAAGGTCTCGGCCAACGCCGCGTCGCTGTCGCCGATGGCGTTGAAGGTCGTGTCGGCGTCGCGAATCAATCCCTGAAGCTGCCCGGTCCGGCGACTCAGGGCGTCGAACACGGTGGCCGTTCCGCTGATGGCCTTCTTGACATCGGCGGACTGGCTGCGGGCGATCATCGTGATGGTGTCCGCGTTCTCGGCGAACGGCACGAGATCGCCAAAGGCGTTGCTGATGTCCTTGCCGCGGCCACCGTAACCCATCGCCATGCCGACCATCCAGCGCTTCCAGTCCTCACGCGTCTGGGCGTCGAACGTGCGGAAGATCTCATCCAATGCCACGCTCGGCGCCACCCGGGTGCTCGCCAGCTGGCCGCCCTCGATGATCGGCGGCGCGTCCTTGGAGCCCGGGGTGAGCTCGACGTACGTCTCACCCAACAGCGTCTTGGAGCGCAGAATGGCCTTCATGTCCGACCGGGCCGGCGCGTACTGCGCGTCAAGCTGGATGGTTGCGCGCGTGGTGTTGTTCGGCCCGAGCTCGAGATGTACGACCTTGCCGACCTTGACCCCCGAGATGCGGGCGTCCGCCTGCTCGGCGAGCGTGGACGCCTGAGGCACGTCGATGTTGAAGCGATACCCCTGCGGCTTGAGCGGACTGGGACCACCGAAGGCAAGCCAGAGGTACAGGAGCAGGCCGAAGCATGTCAACGCGAAGAGCGCGATCGCGGCGAACTGATGCGGCTTGGGCGCGAGCTTGTTCATCGGCGGACCGCCTGAGGAGCGGGGGGCAAGCCATCATCCTCTGGAGGACAGTTCACTTGCTCTCGCGTGGGCGGTCGCAACAGACTGAGCAGAAGGCGCGCGGTCGCATTGACCTCGGCCACGCCGTCTAGGACCTTGCGAGACTTGCATTCGAGCAACAACAGTCCGCGGCCCATCGGTCCGGTCGCGTCCTGCATCGAGAACACCGAGTTGAGGTTATGGCTGGCCCACGCGGCAAAGAGTAGGAACCCACCCTGCTTCTTGCCCGGGTTGTAGGCCATCGCGTTGAGGAACTGGTTGAAGTAGTCGAAGGCGTGCGTCGCCGACTCCGTGAACGGAATGAGGTCGTCGACTGCCGGAACGAGATCGTCGAAGAACGGCTTGGCCGTCAGCGCGAACGGGCTGATCTCGTCGTTGATGATCGGCGTCGTCTCCTTCAGCATCGGGTTGGCCGCCGCCATGCCGTCCGCGAGGTTCTCCGACGTCGGCTTCAGCTTGTCGAGCGTCGGGCCCGCGACGTCGGCGAAGGCGGCGAGCTTGCCGAGGCCGGCCTGCGTGTCCTTCAGCGCGCCGGGCAGCAGGGTGAGCGTGTCCTGGATGCTGGCGCTGTTGTCGTCGAACGTCCGCAATGCGGCCGCCGAGGAGTCGACGAACCGTGTGAGCTGCGCGTCCTTCGTGCCCAGCGCGTCGACGAACAGGCGGAAGTCGTGGATCGCGCTCTTGATGCTCTCGTGCCGGTGCTGGAGCAGCTCCGTGATCTTCTTCATGTTCCGCGCGGTGGGATCGAAGCGCTTGAACACAGCCGCCAACTTGGAGCCGTTGCCCTTGAGCCCCTCGCCGGCCGCATGGACGAAGAGCTGCAGATAGGTGCGGGTGTCGGCGTCGAGCGACGCGAGGAACTCGTCGAGGTTGACGTCCGGCTCGGTCTGGGAGACCGGGAGTGTGGAGCCACTCTCCAGCTTCGGAGCGGGGGCACGGCCCGGGTCCATCGCGACCGCCATGTCCTTGAGCCCCGTCTTGGGCCGCAGGAGCAGCGTCGCATTCTGGTGGACCGTGACGTCGTTGTCCGGATCGAGCAGCATCGAGACCACCGCCCGGCCGTTCTTGAGGTCGACGCTCTTGACCGTGCCCACGGTGACGCCGGCAACGGTGACGGGCTGACCCTGGCCGGGCATGACTGCTTGAGCGGTCTCGAACTCGGCGTTGAGTGCGAAGCCCTGCTCACCGACGAACGGCACCCAGGCGGGAACGGTCAGGCGCTGGTGGGCGACGATATACCCGCCGACCAGCACCGACACGACGACCAACGCCACGACGAAGGCGAAGTCGCGCCCGTGCTTGGAGATCTGCTCCCGGATGCCCATGGTCAGCCACCCACCGTCTCGTCAGCCTTGCCCTGCGACAAGGGCCCGTTGACATCCGGCCGGGACTGCGTACGACACGGGACGTTCGGCTTGTAGGCAGGAACCTTGCCACCCCCCGGATAGGCTGGACTAGAGCCCTTCGGAGGCTCCACGGCACGGCCGCCAGCAATGCTCAATACGCGCTTTTCGTCGGAGTTCTTCGGCGGATATGGGTCACGACTGGAGTCCGTTCTCACGATCGTGTTTCCTCCCGCACCAAACAGATGGGAGAAAGCTCCGTTGCCATCGAAGTTCTGGCCGGCGCCCGCAAGACTGACCAATCCGTGCCACAACTCCTGGTAATTCGGCTGCCCCGTCGAGAGCGAGCCGTCGTCGAGCTTCTTCTCGAAGGTGGGGAGCACCACGTTGTTACCGCACACCGCGGAGTCGTCGATGAGCGGCGTCAGGCCCTGCTGGCCGACGACGAGCGCGTCAAGGTTCGGGCCCATCTTCTTCAGGTCCTTGGCGATGCCGCCGAGCCGGTTGGGCGCCATCAGCTGCTCCACCGCGGTGAACCAGGGCTCGGTCGCCTCATAGGTGTCCGGCAGTTCCTCGGCCACCTCGGTGAAGCCCTTGGCGAAGGTCCGCAGCGAGGGCATCGCCGCGGTGATCGACTGGAAGGCGGAGCGGGTGCTCGTCAGCGTCGCCGGCAGGATGGAGAGCGCGGCGCTCAAGTCGGTGGAGCGTGACGCGAAGGCGCCGAGCGTGCCGTCGAGACCGATGATGAAGTCACGCAGCGATGCCTCGTTGGCGCCCAGCTCGCTGGTCGCCTGACCTACTGCCTTGACGAGCTTGGGGAGGTCGTCCCGCGTACGCCCCTGCAAAGCCTGGTTGACGATCGCGGTGCCCTTGAGCGCCGGACCACCGACGCGATAGGCGTTGTTGAGTCCTTCCGCGCCGGTGAGACCGCGGACGACCGGATCCTGGTCCAGATCCTGCGCCTTCGTCGGCTTCTCGGTCAGCGCCGTACCGTAGCCCACGAGCAGTTCCTGCAGCGACTTGCGCGTGTTGGCTTGGAGGGCGGACAGCAGTTGGTCGATCTGCACCGGATCCGACGTCTGGGTGATGGGGATCGTGCCGCCTTCGCCGAGGTCGCCGGCGGACGGGCTGCCCGGCTTGAGATCGACGAAGAAGTTGCCCTCGAGGAAGAGCCGCGGACGGATCTTCATCGTCGCGTCCTTGTGGATCGGCAGTGCCTTGTCCTGCAGCTCCATCGTGACCTTGGCCGCTTCGGTGCCGTCGCCGTAGCTCTCGACGTTCGTGACCTTGCCGACCTCGACGCCAGCGATGCGCACCGGCGACTTCGGCGAGATGTTGACCGCCGTCGGGAAGATCGCGTGGATCTGGTATCCGTGCGTGAACGGGATCGCCTTCGTGAACGCGAGGTAGAGGATCGGCAGCAGGATCACAAGAGCGAGGACCCCGAGCCGTGCGTTGCCGATGCGGTGCTTACCGGGCCTCATGGCGTCTTCCCCCAGGAAGGCGGAGGCACCTTGGTGCCAAAGCCGTCGGGACCGAGCTTGTTGGTGCTCCAGTCCGTCTTCTGCCCCTGGTCTCCTGGCAGATTGCCGATCGTGGTGTTGCCGACGCTGAAGTACTCGTTGCCCGCTTCGCATTCCTGCGTCTGCCCAGGCTGCGCCGTGTTGGGCACCGGGTTGGAGTGCAGATGGTTGTCGATGCTCGGGCCATCCGCCGGCTGCGAGGAGGGTCCGCCTTCGTTGTTCGGTCCGACGGGCGGAAGAATCGGCACGATGCGCAGCCAGTTACCGACGGAGTCACCCGCGGAAAGCGCGCTTGAGATGTTCCGCAGAAACAACGCCGGGTAGTTGCAGATGCGCTGCATTCCTTCAAGGGCACTGATCAGCGGCAGTGCGGCCTTGGCGGTGGAGGCAAGATCGCTGACGCCGGCCAGCGCCTCGTCGTTTTGGCCGAACTCGGCGAACGCGCCGAGCACGTCGTCGAGCCGCTCGTTGAGCCCAACCGCGGCGGTCAGCACCGGAGCACCCGACTCGACCGCGTTGCCCAGCGGCGGGGCAGCAACGACAAGCGCGCTCGTCGCGGGTTGGAGCTCGGTGAAGAAGCGCGTGGTCTTGTCGAGGAACGCAGCCTGATGCTGGAACGAGGCCGTCGCGACCCGCAACGTCTCCGGCCCCTCGGAGATCGTGTCCTGGAGGTACGGACGCGCGATCGAGGCCAGCGCGCTGAACGTGGCGTCCATGCCCGCGAACCAGCCAGCCTGCTGCTGGGCGACCGGCGCCACCGCACTGGCCGTCTGAGCAAGCGCGCGAATGAACCGGTCCAACCCGGTCGAGGGCGAGGACAGGTTGCGCATGACCGGACCGAGGTTGGTGAGCAGCCGGGGCAGCGTGGCGATGGTGTCGTTGAGATCCTGCCCGCGGCCGGCCAGCGCCTGGCTGAACGTGGTGAGGTTGACCTCGCTCGCCTTGCGCGTGTCCTTGTCGAACATGCTGAAGACCTCGTCGATCTCCACCGGCTGCGGGCGAGCCTGACGCAGCGGGATGACCGCGTTGTCCGCCCAGCCCTTCGGGCTCGTGCCCTTGGTGATCTGCACGTACTTCAGGCCGAGGGCCGACCGAGCGCGCACGATGATCGTGGAGTCGACCGGCAGCGGCTCGACCGACTTGTCGAGCTTCAGCGTGACGCGCGCAACGACCTTGCCCGTGTTCGGGTTCTGCTCCGGCGTGATCGCGGTGATCGTGCCCACGCGCGTGCCGGCGATGCGCACGTCGTTGCCGACCACCAGCGCGGCGGCGTTCGGCACCGTGGCCTTGACCGTGTAGGACGGCACGAAGGGCAGGCCGCTATTGGCGTTGTAGGCCAGGAACACGGCGACCACGACCACCAGAACGGTGGCAGCACCGATCAGGACCGGGTTGGACGCGATGGAGGTACGGCGCCTCATTTCGGCGGCACCTGCCCCGGGTCGCAACTGCCGGGCACGGGCACGTAGGGCGCCGAACCGTCGGCGGTGGCCTGGGTGGCGCCGCCGGGGCAACGGTTGGTCTTGCCGGTCTGCACGCCGGCCAGCGGATCGGTGGGCGGATTCGGCGTGAGTGTGCCCGGATCGCTCCCGTCGAACTTGTAGGCGTTGAACGTCGCCGTTCCGCGGATGTAGTGACCGTTGGCGTCATAGGCTCCACCGGACTGCCCGAAGTTGGTGAGCGCGGCCGTGAGATCAGGCCCATACGGACGCCCGAACGCGATCATCGGATCGATGCGCTTGAGGGCCTGCGTGGAGTGCTTGGCCGCCGGACCCATGATCCGCTGCAACGCGGGCAGCTTGTTCGTCGCCGAGACCACACCTGGCTTGGAGGGATCGAACGCCGCCGCAAGATCGCCGAGCGGTGCCTTCGTCGTCTCGAGGAAGCGCTGCGTGTCCAGGAAGAACGGTGCGAGGCCCGGGGTGACCGGCTTGGTCGCATCGACCAGCTTGTTGAGGTCGGGCAGGGTCTCCCCCAGCGCCGTCATCGCCTCGTTGCCGGCGGCCAACGTGCTTGGCGCTTGCGCAATCGACTGCCGCAGCGCCTGCTGCTGCGCGGCCGTCGCCGAGAACGTCGTGGCACCGTTGGCCACCAGCGAGTCGATCTGCGGGCTGGTCTTGGCCAGCACCGACATCGTGTCGCCGGTGGCCTTGAGGAACTGCCGGAACGCCGGCCGGTCCTCGACGAGCTTGCCGAGCAACTGACTCGTGGTGCTCAGCGCCGGGCTGAAGTACTTGGTCGCCTGCTGCAGCTGCGGCGCGACGTCGGCATACTGCGTGGCCGAGCCCTGCACCACCTGCTGCAGCGCGTCGCGCGTGCGCTTGTCGAACGTGTTGAACAGCTGATCGATGTCGACGATCTCGGTCGTGTCGGCCGTCCCCAGCGTCGCGCCGTTGTCCAGCTTCGGGGCGCTGTTGGGCCCTGGGTGCAGGGCGATGAAGCGGTTGGCCACGCCCGAGAGCGAGGCGCCGCGGATCTCCGCCGTCGTGCCCTCGTGCAGCGGCGCGAACGGCTCATCGACGTTGATGACGATCTTCGCTTGGTTGTCGCTGGTCAGTGAGATCGAGTCGATCGTGCCGTGCGGCACGCCGCCGATCTGCACCTGGTTGCCGACGACGAGCTGGCCGGCGTTGCGGAAGAGCAGCGTGTACTGGTGGCTTCCGCCGCTGAAGATGACGAACAGCACGACGACAAGCACGGCCAGCAGCGCACCGAGCGCGAGCCAACGCGCCCAGGGAGAACCGGACGGCTTCGTGGTGG
>Ga0247740_1001221_pt1 | contig 11246 bp, 15 predicted proteins | sample UWRJL148409B2_FD_180942 | JGI IMG/M metagenome (GOLD analysis project Ga0247740, IMG submission 180942) | Plant litter microbial communities from Arlington Agricultural Research Station in Wisconsin, United States - UWRJ-L148-409B-2 | ecosystem: Environmental > Terrestrial > Plant litter >...
CGAAATGAAATTCTATCACCGTAAATCTGTTGATAACCCCGAAATCGCCGAACGCGCCGACCTTATCTTCCGTGGTGTAGAGATTGCGACTATTAGCATGCGCGAAAACCGCTATGATGTATTAGTCGAACAGCTTAAGACGATTGCCGGTGGCGATCCCGATTCTGATGGCTTCAAATACTACCTCCAAGCCTTCAAATATGGCCTGCCCGTTCATGGTGGCTTTGGTATGGGTCTCGAGCGCCTCACTCAAAAAATCATCGGTTTGAATAACGTCAAAGAAGCGACATTGTTCCCACGCGATATTAATCGCCTTACTCCATAGTTAAAACCATAGCCGGAACCAGTGTATACTGACTCTATGGAACCAACAGTTCAAACAAACATTCCAGAGCCTATTCTTGCCAAAAAACTTCCCCGCCAACGGCATTTCTTAGCGGTCTTCTTCATTAGCTTTATGTGGGGCGCCTTTGGTGTCGATCGTTTCTATTTAGGCAAATGGGGAACCGGTATTCTAAAGCTTATTACTGCAGGCGGTCTTGGTTTTTGGGTTTTGATTGATCTTGCGCTGATTATGTCGGGTGCGATGAAAGATAAGCAAGGGCGCGAGATGCTGCAAGTCGCTGAATATAAGAAGTTTGCCGGCAAAACAGTGCTATGGTTTGCGATTATTCTTGGCCTGGTGATATTGATTGGTGGCTTGCTACTTATCCTTGGTGTTTACGAAGCAATTACGCTTATTCAAGATGGTGGACTCGACAAGATTCCAGGTATTGGAACGGGCCTCGATGCTTTAACTGGCGGCAGTGAAGCTGGTGATATTCAACAGCTCTTAAATCAGTAGGTTAAAGCGCCGGTTTATTATCGAGTGAATGCCACACATACCAGCTGGCGATTGATTCGTATGGATGCCACTTATTCTTTAAAGCGATCTTTTCCATCTCTTCAGGAGTTGGTTTTTCTTTTAATCCATAGAGTGCATACATACCGTTTTTGATGCCGAGGTCACCCGTTGGTAGGACGTCGAGTCGGCCCATGCAAAACATGAGGAACATATGAACAGTCCAGACGCCGACGCCTTTAATTTGCGTGAGTTCGGTAATGACTTCTTCATTAGAAAGGCCATCCAGATGCTCAAAGCGAACGGTTCCTTCAATTACTTTGACGGCGAGATCTTGAATGTAAGTGCCTTTTTGGCGAGATAGGCCAACCGCGCGCAGCGCCTCAATATCTTTTTCAAGAATTTGGCCAGGAGTTGGGAAGTCGCTACCAGGGAATAATGCCAAGAAGCGCTTTTCGATCGTGTCGGCCGCTTTGACACTGAGTTGTTGGGAAATAATACTCTCAACCAACTTTTGGTAGTAGTTTTTATTGGGCGTAATTGTCGGAATACCGGCGTGGGCGATAACCGGTGCAAGGATTGGGTCGGTCTTTGCGAGATAGTTCGACGCGACGCGCAGTGTTATAGGTGTTGCAATCAAGTTCATCCTATAAGTATAGTGGGTCTATGACTAAAACAGTATTACTCTATGGCGATTCGTTATTTTGGGGGTTGAATCCAGCAACGGGCAAGCGACACGAGCGCGAAGACCGAGTTTCAACGCAGGTGCAAGCAGCGCTTCAACAAGCAGAGGTTATTAACGAGGGTCTACGCGGTCGAACAATGTTCGGCGAGAATGGCTACTTCCCGCAACGCGACGGACAGGATCAGTTTGGACCTATCTTTGCGAGCCATCTCCCTATTGATCTGGTGACGATTATGCTTGGAACAAATGATTTGAATGCGAAGACACAGCACTCAGCAGAAGACATCGCGGTATCGGTTCCTCGATACGTTGAGCAAATGCAATCGTGGTGTGACTTCATGGGCTACCCACTACCAAAAGTGCTTGTTGTTTCGCCCACAGATATTGATGCATCAAGTCTGACGAAGTTTGCAGAAGTTTTTGCCGGCGCGAGTGAGAAAATTGCCCCAGCGGTTGCAGCACTTGAGCACTTAAGCCAAGAGCAGGGTTACGAATTTCTCGACGCACGGTCGGTGGCACGCTCTATTAATGGTGATGGTATCCACCTTGATCCTGAAGAGTCGCGTAAATTAGGAATAGCGATTGGCGAGAAGATCGCCGCAATGCTTACTTAGTTTTCCTTAAACCACTTCGAATAAGCGGATCGGGCCTTAATAATCTTCGGGGCAATCACAATTGTGCAATAGCCATTACCTGGGTTCTTGTTGAAGTAATCTTGGTGTTCTTCTTCGGCTGGGTAGAATGTGTGGAGTTGAGTGATATCGGTGACGATTTCATCATCCCAATGATCTTTGGCACGAGCGGCGGCAGCTTCAAACGCTTGTTGTTGGGTGCGATCTTTATAAAACATACCTGAACGATACTGTGTCCCGACATCCGCGCCTTGGCGGTTTAATGTGGTTGGGTCGTGGAGTAAGAAAAATAGGTCAAGGATAACATCAGCCGGAATAACCGATTCATCGAAAGTAATTTGCACTGCTTCGGCGTGGCCTGTTTCACCACCGGCCACTTGATAATACGTAGGATCAGGAATGTTGCCGCCCACATAGCCACTAAAGACTGTTTCAACACCCTTTAAGCGGCGATAAATCGCATCAAGGCACCAAAAACATCCACCGGCTAATACATATGTTGTCATACTCCTATTATACCCCGTTATACTAAAGGTATGAATGTTCCCGAGTTTCAAGAACTAATCTGGCAAAAAGGCCGCGAACTATATCGTGAGATGCCATGGCGCGAAAACACCAATCCTTACTTTGTATTGGTAAGTGAATTAATGTTGCAGCAAACGCAGGTTGATCGAGTGGTACCGAAATTTCAGCAGTTTATGGCGGCTTTCCCGAACATCACGTTGCTTGCTCGAGCGCCGCTTGGTGAAGTGCTCGCGACATGGTCCGGGCTTGGTTATAACCGTCGGGCTAAGTTTTTGCATGAAGCTGCTAAGAAGGTAATGACTGATTTTGCTGGCAAGATTCCCGATACGTACTATGCATTAGTCCAACTCCCCGGCGTTGGTCCAAATACGGCCGGGGCAATTCTCGCCTATAGTTTTAATCAGCCGGTGGTATTTATCGAGACAAATATTCGCACGGTCTATTTTCATCATTTCTTTGACGAATCAGCGATGGTATCGGACAAAGAGCTCAGAGAGAAGGTGAAACAAACGGTAGACAAGGAACATCCTCGTGAGTGGTATTGGGCAATGATGGATTACGGTGCCTACTTAAAGAAGCAAGGTGCTGGCCGTATCGACAAAAGTAGCCACTATAAAAAGCAGGCACCGCTCAAAGGAAGTATGCGAGAAGTACGAGGCCTCATTCTAAAAAGCCTCACACTCCGCGATTTTATGTACGAAGAGTTAGCGGCCGCATTGCCTCAAGATGAGCGGTTCAACCAAGCGATTAGCGCGTTAAAGTCGGAAGGTCTGATTAATCAGACGGGCGAGCGATTACATTTGCTACGATAAACGGTATAATAAAAGAACATGAAATTGCCTACTCGCTTGATCGCTTTTATTTTTGTGGCCGCACTCTTAGTATCTGCGGTTAGCTTCAAAGACGCGAGCGCACAAACAACGCTGAGCGACGAGCAGGTTCAGCGGATTAGTAATAACTGCCTTTCAATTAAAAATACCCTTGAACAGCTCCATGCCAGCGATGCACTGTTGCGCGTGAATCGTGGGCAAATCTACGAAGCAATGGCAACAAAGCTGATGGATCGTTTCAACGGCCGGCTTGGCAGTAATAGCCTTGATACAACCGGAGTTTCATTGGTGACAAGCAGCTATCGTACGGCACTGACGACCTTTCGAACTGACTACCAACTCTATGAGCGCCAACTTTCGGCAGCACTTAAGATAGACTGCGACAAACAGCCAACGGAATTCCATAATGCCATTGAAGAGGCGCGTACCAAGCGCAATAAGGTTCACAGCGATGTTGTTGCGTTACACCAATACATCGATGACTACCGTTCAGCAGTCAATGACTTTTTCATTAATTACGAGAGAGTCGCAGGGGCCAGGTAATGGACGAAGCACCAAAGATCACTACACCGGCTGAATCAGAAGTAACTTTTTGGGATCAACACCGTTATCTATTGATGGTAACGATTACTATTATCGCGTCTATCTGTCTTGTGGTTGTGAGTATGACGATCTACAACTTAAGTGGCGCAGCACAGCTTGATTTGAGTCGGCCTGGCTACCAATCGGTCAGTGACAAAGTTGATGACACGAGTGACATTGATGATTACAGCGCCCTGGGCCCTGTGAACAAGACAACTGTTGAAGAATTTACGAAGCTTTATGACATTCATGCCACCAAGGCAAAAGCAGTCGATGCATTTAACGGAGACCCCCTCAACCCCGAGGTTCTTGAATTTGCTGCCAGCCCTAACGAATAGTTACATACCGATGCCGACAATTTGGCTTTCATACATTTGGTAGAATAACTGCGCTTCTTCATTGATTTCTAAATTTTCTAGAATAATGACCGGGAGTCTACTTTTGCTACTCCAACTGATCTTTACGCCGTGTAGTGGTTCGATGTCTTCTTCAATAGCCCCATCGGGTCGGAGGAAGTTAAAGAAATAAGGGTTGATGGCGCGGAAAATAGTTTGGGTGCCATAGAATTGTCGCTTAAAGTTTTGGTCAAATTCAGAACTTCTTCCAAAGTTGTTGATTTCCATAATGTCTCCTCCTTTTACATTTAACTGATTACGTTATTACCATAACGTGCTATCATCATGATGAATAGAAAGTATAATTTGACTCAAATATGATTGACACTATCTCTGTAAACCATCACATTCAGAAGCATATTATTGACGTCTTAATGTACGCAGAAATTGCTCGTTTTCGAGATCTGCGTCCGCCAAAAACAGATACCAATCTTTTTAGCTATCACTTAAATGCACTGATAAAATCAGGCATGGTACGCAAAGTCGAGGGTGGCTATTCGCTGACGATGGATGGTTTATCCTATGTCGATAGAGTCAGTACCGAGAAGAAGGTTATCCGTTCGCAACCAAAGATCATTACAATGCTCCTCATTCAAAATAGCGAGGGCGACGTACTATTACAGCGCCGAAACAAGCAGCCGTACATTAATGCCTGGACGTTGCCCTATGGGAAGTTGCATATTGAAGATGAAAGCCTAGAAATCGCCGCCAAGCGAGAGGCTTTAGAAAAGCTAGGACTCGAAGACCAGATACTTATCCACGCTGGGGATTGTTATATTCGAGTTAAGAATGGTGAGGAAATGCTTTCGGCGACCTTGGCGCATGTCTTTCGCTTTAATCGTGATGATATTGAAATAAGTGATGATATCGTGTGGGCACGGCCACATAAACTAAATCAATTTCGCTTGGCTCCGGCGGTTGAAGAGATTATGACGCGTGGATTCTTTAATGACCCGTTCTTTTTTGAAGAATTTGAAGTACCGTGGCGCTAACTATGCGGCAAGGCGTTCGCGCAACCATCCATCGATAGTTCCGGCTCCCATACATAACACCAGTTGTCCGGCCTCGCGGGCTTTTTGAATAGCTTCCCACAGTGCGTCGTCAAACTCCGCGGTGTACACACGGTCTTTGTTGGTAATATTTTGAATCAGGTCTTCGGGTTGCAAGATAAGTTCATCCGGGTCTTCGCGCGAAAGGTAGGTCGGCAGCCAGTACACGGCATCAGCGCGTTCAAACTGGGTCGTGTAATGATCGCGAATACGATGTTGGCGGCGGTTTTGGTGAGGCTGATAAACGAGCGTTACGTGATCAGAAACTTCGCGCGCCAGTTGCAGGGTTGCAGCAATTTCTTTAGGATGATGGCCGTAATCGGTATAAAGGTTATCGGCTAGCTTTTCAAAGCGACGGCCGGTACCCGGAAACTTGTCGAGAATAGCAATAACGTCATCGTGGTTGGCAATGCCAAGATACTCGGCGGCTTTTGCCACGAGTGTGGCGTTGCGGCGATTGTGTTCGCCAACAATAGGAAGATTCAACGTTTCATCGAGTACCCAGCTTTGGGGTGCTTCGGTTCCGACGTACTGTGCATCGGTTTTCCACCAAATTGTATGTTCAGATTGAGCAACAAATTGCTGAAAAGCTTCGGTATATTCTGATTCCTTTGGATAGGTGTCGGGGTGATCGTAATCAACTGAGGTAATAAGCGAAAGATACGGCTTAAAATTAAGAAAGTTACGGTCGTACTCGTCGCACTCGTATACAAAGTATTCACTCTTGGGATCGTAGTGGCCGCTCGGGCCAAACGAGAGGGTCGTTCCGACAGAATAGCTGGTAGGAATACCGAGTTCGCGCATCAGCCACACGAACATACCAGTGGTTGTCGTTTTGCCGTGAGTGCCGGCGATAGCGATGAGCTTGAGATCTTTTTCTTGAATAATATAGGCAAGAAATTCATCACGCTTACCAACGCGCATGCCAAGTTCGCGGGCCAAAAGGAGTTCTGGGTGATCATCGGGTAGGGCAGAGGTGTAGACGAACCAGTCGATGGGGGCTGCTTCGTGGCAGGCACGCAAGAACGTACCATCTTGACCGATGTTAAGGGTGACGCCTTGGGCTTCGAGTTCTTCGGTCAAGACGGTTTCTTCGCGGTCTGAACCCATAACGCTATGGCCGGCGTCGCGGGCGATTTCAACGAGAGGGCCGATACCCACACCGCCCAGTCCTGAGAAGTAAATATTCATATGTTCAAGTATATCACTTGATATGACTTGCAGCCTGAAGCCGGGCTGTGGTGTAATAGGGAAAGAAAAAGTGGGCAGCCTATGATACAAAAAATAATTCATCGCATTTTGAAACGACGTCATTTTTGGCGCGATGCTTCGTTTAGCGAAGTTGCCGAGTTATATGCTTCGCGCATGCTCCGGATGATGGCCCTCAGTCTCTCGATGGGTTTTATCTCGATCTATTTATATCAGAACGGATACAGTGTCTTTTTTATTACTGTTTTTTGGGCAAGTTTTTATTTATTTAAGTCTTGTGTCGCGTTACCAGCGGCGAGCTTTGTGGCAAAGTTCGGCCCAAAGCATGGCATCTTCATTTCTAATCTTTTGTTTATTCCGGCAATGATTGCCTTTGCAGTTTTACCGAGCCTTGGGGCATGGGTGCTCCTGGTGGTCGCGTTCTTTCAGGGCATTTCGGTAACGCTCTATTCGATTGCGTATAATGTCGATTTCTCAAAAGTGAAAAGCATTGAACATGCCGGCAAAGAGATTGCTTATATGAATATTGTCGAAAAAATTACCACCGGGTTAAGCCCGCTCATTGGGGGAGTGGTCGCATTTTTGGTTGGGCCGCAAATTGTTCTCGTGAGTGCAGCGGTACTTTTTGCCTTGGCCGCTCTGCCGCTTATGAAAACTGCTGAACCCGTTCATATTCACCAAAAGCTGAAGTTCAAAGGCCTTCCGTGGCGATTGGTGCGACGAGTGGCGGCTTCTGAAATGGCACTTGGCTTCGATGTTTTTGCTTCGGGAATTGTATGGAGCCTCTTCACTGCTATTACGATTATTGGCGTCGGTGCAAACAACGAAGTGTACATTACAAACGGAATATTAATTTCAGTTATTTTGTTTGCGGCCTTAGCGGCATCATACGCCTTTGGAAAATTAATCGATAAACGCCGCGGTGGCGATTTGATGATGATTGCCTCGGTAGCAAATTCTCTGTCACACTTGGCACGTCCGTTTATTTCGAGCCCTGTGGGAATTGCAGGATTGAACATTGCCAATGAGACTGCCACGACTGGCTACGTGATGGCGTATACGCGGGGAAACTTTGATAACGCCGATCTTTCAGGTGCGCGCGTGACATATCTTGGCGTCACAGAGGTTATTGCCAACTTCGGCGCAGCGCTTGCGGCAGCCACCTTGGCGCTGCTTGTCAGCTTTGTGAGCGATGAGCGCGGGATGCAGTACTTCTTCTTCATTACGGCAGCGGTGGTGCTCTTGGTCGCAACTGCTCGCTTCCCACTCTACCGAAGATAGTGCTCGTGCTACAATAAAGGCAAGTAACAAGGTGGGAAACCTCAAGAGTGGCAGACAAAAGACACGTCAGAAAAAGTATTAAAGACTTGCAGCGAGTAAAAACGTGGCAACTATTAGTATTACTGGTGTTGGTTGGCTTTGTGGCAGCTACTTTCTTGCGCCTTAATAACATTGGAATGGTAGAACGCCGAGCGGCAGTGATCGCTTCTGACGACGCCGGTGACGCCGAGAATACTATTCGTAGATTGTATGATTTACAACATTATGTCAGTGGCCATATGAATACTGACATGGGCAAGGGCGTGTACCTTGAGGCGGCATATAATCGCGACTACCAGAAGTGGCAGGCGGCACAGTACGGCGACCAGAATCCAAATGGAAATATTTATAAAAAAGCACAAGAAGTTTGTGCTCCGAAGTATAGCTCATATTCGGCTGCGTATTTACAATGTACCACTAGTGAACTCGCTAAATATCCGGCCGCGGATAATCCTGGAACGGGTACTGGCAAGCCTTCAGCCAGCAGCTACCTCCATGACTTCGTTTCGCCTATCTGGTCGCCTGATTTTGCTGGTTGGACGGTGCTTGCGGCGGGGGTAATTTTGCTTATGATTGTGGCCCGCCTGATTAGCCTCGGGGTACTTCGGGTGATGCTCAACAGGCACTACAAGAGTGTTTAGCTGTTGACAGTACCCCTGGGCGCGCTGTACTCTTACTCTCGTATAGCATTAATAGGAGGTATAAGAAACTATCATGGCTTACAGTCACACTAACTCAAAGGGCGTTACTTACTACTTGCACAGCACTGAAGTAACCCTTCGTGGTGGAAAACCACAAACAATCTACTTCTTCGCGAAAGTAGAGAAGAACGCTAAGGGTCAGCCTGTCGATCTTCCAGAAGACCGCGTTGTTAAAGAAAACCCACGCAACGGTTTCTTGACTGTCTCAAAGAAAAAAGACTAGTTAAGTAATCTTAGGCGCACTCAAAAGTAAGTGCTTGCGCTTACAGCGGTTTGGCAATATACTAAGGCCAAACAAACAGGTGCCAAATTCGCCCCCTCCCCGGGGGCGATTTTTGTTGCTTTGAATAACGGGGACGAGTAGAATAAGAGGAATGGTAAATATGATTGAGGTTAAAAACCTTAAAAAACGTTACGGCGACAAGCAAGCCGTTGATGGGGTCAGCTTTTCGGTTAAGAAGGGCGAGATCTTTGGGATCCTTGGCCCGAACGGTGCTGGCAAAACAACCACACTTGAAATGATGGAGACACTGCGCACGATTGATAGTGGCACGGTTATCATCGATGGTATTGATGTTGCGAAGCGTCCACAAGATATTAAGTACATCATCGGCGTTCAACCTCAGGCCCCTGCCTTTCAAGACAAAACGCGCCTGACTGAAGTGATCGAACTCTTCGCAGCGGCTTACGGCGAAAAAGTCGATCCAATGGCCTTTTTGCGTGACGTTGATCTTGAAGATAAAGCCAAGAGTTACGTTGAAAATCTTTCTGGTGGGCAAAAACAACGCCTGAGTATTACCACCGCTTTGGTTCACGGTCCGAAAGTCTTCTTCCTCGACGAACCGACGACGGGGCTCGACCCGCAAGCGCGCCGTCACTTATGGGAACTTATTGAAAAGGTGCGCGATAAAGGTATCAGTGTCATCATGACCACCCACTACATGGATGAAGCAGAGATTCTTTGTGATCGTATCGCCGTTATGGATAATGGGAAGATTGTCGCCATCGATACTCCTAAGAACTTGATTAAGGCGCTTTTGAAGCGTGGTTTTAAGAAAGAACAAGAAGTTGAACAAGCGAATCTTGAAGATGTTTTCATTGATTTAACGGGTAAAGATTTGCGAGAGGAAAAATAATGAAGTCATCTTGGAAAAAATCTTTATTTACTGTGTGGGTATTTGTTCGAATTAATACCAAGCGCTTCTTCCGCGATCGCCTGGCTTTGTTCTTTACGCTCGTCTTCCCGCTGATCTTCTTGTTTGTCTTCGGTGGCTTAAATAGTGGCGGGGGTGACATTTCTTTCAATGTTGCAGTGATTAACCAATCTGAGACCCAAGTGGCTAAAGATTTTGTCACTCAATCGGGCGATAGCAAGGTTTTGAAAGTAAATAAAGAAATTACTACCATTGAAGAAGCCAAAGAAAAGATGAGTCGCTCAGAACTCGATGCCACCATTATCTTGCCTTCTAACTTCGGCACGGTAGCTGAAGGTGCGGCGTATCCAACTGGTGAAGCAGAGGTTATTTATACGCAAAACAACCAGCAGTCGGCTTCGGCATTGATCTCGGTGCTTGATGCGCAGTTTAAAGGCCTTAACGGCACGCTTGTAACGAGTGTAACGCCATTTACCGTTAAGGGGACGCAGCTGAACGAAAACAGTCTGAGCGCCTTTGATTACACCTTCGCTGGGCTTCTTGGCTTCTCGCTGATTGGTATGGGTATCTTTGGCCCACTCAACGTCTTTCCGGAACTAAAGAAGATGGGGATTTTGCGTCGCCTTAGCACGACACCGCTACGAGTTTGGCAGTACTTCTTGGCGACGATGGTTGGCCAAGCCGTGATTGGTGTTATTAGCTTCGCTGCTTTATTTACGGTTGCGATCTTGGTGTTCCACCTAGAGATAGTGGGTAATTGGTTTGAACTTGTGCCATTCTTATTGTTTGGCTTGGTGACGATCCTCGGAATTGGGTTGGCACTCGGTGGTTGGGCGAAGAATGAACGCCAGGCAGCGCCACTCTCGAATATCATCGTTTTCCCAATGATGTTCCTTTCGGGAACGTTCTTCCCTCGCTTCTTGATGCCAGAATGGCTACAGAATATCTCTGCCTTCTTGCCGCTGACGCCGATTATTGACGGTATTCGCTTGATTGCGACCGAAGGTAAGCACTTCATCGACATTTTGCCACAGATTGGCCTGATTGGCGTCTGGATGGTCGTGATCTACGTGATTGCCTTCAAGGTATTCCGCTGGGAATAGCCCTTCTTAAATCTTCTTTTGGTGATATAATTTAAACTTAATCATGAACGAGCATTCTGAACACTCTCATCAGCAGGATACACAACCAATGCCTACAGAAACGCCTCTCCCTGAACCCGAAGAATATTCTTATTCTCCTGAGCATGAGGTGCCAAAGCCTAACATGGCTGCCTTCGCGCAACATTTCTGGGGCCAGCGTGAGTTGATCCATGAGCATAAT
>Ga0247740_1001222_pt1 | contig 11245 bp, 10 predicted proteins | sample UWRJL148409B2_FD_180942 | JGI IMG/M metagenome (GOLD analysis project Ga0247740, IMG submission 180942) | Plant litter microbial communities from Arlington Agricultural Research Station in Wisconsin, United States - UWRJ-L148-409B-2 | ecosystem: Environmental > Terrestrial > Plant litter >...
AAAAGAACGGTTTTGCTGTATGAACCAAATTCCTAACTATAAATGGAGGACATAATATGCCATATTTGTACATACCTGCCATCTCGGGACAAGTTGCATTTTGTTTCCACGTCGCATCGTTACAAATTCTTCTTGACTAAAATATTTTTTACAGATGACGTAGAATATAATCGTATCGCGACGTTGGCTCACTTCGATAGTTTTAAATTTGTTACGTATCATGTGAATGAAAATAGATTGCGTACACCAAAAAATATTACACATCTCAAGTTAGAATCGCAAGATTGGCGGCAACAAAACGCATATATATTTGATATTCCAAATACAGTAACGCATTTGTACGCCAGAATCATTTTGTCACCGAAAATAGTTATCCCTCAATCTGTTGTATATATAGATATTTGTAGGCAATGTCGGAACGATCCGATATCCATCCCAACAACAGTTAAAGAACTGTATGCAGGATATTTTTTCAGTCAATCACTGCGCGGCACACAAATAGCACACTTAACGCTAGAATATAATTTTCCATGTGATTTTCATATTCCTTCGACTGTTACGCATCTAACATTTGGATTCTTTTTTGACCATAAAATTGCAAATCTTATTCCTGATTCGGTAACGCACTTGACATTTGGGCGCAAATATTCTTCTCCTGTTGGTAATCACATACCAACATCAGTTACGCATCTAGTATTTGGAAACAACTACTGCAAATCAATTGATGATTTGCCAGATTCGATCGTTGAATTGGAACTAAATGGTCGCTTTAACAAAGTGATCAAACGATTACCGCGATCGTTAAAAAAACTAGTTTTGGGTGATTTCTTTAACAAATCTATCAAGAATATATTACCACCAAGTCTGACTCATCTGACAATAGGAAAAAGTTTTAACCAACCGATCAAAAACTGCATCCCTGCATCAGTGACGCATTTGACGATAGCGAACGAGTTTAAATTCTTCGACAGGAAAAAGCTTCCTCATACAGTTGTATACGTCGAAATTCAAAATTCATTATAGTTATCTTAACTATAATGAATCTGCCAACAGAATTGATATGTTACATGTCCGTGTTTTTGGACAACTACAGTAAAGTACAGTTTCTATCTTCGTCAACCACAACATATTCGTTCCGCAAAAATGTTTTCTATGATGACCAAGTTAAGTTTGATGAAGTTAAACATTTTGATCATATCGACAAGTTCAGAAATATTCACACAACATTCGCGAATATGCTAGATACAGTATTACATCTACACTTTGACGATTCATTCAATCAACGAATCGAGTATTTGCCCCCGAATTTAGAATCCTTAACGTTTGGGAGGCTTTATGATTTACCTATTCTGTGCAAGTTACCCGTATCACTAAAAAAATTACAATTTGGAATATATTTTGATCATAGCGTTGAAAATATTTTGCCAATTGGACTCACACATTTAAATATTTCAGGACATAGCCAACAAATAACAGCCAGTTCACTACCAACATCACTCACGCATCTGACACTTGGCTTTCACTTCGATCAAACAATAGATGAATGTATTCCAGAATCGGTAACACATCTTACAATCGAATCAGTATATAATCATCCGATTAAGTTTTTGCCACCATCGCTTACATATTTAGTCCTCGGACAGAAATTTAATCGATCAATCGAAAATATAATTCCCGCAACGGTGACTCATTTGCAGTTCGGTTCCAGCTTTAATCAGCCTATCGATGGTCACTTACCAAAATCGTTAAAAATTTTGGGATTTGATGGTTTCAAATTGCCACTTACTCAGACCTCGATTCCACGTTCTGTTGTACACTTAACGTTTTCTGGCTATGATGGTCCGATTAGCGGTTGTATTCCAGATTCTGTCACACATTTGACATTTTACCACAGGACGTCGCTACTCGAATCAATACCCAAGTCAGTGATTCATTTAGAACTGAGTATCGACGATGGCCCGATCAAAAATAATATACCTTATGGCGTAACACACTTGACACTACACGGAAATCGTCCAATATATGATCGCATACCCGCATCTGTCACGCATTTAACGTTCGGTTATGAATTCAATCGCCTCGTTAACGGTTGCATTCCTATATCTGTCACACATCTTACCTTTGGTTCTCAATTCAACCACAAAATGCACGATAATAACTTGCCAAATCTGACGCACTTAACATTTGGTCACGAATATAACGTCTCGAGTGACGGTAAGTTGCCACAATCGATTACACACCTTACGTTTGGCTGCGGTTTCAACAAATCATTATCACGAAATGTGCCGCCAAATGTCACCCACTTGACGATTCCGCTACATTTGAAAGAAGAAGTGGCTGCCTCCGTTACGCATTTATACGTCGTTGACGATATTTGGAAACAAGCACGTAGAATAAAAGTTTGAATTACATATAAAAATTTATCTTTTATCATTATTCAAAATGTCTGCATTATATGTACCTGATATACTTTTTACGATAAAACAATTTTTACCATTTCATGACTTTAAATTTATTGGTCTTGTTAATAAATTGACTAATCGCGCGTTTCAGATTGTCGTTGAGTCGACAGTAGAGGCAAAAATAGAAAAATCTTGTTTTAGTATCGAAAAGATATTATGTTCGTGGAAACTACAGAAAATTGACGTGAGCAATACGATGATTTGTGATAACTTTGCAGGTAATTTGACACATTGTAGGGAATTCATTGCACACAATTGTTACAGAATCACTGATGCATTTATTGACAAATTGCCAAACTGTTCTTCATTGGATATATCATACTGTACTAACATCACTGGATCTTTTATTCTGAAACGGAATCATTGGCGGTTTCTGAAACTCTCGGGATGTTTCTTCGTTGATCAAAATAATTTGATCCAATTGAAGTGCGACGTATTGGACCTCACAGAAACAATATTATTGCAAGAGTTTTGTAACAAGTATTTTCCGATGGACTACGATTTTTCATCAGAAGATGATGACGAGTTGCCAGGAGATCCTTTTATTGATGCGTTGAATCAATGCAAAGAAATACATTTGAATGAAAACGAAATTGCGCCGTACAAGAGCATAATTGAACTCTTTAAGTTCTTGGACCCATCAGTTGCGGTCATGTATGACACCGATGTCCGGTTAGACGAACATGAAGACACTTATCCATTCTTTTCGATAGACAAAAAGCTTCCTGATATGACCAATCGGATCAACAGAAAGATTGGTATAGTTACTGTCCGTAAAGTTAGCAAAGTAAATCCACCGAGTCTTGTATCGATTTGCGAAGGTACTGAAAATATTGAAGATGGTATCGTTGCGATCAAAAAATATTTAGTAGATCGTGAGGTGTATGTTCGCAATATTGTGACTGCAAAAAAGAATTTGGAATTCACGTATAATCACAAGACATCTATCTTGTCGAAATATAGTGTCACTAAGCCGTTTGTAAGACTTATGACGTGTGTGAATGATATGTTTTCCGAAAAGAACCCGCACGAAATTCTCGCAAACACATTATTTTTCAGACCGCACATTACAGGTCAACCAGGAAACGCAACTAACGGAATACTCGGCCCAGGATATATAGATTCCATGTATTTTTCGTTAAGCACGACATTACTTTCAAAAAATGGCGACAGTAGCATATATTTTTTGTCACCACATGAGTTTATTATTCATTCTGATCAGTCAGAGAATATTTACAGTTTCGATTGGAAATTTAAATGGCGATATATGAAAGGTCCGTTTCATGATTTTGATAATTTATTGTACCGTCTTATCAAAATCATTAGTGATGAGAAGCGTGTCAACAAGTATTTGTCGGCAGGAAACTGTTTCTACAAGTGGGACGAGTTTGATCAACCAAATTGTGATCTGTTGAAGTACATGGACATACGCAAAACGTTGGAACAAGAATTTATACAACCTAAACTGACTGATGAAGAATGGACTGTAACATTGAAACAAGAAAAGGTGGAGCCTATGTCCAGAGAGTTGATGAATCTCAAATTGCAAGAGAGACAAATGGAAACGAAGAAATTCGAACAACGTAGTCTACCTCCAACAAATGTTCAATTGTTGATGGGTAATGTCGGGCTGACAGATCAAGAATTTACGTTTCAAAAATATCACGCGACGCGCGGTGGTAGTTTGCACGATGAGCCGTTGTTTGGACCACCCGAAGGATACGAAACAATCGATGATGACGATGGCTTACAGCTAACCGAAGAAGCACAAACAGATGAAGAATATGAAATAATGATGAACGAGCGAAAAATGACAGACGACGAACTAGAACGATTGTTATTTGATCCTAATATACGAAGAGCCATGTTTACGATATTAGACGGAAAAATTGAATAACAAATTGATAGACTAATACATATTGTGTTACACATTAACACAATATGCACGCTACACCACAAGACGAAATCGAAAACTTGTTGCAAGAAACTATCACGTTGGTTGAGACTAATATGCATCAAGTTCGGATCGTTGTCTTCGAAATGGTAATCTCGTCAGATGAGACACCCTCATTCATGAAGTTGCATCAGATTAGCAACATTTTTTGTAACCAAATCGGCAAGATCGACTCTGTTGCTTACAAACACAACTCGTTATTCAGCGAACCAAACACCTATCGTTCACAAATAAAATCATGCATTCAACTTATCCAAGACTCGCAAAAATCTATTGATGCAGTTGTTACGTCACTCGACAAACACCAGAGATATGACAGTGAAATCATGTCTCTTCGCGGTAAAGTAGATGAATACGATGGACTCTTCGGTAAATTTTCGGATGAACTGTTAGAGACGCTCGATAAACAAGCGAAAGAACATGCCAAAGAAATAAAGCGCAAAGATATGGAAATTGCAAGGCTCCGTGCGGATGAAATACCTTTCGTAAGAAACGAAAAACTAGTAATACAAAATGAAAATTTAAGAAACGAGAATGAGAAAATGCGCATTAATATCTCAGACATGCAGGCTAAACGTCACGTTCAGGAACTAGACATCAGCAAGAAGGAAATTCAAATTGAAACCTTGGAGCAGATGAAAAGCAAATTAAACGAAAAGTTGCGCGTGACGATCGAAGAAAAGGAAAAGTTGGAGAAGAAGTTGGAAGAACCGGCGAATCGGAGTGGCAGTAGAAGATAATCTCTTGATCAATTGATCAGCAGATTCATCAGCCCGTCCAAAATCAAAGCTCTCAACTTAATCTATAATGAATACCACGATGTTCGCACAAATGACGATCTTGAACCGATTTCAGGTTCAATTGTTCATTTTGCGAATCGTGTGGGGGCGCTTGATTGTGCCACATCAAGCGTCCTTATTCTAAAAAATTGCCATGTCATACTCTTTCATCTAATTTGACACACAAAACTAATCATAATGGGAGAGTTAGATAAGCGAATAAAAAAACTACCTATCGACATACGCAAATTGTTGTTTATGCACGTATTAATCCGTTGGCGCAAAACTGATAATCCAAATCTAAACGTCGTACAGAAGAATAGACCTATGCGATTATTTATGATTATGAGTGTACCTCTAAGATTTTGGCAGAGACATCATTTGGAATATTATATTAATTACGATCGAATGCAAGTATGCGAAGATTGTTTTATTTTAGTATCTATTCCGCACAGCAACATTGAACCTTTTAGTGAAGCTCTTGCTATGCATGCAAATGTTGCGGACGCCATTCGATTTGGAAAACATAAAAATCGCTATGTGATGGCAAATTATATTGTAGTAAATGGTATTCAGATGAACACAGTATTTCATGAAGATTTTTTTTTTGATTATCGTTGCACTAGTTCGTCTATCAAATTAGATGTTGATATCAAAAAATTAATAGAGTCGCTTAATAATGTGTGCGATCATGTCGAGATTTTGATCAAACAGGACATAACGCGTGTTAGATTTGGTGATAAAAAAATCAAGTTTGCGAATCCTGCGAAAATTCGCCCGCCTGGATTCCCTGCAATTGGCGCTATTAGGCACCAAATGATCGCAACAAATGTGAATCGGTTCGTCAAAAATCCAAATCTATCGTCCAAAGAATGACAATTGATAGATTTGGATTAGACGTTGTATCTGACGACATTCCGTATTGTGACACATTCTGTCCACAAATATTTTTAGATATACTAAAGTATGCAACACATTATGGTGCTGCCAAGTTCAGTGTCACAGAAACGATGGTTTTGTTCCGAGTGGATATAAGTGTCGATATGACATGCTGTGTACACATGGTATTATAAAAATTGAAATTTAAAATGACAGATTCTGTTATTTCAAATTACTATCAAAAACAATCATGCAAAATAGCGAACAGGTGCGTCAAAATTAATAGATGCTGCAATTATACATTTCAAAACTGTTCCTGACGAAGATATGTGTGACTCAGCGAAGACAATGATTAAGCTAATCGGTACAGAAAAATCGATCATGTTGTGGGGTCAAATTTTTGGTAACAACAGTTATATAGCCGAGTCTCCCGCGGCCGGCAAGTAGTAAAGATAGTTTCGCCTCCGAGTATCCCTCAGAAGCGTATATGAAAATCTTAGGCGTGATGATTTTGAGATAATATCAAGAAATATAAACTCCTCAGTTGCGGTGTTCGAACTTTTATTATGATGAACACGAATGAAGGGGTGTGTTATTCAACTAAACAAAGTTACTCATTTGTTCCGGCAAACAAAATGCAAGATATGAAAGTTGGAATAATGACTTTGAGCGGCAGTAACGTCACACGCGTCGCACTATATGTGCCAGCAAACGAACCGTCATACGTTGATTGATAAAAATTGATGTTTTGATTATGATATAAATCATATTACAATCAAATCACTATTCAAATGTCCAAAAAATCAAATAGTTCATCAATTAAGGGTAAAAAACGATTGGGCTATTTATCCGAAGAGATTCCAAAAAGAAAACGCATGTTGTTGGAAGATTCATCAAGCGATACAGGGAGTTCATCTGAAGAGATTCCAAAAAGAAAACGCGCTCCGCTGGAAGATTCATCATGTGATACTGCAAGTTCATCAAGTAATACTGCCAGTTCATCCGAAGAGAAACCAAAAAGATATTTCAAAGCGATCAACGCACAGGACGGCAAAGTGATAGGCAAATGCAGTGGCACGACACCTAAACGAGCCTTACGAAATGGAACATTAAAAAAACAAGGCATTGTACCACATATCGTTGACAAATTAGCTACCAATAAAATGAGTCAAGTGGCCACAAAAGAGTACGTCCACGATTTGATTGATCATGTTAGCGACGAAAGTACATCCGAAGAAGAAGTTATACGACCACGTACAGCAAAAGGTTCGTCAATGTTTAAACATATTGACATCGAAGGTAATGTCAAAGGTACATATACTGGCGCCACACCAAAACAGGCTGCCTCGAAAGCTTTCACTAAAGAACTCCGTGGGCTCAAATGTAAGGATTCCACAACGAACATATTATTGTTACATCCGGAAACCAACAATGTGTACAGCTATACCGCAGAGAGGACATTATTGGATAACCCGGCAGTGATTGAAGTTGCAGGAAAAGAAATAACATTCACACATCGTAACGTTATCAAAGAAAATATTATCAAAAGAAAAGTGTGAATCCTATGATTAATATTCATTTTATAAAATCAATACTAATTTCGTCTAATGTTCATGAACACATTACGCTTCTTATCCAATATTACAAACTCCACTAATTTTTGCGGTATGTTTTGCAAATGTGCATCTGTCATTTCATCCACACTGTTATAATCATCAACAAGGAGAAAGTGGGTGACACCATCCGGAATGTGACATAACTCGAGGCCCCAATGACTGGCATATATTTTTAAATGTGTCACTGTATCTGGAACTATTTTATGGTACCCGCCGAAACCATTCCAATCGTCTAAACATAGTCGTGTTACTGTTGGCGGAATCAAAATTTTGAAATGTCTCTCTGGATGATGATACAATTTTAATGACGTTATGTGTGCCGGAATATTTAGTCCTTCAATATATTTGCGATCAGAGTAATGATACGTAATATGTTCTACATGACCAAGTGAAAAATCGTTAATATCATGATTATCATAGCACAAAGATAAACGTTTAATGTTTGGTGGCAGCATTATGATGCCAGTAACTTTGACATACGAACATAATCGTAATGACTTTACACTATCAGGCCACAATGACGACTCGGATACATGATCTGTGAAAGTAATGTGTTTGGCGTATTTTGGTATTTCATAATTATCGTTGTTGATTATGCGTTGAAAATTGTCATAATAAAACAATTTATGCACTAACCATGCGAACACTTTCCGCTCAAAAAATGTGTACACTTTTAACCTATGAAAATCTGTTTTTGTGGATAATAAATATAACTTGTCTATGTCCTTCAAGTGGTTGCATATGCAAAGAATGATATCGTTCATATTTGATTGATCATTGTTTCCCGTTACATTACACGTTGCTATTTCAATTTTTTATAATTGCTTGACGATGTACCACAATGCCAGAAACGCGATCACAATGAACAACAAAAGTATAATCCACGTTTGACCGCCAACCAGTTTATTTAAGTGCGGCAGTTTCCATTTGTACAGTACATAATCGAATGCACGCGGGATAGCCAGTAAATATGGCATTGCTCGTTCACTTTTAATTATAGGTGTATGAGGTATCTGTTCCGATTTTAGAATCTCATTCGCGGCACTAATGCCGCTCTCAGTAGCCCCCTCCATACAATATATTGATACCGATGTATCACAAAATGCACCACTGAAATAAAAATTCGGGATATTCGTCGTAGTCTTTGGTCGTAATTTTTTAGTACAAGCATTGTTTGCGAATTTGGGTTCCCAGGTATCCATCTTTCCATTCTCGAATTGGAAACTATTCCATAACTTGTAATACATAGGGTATAGGTCACTAAAGCTACTGCCATCTTCCACACACACATTTTCATTAAATCCAGGTGCTTGTTGTACTTGATACCATACTTCCAATGCAATCTCTTCGGACGTGCAATCCACAAATGCTTTGTCATAAAGTAATCCTTTCACATACGTTGCACACACACCAACGGACCACACGTCTCTAATCTTCTCGCCACAATGCTTCTCTAGATCATACGTACCTTGCCAGACGGTGCCTTCAGGTTCGATGATGATACCCCAAGGGCACGTCGGTAGATATGCCAGAGAATACTTGCGATGAAAAAACGCTCGCTTATCAAAATAAAACTGCATAGAACATTGAATTTGTCTGGATAGATCTGCGAGAGGCTCAAGATTGCGGAAGGATTGGTCTGCGTTCCAAATTTCGGAATTCTTTTTCGCTAACTCCAAAATTCCTTCAACTGGCAATGCAGAGATGAAAAAGGCTGCATCATGAGTCATAGTTTGACCATTCATTGCAACTGTTACACCACTCACGCGACCATTATTCGTGACGATATCTGTTACTGTCGCGGAAGTATATATTTTTACACCTAAGTCCTCTAAATATTTGACCCAAGGTCTAAACCATGCAACATTTGTAGGCGTATTGGTAACATATGCGTCGCCATGTGGATACCCCGGATTATAATTTGTGTTGAACAATATCTCTGCGGCATTATTGACATCATAGATCCCAGCTTTGTCGTTTTCGAATCCCAAGAAGGGTCCCAACGATCGCACACACATCTCATAAGTGACTTGGTCGATATTTTGTGACTCTAAATATTGTGACCAGTTTTTACACGACAGTTCTTCCACATTGCGTTCTTCACAAGATAGAAACCCTTGCAACAAAATGTTGATCAATGTGAGTCTATCTTTCCAGGGTATCTTACCGAAATCAAGTCCCATTGGCATTTCTGTTGCGCATCCCGTCCGTCCACCACGCAGGATCGGCACTAAATTATCAAACACAGTTTTGTCGCCATCAGGGATACTCTGCAAAAGGCTGATTAAATTATTATAGTAACCACCACCGGTCTTGACACTCCCTGAAAACACACGCCAACTATATTCATATGGACAACCATCGCCGGCACTGCTACGTGCCAAGCCACCGACAATTTCGTTTCTTTCGAAAACTGTTACGTCAAATCCATTCTTGATCAAGACATTAGCCGCAGCAAGACCAGCGATGCCCCCGCCCAATATTATAACTTTCGGTGGATGCATGTTCATTCTATATATTAGATTGCTAAATTTTTAATAAAAAGTTCAGCAATTCCACGTCAATAATGCTTTTGTCCATAATTATGTGCATCTGTAACAACCAGGGTTACGATAATGCGTCGTATTTCGCGAGGCAGATTAGATTCGCATGTCATAAAACGTCTGCATTTGGTCACCGTATCAGAACAACGCAGTAAATCTTGATGAAATGATCCATGTGGTAGATGATAAACACTTTCGTTGCACAGAATTTTGGAAATTAATTTTGTGATCATTGTTTCACAAAAATAGTTCTCTTTATGCATTGTAATCAAGTCCATTATACTCTCGACATCGTAATACCACATTTTGCCGCGTATGTCAACTACGATAGTTTCATGTTCCTTGAAATTTAGACATGTCCGACAAAACGTGTACATCTTGTTGTCGATAAACTCAGTATATATTCTTTTGATGGCCGCAGTGGATCTATGACCAATGATAAACGTAAAGTGTGATTTTACATGTGTGCATCTGCTGCTAAAATATTTGAAAATCTGGTTGTGATAATTGAATCTACCAATCAGGGACTGATTGTGTAAACTATTTGATGTTCCCATAATGCACAAATATTTATTGGAGTTATCTATTCTGTCAAATGGATTTTCCTCTCTTATTATGCCATACATAGTTTTCAATTTAGTATGTATATTGCAACACAATTCTTCACTGCGATGACCATGTTTCGAAAACACCGTTGAAGGTTCACAAATGATAGATATTATCATACCTTTCTTAATTTTTGTCAGATCGAACTTTTTCATTTTAAGCATATCTATGTATCATACTGCATCACAATTAATTGTGCAATTTTTATCAACGCAATATATATACAACATGGAATTAGCAAGAGAAAGAATAACACAATGATGTGTGGCTGCTAATGCAACGCTCTGATTCATCCTAACTATAGTTTCATTGTTCAGTTCCGATGAAGTCCTGAGTACCTACATCAATCACTGCAACTAAAGGTGTGACGAGACATATTCTAGAACAAAACAAGAACCGGATAATC
>Ga0247740_1001223_pt1 | contig 11235 bp, 6 predicted proteins | sample UWRJL148409B2_FD_180942 | JGI IMG/M metagenome (GOLD analysis project Ga0247740, IMG submission 180942) | Plant litter microbial communities from Arlington Agricultural Research Station in Wisconsin, United States - UWRJ-L148-409B-2 | ecosystem: Environmental > Terrestrial > Plant litter >...
GACGTCAGCGCGGGCGGCGAGCAGGACGCGGTGGCCGTCGACCGGCGCGTCGATTCGCCGGCCACGTTCGAAGCCGTCGCTTTGTACGGCAAATCGCAAGATTCGGTGGAGGAGGCGCTGGGCGACATGTCCACGATTCGGCCCGACGTGGGGCAGCTCGACATCAGCGTCGCTTCCACGGCCTTGGTCGGGCTCGGCGCGGGCGTCGATCAGTTGGTGCAATACCCGTACGGCTGCACCGAGCAGCTCTCCAGCATGCTGATCCCGCTCGTTCCGCTGCGCGGCTTGGCCAAAGACTTCAAGATCCCGTTGCCGCTCGACCTGAACCAAGTCGTGCCGCGCACGGTCGCCGAGATCGTTTCGCGTCAACGTAGCGACGGCGGGTTCGGGCTGTGGCCCAACTCGACGCAGAGTTACCCGTGGGTCGGCGCGTACGCCTTGTTCGTCCTGAGCCAGGCCAAACTGAACGGCACGGCCGTGCCGCAGGGCGTGTTCGACCGCGGCAAGGACTACTTGCGCCGCTATCTGGCCGAGACTACCGAAGATCAGTATCGGCTGCCGACGATCGCTTTCGTGCTCGACGTACTGGCCGACATGGGCTCGCCCGATGCCGGCTATCAGCAAAAGCTGTTCGAACGACGCAAAGAGCTGCCGCTATTCGCCAAAGCCCTGCTGTTGCACGCGATCGGCGTCAGCAAAGCACAGAAAAAGCTGGCCGACGCCCTCGCGCCGGAGCTCGAGAACTCGCTACGCATCGAAAACGACGCGGCCTTCGTGGGCGAGAACACGGGTGACGAATACGCGGTACTGATGGACTCGCAGGCTCGCACTTCGGCGCTCGTGCTGCGCGCGCTGCTCACGGTCAAACCGGATCACCCCTTGGCGGCCGAGCTCGCGCGCGGGCTGTTGATTCAGCGAATCAATGGCACTTGGCGCAGCACCCAAGAGACGGCGTATGCGCTGCTCGCTCTCGATGCCTACCGCAAAGCCCAAGAGAAGGCCGTGCCCGACTTTCAGGTCAAAGCGTTGCTCGGCCAACAGTCGGTGCTCGACGCAGAGTTCCGTGAGCGTAGCTCGAGCGCCCAGCAAGCTCGCGTTGGCATCGGCAAAGTGGCGGGCTCGAAGGGCGCCTCGTTGGTGTTCGAGAAGCGCGGCGCGGGTACCTTCTTCTACCAAGCGCGGCTGCGCTACGCGCGCCGCACTTTGCCCACCGACACGCTGGATCAGGGGTTCTTCGTGCAGAAGGGCCTGCGGTCGGTGACGCCCGAAGGCTTGCCACAAGCCCTCGGCAGCATTGCGGACAATGTGGCGCCGCGCTTCAAGGCCGGCGATCTGGTGATTGCCGACCTCGTGATCGTAACGCCCAGCCCGCGAGACTTCGTGGTCGTGGACGATCCGCTCCCAGCGGGCTTCGAAGCCGTGGACAGCCACTTGGCGACCACCTCCAGCGCTTTGAGTGTCGGTGGTTCCAACTACGGCGGCTCTTGTGCCGACTGCGAGTACGAAGAGGCGCGCGACGACTTGGCCGCCGGTCATACTTTCTTCGAAGACTACTCACAGCGAGAACTGCGCGACGACCGCGTGCTGTTCTTCATCGACCACATGGCGGCCGGCATGTACCACTACCGCTACCTGGCGCGCGCGACCACGTTCGGAAACTTCGTACTGCCCTCGACGCGCGTGGAGGAGATGTACACGCCCGAAACCTTTGGTCGCAATGGGGCGACCTTGGTGAGTGTGGAATGAATCGAAAACGACAGCTTTTGCTGGGATTCGCGCTGCTGCCGCTCGCGGCGGTGCTGACGCTCGTGCTGTGTGCGGCAAGCGAACCGCTGCCCAGCGCGCTGTCGGATTCGAGCGCGGGCATCAGCACGCAAGTCGTGGACCGGGCGGGGCAGGCGATTCGCGAACTGCGGTCCAAAGACGGTAAACTCTCGTCTCGGGTTACGCTGGCCGAACTCTCACCCGCGGTCGTGCCCGCGTTGCTCGCGGCCGAAGACGCGCGTTTCTACCGCCACCCGGGTGTGGACCCGGTGGCGATGCTACGCGCGTTCGGCCAGGCGCTGCGGCAACGCAAGTTGGTCTCGGGCGCGAGTACGCTGACGCAGCAGTTGGCGCGCGCCGTCGTGGCGCGGCCGCGTACCTTCGCGGGCAAGTGGCGCGAGCTCGCGATCGCGCTGCGCATCGAGCGCAGCCTGAGCAAAGCGCAAATCTTGGAGGAGTACCTGAATTGCGTCGAATTTGGCCCGAATTTGCGCGGCATCGACGCGGCGAGTCGTCGCTACTTCGACAAGCCGGCCGCGCAGCTCGATTTGGCCGAGGCGGCCGCGTTGGTGTCCATTCCGCGTGGTCCCACGTTGTACGACCCTGCGCGCGGAACGCGAGCCGTGCTTTTGCGGCGCAACCGCGTGCTCGACCGCATGGTGGAACAGGGCCTCACGAGCTTGGACGCCGCGCGCACGGCTCAGCAAGAGCCGTTGCGCCTAGCGCGCAGTTTTGCCCAGGGCGGGGCCGAGCACCTGATGCAAGCGCTGCTGAGCGGCACCCTGGCCCCCGAACTGCGGGGCGAGCGCGTGCAGCGCTTGGAAACGACTGTCGATTCCGGCCTGCAACGTGAGGTGGCGGAACTGTCGCGGCGCGCCGCGCGCTACGGCGAAGACGTGGGCGCGAGTTCGGTGTCGGTGATCGTCGTGGAGAATGCTACGTCCGAGGTCCTGGCATACGTCGGATCGCCGGACTTTTACGCACAAAAGGCGCTTGGCCAAAACGACGGGGTGCGCGCACTGCGCCAACCGGGCTCGGCACTGAAGCCGTTCGTGTACGCGGCGGCCATGGCTCGCTTGGGCATGACCGCGTCGACGCGCTTGCCGGATCTCGAACTGCGCTTGCCCACGCCCGAAGGCGTGTATTCACCCCGCAACTACGATGGTCGCTATCACGGCCCGGTGTTGCTGCGCGATGCGCTGGCCAATTCGCTGAACGTGCCCGCGGTGTACACGGCGTCGCGCGTGGGGCCGGGTCAAGTGTTGGACGCGCTGCACCGCGCCGGCTTCGAGTCACTGACCGAGAGCGCCGAGCACTACGGGGCCGCTCTGGCGCTCGGTGACGGCGAAGTCAAACTGAGCGAGCTGGCGCAGGCGTACGCCATGCTTGCGCGGGACGGCGCGTTCCTGCCGCTGCGCTTCTACCGACGCGCTGAGCTCGCCAATGGGGCCAAGCTCTCCCGTTCCGCGCCCAGTCCGAAATCGGTGATCGACCCGCGCATTGCTCGCGTACTGACCGACATCTTGGCCGATGATTTGGCGCGGGCGCCGGAGTTCGGTCAGGGCGGGCCGCTCGCGTTTCCGTTCCCGGTTGCGGCAAAAACTGGCACTTCCAAAGGCTTTCGCGACAACTGGACGGTCGGCTTCACGCGCGAGGTGACGGTTGCGGTGTGGGCGGGCAACTTCGATGGCACGCCCATGACCGGGTCGACCGGCATCACCGGTGCCGGGCCGTTGTTTCACGAGGTGATGTTGGCGGCGATGCGCGGCCGAAGCCCGGCGCGCTTACTGGACCACACGGGCCTCAGCCAGGTCGAGGTGTGCCCGTTGAGCGGCGAACGCGCGGGGCACTCCTGCCCGCACCGCCGCCGCGAATGGTTCACCCCTGGGAGTGAACCGGGCGGCGCGTGTGAGATGCACGAAGCGGTGGCCATCGATCCGCAAAGCTCACTGCGCGCAGGCCCCGCGTGTCGCGATCGCGTGGAGCGCGTGTTCGAGCGCTACCCGCATGAATACGAGAACTTTGCTCGCCAAGCGCGCCGGCCGCTCGCGCCACGTGAATTCTCCGCGCGTTGCCCGGCAAGTGCGACGGTGACCGCGAGCAGCGCCCCGGAGCTCCTGTTCCCGAGCGCCGAGGCAGAATTCTTGCTCGACCCGGGCCTACGCAGCGAACAGGAAATCGTGCTCGAAGCGCGCGGTCCAAGCGAGCGCCTCACGTTCTTCGTCGATGAGCAGCCGGTGGCCACGATGCGTGCGCCGTTTCGTCTCCCTTGGCGCTTGCGGGTGGGCGCGCACCGCGTGCGGGTCGCGACGCCCGAGGGCGTACGCAGCGAACTGGTTGCGTTTCAAGTCAGATGAGGGAAGCGGGACGTTCAGCGCGCGGGCTGCGCGGCGTTGGCCGGGCCGCCCACGCTGCCACGGACGAACCAGCCCGCAGCGAGCAGCGCGCTCACCGCGGCCACGATCAGCAGCGCGAACAGCACCCGCTTCGCATTCCCGGGCTTGTTCGGCGCAAGCACGACGGGAGCCGCTAGCGGCGTCGGTGCGCTCGCAGGCGCGTTTGCGGCCGCGGGGGTCACCACTAGGTCGAATTCACCAGTGATCGAACGAGAGCGCGAGCGGCGCCCTGGAACTGCCATTCGTGCGTGGGCCTCGCGCCAAACGCCGCTGATGGGTGAGTCGGCCCCTTTGGCCGAGGCTGGTGTAGGTGGAGTGACGGTCACGGTGGGCGTCGGGTTCACGGTCGCGGGCGCGACGCGCGGTTTCTTCGGCGGTGTGCCCGCCGCCAGGGCCGCCAACTCCAGCGCGGTCTGCGTTACCGCGTCTTGCGAATAGACCGCAGACGATAGCGCGTTGCTTGCTTCCGGAATCGTCGAGGTGCTCGGTGCGACGCGAAAGACGCGCGTGGTGTTCGTGTCGACCGTTTTCTCCTGCAGGGCCTCGAGCCGATCATGCCGACGCATGCGCTCTGGGCCCATCAAGCGCTCGACCTCTGCTTGTACCGCCTCACGGTCGGCAATCAGCGAGGGGTCGAGGGTGGCTAGCGCGTTCGCGAACGCGGCTAGATTTTCCGTGCCCTTGCCGCCTCCGACCGCTCGCGCCAAGAGTTCAGAGAGCTCCGCGGGCAGCTCGCGCGTTTGCCACGAGGCGGGGTTGCCGTTCATCAGGCGCGCGCAGGCCAAGCGCGCGAGTTCCACCGCGGCCGCGCGTACGTCCGTCGCCTGCGCACTCATACCGGGAGTCACCGCGACGTAAGAGGCTCCGGTCGTGGTGCGCGCGAGCACGGGCGCCACCAGGATCTCGGACATGAAGATTTTGCCGGAGTCCGAAATCCAGATGCTCTCTGGATAGAGGCAGCGCGCGGCGCTGACGGTGCCTCCAATCAGCTGATCGACCTCGGCCGTGACCGTCAAAGCGTCGAGCACGATGCGCACGGCAACCGGCGCGGCCAGCGGGTTTCGCTCGCGCACGGCGGTCTGTCCGAGCTCGAACAGCGTAATCCCCGAGGCGTATTCGCTCGCCAGGTACCAGGCGTCTTGGTGCTGGAAGGTGCCGAGCATCTTGGTCAGCCGGGGGTGCATCACGTGCTGAGCGAGATTCATCGCGCCTTCCAGATCGCGCGTCGGAAGGTTCGCGAGCCGACGCAGCGCAACCAGCTGCGTGGAGGTCTTACCGTCCGTCATGCGGCCGAGGAAGACCGACCCAGCTCCACCGCGAAAGAGCTCGAACAGCGCTTCACACGCGAGCGGCGCGGGCGCAGGGATGGTGGCAGGCCCCGGCGGAGACGAAAAGCCAGACGGGCCAGCCGCGCCAGGCGGAGCCGACGTGAACGCTGGCTCCGCGGTGGCGGGCGGAACCGAGCGCAGGCTCGGCGCGCGAGACGGACGTATGCCTACATCGTCTTCTTGCACTTCGGTGCTCCGGGCCATTTCATTCTTCACTCTGCTGTGTGTTGTACGGCCGCACGCTCCTGTTACTAAAGTGCTCATGTGGCCACTTGATCACTCGTGGCCAAAGGGGCAGACTCCGTGATTAATCATGAAGGTGACTTTCGCTCGTCTCACTGGGTTGGGTATTGGCTTGTGCTGTGCGTTGGCGGGCAGCGAAAATGCGTGGGCTGAGCCCGCGGCCGCTTCGACGCCGCCCGCGACGGCAACGGAAGGCGCGCCCGCACCCGCGGCGCCGCCGAGCGCAGAGGTCTTGAAAGAGGCGGGCGAACGCTACGCCCGCGGCTTGACGCTGTACGGTGACGGCGAGTTTCTGCTGGCTTTGGTGGAGTTCGAGCGCGCCTACCAACTCTCGAACAACTACAAAGTTCTGTACAATATTGGCCAGGTCCGCATTCAGCTCGGCCGCTACGCCAAAGCCAAAGAGGCGCTCGAAGAGTACCTGAAGATCGGCGGCGCGAACCTCAACCCCGAGCGTACGGCGGCGGTCAACAAGGACCTCACGACCTTGGCCGAGCGCACCGCGAGCTTGAACGTCGTGACCAGTGAAGTGGGCGCGGACATCTCGCTCGACGGCAAAGTGATCGGCACCTCACCACTGACCGCTCCCTTGATCGTCGATGCGGGCGAACACAACTTGGTCGTCCACAAAGCCGGCTTCTACGACTCCGCGCAGTCAGTCACGCTCGCCGGTCGCGATCAGATCGACCTCACTGTCGAGCTCAAGGCGATCCCCGTTGCGCAGGCGAAGAACTTCGACACGCGCCCCACGCAAGTCGCTCCGAGCAAGCCTTCCCACACGGCGATGTGGGTGGCCTGGGGAACCACCGGCGCGCTCGCGGCTACTGCCGGCGTGGTCGGCTACTTCGGCGTTTCGAAGGCAAATGAGCTCGATTCCATGCGCACCGACTACGGCACCACGCGTGGCCAGCTCGACAACGCCAAGAACTCTGCACGCACGTTGCTCGTGATCTCCGACGTGACCGCGGGCCTCGCCGCCGTTGCGGGCGGCGTGGCCCTGTACCTCACGCTGAGTCGTCCGAGCGAGAAGCCCGCACCGTCAGGCGTTGCTTTGGGCATCGCGCCTGACGGCGTGCGGTTGCGCGGGTCGTTTTAGTTCAGGTACAGCCGCAGCGGTCGAACACGTCTTGGTCACCCAACCCGGACAGGTCAGCGCAGATCCATGCGCACACTTTTGGCTCGCACTGCGATGTTTCTTTGGTGATGGCGTGAGCAGGACCCGCGCTTCCGGACGAGCATTGGTAGTCGTTGGCGGTCAGTAATTCCGCTTGGCACGTCACCATCGCCAGGTACTTGACAGGCTCGGTTGTCCCGAAATCGGGATCGCTGCCTGTGACCACACAGTCGTCAACACAAGCATTGCCCAATGTGCAAGTTAGGCCGGCGGTTGCTGGACACAAGGCAGTACAAGCCTCTTGTAGCGTAAGCGCAGCAGGGGCTCCGCCCTCGCCTCCCATGCCGCCTTCGCTCGAGTCACCGCCAGTGCCGCCCGCACCGCCGGCACTGTCGCCGCCGGCGCCTGCGCCCGCGACTGCCTCTGCGCCGCCTTCACCCGCGCCGCCGGTGTCGCTACCGCCGTTGGCTTTGCCGCCGGAGCCTGCTTTGGCGCCACCGCTGCCGCCCTTGCCACTGCTGCCGCCCTTGCCACTGCTGCCCGCGCTGGCGCCGCCGCTGCCTCCAGTTCCGGTCGGGTCGGTGTCATCGTCACTACATGCCCACATGCCACCGGCGACTACGAGCACGAGCAGTGAGCAAGCAAGTTTGTTTCTGTGCATTCGATCCCTCGTTCGGCTTAAACAATTTAGCGGGGGCGCGGAGGCGCCCCCGACGTTGCAACTAACCTCACAGCTTAATAAGAAAGAAGCGCGCTGCACAAGTCGCGCGTGCGAGTCGTGCACGGCGCCGTTGTGGGTGCACAAGTAAACGAGACCACTTTGCACAGGTGCGAGCGCGCCGCACGATGTGGGGAAAGTTGCGAAATGTCGCAAATTCGACGAGTTTTATCGACGTTTTTCGCGTGTCGGATTTCGGCATGGGAGCTGCAATACGCAGCAACACAAGGTCACACGGTCTAACTCGGGAGGATGTAGTGCAAATGAAGAAGTTGCTCGCTCTGGTCGGTTTCGGTTTTCTGGGTCTGTCTGCTCTGCAAGGTTGTGCGGCGTCGGTGAGCAGTGAAGAGGCGGAGAGCATCGGCCGAAGCGAAGATGCGGTGAACGCCTGCTACACGAACAGCGGTTTGAACCCGACCAAAGCCGCGTTGGCGGTGGCGATGGCCGATGAGCTCGGGCGTTGGGATCCGGCTCGCGATCTACAGGTTGTTCGCCAAAGCCCGCTTTACCCGGGTCTCTATGACGCGGTGGTTCTGAGCCCGAGCGCGGTGTGTCTGAAGAACAATTGCGCGAACACGAAGGCTTTGCTGGGTCAACAGGACTCTCGCCTCTCGACGGTGATCGACCAAGCTGTGTTCAACCCTTGGATGTACAACACGGAGTTGGTCGCGTCGGCGAACCGCAACGCGACCTTTTTGAGTGACATGCAGCGCAACAACGCGAGCAAGCTGCCGCCCGCGCACAAGCTGACGAAGGTCGGCGGCCCGGTGAACCTAGGCATCGGTGCTTGCGGTCCGCACTACGTGTTCCAGGCCGACAAGCTGAACGGCACGCCGCTGACCGCGGCGGAAGCACAGAATCTGTCGAACGGGATGTGCTTCTACGGCTTCGGTTCGTGTAGCAACGGCAATCCGTACATCAGCTACGCGGTGACGACCCAAGGCTGCCCCGTGGGCCGTACCTGCATCGCGATTGACCCGACTGACGGCGACAACGGCTCTGGCACGACGACGACTGCCGGCAGTGCGCCGACCTACCCGATGAATCGCTTGTACGATCCCACGAACAGCAAGCTGAACAGTGCGTGCGTGACCACGGCCGGCAAGCTGACTTCGATGATGAGCAAGTGCTCGGCCTTGCCGTCGACCTGCGGCTACCTGTACTGCATCTGAGCTCAGGCTCCCGGGTACACCGTGTGACCTTGAGACGAGGTCGCCGCCGCTCGCGGCGCCGGCCTCGTCGCCGTTTGCTCGACCCGGCCCGCGCAGTGATCTAACACCCGAGCGTGTTGCACTACTCGTGCGGGCGAGTTGTGCAACTGGCACCGACGTTGCGCAACTCCGGGTGAGTTTGCATATGTCAGAGGGGCGCGTAGGTTGTAGGGAAGACGAGAAATCTCCGAGGGATATCAGTTGATTGACCGCTGAACCCGGAACGCTGGGGTTCGGCACGGCAGGTGCAATAGCCTTAATCGCAAGGTTAACGGTTTAACTCGGGAGTATCTCAAAATGAAGAAGTTGTTGTCACTGGTCGGATTCGGTTTTCTGGGATTGTCAGCACTGCAAGGCTGCGCGGCGTCGGTCAGCAGTGAAGAAGCGGAGAGCCTCGGCCGGGCCGAGGATGCAGTGAACGCCTGTTACACGAACAGCGGCTTGAACCCCACCAAAGCAGCGTTGGCGGTGGCGATGGCGGATGAACTCGGCCGCTGGGATCCGGCTCGCGATCTACAGGTTGTTCGCCAGAGCCCGCTCTACCCGGGTGTCTGGGACGCGGTGGTTCTGAGTCCGAGCGCTGTCTGCCTGAAGAACAACTGCGCCAATACCAAGGCGTTGTTGGGTCAGCAGGACGCGCGCCTCTCGTCCGTGATCAGCCAGGCCGTCTTCAATCCGTCGATGTACAATAGCGAGTTGGTCGCCTCGGCGAACCGCAACGCGACGTTTTTGAGCGATCTGCAGCGCAACAACGCGAGTAAGCTGCCGCCCCCGCACAAGTTGACGAAAGTCGCCGGCCCCGTGAACTTGGGTGTCGGCGCTTGTGGCCCCCACTACGTCTTCCAAGCCGACAAGCCGGACGGTAGGCCGCTCACGCCGAGCGAGGCTCAGAATCTGTCGAACGGGATGTGCTTCTACGGCTTCGGCTCTTGCGGCAACGGCAATCCGTACATCAGCTACGCGGTGACGACTCAAGGCTGCCCGGCAGGTCGCACTTGCGTGGCGGTCGACCCGACGGACGGTGACAACGGCTCCGGCACGACCACCACCGCTGGCAGCGCGCCGATGTACCCGATGAACCGCTTGTACGATCCCACGAACGGGAAACTCAACAGCTCGTGCGTGACTACCGCGAACAAGCTGACCAAGATGATGAGCAAGTGCTCGGCCTTGCCGTCGACCTGCGGTTACCTGTACTGCATCTGATCGCTGCCTCCCCGGCAAACACTGTGTGACCTTGTCGACGAGGTCGACGCCGCTCGCGGCGCCGGCCTCGTGGTCGTTTGTGGGGCGATGTGCGTTGGGCGAAACTGCGACCGCGAGTTGCACAAGTCGTGCAGCCAACTTGTGCAACTCGAACTGGCTGTTGCACAACACGACACGTCGTCTTGCACAGGTGAGATTGCCTGGGAGAATGTGAGTAAAATCGGAAATTCTCTCGAAATACTGCCGTCTTTGCCCTTTATTCCCGAGTGTCGGATTTCGGCATGGCAGCTGCAATAGGGGTCTACACAAGGTTACTGTCGGTTCCAACTCGGGAGAAATTACTAAGAATGAAAAAGCTGTTGTCGTTGGTGGGTTTCGGCTTTCTGGGTCTGTCTGCTCTGCAAGGTTGCGTGAGCGCGGTGGGTGATGGTTCGGAAGACGTTGGCAGCGCATCGGCCGACGTGAACGCCTGCTACACGAACAGCGGTTTGAACCCGACGAAGGCCGCGCTGGCGGTGGCGATGGCGGATGAGCTCGGGCGTTGGGATCCGGCTCGCGATCTACAGGTCGTTCGCCAGAGCCCGCTTTATCCGGGTGTCTATGACGCGGTGGTTCTGAGCCCGAGCGCGGTCTGTCTGAAGAACAACTGCGCGAACACGAAGGCTTTGCTGGGTCAACAGGACTCTCGCCTCTCGACGGTGATCGACCAAGCGGTGTTCAACCCTTGGATGTACAACACGGAGCTGGTCGCGTCGGCGAACCGTAACGCGACCTTTTTGAGTGACTTGCAACGCAACAACGCGAGCAAGCTGCCGCCCGCGCACAAGTTGACGAAGGTCGGCGGCCCCGTGAACTTGGGCATCGGTGCTTGCGGCCCGCACTACGTGTTCCAAGCCGACAAGCTGAACGGCACGCCGCTGACCGCGGCGGAAGCACAGAATCTGTCGAACGGGATGTGCTTCTACGGCTTCGGTTCGTGCAGTAACGGCAATCCGTACATCAGCTACGCGGTGACGACTCAAGGCTGTCCCGTGGGCCGCACCTGCATCGCGATTGACCCGACCGACGGCGACAACGGTTCTGGCACCACGACGACTGCCGGCAGTGCGCCGACCTACCCGATGAATCGCTTGTACGATCCCACGAACGGCAAGCTGAACAGTGCGTGCGTGACCACGGCCGGCAAGCTGACTTCGATGATGAGCAAGTGCTCGGCCTTGCCGTCGACCTGCGGCTACCTGTACTGCATCTGAGC
>Ga0247740_1001224_pt1 | contig 11223 bp, 4 predicted proteins | sample UWRJL148409B2_FD_180942 | JGI IMG/M metagenome (GOLD analysis project Ga0247740, IMG submission 180942) | Plant litter microbial communities from Arlington Agricultural Research Station in Wisconsin, United States - UWRJ-L148-409B-2 | ecosystem: Environmental > Terrestrial > Plant litter >...
TATTTTTATAATTTAAATTTAACCCCCCCCCCCCCCAGCTTCGCACAATAGGAGTGAATTTAAAAAATAAATTCATCTTCCATACTTAATTGGTCTAATCTTTAACCTAATTAATATATATGGGGGGGGGGATATAATAAGTCTTTATTTGTTGACTAATAAATTTAGTAAGCTCTTCTTATTTTTTTTAAATTAAATAGATGTAAAATCAATCTGAAAAATAGAAATTGTTACTTTGTTATGAATATTTATTTAACGAGCCCTTCCAGATTCGAACTGAAATAATCCTAATCGACAATTAGATACTCTACCAATTAAGCTAAGGGCCCTTACCTTTTTTTATTTTTTCCTTTCTATTCTTTTACCCTGTTAATTGGATATAATTTGATATAAAATTTATAGTAGATAAAGATATATACATAAACATACCAGTATGTTTAATAGGACCTAAAAATGTACATCATTAAATGAAAATAACTTCGTTAACTTCGTTAGGGGGATTAAAATAATAAAAAAATAATTATTTTTTATTATTTGTAGCAATATCCATTAAAGTGTTTTCACTAATTCCAATTAATGGTACAATTATTAAGAACCATGAGAAATAAAAGGCTGTAGAGATTTGTCCAATTTCAACATAAGGTGAGTTAGGGTGTTGAGATCCAATCCACATTAAGATAATAAAGTCTACTACAAAGAACCAGAAAGCAAATTTCATTGCAGGTCTAAATTGAGCACCTCTAATTCTAGATAAATCTGTAATAGGTAATATTAATAATATTAATAATGACCCAAACATTGCTAATACTCCTAATAATTTATTAGGTATACTTCTTAATATTGCATAAAATGGTAATAAATACCACTCAGGTACAATAGAAGCAGGAGTAACCATAGGATCAGCAGGAATATAGTTATCAGAATGTCCTAATAAGTTAGGATAGAAGAAAACTAAAACAGATAAAACTAAAAAGAATGCAAAGATAGTTACTAAATCTTTAAAGATAAAGTAAGGATGCATTGCATATCTATCCCCATTAGAATTTACTCCATTAGGGTTATTTGACCCATGTACATGTAGAGCAATTAAATGAGCTACAGATAATGCAGCTAATAAGAAAGGTAATAAATAATGTAAAGAAAAGAATCTATTTAATGTAGCATTTGAAACAGAGAAACCTCCCCAAATCAATTCTACTAAATCTTGTCCAAATACTGGGATAGCTGATAATAAATTAGTAATTACGGTTGCACCCCATAGAGACATTTGTCCGTATGGTAATACGTATCCTAAGAAAGCAATAGCCATCATTAGTATTAAGATAATTGTCCCAATAGACCAAACTAATACTCTAGGTGATTTATATGATCCGTAATACATACCTCTAGCTATGTGTAAATAAACAAAAATAAAAAAGAAAGAGGCCACATTAGCATGTGTATATCTAACTATCCAACCGTTATTTACATCTCTCATAATGTGTTCTACACTATTAAAAGCAAAATCTACATTAGGTGTATAATGCATGGCTAAAAAAGCCCCTGTTAATATTTGTATTATTAAACATGTAGCTAATAAAGAACCAAAGTTCCATAAGTAACTAATATTAGCTGGTTGAGGAGAATCAACTACATAAGAATTTAATAATCTAAGTAATACGTGACTTTTTAATATTCTCATTTTTCTAAGGCTACTGTTTGATTACTGAGGCCAAGCTTCAGCTGACCATTTTGGTTTTATTTTCTAGTAATAATCCTTTTTTATTTTATAACTTACTAGCCCTCTGGGCAAGTTAAAGAAAAAATAGCCGAGTAATTATTACTTACTTCCCCTCCTTAATTGTAGCTTAGCTTAGAGAGCTAAAAACCAAGTTATTAATTTATTTTTTATTTTTTGTTGTTGTGGTAACTAGTAATTTTTTCTATTTAAAAAAATAAATAGTTAGTAGTTGGTTTTATTTTAAAAAAATATAGCCAACGCAACTAATTAATAGTCACAAAATTTTCTAGCGTAGCAATTCTTTAAAAAAAAAAATATTGCTTCTCCAATTACTTGTAAGGTTTATTGAATTTATCTCCCTATGTTAACTATCTGTATTATAATAATCTTTATAGAAACTACTAGTTTGAATTTAGGTAAACTTTAGTGATTGAGAACTAATTTAAAAATAATTACTAGTTACTTTTGGCTACTGTATTTATTTTTATCTTTTCTTTTTATTATTTTTTTTTTTCCATTTGCTACGCTAGAAAAATAAAAATTTGCCGGAAAAAATAAAGAATATATAAATCTATTAGCCTAGTTTTGCTGTAAATTGAGGGAGACACGACTTGAACGTGCAACTTCTTACTCCCAAAGTAAGCTCCTTAACCGATTAGAATACTCCCTCTTATTGGCTACGCAGAAAATTAGAAATCTTATAATGACTATATTTTTTTCCTATCGCTGACTCTTTACTTACCTAAAGGATTATTATTTTATTTTTTTATTCTGAGTTGATCAGACTCGAACTGATATAAGCCATTACCAAAAAATGGTGTTTTTCCAAATTAAACTACAACTCAAGTTATTTTAGGCTTTTTAGACCTAAATAATTTTACTTTTGCCCAGAGGGCTAGTAAGTGTTTCTTTATATTTTTTTTTAATATAAAAAATAATAAATAGGAAAGAAGCAAACGACCACAACTCCTATTACTGCGCTAACCATTATGTTTTTCTTTTATTTTTCTATTTATTTTTTATATTTTTTTAAATTAAAAAATAAATAGAAAAATTATTGCTTTCTTTTTTCTGGGCCCAGAAAAAATATAGTAAGTTTTTTTTTTTTTTGCCGAAAACTGGAATTGAACCAATATCAAAATCTTACAAGGAATCCGTTTTACCAATTAAACTATATCGGCATTTTTTTAGCAATATTATTGCTTGTGTATCTATCTACTTATTGTTTAAAAATACTACTACTATATTTTTCTATTTTAAAAAAATATAATATTACTGCGTATACAAAATAAAATTTTACATTTTAACGAAGCCGGTGATGGTTAGTCATTATATAATTATTAGCTATTATTTTTCTTTTATTTTTCTGGGCCCAGAAAAAATATAGTAAGTTTTTTTATTAAAAAAAAATAAATATTCAGCTTATTAATTACAAATTATTAGATAGATTCATGCCCCGGGAGAGAATTGAACTCCCATATCTATATCTTCAGAATAGCGCTTTGACCACTAAGCAACCGAGGCTAAATTTTAAGATGTAATAGACCAAATAAATTATTATTCTATAACCCCTAGAGTAGTTACTTTTATAGTAATTAATTATATTATTTAGAGTTGCTTGGTTTTAAATTTTATAGCTACTACTCCCTCTAATAGCGAAGCAATAATATTTTTTTATTTATTTTTTTATATTTTTCCTATATTTTTTTATTTAAAAAAATATAAAAAATAAGAAGCTATAAAAATTTGTTTGGATAGGTAATTTTGCTAAAATGATTTTTTAGAAGGGGGATTCAATAACTCTAATTTTAAATAATAGTTAGAGCATGGCTAACAAGTGAATCACCACTAAGAATTATTATTTTGTCGGTAAGCATACAGTTATCAAGCTGCAATGCAGCACTAGCACTCTCTGCTACTCTATAAAACTGGGAATACCCCCCATGAGTAATAGTACTATACATAGACTCTTTAGCATCCAGCTTATCCTCTAAAATATAGTCACTTAAAGATTTAAGTAAGTTTAATTGTGGAAAGATATTAGCGGTACTAGATTGAATTAAATCTAAAGTATTATAATTATCCGGTAAACTTAGGAAAGTCTCTCTAAGTTTATCAGCAGTATATGTTTCTGGGTTGGAAATAATAGTAACATTAAAACCTTCTAATATTGTAGATTCAGTTGGAAAAACAACTGTTTCCTTAACAAACCTTAGAATTGAAGAATTACTGTAAAAAGCAACAGACCCCTGAAATAATTGATCAAAGCTGTTTACTTGCTGAATTAAATGTTTATTATAAATGTGGAAACTATTTAAAAGTTCTTGGAAAAAAGGTGTAGGTTGACTAGTCAAACTAGGGTCAGTTGACTGGATATGTGTACGGATCCTCTGAAAAAGATTAGATATTTCAGAGTTAGTTAGCTCTGAAAAAACCAATTCCGATTCGTTGTCAATATAACTCTGTATAATCTTTTTAATATCTAGAAAAATGTTACCTTGCGAAGGGATATTTTTTAACGCCATTACTTCCGAAACAGAAGTATTTATAATTTCTAATAAAATAATTGCTGAGTTCATAAAATTTAAATTTATAGGTAATTAGATTACTATTTAATCTACACCTTTCTAAAGTTGCCTAGCTTTTTCTATATACATTGAATAGTATAAGTATTTCTTATTCTATTTGGGAAAAAAAAAAAGAAAACTTACTAACTTGCCCAGAGGGCTAGTTAGTTAAAAAATAAAAAAGAGAAAAGGATCAATTATAAACACACTAGTTTTTTTATAAATTAGTATTGCTAAACTAATATACTTTACAGTATTAACATTCGCAACCTATTAAGAAATAGTCTATTTCTTAATTATTTTAGATTTCTTAGTTTAATAAACTAAGTATAGCATATGCTACTCTAAAATTAGTATCAAGGGATTAGATTCTTGCTTTATAGACATTCAGCACTTATCTATTATGTTTGTGGCTACCCAACTATGCGTTCATATGTATTAATTTTAGTTAAATAAATATTACAAACAATTGGTACACTATGGAAACACAGCCTATTGGTCCTTTCGTACTAGAAGGTCTGTCCCCATTTACTAAATTTTCCACCAGAAGATAGGGACCATACTGACTCACGTCGTATTAAACCCAACTCACGTACCCTTTTAATCGGCGAACAGCCGAACCCTTCCAAGCTTCTTCCCCCGGAGGATAGGATGAGTCGACATCGAGGTGCCAAACAGCCGAGACAATGTGTACTCTCGTCGGCTATCAGCCTGTTATCCCTAGCGTAACTTTTATTAATTGATCCCCGTCTATCCCATACTAAAGCGAGGGGTCACTATGCCCTACTTACGTATCTGTTTGACTTTTGAGTCTCTCAGTTAAGCATGCTTACCGCCATTGAACTCTGCGCAACCCTTCACTGGTTGATTGATTTCCATTCAATTTCTAGCTATACCTTTAAAAAAAATTGATAATTAGGCTTTTCTAAGATAGAGAAGCCATAATCTTTTTTGTAGTGTATTTTGTAATCTTTGACAATTAAGCAAAGGCAAAATTTTGATAAAATTTAAATCTGGATGTACTTTGCTACTTTTTTAAAGACGACCGCCCCAGTCAAACTGCCAATTAGTCAACTCTCCCTCTCACAATTACAATAGTAAAAGCTAAATAGGTAAACATAAACCCAACTTAAATTATAAGGTTTCCACTAGTTTAAAAAACTATACATCTTTCGATTTCCCTATTCACTATTAATTAAAGTTGTTCTAGATTCATATGATAACTAACTACAGTAAAGCTGCATAGGGTCTTCCCGTCCCCCTGGTGGTAACGCGCATCTGCACGCGTAATTCAATTTCACTGAGCAAGTTGTAGAGACAGTGAGACCATCGTTACATTATTGATACTCGACCACATTTAATGGCCAATTGATTTTGCTACCTTAGGATCCTCATAGTTAAGACCGCTATTAACCAGATTTTCGATAAATCACAGTTTGAATTTCCATGATTGTTCTTATATTAATGGCATTGGGCAAATTTCACACAGTATACTATCACATTAATGATTGCACTGTGTTGTGTTTTTAGTAAACAGTCGTGGCCTCCGATTCTGTGCCACCTTTTTTAAATATAAATATTTAAATAAAGGTACCTCTTATCGTTGAACTTATGAGGTGAATTTGCCGAGTTCCTTAACAACCTTTAGCTCTACGCCTTAGTATTCTCTACTTACGAACCTGTGTCGGTTTAGGGTACGGTAGTAAGTTTAAATTTAAAAACTTAAACTAATTATATTAATTTCCTGATTATTTAAATTTAATTAAATAACTTTCTATAATATACTCATCAGGAGGAGCTATGGCTCTGCTCACCTTAGAGGCCGCTATAACACTTAGAGGATTAACCTTCCTATTTTGCAACCCTTTCGTATTCGGCGAATTCCATTTTAGGAATTTTTTACGTTACTCATGTCAGCATTCTCTCTTCAGTTACCTAATAAATAATGAAACACTATTCTTTCAACAGTTTAACTGAATGTTCTACTACCTAAATTAAGACTTATTTTTTAACAATTAAAGTCTTAATCAACACAATATCGGTTGATTGTTTTAGACCCGTTAAATTTTCGGCGCGACTATCTTAATACTGCTGTTGCGTTGTTACATACGTTCATTATAAGTAGCGACTGCCAGGCTCACTTCACAGCTGTATTTGATATTGCTACGTCCTTATTTTCACTTAACAATCATTCGGGACCTTGATTAGTGTTCTCGGCTGTTTCCGTCTCGACTGCCCAACTTAGCATGAGCAGTCTGAATATCTACTATTAATTTATGTAATTCCGAGATTCGTTTCCAAAGGTAAGATTTGCTAGATCCCCGCAACCTAAACGCATTAAAAATATAAATCTTTAATTTGTTGGGAATTGGCTTGCTGTACCTCCATAAATCTTAAATAGACATCATACTAAAATATGTTTCGGTAGAAAACCAGCTAGCACCAGGTTAGATTGGCATTTCACCGCTTACCAAAACTCATCGGAGAATTATGCAACATTCACCCGTTCGATCCATTATAATCTGGTCTTGGTAAGATCACCTGGCTTCGGGTCTAATAGTAGTAACTATCCCAATACTATTTTTATTTTATAGCATAGTCGCTTTCGCTAAGGCTTTGAACCTTGCTACTACTATTAACTTGCTGACCCATTATGCAAAAGGTACGCCGTTATTCTTGTTGAAGTTAAGAATTTCGACTGCTTATAGAATTACTAATTCAAGATCTATTTCACCGTATTGATTTTTTTAACCTAAAATAGATTAAATAAAAACAAAAATGTATACTACATGCTTTTCAAACTTTTCCTTTACAGTACTTTTCACTATCGCTAAATTTATAATACTTAGCCTTAGAGGATGGTTCCCCTTATTTTGTATTCCCGACAAGTTATCTCTCATCGTAATTTTTATTTAAGTTAAAGTAGTCACTTTATTTTTTATTCAAAAAATTAGCCAACTACAACTCTTAATAATTAAAAAGAAAATTTGTTAGGACTTACACCTTTTTTTAGAACTACTATATTTTTTTCTTTTCTTTTTTCCTTTCGGAAAAAATATAGAAAAAAAGCAAGTAGTCAACTTTATTTCTAATTTTTTTTAAGTAAACTAGTTAAAGTTTTTTAGATTTTCTTTTTAATTTAGGCTAGTCCGATTTCACTCACCATTACTCTCGGAGTCTCGGTTGATTTCCTTTCCTTTCCTTAATAAAATGTTTTACTTCAGGAAGTAGATATAATTAAGGTTTCCCTTAGGATCGCTTATTAATTATTTTTTCCCTCATTATTTAATATCTTTAAGATATTTAAATTAGAGGATAAGCTTTTGGTATAATTACCTCCTTTTTTATAAATTTGCCTTAGTTTTCCTTAATAATCCCTTTAAATACTATTATTTAAAATTAATTTTTTTTTTTTGATGTTACTATATAATTGACATCGATACTTTTATAGTAATATTTTTTTATAAACACAAAATAATTTTAAATTTTACTAACTTTATTAATAATTTTTCCTTTTTATTTTTTTCCTGGTGCAACAATATAGAAAAAAAATTAGAAAAAAAAAATACTTGCTACTATTTTTTTCTATTATAGAATAATACCTATTTTCTTTAAAGTGGAAACTTTTTGTGTAGTCACTTTACTTTTTAATTAGGGGGATTAATAAATAAATAAAATTAATTTTATTATGAAGCTGCTGAATCAATCCACACTAAGAAATCTGGTGAAGATACTGCTTCAACAACAATAGGCATAAATCCATGCCAAACTCCACAAATTTCACTACACTGTCCGTAGAATGTTCCAGGTCTTTCTGCTAAGAAAGACACTTGATTTAATCTTCCAGGTACAGCATCTAATTTTAAACCTAAAGAAGGTACAGCGAAAGAGTGGATAACATCTGCCCCAGTAATAATTAATCTAATATGGCAATCCACTGGTATAACTAATTTATTATCTACATCTAACAATCTAAATTGCCCTAATTCTAAATCAGATTCAGGTATCATGTAAGAATCAAAATCGATAGAATCTCCAGCATCTGTTATAAAGTCAGAGTATTCATAAGACCAATACCATTGGTGTCCAACTACTTTAATTGTTAAAGTAGGTGAGATAACTTCATCCATTAAATATAATAATCTGAATGAAGGGAAAGCTATAGCAATTAAAATTAGAGCTGGAGTAATAGTCCAAACTAATTCTAACACAGTTCCATGTGTTAAATATTTATGAGCGATAGGATTTTTATTTTCACTATAATAATACATAGTTGAAAATAATACCCAAGCTACGGCTAAAAAGATTACTATTAAATAAAATCCAATAGTATTATGTAATGTAACTAAACCTGTAAATCCGGGTGCAGCACTATCTTGAAATCCATATTGCCATGGTAGAGGTGCATCATTAAAAATAGTATTGAAAAAAGATAAATTAATTAAACTAAAATTTGTCATGTTTTTTTAATCGGCAAAAAAAAATTTGCCTGAAGATTACCTTAATTTGTTTCGGCAATTACAATATAATCTTTATATACTTGTAATAGGTAGTAGCGGACGCTACAACCAATTCATTTTATATTTAAAAATATAGCCAATCCATTATTATTAAGGTTGATCTTTAAGATAAGTTTACTTTTTTTGGGGGGAGGGGGCTTCTAATTTTTTAATTAGTCGTTTTTGGAATCTTTTTTTGTTTCACTATTAATTTAATAAATTAATTATATTTATAAGCACACTTTAGTAAAATTGATACTAATAAATTTATCCAGCGGTAGCAGTGTGGCTTCTTTAGTTTCATATTATTATGATTGATTATTTTATATTTTTTTAAATAAAAAAACTTCTAATTTTTCTTTAGAAAAATTACTTCGTTAGAAAAAAAGAAGCTACCAAAGGCTAGGCTACTTGGAGAAGTCACTTATTTTGCCTAGCCTAAAGGCTAGGTTACTGATATATATTAAATTATCTTAGGATATAATATAGGAGTCATTTTCTTAGCTAATTACTGTTTTATATTTATTTTAGTATATTTAAAAAGTAATTAGAATATTTTCTATAGTTAATTTTCCACTAGCTTTAACTAGTTAAACATATATTATAATTTATTATCCAGCGGACTTTCCAACATTAATTTCTATAATTTAAAAAGTAATAAAAATAATGCCAGTTTTAAATATCTTAATTATTAATTAAACTTTATGATTAGCCTATTTTTATAGACTAGACTAGGCTTTATTTTTTTTTTTTAAAAATAAAGTCTTAGTAGGCAAAGCCAACAATAGACCAACTAATTAAAGATTTCTACCCCTAAAAACTTCTAATTTTAGTTACTAACCACTAGCTTTAATTATTATTAAATAGTAGTTTCGCAATTAGGCCTTCCACTACTTATAGTATTATAGCTTAATTGTTTAAAAATACTAATAAATAGTTTTAAAGTTTAATATTTTATTTCTATTTTTTTCCACTATATTTTTTCTATGGAAAAAAAAGAAGCTAATCTAATATAAAAGTATATAGTAAATTTTTTAAGAATTAGGCTACTACCCCTAGCTTTTTTTATCAATTATAAATTGGAAAAAAAATACCCTATTACTAATTCAAAAAATTATATTTTCTTCTACTATTTTTTCCCTTACAGGAAAAAAAAAGGAAGCAACTCCCAAAAAAAATAAAATTAAAGTTACTTATAACTCTACTTTATTAACATTATCTATTTAAAAAAGAGTGTTGTTGGCTTCTAATTTTTTCTTTTTTTATTTATTTATTTGTTTTCTTATTTAAAAAAATATAGAAAAAGAAAAGTATAGAAAGAAAAAAGAAAAAATTAAACTAGAAATATCTTTACTATTATAGCAATCTACTATATATTTTTTTAAGTATATAAATTCAAAAGAAGCTACTCTAAAGTTTTAAACCTAAATGTACCTTCCATAAATTATAGATATAGACAAAATCTTTAATAGGATTTACCCTACCGGTCCGCGCCGGTGATAAATTCGCTTTAATAGCGTAAATAAATAAAAATGAATAATAATATTATAAAATTCCAACATTTTCCTTTTCATTTAGTAGATCCATCTCCTTGGCCAATATTAACTTCTTTTTCTCTATTAAACTTAACAATAGGTGCCGTATTATACATGCATGGTTATAGCTATGGAGGACATATCTTAAGTATCGGTTTTATCTTAACAACTTATGCTATGATCTTATGGTTTAAAGATGTAGTTATAGAAGGTAGCTATTTAGGTCACCACACTAAAGAAGTTAAAAATGGATTAATGATGGGAGTAGTATTATTCATAGTTAGTGAAGTTTTTGCTTTCTTATCTGTATTCTGGGCTTTCTTCCATGCTAGCTTATCACCAGCTATTGAATTAGGAGGGGTATGGCCTCCAATTGGTATTACACCTTTAGATCCATTTGCAATTCCTTTACTAAATACTTTCTTATTATTATCTAGTGGTGCATTTATTACTTATGGACACCACGCTTTAATCCAAGGGAATAGAAAAGGAGCTATTGATGGAGTATTAATCACTATAATTTTAGCTATTATTTTTACTGCTTTACAATATTATGAATATGCTGAAGCGGGATTCTCTATAGCAGATGGTGTATATGGTTCTGCTTTCTTCGCTTCAACAGGTCTTCATGGATTCCACGTTATTATCGGGACATTATTCATTGCAGTTGCTTTCGTAAGAATAATTAACTATCAATTAACTAATAAACACCATAATGGGTTTGAATCAAGTATTCTTTATTGGCACTTTGTTGATGTTGTTTGGTTATTTTTATTTGTAGCTGTTTATTTCTGGGGTAATACTTAATTTTTACCTTCTAATTAAAAAAATAAATATTTCCGCTAGGTAATATTTATATAAATATAACCCCCCCCCCCCCCCAAAACCAACAATTTTTTTTT
>Ga0247740_1001225_pt1 | contig 11223 bp, 18 predicted proteins | sample UWRJL148409B2_FD_180942 | JGI IMG/M metagenome (GOLD analysis project Ga0247740, IMG submission 180942) | Plant litter microbial communities from Arlington Agricultural Research Station in Wisconsin, United States - UWRJ-L148-409B-2 | ecosystem: Environmental > Terrestrial > Plant litter >...
CGCAGCGCATCCGAGGGCGGTCTTTCCCGTCTCTTCTTTTCGCCCGCCGACGACGAGCCTTTGCGCTTCTTGCTACCCGACCCGCCAAACAAGAAAGGGAAGCACATAGCGACCCAGGAACGAGTCTTGGATCGCTATGCGCCTGAGAAATGGGTCCAGTATGTGGACTTGAAGTCGAGGATGGTTGTGACTGTTCGCATGTGCTTTGCGCCCGAACTTCGGCGATGCGAGATGGTGATAGGCTGAGGATGCGGGAACGGGCAGACGGGCTTATAAGACTTGCACCAGGTACGAGAATGGACAGACCAATAATGCAGCAAGACTGAAACTAAGGCAGGTGGGCAAGCCCGAAGGGATAAAGAAGAGAGAGAGGAGAGAACGACCGAACGGATAAGGTTATGATCTCATGTCCAGGGTGTGCTGCTCGAGACAGAGAGGAAGAACGCCATGCCCCATCCCTGGCAGCGCGGATGCGCCGCAGCACGGCGGTCGTCGTGACCATGAGCGAGGGGGGTGTGGAGCTAAAGCAAGAAGGGATTCATACGAAATACAGCACCTTGCCATGCGCATCCAATAGAGGCGAGGCACTCGTGGTGGGGTGGGTGGGAACGGGAGTGATTCGACTGATCCGAACCAGTGGCTTGAGAGGGGCCATGTGACAAGGTCGCCGTCCCTCAGCGCCCGCTCGCTGACTGCGGGCTCTCCGCTGTGTGGAGATGGGGAACGTCTGCGGTGGCCAGGCGAACGGACCGTCTTATATATCACCGCTGAGCACCCCTTCCTGTCGGTTTTGCAGTGCGCAGGTACAGGAGACGGCATAAGAACCGCATCGCTACGTGGCACCTGTGCTGTAGAGCGCACAGCGGGCCGGCGCGCGAGCGAAGCTGCAAGCGTGTTAGCAGCGCGATCCAGTGTGACTTGTCATGTCTAGCTGCAGGACGCCTGGCGGGGATGAGAGTTGTGCGCAGCTGATCGGCTGACGTCGTCGCTGGTTCCATCCCATGTTGGATCCGTTATCGTTATCGGAGGGCTGCTAAGCGAGAGGCTGATCCTGGTGCTCGGCTTGACCCCCGAGTTTCAGCCCCCAACCGCAACGCTGCCCATGGGATCGCCTGCACCTGTGGGAACTGGCGCGGGACGGGAGCTGCGTGGGTTCCTGCATCCATTTCCCGGTTTGTGCGCATGGCAGGCGTCAGCGAGGCATTGTGCGTTCGCGTCCGGGCTGCATTTCGCCCGTGTGGAGGCGTAGTGGAGACGTCAGAGCCAATAGTCGGCTTCATTGGGCAGCTGTCTCAGCCACTTGGCATTGGAATGGTGTGGAAGAATCAGGTAGGAAGGCTGCCAACTTCCCATGTTGGAATGTACCCTCTCTCAAATCTAGTATAACCGTAGCAACCCCTTTGGGACCATGTGCACGCATCGTCTCAGCGCCTCGTACTCGAAATCGAGATGCAAAGCCATGTCCCCCAAATAGCTCGTACAAAGATGACGCGAACCAGGCGCAAGGCCTGGTGCTCGTTCTCACATGTAGCCAGAAACGCCAATCCAGCCCAGCCCAGCCCAAACCATGTACAGTGCTCTCTTTCCAGTCTAGGCCGGTGCGGTACCTGCGCCATTGTCCGCAGCATTCCCTCCTCCCGTCACACTCGCCACAAACTCTTGGTATCTGAAGACTTCGCCTCGCCCTAGCCCTTTGCCACCTTTTCCAAATGCGCGCCTGCCGCTAAAGCCTTCAACCACCATGTCAATCTCACGTTCGGACAGTTTCCGCTCTCCAGGTTCTGGCGCCGTGTGCAATAGAGCATCTTTCAGCTCGCCTAGGTCGATCTGACCATCGTCGCCGTCATCGAAGGCCTCGAACGCTGCGTTCAGCTCGTTGGGATGTGACAGTCCGGAAAGGAGATCGGATAATGTGTTCAGGTAGGTAGCTAGGTTTATCGATTGGGCTCCGTTGGGGAAGTACGCGGCCAGGGTGGAAGGCGTGGCGCTCAAGCCGAGCTGTGACAGCATGTCTGCAACGTCGGCCGAGTTGATGCTGCCGCTATTATCGCGGTCTAACACGCTGAAGGACTCGCGCATGCTGTGGAGCAAAGGAGGTGGGATCCGGGAGAGCGCGTCGCTAGAGTTTGTTCGCGGCGCGGGAGCGGGTCTTGTCGCTCGCGCTGCTGGTCGTTCGACGGGCCGCTCCACTGCCCGCTCGGTCGTTCGCTCAACGGTCCGCTCCGTTGTGCGTTCGACTGGTCGTTCTGGAGGAGGAGTGTTGGCGCTGCCATCAAAGCGTGCCGCTATCGAAGCTGTGTTTGAAGCCCGTATGGTATGCTGTGTGGATGTAGAGATCTGTCTCGTAGGAGAGGTCGGCGCGTCTGGTGCCGTTGCAGTCCCTCGCGTGTTCAGCCATGCTGGCGGGTTCTGGGAGGCATTGCTGGTGGTGGAATGTCGGAGGGGTGTCTGCAAGGGTGTGGCCGGCTTCAGCGGTGAGCTCGTGGGTGTGGACGGCTTCACTGTGGACGGCGAATGCGTCAGAGGAGAGTTCGGACGGCGGAAGGGCGAGGCGCGGGGGCTGTTGAAGGAGAGCGGCGAGGGCTTGTAGGGGGTTGGTGTTGTCGACTGGTGTCATGTTAGCGCGCTCGTGGACGTGTGCACCTCGGAGCATACCATGGTTGCTGGTGGTGGTTCGGGGCCAGAGGGAGCGGTGTTCAAGCGTCGACGACGAGGTGATGTCGCGCGTTTGGGCGTGTTGACGTTGGCGGCCTTCCCTGGCAACGACGAGATCAACACAGACTGCAGGCCAGGCACGGCGCGGCATTAGCGCCCATCTCGCCCATATCGATAAGCGTAGACCCCGGCACCCCTGGCACCGGCGAACCCTCGCACGCACTTCCTCCATGTGATAGTTGTGAGTCTTGTGAGTCTCACTTCTGGCGGCCTGCTCCATCTGCTCATCGCCTCGCTGATGGCCGTGACAGCTTGTTGTTGAAGGTCCGCCCATTCGTGCTCTCTGCCTCGTCCCCACGCGCGCTCTGCATCTGCACCCGGGTCCGGATCTGCAGCGTCGTTTCGCGCTAGTTGCTGGCCATCGCACGATGCCTGAGTTGCGGAGTTGCGGGGTCGAAGCGTAGCACACATTCACCATGGCCGAAGTGACGGCTCACGCGCGGAACGGGGCCAGCGCGGCGCAGGCGGCCCTCCAGCGACAACCCTCCTTCTCCTCCTTCCCGCCGTCGCGCTCCCCCTCGGCCATATCGGTGCGCAATGAGAACAAGAAGGCCCGCTCGCCCCAGCCGCCCATGGTCCGCGAGGACGACGACTCGATCGACTCCTCGCACGACTCTTCCCTCTCCGCGAGACGGCCCAAGGCAGGACGCCTGCGCTCGCAATACCCCGCCAACTCCACCGAGAACCATGTCGAATACATTCTGGTCGCCTCGTTCGACATCGATCGCGGGTCCATCATGGAACATCAGTACCCGGGCGCTATCAGTGGAGACGAGACGATGCTGGCCGAGTTGATGCTGCCGGACCAAGCCCACGTTCGTAGCCAGGACTGGACCATCTTCTTCCTCCACAAGGACACCTCTGCCGAAGAGGAGGAAAAGGAGGCCCGGAGAGAAAGACGTCGCAAGCGCAGGCGGCGGAAGAATGGCGAGCAGCCCCAAGACACCACGGCCGAAGCCGAAGAGTACGACGACGACGAGGACGACGATGACGGCGATTCCGACGACGATTCCGACGACTACTCCGAGAGCGAAGAAGAGCTGGACCCCGATGGGCCGCCTCTCGTCTACGTGTTGAATCTGGTAAATACGAAGCAGGACAACACCGTCAAGAGGTATGACCGAGACAAAGAAACACCCCGGGTGGTGCTGACATAATGCAGAGGTGCCATCGTCAAGGCCATGGCGATATGCACGAGACATCCCTTCCTACACATTTACAAGCCATTGCTGCTTCTCGCCCTCGAGGAATACTTCCGAGCGCCCGAGACAGAAACACTAGCTGCTCTCTACAATGCCCTGAACGCTATGGACCTGTCATTGCTTCCCAAAATGTCCCAATTAGAGTCGTTTGTACTGCAAGCCAGCGACGCAAAGGACATGTTCATTGAAAAGTTCGAGCAGATGATACGACAACGCAAGGCCGATGATGCAGAACGGGCGTCGCTTCCTTCGGCCGCCTCGTTATCCTCCGAGCCAAGACGCGTGCATTACACACCACCACGTGATACCCACGAATTCGAGTCCAAGGTCCTCTACAATGGCGTTCCCGTGCCCATCAAGGTCCCAACAGCCCTGAGCCCTGAAACCGTCGGCGACTTCTCCCTTATCAAGCTCATCCAGACCTTCTCTGCTCCACACGCAGCCTCGCCGCAGCCATTCGCTATACACCCACATCTTACTACCAGCGGCGCATATACCCACCCCATCATCGTCCTTGTCAACGCTCTTCTTACCCAGAAGCGCATCATCTTCATCGGCCACAATCGTCCTTCGGGCGAAGTCGCTGAAGCCGTCCTTGCAGCATGTGCCCTAGCGTCCGGCGGTATGCTCCGCGGCTTTGTCCGTCACGCCTTCCCCTACACCGACCTCACAAAGGTCGACGACCTCCTCAAAGTCCCCGGCTTCATCGCAGGCGTCACCAATCCCGCATTCTCGTACAAGCCGGAATGGTGGGATCTGCTTTGCGATCTGCCCACGGGTCGTATGAAGATTAGCAACAAAGTCGAGGCCGCACCAGTCACAGACGGCCAGTCTTTCTTCCAGTCCCAGGGAATACCAGTCGGCATGTTCCAGACGAGCGTCGACGCAAAGCACCCAATCGATCCAACAGGCGACACGCAATTCATGGACGCCCTCAACCTCAGCATCTCGAACCGCCACGGCGAAAACGCTATCCGCGCCAAATGGCGCTCCTGGGTTCTTAAATTCACTCGCATTGCCTCCGCCTTCGAGGAAACCGTCTTTGGCGCTTCAGCCCTATACATCGGGTCCCATGAGAGTGACGCCGGCGCCTACGGTGTCGCCGGCCACGGCTTCGTCTGGCCCGATGAAATATCCAAGATTCGCGAGTTGGCGGCAAACGTGCATCGCATAGAGGGCTGGAGGAACTCTAGGAGTTATTATAATTTTGTGCAGGATTTGGCGAGACAGTGGGAGAAGAGGCCTGTGAGGGGTATTGATCTGCATCATCAGCATGATAAGCTGAGGTGTTTGAAGCTTTCTCATGAGCAGTCTGCTGCTATTTATCTGGCTCTTGCGCGCTGCGTCGAGGAAGCTGGGTCGCCTGATCCTACTCATCTCACGCCTGCCACAGAGAAGACGTCCAACGCGTCGTCGACATCGACATCTCTCACCATCGCCAACGACCCCGAACGCGCGCCTGGGCCGCAACTCCAACACGACACCATCCTACAACTACTTTGCGTTATCCCCGAAACCAATTCTGGGCTGTTTTATCTGAGTTTAGGGCTGTTCCACCCGCGGCTGGATGTCCGTGTAGCTGTGGTTAGATTGTTGGAGAGGATCATGGAACATGCGGCTGGTCGGCACTTTTGGGCGAGTTTGGGACGGTTTGCCAAGTTGGCGTTTTTTAGAGTCAAGAGGGAGGAGGGTGCTAAGCAGTAAGTGTGGGCATACAAGAATGGAAACTGGAGGGTGATATGTAGAACGAAATCTATGGGTGATTCAGTCCGACTTCACAGATTATTTGCTTGCTCCAATCCACGCGCTCCCCGCCGGTCTCGGTCGCCTGAACGGTATAATTGGTTGTCGCAGATAGCGTAGAGAGTCTAACGTCCCTTCCTGGTGCTCAAAGAAAAGGTTGGCAGGCGAGGAGGACACCTCTAACTCGTTCAGCCCGCTTTTATTGATATATCGAGAGTGTCCAGCAACGGAGAGTGGGAACCAGCTGCGCAGCTATACTCGAGATCCTCTCTCGTCCAGCGGAACATCTCCGGAAGAACTGGGCAGTTGGCCACAAATCAGCCTTTTGTCAAGGCTTCGAAATATAGACATGGTTGCTAGTGCTCCCCCTTTCTTGAAGCTGTCGCCCAGACTTCGTGGAATGCACCTGAGTTGTTGAACAAGCATGCCGCAAGTCAACGCTTGTTCCGATTGGGGAAAGCGTCAAAGTTACATAAGCGTCGTCTCTACGTTACCATCTTGCTACACGACCATATCTTCGTGAGCAACCCCACGATCTTCATATACCAGTTCTTTCGCCCGGCCTCTCATCTCCATCATACTTGGCTACAACTCTCCGTCCTCTTTTCTTCGCCAGCATTCACCGGCCACGGTCTGAAAGCCAGCAGAGTCGTCTTCGCTGTCTCTCTTCACCGTCCTATTCGCCGTCTGATATTACCTCGATTTAACACGTACCTATCAGCATGGAAGGACGACTCGTGCCTCTACATTTCCCACAAGGTGTCGAAAAAGTCATCGGCTTCGGTTCGTCTAGCTTCATAGGACGCCTGAACGACGAAACCGTGCTAAAATATCCGCGCACTGTGGGGGAGCAATGGGACAGAATTGTTGTTGAACACCGCATATATAAAGCTTTAGGGGCGCATCCCAGGATCCTTGCCTGCTATGGCTTAGACGAACGAGGTCTTACGCTGGAATATGCGACTAGAGGCACAGTGAGAGACTTCCTTCTTAGCCTCAGTGACGCTGGCTCCGTCACATCTCGCGATCGAGTTAAGTGGTGCCGACAGGCTGCAGAAGGAATTGCATATGTTCACACGAAGAACGTAATTCATTGCGACATAAGCACGCGAAACTTTCTGCTGGATAAGAAATTGGATGTCAAACTTTCCGACTTCCAGGGCATCTTTGTCGACGAGAACGGGGTGCTCTCCAATGGGCATGCGCTAGAGAACGTCAAATCCTATCTCCCTCGTCCATCTACTCATTCGGATAAACGCTCGGATCTCTTTGCGCTAGGTTCCGCTATCTTCGAGATCTTGGCTGGCCATGAGCCATTCCCGGATCTAGATGAGCTTGACGACGAGGAGGAAATCGAGAAACGATACATGGAAGGCCAATTTCCTGCGCTGGACGGGGTATTAGGTGGGAATATTGTGTACCAATGCTGGTCACTTGCGTACAGTCACGTTGATGCTTGTGCCGAAGATCTGAGAGCTCTAGAAGACCGTTTAATTGATCCTTCTTGACTCCCCACGTTCTGTTTTATCCGAGCATCAACACATCCAAACGCGTGCTGAGTAACCACTTCCACCACGGATCACTATGTTCCTTATCTTGCCCTATATAGTTCTCAGTTACCGCTCCTAACTCTGCCATCATATACTAACTTACCCAAGGCCGATGTTGGCTCAGCATTTTGGGCAAATTCCTCCGTGCCTGGTCGATTGACCCATGTGCTTATCCCGATAATTGCCGCAATTTGTATCGCATGGCACAGGGGTGTATTCGATGACCCGATGCTTTGGACTGTTGGTGCAGTTCCTGTAGATGACGGTATTGACGTGTCTCTCGCACATTGTTGATTATTCAAGCGAAGTCGAGGCCTCTAGATAAGGTGTACTAACGTCAAGCCTTCGTCGCAGTCGAAAATTCATGGGAAGCGTTAAAGAAGTTCAGATTAGGCAGCAACCTTAGCATGCGTCATCCTCAGAAGTCCATCGTTGCGGACGTCCAATCCCATCGCGGCACGTAAACCCACCCTTATTAGATCAGTTGCTCTTTAAGCATCTCTCGCTGTGCATGGCTTATATACTCAATGCGAGCATTATACGCGTGCTTGTGCGCCATTGCTCATCATCCGTGTATGCGTGCTGGTCTTCATGAACCTTGGAGGCAGCTCTGACTTGCCTCTCCTTCTCATCCAATTTAACCAGCGATGCTGCTACAGTACCTGTGATAGCAGAAACCGTGAGAGAGCGAGCCGCAAACGCACTGCACCGGTTGCATCACTGCGTGTCTTCTTTCGTGGTGCTTTCCCTCCAGCCGTGCCGTCCAAATTGCGTTTCTGCAGATCTATCCGGAAGGGTACTTTTGTCTTCGAATTTGGGACTGTGCATGGGTGTCCAGTCGTCTTGTCGACGCACCGCTTGCTCTCTTCGACGAAGACGTCGACGCCGGTAAAACATTCGCTCTCGACCGCATGCTCGTCGTTGTTTGCATATACATGCGCTTGTTTCGCACCAAACCTAACGTTGAAAGTCACAACGACGCCCGGATCCTGGCATCCTTTGCGCCAGATCCTGACATAGTTCGCATCTTCTGAAGGTGGCTGACTCTTGTTGACAATGTCGACTTCGACTGTAGTCATGATCAGCAACGTGCAGTATACTTGGGTTCTAGATTTACTAACGTGCGTTATTACAGAGGTCGACCATTTCTACTGTGGTGCGATCCTGAAGCGGACCGAATTGGGGAGTGAAGTATTCGCGCCATTGCACCTTGCCTATTTTGCGATCGATATGGAGAGAACCCCAAGGGCCGGGTTTATTCCTGTGCGCGTATTTGTCGCCTTTCACAAAGAGGTGTCGAAGCCAAGGATCGAGCAAGTTTTCGTGTGCTACAAGTGCGGCGCTCGTTTTCTACTCTTGCAGCTGGGTATCTAGCAATATGAGCTTTTCTCGGCGAACTTGTCGATGGCCAACATGTTGAGCTTCGTCTGAAGTCGAACATTTCTCACTCTCGCCATGTCAGTCTGCGCCGCCGCACTCGCCCTCATCACCTCGTTCGTCTGCACACCACCGTCCATCATTCTTGCAATCTTCTCCCTTGCTCTTAGAGACCGTCATACTTCCACTCGGCTGATCCCCCACCGTGGCCCTTGAACTCCACCTCGAGCAAACCCTCCAACCTGAGCACATCTCCGACGGCGCTCGCAGTCTTGCCTCGCATATGTTGGAAATTCTCCTCTTTCACGTTGGGGTCAATCCCTCGAAATCCTTGTTGCTTGTTTTGAAGTGTTTTGCAGGCCGACCAGCAACCATGAGCGTATAGCGTATATCGTAGTGTGCCCGAGAGGCGTTGAACGTAGAACCGAAGACCGGGTGCAGATATGAGCTCATGCATAGTACTGTGATGTGTGATGGCGGTTGGTGTTTCAGTGTGATACGTGCAGGTCTATAGGAGCTGTAAAATGGGAGCTAATAGGTAGAAAGAGGAAAGAGCGGGTGAAGTTGGCGGCTTATATGTGACGAAGCCACCGCGGTGAGGAATTCCACGTGAGGGATGTGGGACAAGACGGCTTAGCAGTGAGAGACTGGCAGAGGTGAAGGAGAAAGGGTTGACAACCGCCGGTGGTGAAGTGGGGAAGGACAAAAGTAAAGGAAACGAAACAAAGATGATGACGACTTCGACCCTGGCCAAGGCTCCGGAAACGAAAGAGCCACCTGCAACAGCTCATATGCTCGACAGACCTCCCGCCATAGTACATCGCACCAAGGCCACTAAATGCGAGCTTCAGGTAATAGTACGACGATGAATCAGAGCACCACACCGGTCAGAGTCGACGGAAGGCAGAACATACGGACAACCCTAGTCAAATTAGAGGGGGAATGAAGGCTACGACCTCAATCATGTTGTTTGGCAGAAGAGGCAAGAACGACCGCCCAGCTGGGAAAGCACTCACCAAACTGCCTTCAATACTCCACACTCACATACAAATCAAGGCACCATTCAGAGTCAAAACGAACATGATATTTCAGCTCTACTCAACCCATGATACAGACCACCACCCTGACCCCGAGTCAATGCAATTACCCCACCTACCCCTATATCGCACCACAGTGCACCACCCTCCAAATGCCCACCAGACCAAAACACCGTCGCTGCTGTAAAACAAACCACTACTAATACAGGGTGAACCGCGCCTCGAAAGCACGAAAAAGGAAATAGAAAGCCAAGCTCCCACGTAGGGCGCGAAAGAAAACTTCCCCGTTTCGCCATTGGATAGCAAAAGGGTACTGAACAGGGTGCAGACCGTCGCCTTGTCGATAGGTGTTGACTGTAGACTGCCGAAATGAGAAGGGTATATCGAAGCAGATGTTATGCCGCCGCCTCGCTCGTGGCGACGCGAAAAAGATACATGCAATAAGATATGCTCCCGATTAATTGATGCTGAAATGCAAAGGCGCTATTAGGGTCGGATGCAAGTATGCTACAGCGAAATGACGCTTGATCTCTTATGCGGAGTGATGTGTGAAAAGCTCCAGAAGTGGAAGTTCCCGTTGTGGTTAGGAGGCAGAAGTGGGCGGATGATAGATGGAATCGCAGTATTTTCGTCTTTGTCCCGATGTAACGCCTGGTATGGAAAATATCAGTCTAACTAGTGACCCAGCAACTGGCCGATCATAGCCAGTGATGCCGGAAAATGGTCCAATGTAATCATGTCTTGTGCCGCTGAGCTCATTGATAAATTCCGCGGCTTGCTTGGCTGGCTCTGCTAGGCGACGTCCGACTCCTCTCATCCTCTTCCATGACATCGCTGAGTCTTGTTGGGTGGTGGTGTCGCATGCCCATCCACTCACTCCCATAGCCCGCACCGCTATAGTCCGGCACGTTTGTGGTGACGTAACCCCCTTGCTGTGATGGACCTGCTGTGGAAGTGGTAGCGTAGCTACTTGGATCTGTGGCAGCGGTGCCATAGCGTTGCAAATGCTCTATTTCCCTACGACGATCTTCTTGCACGTCAAATTCGTCGGAGTCTCGTTCACGCAGGGCTCGGAAAGGAACACGACGCCCGGACTGGTCGAGGATGTAGTTGCCATACTCGTCAATGGCATATTCCTCATCCCCTTCTGAAGTCTCCTCCCCGTGAGAAGTCACACCAGATCTTTCGTCCTCGGGAATGTCTGCATCTGTATCACGGTGCAGATAGGCTTCTGGTTGCTGATAGAACGCCTCTGGGTTGGATGTACTTGGCTGAGTAGTGGGTTGTGGCACGTTGGTGGTCTGATGGCGAGGGTGGAGTGGCGCAGGTACCGGAGGCTGGTCTGGAGCCTGAGATGATCCGACCCGGCGAGAGGGGCCAGCCGAGGGTTCAGCTCCTGATGGGACATATGTTCCGTGAGCGACCGGAGTAACATCAGGTTCGGGGCGCCGGGGAGGCATGTATCGACCTTCTGTGAACGGGTCTGTATCCGTTGGAGATTGGCCTTCCTCATACGAGTATTGTTGGTCGATGTCATGGCCTCCGCTCGGACCTGCGCCATACACATCTTCTCCACTGTGCGCACGTTGTGACCCTCCG
>Ga0247740_1001226_pt1 | contig 11222 bp, 9 predicted proteins | sample UWRJL148409B2_FD_180942 | JGI IMG/M metagenome (GOLD analysis project Ga0247740, IMG submission 180942) | Plant litter microbial communities from Arlington Agricultural Research Station in Wisconsin, United States - UWRJ-L148-409B-2 | ecosystem: Environmental > Terrestrial > Plant litter >...
CGTTCGGATCTGCCCCGTGTCGAAGGAAACACAGTACGAGATCTAAGACTTCGGGCTTTGGAACTGCCCTCGCCGACTTCTGCTCCACCCAAGGGTATCGGGCTTCCAAATTGTCCTGAAAACGAAGCTGCCCATGTAAATTGAGCTGACAATACTGCTCCCAAGGCACAGTGAATGCTCTTAACCACCACTGCATCCCGATTTGTGGATCTTTTTCGTTCGGGTCCGCGCCGTGTCTCAGAAGTAGCTCAACAATTTCGAGCACGTCAGCAAGCTCGACTGTTTGTAGCCGGAACCACGGCAACATTGCACAGTATAGTTCTATGGATAGAGTGCTGGCGGCCATTCCATGTTCAGGGCGCTGCTCAGATTGCTGATCCAGTTCCCGTTGCAGGAGAGCCGGCACCCCGGCGTACACTACGAACGCAATGCCGCCGGCGTCCTGCCCAGTCGGCTTCACCCAGAAAGGAGAGGAATTGCGGATAACGTATATGATATTCGTCTTGGGCGTGTCCCAGGGTTTTGTCATCAGCTTGCGGAGGCGCTCCCAATACGCTAAACGGGATTCTCTATCAATCTGTCGTCTTGCTCGCACACAGTTGTTGTACGAATGCACGAAGATTTTACGCAGCTCATCATCGAGGCCAGGAAAGTGGCTGAAGTGACACATCGTTGCGTGAAGGTGTGCGTGCCACACTTGGTATTTCAAGTCCGGTAGCGTTGACGGTATTTCCGCCCGCTGAAGAAGTCGAGTGCGGATATCGGCAGATTGCAGAAAGTCGGAAATAGTCCGATGTGCAAATACAGCCTGTCGACCTAGGATCATCTGTTTTATTGCGGAGGTCATCCCGTCACGCTCGTACTTTCCCGCTGGGAAGACTTCGACTAGGCCTTTACATTGATCAACAAGGCGTCCTTCTGTCCTCCACAAGACATGATTCCATTCGATCATGTCAAGGGTTTCCAATGCAAGTATCTGTTCACGTTCGCGGTCGTTCACCATGGACAACGCAGGTGTAAAGTGTAGATCGCGTTCATCGTCGGAGATGAAGAGTAGAGACCGAGCGATGTCCTTCCGATACTCGTCCGCGATCGAAGAGAGTATTTTATCGTAAAATCCTATCAGGCTCTTGGGCAGCTTCCGAAATCTTTCCTGCAAGTTCCACAGTTTGTCCCCATTTTTGATACCTTCCAGCAGGTTTTGTGTCGCGAGATGCACCCATAGAAATACTCCTTTGGCAGCATCGATGAGCTCTTCGATCAGGGCTGCGTACTCTGGATCCTTCTTTACGAATTACCTGAACTTGGAATTGTTGCCATGTATGTCGTAGATGTAAACCTCGATGTCTTTGCGGGTCAACTCATGGATGGGAAGGCAATGGCCGACATCTCCCCCAAACTCTTCTTTGAAAGATTGCCATGGTCGACTTGATACACAGAGCTTGATGGCAGGTGAATCGTAGAAGACGCGCAAAATTTCGATCAATTCCCACTCGTCCCGCACTGTGTCGATGTATTCGTCGCGGTCATCGAACTCGTCCAATCCGTCAATGAAGACCAGAAGGCAGACTTCTTTCTCCTGAGCCAAGCCAAGGACTTTCCGCAGCGCTTCGACCATTACAGACTTAGGAAAGTCGAACTTGTTGCCGCATATCATCCACTCGCTGTGGTGAGCGAAAGATTGGTCGATCAGATCGCGGCAATCCTTGAGTATCTGGTAAAGGAGCGACCTTAGGAGCCCCGACAATGACCGCTCGAGGTAGGATCCCGCTGTTCCAAAAAGATATTCGATTACTATGAGTCTTCGCGTCCCAACCCAACTTAGGAGGTACTCCTTCAAACGGTCGTGTCGGACCAAGAACTTTATCAATGTGCTCTTGCCCGCTCCTGGTTTTCCGTAGACCCAAAAAATGTTCTTGGTCGCATCGCAGGACCGAAGCCAGTCACTGAATCGGGTGTCGGTCGGACAGTCTTTTGCATTCCGATCACCAGCTTCGTCGAAAATCCATTCGAACGTTTGGCGATGCGCAGTCTTGACACTGTCCTCCCGACTGCGTAATTGCCTAAAGTAAAGCGCACGAAGACATTTCAGATGCATCTTGGTAGCCTGTTGGTCAGAGAACCACTTCTCCGTCGCCAGTACAATGGCGGTTTTGCTCTCCTGGGTCATACCCAGTTCTTTCACCGTGTTTTGCAGCTCGCTCATCTGCTGCGATAATCCCGTCCCAATCTCTTCTCCTTGGCTCAATAATTGGTCGAATTTCGACTCATTTAAGCGAGGCATACCCACGGCAATGATATGCATCGTAACCTGAGCGCCCATCTGGCAGATTTTCTGGGCAGACTCCTCTAAACTTTCTTTCAGCCACCATGCCTTTAACGCCATCTTCCATGGCTGTATGGAGCTCTGAAGGTTCCTGACCCGCAACCTTGCTAGTTCTTCAGTATATGCATCGACGTAACTGCGTAGGTCCGTAATGTGTCTTCGAAAATTCTCATCATCTTTTACCAGTTCTTCGTTCTCGATGAGGCGAATGAGGTCGCTCCGGACCAAATTGGCGCGGCTGAGATACGACTCTGTTTCCTTCGAGAGGCCGTTGGCCGATCGGCGGATCTATTTGACGGTGTTCGCGATTTTGCCACCAATATCAATCAACTGCACGATGTTTGTCGCGAGACCAATTGCGGTGCAAGGCTCCATTGTAGGAGTGGGAAAACGTAGGTGTACTGTTTATCGAGACTTGGGGAAATAAGGTGGCTTTTCACGCGCTGTTTAGGTGTACAGATGAGGGGAAACTATGTGTCGACGTTACTACATGTGGCCGCAAATGTCACTGTGCTCCGGACACGACGTATTGCGGAACATCGAAGGCCAACCGCCGCCTCGAAAGCTGTGATAACAACACCCGTTGGGCAAGTTCAGTGACACACGAGATGGCTCCAAGGTCGTGGGCAACCCTTATTGAGAAGCAGGTGAAAGGCTGAAGTGAACTGTTGGCTGTGGATTGTTCCCGAGTACCGGCGTATCACTGGTCTAGCGGTCGCCATTGTGAGCGGCGAAACGATCATGGCTCTCGTAGCAGTGTAGAAGATGAAAAGAGGTAGACAAAACGAAGTCCATCGAGTTTTGTCCCCGCATAGGCTTCTCTGTAGTATAGATACGTATGCTTACAGGTTCCGCTGACCCTGGATATCTTGCGGCTTATCCTATGAACGCCTGTGATGCATTTATATGTACGCCTTCTGGTGTACAGTACTTTTAGAATCTAAACGGAGGTTAGTGTGCATCACCAGCTCTAGTGGCATCGACTTACCTTATCTCATAATTACCGGCCCTGGTCATATACCGCACCCACTTCACGCTGCTGTAGTTGCTCTTCTCAAACACTTTGAGATAGCGTACGAGCAGCCCTGAACTCGTGAACATGAGCAGCGAGAAGCTCAGGCTTAGCGGCGGTCTTGACCACGCCTTCTGGTTCGTCATGCTCGTCAAGCTCGCCTCTGCGCTGAGAACGTACTCGCTTTGTCCCGTGAACCGTGGAATCTTCCACACAATGTTGTTTGCCTCCGGCTCGTACTTTGCCTTGCCCTGCGACGTCCGCTCGGTGATTCGCGCTGTGTTCAGGGGGGTCGGTATCCGTACGACGACGTTAGTCGCGAAAAGTTTTGAGCCGTAGTTTGCGCGAATCGCGATGCTGTATTCCACCTTCGTCTTGCCGACTTCGTTCACGATGGCGTGCACCTTGAACGGTAAATTGACGTTCTCGGTCGCCCGGTATCGCATTAATTCGAACTCTCCGTCCGGCGGAATGAAGGATATTATCCTATCCGTATCGAACTTTCCCAACTTGACGCATTGGTGGAACTGGCAGTCCTCCAATGTCACACTCCCCGCCGCCGCTCGTGTAGCCTTCGCGCCCGCTCTATTGCCTGACGGCCCTTGTAGATTGTCTTCGCCGAGCGTTAACCGGTCGTTAAGCCCAAACTTGCATTCTGGTGTGCCTGATAGGTATGCGCGCATTATGATTTGTCCGTTGACGTCTGCCCGTAGAACTGTTCCTGTAGCGGACATGAGTAGGTTGACATCTTCGATTACGTCAACGAAGGCCTCGTTCTTTCGGTACTTGATGTCGGCTCGCCGCCACGAGAGTGCGCCGGTGGCTTGCATAGTGATCTTGGAGGAGTCCTCCTATGGGCACATTAGCAATTGATTCCGAATCGCCGTTCACGGAGGTTGACCGTACCATGGCCCGCTCCGACTTGACACCCTCAGTCGTAATATACATCTTAAGCGTGTCCGTCTCCGTGTTCTGGGGATAGCCAAAGTCCAAAATCTCATCCAGCAGCTCATACACCAGCACAAAATTGTTCTTCACAGCCTCCTCATCGAATTTCCCAAAATATGCCTTCCCCAACCCAATCATGCGGTATATGAACTCAAATACCAGCGCCGCGTTCGCATTGCTCTTCGTGACGGCGACTAAGTATATGTTCTCGTGCTTGACATGGCTGAAGGTGGTGGAGCCGAGGGTGAGGATGGGCGAGCGCACCTGCGCATTGGATATGACCTGGATGCGGAAGACGTCGGCGAGGCGGGGGCGGCAGTCGTTGCGGAAGGCACGGAAGATGAGGTTCTCGCCTTTCTGGTTGAAAATGAGAATGCCGGAAAGCATGGCGGAGGAGGCGCAATCGACGTGCGAGGGCCAGTGAACGTGTGGAGTTGTTAGTGAAGCTCCCGCACGTTGTCAGGGTGCACTGCGGGAGATCTGCGCTAGACTACTTTGGGATATGTGCCAAGCCACGTCTAACGCTCGAGTGCTGTCATTCAGGCTTCCTCCCTCCAAGCACATAATGAAGTCTGCTCGATAATCTCGAACTCCGATACATAAGCCTCCATCTGCCTATCGGCCTATCGGCATCCGCAATGAGTACAACGAACGACATGTCATTCCCCTTCATGCAACTTCCACCTGAGCTTCGCTCCGAAGTCTACTCGTACCTCTACCTGGTCAAATATCCGAGCGTCTTCCCCAGGTACCTACAGGCTAAATTTGGCGATCTTTCCGGCCGCTGGGCTACACATGTCGTTCCTACCTCGCTGCTGCAAGCTTCACGAACGATCAAATCCGAGGCAGAAGACGGCTTACGTCGGGTCAATCTTCACTGCACTCCTGCTCTTGTGGGTCAGTCGGCAGATGCAAGGCTCTTCAAGATTCTTCTTCATTCTCTCCAGAGTGCACATCGTCAAGATGCGAATTGGCTTCTGAAGGCTGGCTCTAGCTCGAGCAGTACCAAACACAAAATCGACGAGGCTCTTCTTAAGACCGAGACCAAGCACCTGGCTTTGCAGCTAAACAAGACATTAACACGCCATCGACACGAAGTACCTTGGGTAAAGGCACGGCATGTGCATAGTTTCATGGAGTGGACCCTTCTTAGATTGCGGCATACCAGTAGCGTCGATGTACTTTTTCGAGTACACGTTAGTATCTCTCGGCCTCGTTCCGCACTGTCCGGAGGAAACTACGACATTTGGTCCAGCGCTGCTTTATTGAAGAACGCTGAGCGAGGAGGGCTGATCGTCGCCCATCAAATCAAGATCCTGACTGCGCGGCATATAGAACGCGCGGTGCTTGAGGACCAGCTGGGGGATTGGAAGATTCGACTCGACGAACTGGGTGTCACATGGGGGGTCGCTTCACAGAACGAAGCCTTGGAACGGCTCTTTCCTGGGACTTTTAACAAGGATCAAGCTGTCGATCATGATGAGCCATCCCAACCTATAAGCGACCACTGAAGCGGTCGATCGAATTGGAAGCATAACATTCTGTCGAAAGACGGTGTTGTATCTTCGAAACTGGGTCACAAGTAATGTTTTCTGTTTGCTTGCTGAGCGTCTCGACCTCTCCGCGAGGTGCCCGTTCCATGGAAGAATCACATGGAATCGCATTGGGAGCGGGCTACCTTGCATTTGGGACCAGGAATTTTATGTACGACCCCGGGTTTTGCCTTGCGCGTCACCTCTTGAGTTATTCGTCATCTTCGGATCATATCTCCAGTAACGGTGAGCACTTCGCCGGGGTCGCATTTAATTCATTAGTGCTTTTCTACCAGTCTCCCCGCTCCTTCTGACCATTCTCACTTTCTCTTCTTCTACTTTAGCCCACGATTCATCAACGCTCAACGAGATGGACTAGGACTATTCGAGTTCCACCCTTTTCACCATTCATCGTCGAAACTACACCTCTGAAACCGTTACACGATAGCCCATTTCGACGATACAGCCATCATAACTCGCAACAATCTAGCCGCTTTATGTGGCCGTCAAGCCTCTGGTAGCGATCACGTTCCTGCTGCCTACTCATCAACTGTGATTGTGGTGGATCAACGGACCAACGTTCAACACCCCTCCTTTACGGCTCCACCAACTAGGAGTACGCTTTACTGCTTGCGCGAGAGAATCGTTATTGAGTTCTTATGCAGTGTTATTTAAGAGAGTCAATACCCCAGATTTCTCAGCTGCGATAGGAAGAATACCCGGACCCGGATGACTCGCAACAATAACCGACGCAATAGAGGATCGCGAACACGCACCTCTGACCACCACCGCGAACCCCAAAACCACCGACCACCACAATCGAGACCACAAAAGTCCAGGCCTATGTGCGGTTCATCCCGCTTCGACCCCGAAAATCGAATATTTTAAGCCCGGCCTCGTGTAAGTGGGGCCTTATCGCCACTACACCATGCGCTCCGGAAAGCACCACGGAGAGACGTTGGCCCAAATCAACAACGTCAACGAATCCTACATCAACTAGACCTGCCGATACTTCTACAACTCGCGAAGTCTATCACAATTCATCAAACGGGCACTCAAGGAATGGGCGGAAGACGGGGAGTCCGATGCTTTCCCTCTTATCACCCCGCCCGCTCGGTTCAGCAAGGGGAACAAGGCAATTATTTGTTGATGTGTTCGCGAAGTGGGCAGGCTGAATTGCTGGCAGTACGAGAAGGTCCGCACAAAATGAAAGCTAGGGCCTACAACGGAGTAGAAACTTGGCGTGGTCTGCCGTTCAGTACAGTACAGCAAAGCCAGTTGTGCGGAATCGAAAGCGAACGACCGCTGTCCATCGTCCCAGATACAAGCTTCATCCGTGAATCTCTCCCGGAAAAGTCTTAAGCAATTCCAATGCCAGTTGAGTGATGGATTCAATATTGAAGGCCCTCAGCCTGGCCAAAACATTCCGGCCGTGGCGAGGCGTTGCCCACGATCATCTCTTCAGCCCAGCACACTTGTACTATCACCAATCCGAGCTTGGTCACTACACTGTTTGATGCTAAGGAATCGATGGTACGATGACATCCAGATCAATGCATGTAGCTCATGTTGAGCAGTGAGCAGTGAAATTCTAGCCTAAAGCCCACTTGCTCTAGCATGAGAGTAGAGATCCTACTCAATCGCACAGTATTTTTTTTTTCTGTGTCACCTCCTGAGAGTCGAAATCAATTTTCCCTCACTCAGGTTGTATGCGCCTCGAGCCGCTCTGTGAATTTCTCAATTTGCTGTGAATGAGTTCTATTTTCAGCCGGAGCCGGTCGGCGATTTCTGGTATTCGGCGAACTCTTGGCGCTTCGACGCCGACCATATCAGGTTAGACTGGGTTGAAATGCAACGCTGTGAGGGGGAAAGAGATGAAAGGATTCAGTAAATGGGGGTTTGCAGGCTGTGCTTGATCAATATTCCGGAGCGGGCAGTCGACCTTCCGACATGGGTCCGACTTGACGACCTTACTATCGCGCATCCTGCCACAGCTTTCCGCTACCACTTCTACCTTTCTCTAATTTCTCCAGACGTTGAGCAACGCTCATCATCAAATTGTACTTGCTTTGAATTTGACGGTACACTCGTTCACGCGTTCCATCTTTCTCCACTGTATTTTCTTTCTCTCATCAGTGTGCTCTCAAAAAAGCTGTTCACCGTATTCGTTTGGAAGCGCATATTATGGCCTTCAACAAAGAGGATCCAATCTATGAACGCGGACACCAGCTTCAGAACCTGCCTGCGACACCGACTGTAAGCATTAATGTGCAATATCATAGTAGCGCCAATGCTGATTATCCGGTCGTATAGCTCCAGTATCATCGTCATCCAGAGCAGGACGAAGCCGACCAAGGCCTGCTTGATAATGCACCCACTTCAGGTCACGATCCGGACCAATACGATACCGCGGTTCCGCCTTCGATGTACCTTTCTCATGATTTGTACCAGCCAGTGCATCCCGCGAGCCCAGAACAAGATGATTACAATGGTTTCGAGCAGAGCAACCCCTATGATGCGGGCGGACTCGCATCAGCTCCGAGCCTCAGCAGGTCGGATAATAGCTGGGTTCAGAGGCAACGCCAGCAAAGTGTAGGCCCAACTGGAAACGGCATTAAGCGTTCCAAGACACGCAAAATCAAACTGGTTCAAGGTTCCATCCTCAGCATTGACTACCCTGTTCCTAGCGCGGTCCAGAATGCCATCGAGCCGCGCTACCGTAACGCGGAGGGAGCGTATGACGAAGAGTTCACAAGAATGCGCTACACTGCCGCTACCTGCGACCCGAACGACTTTACGCTCAAGAACGGCTTCAATCTACGCCCGCGAATGTATAATCGACATACCGAACTGCTCATTGCTATCACGTATTACAATGAGGACAAGGTTCTCCTAGCCCGAACACTTCATCATACGATGCGAAATATTCGAGAGATTGTGAATCTCAAAAAGTCGGAATTTTGGAACATGGGTGGCCCTGCCTGGCAGAAGATTGTCGTTTGTCTGATATTTGATGGGCTGGACAACGTCGACAAGGATGTTTTTGATCTCCTCGCAACGGTCGGCATCTACCAAGATGGTATTCTCAAAAAGGATGTGAACGGAAAGGAGACGGTTGCGCACATTTTTGAGTATACCAGTCAAGTCTCTGTCACACCAGACCACCAACTGATTCGCCCCGATAACAACGAAAGTCCAGACAACCTGCCACCAGTGCAGCTCATGTTCTGTCTGAAGCAGAAGAACAGCAAGAAGATCAACTCCCATCGCTGGCTGTTCAATGCTTTTGGTCGCATCTTGAACCCAGAGGTCGCAATTCTCATTGACGCCGGCACGAAACCAGGACCTCGTTCTTTACTTTCGCTGTGGCAGGCTTTCTACAACGACAAAGACTTGGGCGGAGCATGTGGCGAGATCCACGCTATGTTGGAGGGAGGCAAGGCGCTGCTGAACCCGCTGATTGCGATCCAGAACTTTGAATACAAAATCTCCAACGTTCTTGATAAACCTTTAGAAAGCGCTTTTGGGTACGTTAGTGTTCTTCCGGGTGCATTTTCAGCCTATCGCTTTCGAGCTATCATGGGCCGGCCGTTGGAACAGTATTTTCACGGTGATCACACGCTTTCGAAAACGCTGGGCAAGAAGGGTATCGACGGAATGAACATCTTCAAAAAGAACATGTTCCTAGCAGAAGACCGTATCTTATGCTTCGAGCTTGTGGCAAAAGCCGGTCAAAAATGGTACGTGTTATCTACATGTAGAATAAACGCAAAGGCATACACTGATTCGTTTACAGGCACCTTTCATACGTCAAAGCTTCCAAAGGCGAAACCGACGTACCTGATGGTGTTGCTGAGTTCATTGGCCAGCGCCGAAGATGGCTTAATGGATCCTTTGCCGCGTCACTCTACTCCATCATGCATTTCGGAAGATTGTACCAATCAGGGCATGGAATCATTCGACTCTTTTTCCTCCACATCCAGCTCATATACAACGTTACCAATGTTGTGTTCACCTGGTTTTCTCTCGCGTCGTTTTACCTCACAACAACTGTCATCATGACACTAGTCGGTACCCCCCAACCGGAGGCAGACTACCATGGCTGGCCGTTTGGCGACAAGGCCACTCCAATCTTTAACGTGGTTATGGGATATATCTACCTTGCATTCCTGATTTTGCAGTTCATTCTCGCATTGGGAAATAGGCCGAAGGGGTCCAGGCACAGCTATATGGCCTCTTTCATCGTTTTTGGCCTCATTCAAGCATACATCCTCGTCTTGACCACATACCTCGTCTATCGGGCTTTCAGTACCAAACCAATCGGCGACCAAATTTCTTTCGAGTCCGGCAAGGCGTTCTTCGACAGTTTCTTCGGCGGCAGCACGGGCGTGGCAGGGCTCATTCTAATTGCGCTTATCACCATCTACGGATTAAACTTCATCGCTTCCTTTCTTTATTTGGATCCTTGGCACATGTTCCATTCGTTTCCGCAGTACCTCATTCTCATGTCGACCTACATCAACGTTTTGATGGTATATTCATTCAACAACTGGCATGACGTCTCTTGGGGCACCAAAGGCTCAGATATCGCCGAGTCGCTGCCCTCTGCGAACATCATCAAGGGCGGGAGCGATGCGGTTGTTGAAGAAATTGAGCAGGAACAGGAAGACATCGACAGCAAGTTTGAAAAGGTTGTGCGTAGAGCGCTTACACCGATGAGCAAGACAGACGAGGGAAAGCCGGAAAAGAAGGACGCCGAGGATTCGTACAAGTCTTTCCGTACAGGCTTGGTCTATTCGTGGTTGCTTTCGAACATTCTTCTCGTTATTGGCGTTACAAGCGACAACTTCAGCACTATTGGCGTTGGAAATGCTGCGACAACCAGGACTCCGAAGTATTTCAGGATTCTTTTGTACGCCACCGCCATCCTCTCCGTTATCCGGTTCTTTGGGTTTCTTTGGTTCTTAGGCAGGACCAGTATTGTGTTTTTCCTCACTAAACGGTAGATGTCTAACGTAGGGTGAGATCGCGTGGTGACTCCGATGTTCACCTGTGACACTACGAAAATGGTGCATTGACGTAGTCGAATAGGGAGAAGGACGCGGATCGAGAGACTATAGTTACTGTATATAACTGCGAGCTTTTCAGATCAGCTGTCACGCGTTCTAGCTTGCTTGTACGAGCAGTCGCTCTAAATGAAATACTTCAATAGGGTGACTCATGGCGCTTTCTCATACTGCCTTTTACCAAGGGAGATAACATTCTAATTCGCTATGGTGAAGATGCTAGCATGCATATTGTGCTTATGTCTTGTTCTTTTAGACCAGCATTGTTGCAGATCAATATAAGTATGAAACACGTGCCGGAAATGACCCCATCGTACGCTGAATGTCGGGCGCGGAGG
>Ga0247740_1001228_pt1 | contig 11212 bp, 9 predicted proteins | sample UWRJL148409B2_FD_180942 | JGI IMG/M metagenome (GOLD analysis project Ga0247740, IMG submission 180942) | Plant litter microbial communities from Arlington Agricultural Research Station in Wisconsin, United States - UWRJ-L148-409B-2 | ecosystem: Environmental > Terrestrial > Plant litter >...
TCACGCCAGGATATTTGAGGATGTCCAGTGCATTTATGGGCGCAACTGCAGCACCGAGAAGACCGCTTATTTGCTGCGCCGCTTTGGCCAATTGATTTACACGGCTAAGATTTATCCCTAATTCCGCCTCGGCCTCATGTTCCCAATGTATGTTTAAAGCCGCCTCCACCTTGCCACGCTGCAACGCCTTACGCAGGGCATCACGCAAATGTGGTTCTATCTCGCGAAAATCTTCTGGCAAGCGAAAGCTTGGTTCCAAATAGCGATGATTGACGCTGCGAATTTCCCAAACGACGGTGCCCCAGGAAAGTTTGGCTTCGCGACGCGCAAATCCGGTCATACTACGTGGCATAGGTGATCCTTTAGTTTTATGGGATTAGTGATTTAATGACTTTTTGTGACGGGAACTGGTAGAGTTCGCGGCATTTTTTATTGTAATTTTTGTGAGATGTTAGCACATCTTCTACCTACCAATTCAGTAGTAAGGATTTTCAATATGCAACGCCCCAGTGGTCGCAACCCAAATCAGCTCCGTGACATTCGTATTACCCGCCGCTACACCAAACATGCCGAAGGCTCGGTATTGGTAGAATTTGGCGATACCAAAGTTATTTGCACCGCGAGCGTGGTAAATAGTGTTCCCGGATTTTTGCGCGGGCAGGGGCAGGGTTGGCTCACCGCTGAATACGGAATGTTACCGCGCTCCACAGGCACTCGAATGGACCGTGAAGCTGCACGTGGAAAACAACAGGGCCGCACTGTAGAAATTCAACGTTTGATCGGCCGATCTTTACGCGCTGCTGTAGATTTAACGGCGCTCGGCGAAAACACCATTAATATCGATTGCGATGTTATTCAAGCAGACGGAGGTACGCGCACTGCATCCATCACTGGTGCCTGGGTTGCACTAGCGGATGCAATCACTCATTTGAAAGCTGCAGGCAAAGTCACTGGTGAACCACTTAAACGCGCAATTGCATCCGTCTCAGTTGGAATTTATCAAGGCGTACCTGTTTTGGATTTAGATTATCCAGAAGATTCATCTGCAGATACCGATATGAATGTAGTCATGGGCGATGATGGCGGCATTATCGAAATTCAGGGAACTGCTGAAGCAGAACCTTTTACCGAAGAAGAGTTCGCAGCAATGTTAAAACTTGCGAAGCAGGGAATTAGTGATTTGCATCGGTTGCAGCAGGAAGCCTTAGCGACAAGTTAGTTTTTTTCAGAAAACGTCAAAGGGCGATTTACATCGCCCTTTTTTATTTAGTCGAATCTCAAATTTTGCGCAATCGAAATTCTACGAAGAAACCGAATAAACCGCCAAAAGTGAGAAATGAACCTATTAGCATTAACCAACGGTTAGGTTCTTTATTTCCTTCCCTCAGTGTCCCGTAGTAGTAAACGCGTTGCCCGCCCTCGACATTGGTGTAGATGACTGTGCCTTGGTACTTTGCCAACAATAAGGTTTCAACTTTTTTTCGAACATTTATGTTTTTGGATGGGTCTTCACATTCTTTTGGATCAAATTTTCCATCTACAGGTAATGGGCAACCATTGCTATAAAAATAGCGGTTTTGCTTTTCAAAAAGGTCCGTCGGCTCGTTGGATTTAATAACCCCACCGGAAATGTACTCATACTGTACCGCTCCAAAAATTAATGATTTGTATCCAGCCACAATGAGTGTCAGCCCAATCACGCATGCCACTGCAGACCCAAACAACCACTTTTTAATATTGTGAATTCTATAAGCGACGCCAGCGTTTAAATAATTTGCGACTTCCGGAATTTGCCGCAAGTCTTTATGAATTATTTTTTCATCTATCCCTTCCAAAAAACTTGCAACACTAACAGACAATGCCTTAAGAATTGCCTGAAAAATATCTGCTGATGGAACCGATTTATCATTCTCCAATTTGGATAAATACGATTGTTCAATTCCAATCGCTTCCGCTAATTGTGGTTGAGTGAGGTTTTTATTAGTGCGCAGCTGTTTTATTTTTTCACCAATGTTCATAAGGATTCCTTTTTTGCATTATGAAATTTATGTTTTTACGTTAGAGAAAATATTCTTAGCTATTCCTGCAGAGCTTGGAAGATGAATATTAGAGAATATTCAGAATCTAACTATTTTTTTAAATAAAGTGAAAAGATGCGCTACATAATGTCCGTTTGTATGACGCTCATTAAATCATTTCCAAATTTTAGAAACAAAAAAAGCAGGCTAAGCCTGCTTCTAAAAAAACATAAAATAATTTAAGGCAACAATTCAATATCGTAATCAATAATAACTGGCATATGGCTTGAGAATTGCTGAGTCTTATAAATGGTGGCGTATTCTACTTTTGGACCGATGGTGTTGGAGACAACTTGAAAATCTGTGCGCCAACCGTCGCCATCACCTTTTAAACCGTTTGGCCACCAGCTGTATTCGTCACTGTCTTTATTGACGCGACGAAATGCATCTACATAACCAAGTTGATTATAAAGTTGGCTCAACCATTGGCGTTCGTGCGGCAAGAAACCTGAGTTGTGTTGATTTTCAGCCGAGTTGCTTACATCGCGAGGCGTGTGTGCCATCGCCCAATTGCCGCAAAAAATATATTCGCGACGCTTGCGAGTAATTTTATCGAGATGCGCTTGAAAATCGTCGAAGAATTTAATTTTAACTTCTTGCGATTCCAATTCAGACGTCGCGCTAGGCGCAAGCAATGAGCCAACACTAAGTTGTTCGTAATCAACCTGAAGATAGCGACCTTCCATATCTACACCTGACGCAAACCCTAGCCCATAGATAAGCGCTTTCGGTTGTACACGAGTATAGATTGCTACACCGTTGTAATTTTTGGTGCCGGAGTCGAAGAAATAGGCAAAATATCCGTCGAGTTCATACTCGGGCTTTTCCATATCACGCTCACGTACGCGTAGATCTTGCAAACAAATTAAATCTGCATCCTGATTCGCCAGCCAGTCGTAAAGACCGCGCTGCGCCGACTGAACAATCCCATCGACGCTAAGACTTATAACTCTCATGTTAGCCCCTTGATTACGGACTGTGTATGATACCCAAGGTTTGTCAAAAAGTGTTACCTATGTTTCGTTTTGTTACAATTTTTTCTGTTATATAGGGAGATTGTAAGTAGGAAACCGCTAGATAACCGCGCGACAATGGAGTTCAATAACTCCCACCCATAAATATTATTTTTATCTCATTTAAACGTAGATCATAAACAGGAACTTTGCATGCAAAAATACCAGTACGACTTCATACAGTTGGCAATTAAACACCAGGCTTTATGTTTTGGTGAGTTCACACTGAAATCCGGTCGCACAAGTCCCTACTTTTTTAATGCTGGTCGTTTTCAAACCGGCAGCGCTCTTGCGGAACTCGGCCGCTACTATGCGGCCGCTATCAAAGCAGCAAATATCGACTTTGATATTGTTTTTGGCCCCGCTTACAAAGGCATCCCTTTAGCTGCAACAACTGCAATTGCATTGGCCGATACTTACCAGCAAGACTTTCCTTACTGTTACAACCGCAAAGAAGCTAAAGATCACGGCGAAGGTGGTACTCTTGTAGGAGCTCCCTTACAGGGCAAAGTTCTTATTGTTGATGATGTCATCACTGCAGGAACTGCAGTACGTGAAGTGATGTCTATTATTAAGTCTGCCGGTGCGCAGCCGGCAGCGGTATTGATTGGTTTGAATCGTCAGGAAAAAGGCCAAGGTAATTTGTCGGCTATCCAAGAAGTAGAGCAATCTTTTGGTATTCCTGTGGTCAGCATCATTCATTTAAATCACATAATCCATTATCTTGAGAGCCAGCCAGACCAACAGGACATGGTGACTAAAATTAAAGCTTATCGTGCAACCTTCGGTGTTGATTAAGCGTAAACCGTGATGCGTAGCGAGTATTTGCTATGCATTTTAGCAAATCTCGACTACAAAATATTGGCAGCTATGAAACCAGATTTACACTTCTTAATAAAGCTTTTATTGACAGGCAGCTTTTTTATCACCTTAAGCGTAACTACGCTAGCGGCAGAGAATAAATCTGAGACAAAAAAAGTTTTTTACCGTTATACAACTGACAGTGGTCACAAAGCTGTATCGCAAACCATGCCGTCGCAATTCATACGCAATGGCTATGAAGTATTAACGATCAGTGGAGAAATAATTAAGATCGTCCCTCCAGCACCACCCGAAGCCGATGCAGAACGTATTGCGAAAGAACGCAAGGCAGCTAAAGAGCAAGCTAAATATGATTTGGAGTTGCGTCAAACCTATAGTTCGCTAGCTGACATTGATTCTGCGAAAACCCGCAATTTGCAAGAATTAGACAATACCATCAATATTTTAAAAGCGAATTTGGCGAGTACTAAATCCCAATTAAAGGTGCAGGAAGGTCACGCGGCAGCAATTGAACGCGGCGGCAAAACTGTGTCAGAAGATATATTAAAGAACATTGCGACGCTTAAAGCCGAAGAAAAAGATTTGAACGTGCAAATTAAACAACGTGAGGAAGAACACCAAGCTGCAGCTGCTAAATACGATCAGGCACGTGCTCGCTTTATTGAAATTAATACCGCAAAAAAATAATTTCTGTCTACCCTAATTCCAGATGTATCAAAAGCGGGGCGAGAAGTTTCCATTGTTCCCGCCAATGTAAACTTGGTGTATTGTGAAATTCGCTACGCACAAATTGCAAGATAGCCCCATCAACATACGCCATTAAAAAATGCGCAAATGTGGCCGCAGGAAGCGCGGCTTGCAAATTGTTACGAAGCTCTGCATCGCGCAGAGTTTGTTTTAATTGCGTTTCAATGCGCTCGAAAAATTGCACTATGCGATGACGCAACCGCTCAGTCTCACCAGTAAGCACATCTCCGACCAACAAACGCGACATACCGGGGTTCTGCTCTGCAAATACGAGAAGCGTATTAATAATTAATTCACAGCGCTTAACGGCAGATCTCTCCTGCGTAATCACAAGACTTATCTGGCTAAAAACCGTCTCTTCAATAAACTCAATCAGACCTTCAAACATTTTTGTTTTACTGGGGAAATGACGATACAAAGCAGCTTCTGAAACACCTACTGCCTTAGCCAAAACCGCTGTGGTGATTCGTTCACCGGGGCTATCTTCAAGCTTTTCCGCAAGCGCTGACAAAATTTGTTCCCGACGAGATATTTTGGTTTCGACTTTACTCATTCTTTTTGCATCCGTGACTCATTCGTCGACCCTAAAGGCGAGTAAAAATAGAGGCATGAAAACGGCGAGTAAAAAAATTAACCTCGCCATTTCCGTTAGCGTAGAAAGAGAAATTATTTTTTTGGTTTATTGGTAATGAGCGTGCCCACACCGGCGTCGGTAAAAATTTCCAGCAATACGGCGTGATCAACTCGGCCATCAATAATGTGTGCGCTAGTACATCCACCTTTTACAGCATCGAGAGCGCAGGCGATTTTTGGTAACATTCCACCGTAAATGGTACCGTCGGCAATTAAATCATCGACTTGAGTAGTACTTAAACCGGTTAGCACTTTGCCTTGTTTATCTTGCAATCCGGAAACATTGGTTAACAGCATTAATTTTTCAGCATGTAAAAATTCAGCAATTTTTCCAGCGACCAAATCTGCATTGATATTATAAGACGCACCATCTTCACCTACACCTATAGGCGCAATAACAGGAATAAAATCGCTGTTTATTAACATATCAATAACTGACTTATTAATACTCTCTACTTCGCCAACGTGACCAATATCCAGAATTTCCGGTGCTAGCATTTCTGGAGTTTTATGCGTAACCGTTAATTTTTTTGCACGAATTAATTGACCATCTTTACCGGTTAAACCAATTGCCTGACCACCGTTGCGATTAATTAAACTCACTATTTGCTTATTCACGGTACCACCGAGCACCATTTCAACTACATCCATAGTGGCGCTGTCCGTAACGCGCATACCATTAACAAATTCAGATTTAATATTTAGTTTTTCTAAAAGACTACCAATTTGTGGTCCACCACCATGTACGACTACAGGGTTCATACCTACCAGTTTCATCAACACAATATCGCGTGCAAAACTATTTTGTAGCGCTTCGCCTTCCATCGCATTGCCACCAAATTTCACAACAATAGTTTTGCCAGTAAAACGTTGAATGTAAGGTAAGGCTTCAGTTAATACATTGGCGATATTCATCGCCGAATCACGGTTGAGCGACATAAGATATTCCTACTATCTAAAAGAAATTTAAAATTTGAGCGCAAGGCTGGAATCAACCTTTAGCAATTCGCGTTTGAAAATTTGTTGGATACTCACAAGCGCTTCCTGGCTTTCAGCCTCGAAGCGCAGGGTGAGTGCGGGTGACGTATTAGAGGCACGCACTAAACCCCAGCCTTTACTGTAATCGACACGGACGCCATCAATACTGGTGATATTTCCATTTTGGAAATCCCCTGAGGCTGTTAACTTTTTAATTAGATCAAATTTAAGATTGTCAGGAACAGCCACTTTAATTTCAGGTGTGATAATTAATTGTGGGAATGCTGAAAAAATATCATCAATATTTTGATCACGCAGCGTAATAATTTCCAACAACCGCGCCATAGCATAGATGCCGTCATCAAAACCATACCAGCGGTCTTTGATAAAAATATGACCGGAGTATTCACCGCCAATTAAGGCGCCAGTTTCTACCATTTTTGCTTTCATTGGCGAGTGTCCGGTTTTCCACATAATGGGTCGACCGCCATAACCGCTGATGACCTGATTTAATTGCCGCGAACATTTCACATCAAATAACACATCAGCGCCAGGGTGCCGCGCCAAAATATCTTTGGCAAACAACATTAGTAAACGATCCGGCCAAATAATGTCACCTTTAGGAGTCACAACGACCAATCTATCGCCATCACCGTCAAAAGCTACACCAATATCCGCGTTAACTTCTTTTACTTTTTCGATTAAGGAAAATAGATTACTTTCTTGCGTTGGGTCTGGATCGTGATTCGGAAAAGTGCCATCAAGATCGCAATATAGTGGCGTGACCTGGCAACCTAATTCTTCAAATAATTGCGGGGCTACAACCCCGGTGACTGCATTGCCAGCATCTATGACAATTGAGACATCGCCCGCCAAAGCAACATCGGAAAAAATACGCTCAATGTAATGTGGAATGATATCCCGGAAAGATTCTTCACCAATTCCCTGGTGGATATTTTGCGTTAATATTCTGTTTCGTAATTCAGTCACGGCTTCATCGGCTAGCGCATTATTATTAATGACAACTTTGAAACCATTGTATTCTGCAGGGTTGTGACTTGCCGTCACCATTACCCCACTTCGCACATCAGAAAAATGAAAAGTAGCAAAATACATTAACGGCGTAGGCACAACGCCTATGTTCACAACATTACAACCGGAACGTAAGATTCCTTTGACTAACGCATTGGTTAAATCCTGGCTATGTGTTCTACCGTCACGGGCAACAATCAACGATTGCTCGCCTTTATCTAAAGCTTCGCTGCCAACTGCCTGGCCAATTTTTTCAGCGAGATTTGCATCCAAATCTTTTCCAACAACTCCGCGAATATCGTAAGAGCGAAAAATATGTGCAGGGACACTTGCTTCATCAATAGCAGTTGGCGCAACGAATTGTTTTTTGTTACGCGTATCGTGTAAGCCAAGAATATTTTCGTCTTCATCAATAACAGCAATATCCAAAATATCCTGCTTTTGGAACAGCGGGCTCGGTGCAGCATCGGCGACCGGGGTGGTCATCTTTTTATTTACTTCGGCGATCGTCGGCGCTAATTTTTGCTCCGCTTCTTGCTCAACTTTTGCAAGGAACCTGCTGAGCACAAGCGCTAAAAATAAACTAAATGCAGTAGTGCAACCCAGTGCCAATATCCATAACGTAGGCGCCTCTTCAGCTTGCTCTAACAAAGCATCTGATGCGTTAAAAGCAACTTCCCAATTGCTGTCAGGAATTGCGAGAGATTTGCTTGGTCCCGCGTTACCCGTACCGGTTTTAAAAATAGTTAATGCTGGTGAATTGGCAAATTTTTGTTCTAATTTTTTTTCGCCCAAACTGCTGTTATTCGCTTGTACTATTTTTTTAAGCGGCTCACCGTCGAACGTTAGCATGAGCGTGCCTATTAGCGGCAAATCTTTTCCAGCAGTAACTCGCGCTACAAAATGAATCTGCCACTTTTCATTAATCTGCACAGCTTCCGCAAATGCATTGTCACCACGTTCGGCACGACGCAGTAAATCCAGCTCAGCGAAACGAATCGGCACATCGCCACTTTGGTCTACATCAATATCGCCCGCAATCAAAATTTTTAAATCAATGGCCTTATCAATGGACGATGTTAGTTGTTTTGCCAAGGCGTCCAAAGCTTCTTTATTTTTTTCATTCAATGCCTGAATGACGGCCGTATTTTGGGCAAGCTGATTTACTTTTTGCTGATTATCACTAAGGTATTTTTTTAAATTCTGTGTTGCGGAAGTGAGTTCTTGTTGAATATATTTTTGCTCATTGTCAGTAGTGGCGTCTTTGATCATGACACCATACAAAAAATAACCTACCACGACATTTAATAACAAGGCACCGCCCAATAGCATAAACAGCAAACGCTGCTGCGCTGCTGCTTTACGTTTGGCCTGCTCCTGCGCACGTGCGGCAGCTCGGGTACTCACACTTGAGGGAGCTGCTTGCGGTATGGGTAAAATCCGTTGCGATTTACTGACTTTGTTATCGAGATCGTCCACATTATCCCCTGGGTGAGCAGATCAATTTATAAAACCGATTATTATCTGGTAACTAATTTTTGCGCGATTATGGTTATTAACTCACGTGCTAATTGTTGTTTACTGCGTTGAGTTAATTCTAATTGCTGTTGATGATCAATAACGGTCACTGCATTTTCATCGGCGTTAAACCCAATACCATTTATAGAAATATCATTAGCAATAATTAAATCTAATTGCTTATGTAATAATTTTTGCGTTGCATACGCAATAATATTTTCGCTCTCAGCTGCAAAGCCCACTGTATATGGCTTCGTATGCAGTGCTGCAACACTCGCGACTATGTCGGGATTTTTTATTAATTCCAGCGTAATGTTTTCTTCATTAGCTTTCTTAATTTTTTGAGTCGCTACTTTTGCAGGACGATAATCTGCAACTGCAGCCGCGGCGATAAAAACATCGCATGGATTTGCAAATTTTAAACTCGCTGCCAGCATTTCATCAGCCGTCGTGACCGATACAAATTCAACACGATCCGGCGGTGTAAGTTGTGTAGGGCCCGAAATTAATACTGTGTATGCGCCAGCCTCGACGGCTGCCTGCGCCAAGGCGTAACCCATTTTTCCAGAGCTGTGATTACTGATGTAACGCACAGGGTCAATCGCTTCGCGAGTGGGCCCTGCGGTAATGACAACTTTTTTACCCGCTAGAATACCGGATACAAAAAAACTCGCGGCAGCATCTACCAACGCCAAGGGTTCAAGCATTCGGCCGGGGCCTACATCACCGCACGCTTGCTCACCAGCGGCGGGACCAAAAATACGTATTTTGCGCTGAGTAAGTACTTCAACATTAGCTTGCGTACTCGCATTCCGCCACATGCCCTGGTTCATTGCAGGTGCTATGGCGATAGGTGCAAAGGTTGCCAGACAAACGGTTGTTAAAAGATCGTTACCCTGACCTTGTACAAGGCGGGCGATAAAATCGGCACTGGCTGGTGCGATTAGCACCAAATCCGCCCAGCGCGCTAATTGGATGTGGCCCATGCCCGCTTCGGCTTCAGGATCGAGCAAGGTGGTGTGAACGGGATTGCCCGATAGCGCTTGCATCGTCAGCGGAGTAATAAATTCCTGCGCGGCGTCGGTCATGATCACTCGCACGCTAGCACCAGCATCTTGTAGACGACGCACCAGATCGGCACTTTTATAAGCGGCGATACCGCCCGTCACACCCAGTAGAATATGTTTGTTGGAGAGCGAACTCATAGATACGTCTTAGTCGGGGTCTATTTTGGTTGAGTAACAATGTACTAATTGTAGCGCAATGTAACTGACTACTAACCGCAGAACCAGCCAATTACATGAGATTTATTAGGCGCCAGAAATAATCAAGATTTAAGGAATTTGGATACGTGAATCTTATCCGGTGAGATGAATAAAAAGTTAATCGACTACCCCAACTAAAACCTAACTGATCGATACCACTCAATGTTCGGTTGTTAGTACATGGAAGCCATGGCAATAAATTATCAAGCATCGAGAGAACACATCCACCTCCCGCTAGATTACTTGAGCAACATAATATTTGACTCTGCGAGATAGCAATCGGTTTGCAGAGCGCCCACCTCGGGGTTAAATGAGGTAGTAGAAATAATCTGTGTATCGCGCACTAAACTTGTCGATATGTTTGCAGTCGCAAAGTCAAAGAAGTAGATATCCGATTCACGACAAAGACCGCCGCTAATAAAATACACACCTTTTTTTTCGACTTTCAGCAATTTGCTATTGCCGGTTAAGGTTGCAGTTATTTGTTCGAGTGAATCATTCTTGCCGCGCAACACCCAAAGGCCGTTTTCACCAACGTATTGAAAATAAATATCTCCTTCAAATTCAACCGCAGTGCCCACCGAACCGAATGTTAATTGTTTGTGCTGCTGGCTTTGTGTATCAATCCGCCACAGGTTGCGAAGCTCGCGGGTACTTTTAAGCACCAGAAGTTTATTTACAGATGGGAAATAAGCCACAGGCTCGACTCTATCCGTCTCAGTTAGCAGTAATAGGGTCTCTGCGGTTAAAAAGTTGTACTGATAAAGACTGTTTCCGGTGCTATATACCAAGTATTCGTTGTTTGGCCAGACAATCGTACCTACCTTTTTTGCAATGGGCTGACTGGTAAGTTGTCGTTCCCCGCCGCCCTCAACCAGCCATAAATGGATCTGATTATTACGCACAGAAGCGTAAACCACTTTCTCTCCATCGGGCGAGAAAGTGGCGGAATAATTGAGGTCCGTATTTTCGGTCAGTCGGCCTTTGGTACCATCCAAAGCCATTTTGATGATATTTGAGCTGCGCTTCTCCTCGGTATAGAAAATTGCTGCACCGTCCGGTTTGTAACGCGGCCGTGAAAATACGCGATCTTTAGAATCTGCGAGAGGGATCTGTACTTGTTGGC
>Ga0247740_1001230_pt1 | contig 11206 bp, 9 predicted proteins | sample UWRJL148409B2_FD_180942 | JGI IMG/M metagenome (GOLD analysis project Ga0247740, IMG submission 180942) | Plant litter microbial communities from Arlington Agricultural Research Station in Wisconsin, United States - UWRJ-L148-409B-2 | ecosystem: Environmental > Terrestrial > Plant litter >...
TGTTGGTCCCCAAGCTCACCGAGAAGGGCGCCGTGCTCGGTCGGACCGTGTTCATCGCCTTCTCGCCCGAGCGCGTGGATCCGGGCAATGAGGTGTACAAGACCAAGAATACGCCGAAGGTTTTGGGCGGCGCCACCCCCGAGTGTCTTGCGACGGCGAGCGCGCTCTACTCGCACATCTTGGACAAGATCGTGCCGGTGTCCTCTACCGAGACGGCAGAGATGGTGAAGCTGCTCGAGAACACGTTTCGAGCGGTGAATATCGGGCTCGTGAATGAGATCGCCATGATGAGCCGCAAGCTCGGCATCGATCCGTTCGAGGTGATTCGCGCGGCGGCGACCAAGCCGTTCGGGTTCATGCCGTTTTATCCGGGGCCGGGCCTGGGTGGGCACTGCATCCCGATCGACCCGCTCTATCTGTCGTGGAAGCTGCGCACGCTCCAGTACCAAGCGCGCTTCATCGAGCTCGCTGATTCGATCAACAGCGGCATGCCCGAGTACGTCATTGGCCGTACCAGTGAGGCCTTGAACGATCAGGCGAAGGCTGTGCGCGGCTCGAAGATTTTGATCTACGGCGTGGCTTACAAGCGGGACGTCAGTGACTTCCGCGAGTCGCCTGCGTTTGCCATCATTCATGGCTTGGAGAAGCGAGGCGCGCACGTTTCGTACATGGACCCGTACGTGCCGGAGCTCGATGAAGACGGCGTGTCGCTCAAAGGCATCGACCCGAAGACGAGCTTTGGCGATTTCGACGCGGTGGTGATCGTCACGGATCACAAGGTGATCGAGCGCGAGCGCTTGCTCGAACAGGCCAAGCTCGTGGTGGACACGCGCGACGCGCTGCGTGACGTGGTGGGCGACCGAAGCAAGGTGTACGGGCTCTGAGCTACGCGGCGGGCCCGGCACTCCGCGCCCGCTAACCAAATAAGAAAAGGGCCCGAGGCGTGAACCTCGAGCCCTTTTTCATGTTTGGCTGACTGCCGAACCGGCCAGTCAGCGTCGACTCAACCGCCGCCGGCCATCTTGGCGACTTCTTCGGCGAAGTCGGGCGCGATTGGCTTCTCGATGCCTTCGCCGACCTGGAAGCGCGCGAAGCGGCTCAGGGTGACGTCGGTACCGAGCTCTTTGGCGAGACCGGCGCGCAGTGCTTCGACCGTTTTGTCGGTGTCGATCACGCTCTCTTGCTCGAGCAAACAGACCTCTTTGGCCCACTTGGCGAGCTTGCCTTCGATGATCTTGGGGCGGGCCGCGTCCGGCTTGCCTTCTTCGATCAGTTGCGCGTCGAAGATCGCGGCTTGCTTGCTGCGAGCGTCGGCGGGCATCTCCGAGACGTTCAAAAATTGCGGGGACATGGCGGCGATTTGCATCGCGCTGTCGTCCACGAATTTGTCGAACGCGGGGGACTTGGCGGCGGCGTCTGCGCCCGTGCGCACGGCGAGCAGCACGCCGACTTTGCCGCCCATGTGCACGTAGGAGTGCACACGGCCAGCGCCGTCGATCGAGAGGCGATCCCAGCGGCGCACGGTGATGTTCTCACCGAGTTTGCCGACGAGGGCGGCGCGGTTTTCTTCGATCGTGCCCGTGCCTCCTGGGAAGGGCTCTGCGCCCAGATCTGCGCCGAGCTTGGCCTTGAGTGCGGCTTCCACCACCTTGGCGGTGAAGGCGACGAACTCGGGGTTGCGCGCGGCAAAATCGGTCTGGATGTTGACCTCGGCGATCGCGCCGAGCTTGCCATCAGCCGTCACGCTCGTGACCACGAGGCCTTCGCTGGCGATCGCGCCGGCGCGCTTCACGCTCTTGGCGAGGCCCTTCTTTTGGATGATGACGACCGCGTTCTCGAGGTGGCCTTCGGCCTCGACGAGGGCGGCTTTGCAATCATTGAGCCCCGCTTGGGTGCGGTCGCGGAGCTCTTTCACTAGCTGCATGCTTACTTGCGACATGTTTACCTCTTGGTGCGCTCAGTGCGCTCAGTTCGAAGAGTCCGAACCACCGCGGCTGCCACGGCCACCGGCGTAGACGACCTGAGCATTTTCGCCCGGGCGACCTTGCCGGCCGTCACGGCCGTCACGGCCGTCATTCGAGTTGCTGTCACGGTCGCGCTGCTGCTGGAACTCGCGGCGGCGCGAGGCACCGGCCACGCACGCATCCGCGATGGCGCCGGTGATCAAGCGCACCGAGCGGATCGCGTCGTCATTGCCCGGGATCACGTAGTCGACCAGATCCGGATCGCAGTTCGTGTCGGTGATGGCGACGATTGGCACGTGGAGCTTGCGGGCTTCTTGCACGGCGATGGTCTCTTGCGCGGGGTCGATGATGAACACCGCGCTCGGAACCGCGCCCATGCCCTTCAAGCCGCCGATGTACTTCTCGAGGCGCGCGCGCTCTTTCTCGAGCTGCACGGTCTCTTTCTTCGGCAGTTGCTCGTAGGTGCCGTCTTCTTTCATGCGCTCGATCGAACGCAGGCGGTCGAGGCCACCCTTGATGGTGCGGAAGTTGGTGAGGGTGCCGCCCAGCCAGCGGTTCGTCACGAAATAGGCGCCGGCGCGGCGGCACTCTTCTTTGACGATTTCTTGCGCTTGGCGCTTGGTGCCGACGAACAGCACGCCGCCGCCGCGAGCGGTGGTCTCGCTCACGAAGTCATACGCGCGCTTGAACAAGCGGGCCGTCTGATCGAGATCGACGATGTGAATGCCGCTGCGGGCGCCGTAGATGTACTGGCGCATCTTCGGGTTCCAGCGCTTGGTCTGATGACCGAAGTGCACGCCGGCTTCGAAGAGCTCACGGACGGTCAGGGGGTTCGCGGGATCTCGCAGTTTGGTGGCGAGCTCGCTGTTGTTTTCGAACGTTTCACTGGGCAAATTGTTGCCCGATACTGATTCAGCCATGACGCTTGCTCCTCTCGGTTTTTCCTCCGCCCCGCCTTCGAATCAACTCTTCGAGAAGAGCACCGGATTCGATTGGTCGCGTGTGGGGCGTGCGGTTTTAGTTGGTAGTTACCTCGCCCGGACGGCAAGGGGCGCGGAACTTACGGCACGAGCGGCCGCTGTGCAAGGCTACAAAAGCAGCGGGATCTAAAGGCCGGACCCGGGCAGGCCGGACCCGGGCGGCGGGTCGGCAGTGCGCAGCGTGGGCGGCGTGCTCGGGGTGTGCCGAGTGAAAGCTCGCTGGGTGAAGGGCCGAGGCACCGCCGAGACCGCCGGGCGCGCGGAAGCGGTGGCCTGAGCATCGGAAACTACAAGCGAATTCGGCGTTGAAGCGCGGCCGGAAGGCGCGCTTTCGGGCGCACTCGGCGGACCGCTGCTCAGCGGAGCCGCTAATGCGGGGCCCCGCACTACCGCTGCAGTTGCGGCAGGCGCGTGCTGCGGCGCGTGTTGCGGCGCCGCCGCGGGAGACGCGGTGCCTTCACTGGCTATGGAGGCGCGGCGGAGGACCAACCCCGTGACCAGCAGCAGCCCGAGCCCTGCGGCGAGCAAGCCGAGCCAGCGCCCGACCTTCTGCCCTCTCTCCGCCGTGCCGGGTTCGGTGCGGCCGGTGTCGACCACCGGAGGTGGAGTCAAGCTGGCGGGACGAGCCCGCTCGGGCAACGGCACTTGGGTGCGTGTCTCACCCGGCTCGGCGGCGACCGGCCGTGGGAACTCGCCCAGCAGCTCGGTCCGTTCCGGGCGCTCGGGGGACGAGCCTGGTTCGGTCGGGGCGAACGCGGGCGGCAAGATCGAAGACCCCGGCTTGCGTGCGACCAGCGTCGTCATCGGCAAGGTCGTGCTGCCGTCGAAGGCGGGCGGCGAGACGAAGGTGGTGTTCGGGGCCCCGCTGATCGAAAACGAGTCGCCCGTGTTGGTCGCAAGCGTGACGTGCGTGGTGTCACGCGGCAGACCCATGCGCTGAGTGAGCGCGTCTTGCGAGAGCATGCCATCAACGACTGAGTGAACACGCGGAACGCCGAGGACAGGCGCGTTGCTCACGGTTTGCACGCCGTAGCCGGCTTCTGCCGTGGGCGCGTCCGTGGCGGGGGCGGACCGTTGGCGCACGGCGAACTCGCGCAGTCGTTCGGCCGCGATGCGCGCGGTGGCGGGGCGCTGACGGCAATCTTTGGCCAGCATTCCCGCCAAGAGGCGTTCCAGCTCGGGCGACACGCCCATCACCAACGATGACAGCGGCGGGGCTTCTCGCGCCATGTGAGCGAGCAAGAGCTCGTTCGAATCACGCGCGTCGTCGAAGGGGCCGACGCCCGCGATCATCTCGAACAAGAGCAAGGCCGCGCCGTACAGGTCCGAGCGGCCATCGACGCGGTCACCCCGCGCTTGTTCGGGCGACATGTAGCGCGGCGTGCCGACGGCCAGGCCGCGCGCGGTGACCACGCTCGTTGCATCTGCAATCTTGGCGATGCCGAAATCGAGCAGTTTCACTAGCCCGCCCTGCACGATGAACACGTTGGCGGGCTTGACGTCTCGATGGATGATGCCGATCTCGTGCGCGGCGCTGAGGGCTTCGAGCACGGACGCCGCGATGTGCACGGCTTCGAGCACGTGCAGGCGGCGCTTTTGGCGCAGCAAGGCGGCCAACGTGTCGCCCTCCAGGCGCTCCATGACGTAGAACGGCACGCCGCTGCCGGATGTACCCGCGTCCGTGACGTTGACGATGTTGTCGTGCTGCAGGCGAGCCAGTGCGCGCCACTCGTTGCGCATGCGTTGCACGAGATCTTCCCGACGGGACAGCTCGCGCAGCAGGGCTTTGAGCACGAAGCGCTTGCCGAGCTCGACGTGCTCGACCTCGTACACCGAGCCCATGCCGCCCACGCCGATCAGCCGCAGCACGCGGTAGCGCGTGCCCGCGATCAGCTCGCCGTCTTGGAATTCGCGAAACTCGGTCAAGTTGCTGCCTCGGCGACGCGCAGGGCGCCGGCCGCTTGCGGGCTTGAGCATAACGATGAGGTCCCCTGGCGTCGAGCGAGACGATGGTTCTCGAAAGCTCGCGCACCCGAGCCAGTCGGCGCGGCGGGGGGTCGAGTTGCGAACGCTCACTTCTTCTGATCCAGCTGAAATTAGGCCTGAACAGATGCCCATCAGGTCGCGCTGGATGGGCGCGACTCAGCTCACGAGGTGCGTCACGGCCACGGCGGTCGCAAACAGGGACAGCACGACATTGATGATACCCAGCACCAAGCCCGCGGTTGCCATGCCGCTCCCACCGACGGTTTGCGGGAACTGACGCGCGGCTTTGCGCCCGAGCACGCCCGCGATAATCGCCGGGATGCCGGTGAATGGCCCCAAGCAAACCAAGATCCCGCACACTAAGGCGAGCACCGCCGCCGTGCTCGCGGGCGGCTTCTCCCCACGGGGCAGGCCCGTCTTGGGGTCGATGGTCATGGCGTGCATGGCCATGGTCGCTGCGGAGCCGGTGATCGGCTTGCCGGGCGGGGGCGCCGGTGGCCCTCCGTAGCCTCCCGGGCCCGGTGGGCCGTAGCCTCCGGGTGGGCCGTGGCCTCCGGGTGGGCCGTGGCCTCCGGGTGGGCCGTGGCCTCCGGGTGGGCCATAGCCTCCGGGTGGGCCGTAGCCTCCGGGTGGGCCGTAGCCTCCGGGTGGGCCGTAGCCGCCTGGCGGCGGTCCCCCGCCCTGAGTCATGCGGACGCGCGGCGCTCGGCCTGCCAGCGGATTTGGCTCGAACATGGGCCGACGATAGTCGAATCCGCGCGTGCACGTCGAATGCAGAAGGCGGCCCATGATGCTAGCCTCCGCGCCGCTCATCATGGCCATTACTCGTGAAACGGTTCTACACGTCGCCAAACTCGCGCGACTCGAGCTCGGGGACAGCGAAATCGATCGCATGCAGAAGGATCTGGGGAACATCCTCGAATACGTGAACTCGCTGAGCGAGCTCGACACGGCGTCGGTTTCCGAAACCACGCAGGTCGCCGTGCTCGGCGCTCCGCTGCGGCCGGACGCGGTCGTGCCGAGCCTCGCCAATGAAATCGCGCTGGCCGAAGCGCCGCGCAGCGCGGGTGGAGGGTTCGCCGTTCCGGCGTTCGTCGACGAATGAGCGAGATCCTCGATTTGCCGATCCCCGTCCAGGCCGACAAGGTCAAAAACGGCGAAATTACCGCGGTCGCGCTGACCGAGCGCGCACTCTCGCGCATGGAAGCGCAAAGCGGCCTGCACGCATTTTTGCATGTCTCGCGCGAGGCCGCGTTGGCCGCCGCGGCGGCCGTCGATCGTAAACGCGCGAGCGGAGCAGCACTGGGCAAGCTGAGCGGCGTGCCGATCGCAATCAAAGACGCGCTCTGCACGGCGGATGCGCCGACCACCTGCGCGTCGAAGATCCTGACCAAGCGCAACGCCGAAGGCACGGGTGGCTCGGGCGCTGAAACCGGTTGGCGCCCCCCGTACGACGCGACCGTCGTGGCTCGTTTGCGCGCGGCCGACGCCGTGCTCGTCGGCAAAACGAACATGGACGAATTTGCGATGGGCTCGTCGGGCGAAAACAGCGCGTTCGGACCCATGAAAAACCCCTGGGATCCGACGCGCACCGCGGGCGGCTCCAGCGGCGGCAGCGCCGTAGCCGTCGCGGCCGGCATGGCCGCGGGTTCGCTCGGCAGTGATACGGGCGGCTCGATCCGTCAACCTGCCGCGCTGTGCGGCATCGTGGGCGTCAAGCCGAGCTACGGGCGCGTCTCGCGCTACGGCTTGGTAGCGTTCGCTTCGAGCTTGGATCAGGTCGGGCCGTTCGCGCGTGACGCGCGCAGCGCAGCTCGACTCTTGGAGGTGATTTCGGGCGCCGATGGCCACGACTCCACGTGCGCGGACGTACCCGTCGGCGCCTACGAAGCCGCCTGCGATCGCCCGGTCAAAGGGCTGCGCATCGGCATCCCTGAAGAGTACTTCGGTGAGGGTTTGGAGCCGGCCGTCGCGGCCAGCGTGAAGGCCGCGATCAGCGCGCTCGAGAGCGAAGGCTGCTCGGTGCACCCCGTTGCCTTGCCGCACACGAAGCACGGCATCGCCACGTACTACATCGTGGCCACCGCCGAGGCCTCGAGTAACCTCGCCCGCTTCGACGGCGTGCGCTTCGGCCTACGCGTCGAGCCGCCGCGCGCCGATCTGCAAACCCTGTACGGCAAGACGCGCAACGCGGGCTTCGGCCCCGAAGTGAAGCGCCGCATCTTGCTCGGCACGTACGTGCTGAGCTCGGGCTACTACGACGCATACTATCGCAAAGCGCAGAAGGCGCGCACCTTGATCAAGCAAGACTTCGATCGCGCGTTCGAAAAGGTCGATGCCATCGCCGCGCCCACGAGCCCCAGCCCCGCCTTCAAATTCGGGGAAAAGGCCGACAACCCGCTGGCCATGTATTTGGCCGACATCTACACGCTGCCGGCCAGCCTCGCGGGGATCGCCGGGCTCAGCGTGCCGTGCGCGATGACCAAAGCCTCGGCCACGCTGCCCGCGTTGCCCGTCGGTCTGCAGTTGCTCGCCCCCGCGTTCGAAGAAGAACGCCTGTTCACGCTCGCGGCCGCGGTCGAGCGGCTGACGGCTCCCGGCGGCCCCGCGCTGCCTCCCGGCTAGCGGCCCCGCGTGACCTCGGGATCCGAATTACAGCTCGAAGTAGCGGCCGCGGGCGCGCAGCACACGGCCGCGCTGCTGTCGCTCTTCGAGCGCACGGGCACGCCCTGTCATTGCCAGTACTGGCACTTCGACGGCGACAAGAACGCTTGGCTCGATCGCCTGTTCCACGCGCCCGAGCTGAACCGCTCCGCGTTCAGTGACAGCCTGGCCACGGCTGAAGAAGAACTGCGGGGCGTGGTCGCCCTGCACGCAGGGCTCGCCGTGGGCTGGTTGAAGCTGACCCCGGCCGCACGCGTGCCCAAGCTCTATGACCAGCGCTTGTATCGCGGCCTGCCCGCGTTCGCAGGCGCGAGAGACGGCGTGCTCACCGTTGGCTGCCTGCTGGTCGACGAAGACTTTCGACGCCGCGGCGTCGCGCGGGCGCTGGTCCAAGCCGCCGTGGCCATCGCCGAGGCTCGGGGCGCGCGCTCGATCGAAGCGTTCCCGAGGCGTGCGGAGCACATCGGAGCGCCCGAACTTTGGATGGGGCCGATCACCGTCTTCGAGCAGGCGGGGTTCGACGTCGTGAGTGACTTCGCGCCGTATCCGGTGCTCCGCTACGACGTCACGCGAAACCGAGCCTAGAGAGCCCGCGCACGTTCGCCGCCGTGCTCCTACGCCGGCCTACATGCATCTGTGTCAAGAAGTGCTGCGATGTGGCGTCGCACTTGGCTTTCGCGTGGAAAAAGCCCTATGTTCAGAAGGCTTGTTTTGAGGGGCTTTCTGCAACGGACTTAGCGCCAACCTGAACATGAATCCGCTCCTGCGTCTGCAACGCCTAGACGCGCTCCACACCCTGTCGAGCCGGCTGGCTAGCGAATCGAGTGGTGGCCTGCTCGGCGACTCGCTCGAGGTGTTGCTCGAGACGATGCGCGCTCGTGCCGCCGCCGCGTTCGTCGTCGAACCGACGCTCGAGTCGATCGCAGAGAGCGGGCTCGGCGGCCGCGGAGGGCCAGAGCTGTTCGTGCTGCGACGCGCGCTGAGCACGATCGCCCAACGCGCTCTGAGCACGCGCCGCACGCTGCTGTTCGCGGATCTGGGCCGCGATCGCGAAGGCGTCGACGACGCGGGCGAGATCCTCGCGCTCGGCGCGCGCACCGCGCTCGCCATTCCCGTGCTTTTGGGCCGCGTCGCCCACGGCGTGTTCGTGCTCTTGTTCGACGACGCCGCGCGCGTGGATGAAGAAGCATTGCGGTTCTCGGCCACCCTCGCCAACCTGGTCGCGGTCGCGCTGGAACGAGAACAAGCCCGCGATACGCCGGTGCCCAGCAACGACGAACTAGCCGAAGCCAGCCGCATGGCGAGCCTCGGCCTGCTCACGGCCAGCGTGGCGCACGAACTGCGCGGTCCCGCGGGGGCGATGCTCCTGCAGCAAGAAGAACTCGGGCGCTTGGTCGAGCAAGTCAGCGAGCTGTCCGACGCGACCGATCCGAACATGTCGGGCGCGATCCGCGAGCTGGGTGAAGTGTCGTCCGACATTCAGACGGCCGTCGCGCGTATTCGAGATACCGTCGAACAGCTATCACTGGTCTCGCGCCGTGAGATCTCGCCCGAGTGCATCGACCTGGCGACGGTCGTGCGAGAGTCGCTCGCGATCGCCATGCCGCATTTGGAGCGTCGCGGCATCACGATCATCCAGCACATCGACAGCACGGTCTACACCGTGGGTCGCCGGGATAGCCTCGGCCAAGTGGTACTGAACCTCGTGTTCAACGCCGCCGACGCCGCCGAAGTCAGCACACGGCCCCAGGTTTGGGTACGCGTCAGCGCTCACGGCGAAGAACTCGCGTTGATCGTCGAGGACAACGGCCCGGGTGTGCCTGCGGGCGCAATTCAGCACATCTTCAGGCCGTTTTACACGACCAAGCAGCGTGGCCAGGGTACCGGGCTCGGGCTCAAAATCTGCAGTGATGTGGTCGCGGCGCATGGCGGGCACATCGAGGTCCACGACCGCGTGGGCGGTGGCGCTTCCTTTCGCGTATTGCTCACGCGCGTTCAAGAAGACAGCGGGCTCATTCCGCTCGTGCCCGTGCGCGCCACGATGCAGCGACACATGCAGCAGCCGCGTCCGCGCCAGGTATTCCTGATCGATGATGACCCGGTGTTCGCGCGGTCGATGCGCCGCGCGCTCAAGCCGCACACCGTGCGCACGGCCGCCGCCGCCTCCGAGGCCGAAGCGCAGTTGATGGATCCGAACTACACGCCCGATTTGGTGCTGTGTGACGTGTTTCTGCCCGGCCGCAACGGCGACACCCTGCACGCGCGTATCTCGGCGCGCCGGCCCGAGTTGGCCTCGCGCTTCGTGTTCGTGACCGGCGGCGCGCTCGGCCGCGCCGAGGCCGAATACCTCAAAAATTGCGCCTGTCCAACGCTGTTCAAGCCGGTCGAACTCAAGACCCTCAAAGACTTGTTGGAGGACCACGCGCCCGAGTCATCGCCCTCGGCGTCCGTGCGCACGCTCAATCCGCCGTCCGCGAGCAGCAGTCGCCGCTCTTCGGTCCCCGCACCCTCCGCCCCGCCCTCGACGCGTCGCTGATCGTCTCCCGACATCGGGAGTGAATTGACGCGCTGGGGGTAGCGCTTGCATGGCGGTACTGAGTGAGCGCGGTTGCCACCAGGAAGAGCGGGAGCTGCACAGTAGAATCGTCCCCCTTCACATTGGAAAGGCTCCCCGAGGGGAAGGAATGAACGACCGCTGTCGATCGGGTGGGCCCGCGCTACCAATAGCACTGTGCGCGCACAGTACTTTTCAAGGCGAGATCGAGATCGAGATCGAGATCGAGACGCGGCGCGTGCCCGCGCTACCAATAGCACTGTGCGCGCACAGTACTTTTCAAAGCGAGATCGAGATCGAGACGCGGCGCGTGCCCGCGCTACCAATAGCACTGTGTGCGCACAGTATTTTTCAAGGCGAGATCGAGATCGAGATCGAGACGCGTGCCCGCGCTGCCAATAGCACTGTGCGCGCACAGTACTTTTCAAGGCGAGATCGAGATCGAGACGCGGCGCGTGCCCGCGCTGCCAATAGCACTGTGCGCGCACAGTACTTTTCAAAGCGAGATCGAGACGCGGCGCGTGCCCGCGCTACCAATAGCACTGTGCGCGCACAGTACTTTTCAAGGCGAGATCGAGATCGAGATCGAGACGCGGCGCGTGCCCGCGCCACCAATAGCACTGTGCGCGCACAGTACTTTTCAATCAACGCCAAACGCCCCCCATCCTCCTCTTCTGGCGTTTTGGCGTTTTGGCGTTCTGGCGTTTTGGCGTTTTGGCGTTCTGGCGTTTTGGCGTTTTGGCGTTTTGGCGTTTTGGCGTTTTGGCGTTTTGGCGGTTAATCCCCTCCGAGAACGCCCGCGACGGGAACGCTGCGCCCACGCGAGTTGCGCTGCGGGGTTGGGATCGCCCGGCTCTTGCTTCAGCAAAGAACGGAAGCGCCAATCCCGCGCTCCAGCGTGCAACTTGCAGCTTGCAGCTTGCAGCTTGCAGCTTGCAGCTTGCAGCTTGCAGCTTGCAGCTTGCAACTTGCAGCTTGCAGCTTGCAGCTTGCAGCTCGTGGCTCGCGGCTCGCGGCTCGCGGCTCGCGGCTCGTGGCTCGTGGCTCGTGGCTCGTGG
>Ga0247740_1001231_pt1 | contig 11198 bp, 9 predicted proteins | sample UWRJL148409B2_FD_180942 | JGI IMG/M metagenome (GOLD analysis project Ga0247740, IMG submission 180942) | Plant litter microbial communities from Arlington Agricultural Research Station in Wisconsin, United States - UWRJ-L148-409B-2 | ecosystem: Environmental > Terrestrial > Plant litter >...
GCAGCCCACACCAAATTCTCCCGCCGGAAATTGTTTGTTGTAGGTTCCCGGTATCACCACACTTCTTGCCGGTACACGGCCTTTTGTTTCTATCGGGGTTGGCCCGCTTACATCTATAATTTTTGTTGATTGTGTCAATACCACATTTGCACCCAGCACTGCTTCTTTTTCTACTACCACACCTTCCACTACTATGCAGCGGCTGCCGATAAAACAACCATCTTCAATAATTACCGGTGTAGCCTGCAATGGTTCCAGTACACCACCAATACCCACGCCACCACTCAGGTGTACGCCTTTACCTATCTGTGCGCAACTGCCCACGGTAGCCCATGTATCCACCATGGTTCCTTCATCTACATACGCACCAATGTTTACGTACGATGGCATCAGTACCACGTTCTTAGCGAGGTAAGCACCATAGCGGGCCACTGCATGCGGCACGGCACGAACACCAAGGTCTTTATAATTTTTCTTCAGCAACATCTTATCATAAAATTCAAACGGTGCCACATCCCATGTCTGCATCTGTTGTATACCGAAGTATAAAAGTATCGCCTGTTTTACCCACTCATTTACTTCCCAGCCATTGGCGGTAGGTGCGGCAGTGCGCAGTCTGCCTTTATCTACTTCTTCAATCACGGCTCTTACGGCATCGGTGTATTTTGTGTCTTTCAATAGTTCACGGTTGCCCCATGCTTCCAGTATCAGTTCTTTCATTTTTTTCAATTTGCTGCGAAGATAAGACCACTGATAACACGGATTAAATAGATTGCCACAGATTTTCTGGTACTTAGTCATTTTTTATGATACCGGCTGCATTGCTACTATCATCGTCCCTTGCGTCGCACACTTCAACTGCATATCGTTACTCAGCACATTGCACATACCCTATAAATAGCAAACATTTCATCATAACACGACTTGTCCCTTGTGCCTTGTGCCTTCACTCTTGTTCCTTGTCCCTTATTCCTCTATACTTATCTTTGCACCCTATGAATATCGGATACGATGCAAAACGGGCTTTTCATAACACCACCGGCCTCGGCTACTACAGCCGCACTTTAATCCGCTTACTCGCCGACCAATACCCCGAGCATGAATATTTTTTATTCAATCCAAAAAGAGCCGATAAATTTGAACTGAAAGGAAAGAACATTCATGAAATTTTGCCTTCCAATTTTATTCATTCCCTTTTTTCTTCTGCCTGGCGCAGCAGTTGGGTAACTAAAGATTTAAAAAAGAACAAGATTGATTTATACCACGGCCTTAGTCATGAAATACCGGTAGGTATAAAAGAGGCAGGCATAAAATCGGTAGTTACGATTCACGATTTAATACACGAACGCTATCCCGAACAATACAACCCGATTGATGTAAAGATTTACACTAAGAAATTCAGGTATGCCTGTGCCAATGCGGATAAAGTAATCGCCATCAGCGAGCAAACAAAAAGAGACATCATTGAATTTTATCAAACACCGGCCGAAAAAATAGTGGTGTGTTACCAGAGTTGCAATCCTGCATTTGCGGTACAGGCATCGGCAGATTTCAAAAAGAAAATAGTCACACAATACAATTTACCCCCGCAGTTTTTCCTGTATGTTGGCTCCATCATCGAACGAAAAAATTTATTGAATATCTGCAAGGCTGTTTTCTTATTACGCAACGAATTGGATATTCCATTGGTAGTAGTGGGCACTGGAGGAAAATACAAACAACAGGTACAGGATTTTATCCGGCAACATAACCTGGAAAGTAAAATCATTTTTCTATCGGATACTGTCGCAGCGAAATCAGACCCGGCATTCCGTTCTTCAGAAGTATTTGCAGCTATCTATCAATTCGCCATTGCTATGATTTATCCTTCTTTCTTCGAAGGATTTGGTGCGCCGATACTGGAAGCATTGTGGAGCCGGGTTCCTGTAATTACTTCCAATGTATCCTGCATGCCGGAAGTAGGTGGCGATGCAGCTTATTATGTAAATCCATCGCAGGCCGAAGAAATAGCCGAAGGCATGAGAAGAATTTATAACGATAAGGAACTGGCCGCCACCATGATTGAAAAAGGATGGCAGCATGCACTGAAATCTTCGCCGGATAAATATGCTGCCCACATGATGGACATTTATAAATCGGTAGTACAATGAACTTCGACAACGATATAGAGAAATGCCTGCAGGTGCTGCAACAGGGTGGATTAATATTGTACCCAACCGATACCGTGTGGGGCATAGGCTGCGATGCTACCAACGAAGCAGCCGTAGCAAAAATATATGCGCTGAAAAAACGCCACGATGAAAAAGCAATGATTGTATTGGTAGCCGAAGAAAGAGATGTATTGCAATACACGGCCAGCCCCGACCTTGGTGTATTCGACTATTTGCAGCAAACACAAAAACCTACTACAGTTATTTACAGCGGCGCTATCGGCCTTGCCGATAACTTAATTGGCAAAGATGGAAGTATTGCTATCCGCATTTGTAATGAACCGTTTTGCCGTCATCTGCTAAAGCGCTTCCGCAAACCTATTGTTTCTACATCGGCCAATATTTCGGGCGAACCAACGGCGCCAATTTTCTCCAACATTACCGAAACAATAAAATCCAGTGTGGATTATATTGTTCAGTATCGCCAGGATGATACAACTATAGCATCTCCATCTTCTGTTATTAAATGGGATAACGGGGAAGTAACTATTATCCGGCCATAGTTCCATTGCCACATCTATTAATTCCTTGTAATTTCGTTAAGGATTTTATTATCATCATTCAATTATTAAGGGCTCGTATTAAGGACTCGAATTTTTAGCCCCAGCGGGGCTGCCTGTTTATAGAATGAAGATTTGAATTTCACCCGACTCCGTAGGAGTCGCCTGATGCAGATATAACAGGAGGCTCCTACTGAGCCAATTGCCCCTTCAATAAAATTAGCTATAAACAGAAAGCTCCTACGGAGCTTAACTATATGAAATTGTCTTTGATCAGGAACATTCTGATAATAATCAGGCTATCGGCAATATGCTCATCCGTGTTAATGTCGTACATGTGTGCGACGCAAGGGACGATGATAGTAGCAACACAGCCCCTAACATAAAAAACTCTTTCTTCATACTTTCCCTCTTCCATACTTTCCGTCTACTCTTCTCAACTTATCTTTGCCGCATCTATGGATATTACGTGTACAGAAAGTGAATTGTTGCTGCTCAATAAAATTGCTGCTGCCAAACAGGTGGGAGTAGAAACCTATTTGATTGGAGGATTTGTAAGAGATAAAATTATTGGCCGCCCTACAAAGGATGCAGATATTGTTTGCATTGGTGATGGTATTGCACTGGCTACGGCGGTTGCACAACAATTTTCTCCCGTGCCGCAGGTAGACTATTTTAAAAACTTTGGTACCGCACATCTGCAAGTACGACTATCTGATTATAACAACTCTTCGGAAGCCCCCTCTTTCGGAAGGGGTTTGGGGGAGGTCTTTGATGTGGAATTTGTAGGTGCCCGAAAAGAAAGTTACCGATCGGAAAGCCGCAACCCGCAGGTAGCACCCGGCACTATGAAAGATGACCAGGAGCGAAGGGATTTTACCATCAATGCGCTGGCGATAAGTTTAAATGAAAAAGACATTGGTACATTGGTAGATCCATTCGGTGGAGTTGCCGACCTTGAAAATAAAATAATAAAAACCCCGCTTGCACCTGCACAAACTTTCAGCGACGATCCGTTGCGCATGATGCGGGCTATACGTTTTGCCACACAATTAAATTTTACCATTGAGCCCGGCACCTGGAAGGGAATTATTGATTGTGCACCCCGTATAAAAATTATTACACAGGAACGTATTACCGATGAGTTGAATAAAATTATTCTTTCACCCAAGCCTTCTATCGGTTTCGATTTATTATACAAGAGCGGATTGCTGCAGCTTATTTTTCCGCCGATGGTAGATCTTGCCGGTGCAGAATATAAAGATGGTCATGGGCATAAAGATAATTTCTATCACACGCTGCAGGTGCTGGATAATATTTCACAAAATACCAGTGACCTCTGGCTTCGCTGGGCCGCCATACTGCACGATATAGCCAAGCCCGCCACTAAAAAATTTGAAGAAGGTCACGGCTGGACATTTCATGGCCACGAAGTAGTAGGCGGCAGAATGGTGCCGAAGATATTTGCCAAATTAAAGTTACCACAGCATGAAGCCATGCGCTTTGTAAAGAAGTTGGTAGAGCTGCATCTGCGACCCATTAGTTTGACTAAAGAAAATATTACCGACTCTGCTATCCGCCGTTTATTGTTTGATGCGGGAGATGATTTTGATTCGCTGATGTTGCTTTGCGATGCCGACATTACTTCCAAAAACAAACAGAAAGTAAAACGCTTCCTCGAAAATTTTCAACTGGTAAGAGAACGTTGTAAGACTGTGGAAGAAAAAGATCATGTACGCAACTGGCAGCCACCTATTACCGGCGAAATAATTATGGAAACCTTTGGTCTGCCACCTTCCAAACCAGTAGGCGTGATAAAAGATGCATTGAAAGATGCTATGCTGGACGGCGTAATACCCAATACCTACGAAGCCGCTTTTCAGTTTATGCTGGAGAAGGCGGGTGAAATGGGGTTGAAAGAGGTAAAGCCGTAATACAATTTTTTAGCCACGGATTTCACGGATAAGCACTGATTATATTTTGTAAATGCCAATAACCTGCGCAGCAGGAAATCTGTGTTAATCCAAAAAATGAAATTTCAGAAATACCAAACACCATTTAAAGCAGCGGGCCAGTAATCCTTCTAATCTGTGCAATCCGTGGCTAACTGTATTCTTTGCGCCTTTGCATCTTAGCGGCTTTGCGTGGACGTGTATTGGCATTTATTCGGGGTTTACCCCCTGCCTTTTTCCAGCACAAAATTCCTAAATTTGCTACATGGCAATTTTAAAATTCAGGGTTTATTTCGAAGAGGACGAAAGTGTATACCGTGATGTAGTTATCCGTCACACACAATCGTTCCAGGACTTGCACGAGGCTATATTAAAGTCATACGAATTTGACAACAAGCACAAAGCCACTTTTTTCCGCAGCAACGATCATTGGCTCCGTGGCCGTGAAATATCGTTGGAAAAATATGACAAGGAATACAAAGCCGAGCCGCTGCTCATGAGTGAAACCACCATCGGTTCGGAAATAAAAAATCCCAACCAGCGCTTTGTGTATGTGTACGATTTTAATAAGAACTGGAGTTTTCTGATGGAGCTGATCAATGTATCCAAAGAAGAAAATCCCAAACTGGTATATCCTTCCATGGTACGCACCGAAGGTATAGCGCCAAGCCAGTACGGCACCAAAGGCTTACTCGGTCCTAAGTTTGCCGATATAGAAGAGAAATACGATCTCACCCAGGTAGCAGGCGATGGCTTCAGCGAAAAAGATGAAGACGGCGAAGACACTGGTATGGCGGAGGAGGGGGGAGAAGAGAGTGCTGAGGAAGAGATTTAATTAAGAATTAAAAATTAATAATTAATAATTGGGCCGCTGATATTTCAGCGGTCTTTTTATTTGGTAAATGTATTGCTGCGGATACCAAAACAATATTCGATACTTCACTCTGCGCAATCCGCCACCTTGAACATTGAAAATTGATCATTGAATATTGAGCATTTAAAAACTCCGTATATACTTTTAAAAATTCTGCATAGCAAGACTTGTTCCTTGCACCTTGTTCCCTGTACCTTTGTACCAATGCCTTCACCCAATCAAAAAAACATCCTCATCATCGCCGGCCCTACCGCCGTAGGCAAAACATCCGTTGGCATACAACTGGCACAGCATTTCAATACCGAAATCATTTCTGCCGACAGCCGCCAGTGCTTTAAAGAATTAAACATCGGTGTAGCACGGCCATCGGTAGAAGAATTAAAACAAGTGCCCCATCATTTCATCGCCAGCCATTCCATTCACGACGAAGTAAATGCCATTACCTTCGAGCAATATGCCTTACAAAAAGCCGAGGAATTATTTAAGCAACATGATGCCATCATTATGGTTGGCGGTACCGGGCTTTACATCAAAGCCTTTTGCGAAGGACTGGATGCTATACCGGCCATAGATACTACCATAAGACAACAAATAATTGATAACTACGCAACAAAAGGATTGGAATGGCTGCAGCAAGAGTTGCAACAAAAAGACCCCGCCTTTTACAGCAGCGGCGAAATACAAAACCCACAGCGAATGATGCGGGCATTAGAAGTAATCGAATCTACCGGGCAATCTATAGTATCGTACCGCAGCAATACCAAAGCCACACGGCCATTCCGAATTATTAAAACAGGAATAGAATTATCCAAAGAACAACTCCACCACAACATACACACCCGTGTAGATGCCATGATGCAGGCCGGGCAACTGGATGAAGTAAAATCTTTATTGGCTTATAAAAATTTAAATGCCCTGCAAACTGTTGGCTACAAAGAACTCTTCGACTATCTCGATGGCACACTGAGCTTACCCGAAGCCATAGAAAGAATAAAAACCACTACCCGCCAGTATGCCAAACGACAGATGACATGGTTTAAGAGGGATGGAGAGATGAGGTGGTTTGCACCTAAGCAAGTGGAAGAGATGATTGCTTATGTAAAAACTTATCAGACGCCGATCAATTAATAATTTCTCCTTTATTATTCGCCAGCCTCTCCCGCCAATGCTGAATTTCTTCCGGTGTTTGTTTTACCCAATCAGTTATTTCTCCAACGATTTTTAAAGGCGATAAGGATCGATAAGAACGTGTTGGATTGCCGGGGAATTTTTTATCTGTTACATTGGGGTCATTTTCAAAACTTCCTGTTGGTTCAACAATATACACATGTTCTTCTCCATCGCCTTTTGCTAATGCAGCGGCAAGTCCCGCCCCATTAACAAGAGCAGTAAAATAAATATGATTCATTCTAAGATCCGCTTGATAATTAGAACTGTCGCCTGCGGTCAGCATATCACCAATGGCCAACGCTGCTTTTGTGCCGTGATAGAACGGGCCTTTGTCAGCAGGTTTATCTTTATAAGAATTCGCTAAGGCAGCATTTTTTTCTGCATTAATACCATCACCTGAATCTTCATAACATTTTGCAATGTTTGCATACAAGGCAGGCAAAGCACTCTTAACTCCATCATCATTTATTTTCAGGGCAAATTTCAACGCCGTTTCCAGCCATTGTAATTTATCGCCAACATTTTTTTGATGACGGGCTACATAATGCGCCGCCAGAAATTTTTCAAAGTCATTAGTGGCCTCGTTCAAGGCCTGCAGAAACAATTTGATGGCTTCTTCCTGGTTACCTTTCTCTTCCAGGGCCATACCCTGTATGCAAAGCTTAACAATATTATTGGCCGGGTTAAATTCCATATGCTGATTATTTGCTGTTAAATTAAAAAGAAGGGAACAAACAGCGTAGCGATTGACAAATTTCTATGAGAAAAATAGTATAGCATATACAATAAACATTTTATTCATCACTGGTCATTGTATGTCAATAGTAATTTTTGTTACACATGAACAATTTTATTAGCCCGGCTGTAGTACTACTATCATCGTCCCTTGCGTCGCACACTTGTACAGCATGAATTCTATTCGACATATTGCGACACCCCGATGTATTTTTCGGAGTACCACTAACAAGACGAGCAAATACAAAATAGCCTCTTATATTTATAGGATCTATAATCTGGCAAAGTTTACGCCATGGCTGGTATTTGTCTTTTCACCAGCCATAGTGCTTTAATGAATAGTGGAATGAAAAAGGAGTCTGTAATTCGTGTGGTTGGTGGAAGAAAACACCAAGCATGGCGTGTTGATTTATTTATACATCTCAAGTACAAATTTTACGTTGTCGTTATTCAAGTCTTTTAATTTCTCTAAAGCACTTTTAGAAATGTCTGAATTGATTGTTTTTAATACATGAACACATTTTCTTAAAGTCGCCTCCAACTCGTCATCATACCAGCGAAAACGTTCTCTATTTAAGGCAATGTTTAGAATCGGTTCTACAAATCTGTCGTCACGTAAATTTTCCAGGAAAATTGTGTGCACTAAGTCTTCGTGTTGACTGTGCCAGGTTCCAATCAATGCTTTTTCAATATATTCAAAACTATCAGTGTCAAACTTATTATGATTTGAAATGTGGAGACATTTAATAAGCTTTTGTTCGTTCTCGCTTTCTACCGCTTTTTTTAGTTTGTCTTTCATTCGTACATATGTTGTTTGTCTCTCTTTTTCACCAGCCATAGTGCTTTAATGAATAGTGGAATGAAAAAGAGCCTGTAATTCATGTGGTTGGTGGAAGAAAACACCAACCACGGCGTGAAAGTTGATAATTGTTCGTCTGCTGGAACTGAAGCTGATAGATAAACAAAAGTTGATTATTATTCCGTCTGTCCCACTTGCATAAACCCAATGTTGGCTGCTGTCGTATTTGTCAATCGTGAATTCTGTTTACTACTGCAATTGCTACTCCATCATATTCTTTTACTCCAACAGTTTGTAAGATTGTCGCTGTAACTTTTTTATTTTCACTTAACATTTTGTTTAGTCGTTGTACGCCTTGTACTTTTTCGTCTGCACTATTACTGTCAAGCACTTTGCCGTCTCTAATTACATTGTCGCAAATAATAAGTGTCCCTGGTCTTGATAGTTGTAAAGCATAGTCAAAATATTTAGTGTAAGGTGGTTTGTCTGCGTCAATGAAAATCATATCAAAAGGTTCTCCATTTTCTGCAATGATTTGTGGTAAAATATCCAACGCTTTTCCAACTCTCAAATCTACTTTTTGAGAAAGTCCCGCATTGTCAATATTTTTTTGTGCAACCTCTCCGTGGTGTTTGTCCATTTCGATAGTTACAACTTTCCCGTTGTCAGGTAAAGCCCTTGCAAGCCAAATAGTGCTGTAACCGCCCAAAGTTCCTAATTCCAAAACTTTTTTTGCGTTACAAGCAATCATCATTACTTGTAAAAACTTTCCTTGGTTTGCTGAAACGCTGTGTTGAGGAAGTCCTTCGTTTTCAAGTGATTTAATTGTGTCGCTCAGTGCTTTGTCTTCTGGTGCAAGTAACCCGCTAATGTAATTGTCAACCTGTGAAAATATATCTGTATTCATTTATAAAAATAGTTAGTTAATGTAGTGTCGTCGAACGGTTGCAGCCAACGGCCAGGGCTTTCTGCTGTGCTGGTATTCTGTGTTCCGTCAGCCCGAACTGTTGCTCATTAAAGTTACTGAAGATCAGAATATATTCTATCGCTGGGTTTTATTCGTAAAGCTGGGACCGAAGTTGAGTTTTGTTATGTCGATCAGAATCTATTCGTCAAGCCAGCATGGCAGAAAACCCCATGTTAGCTGCAGTTATTTGTCCTTTAGATATTTTTCAAAATCATTTACAAGGTCATATCTCTCTAGTTTACCAATTTCGCCAATAAAACTTTGATTTGGATAAATAGTAATAACCTCAGCTTTCGCTATGACTTCATCAATCCTTTGTTTAATCACGGCGGAAGGCTGATACTTTTTTTCATCCTTAAGATAAATTAAGGTTCTAGCTGCTAAAACCCTGCTGTTTAAATCCGCACAAAAAAGTAGTTGTTCTAAAGCGTCAAAGTCATTGTTGGTAATAAAATATCGAAGATTGTCAAAGGCGCCAGTTAAAAAACTACTACTTGAACTATAATACTTTAAAGGAGGCCAGCCAGCTAGTGGGTTTGTAAAATAATTAATCGCCTCCTTCCTTCGTTCATTGCTGTCGGTTGAGCTTAAAAAAAGCGTACCGATTGTCTTGTTATATAGTTGAAATTTATCAGAATAAGTTTTCTCGAATGCTACTGTGCCGTTTACGCAATCAAAAGGAAGCTTTATTGCATTGACAATGCTTTCATTAAATGAATTGCGATAAGGAAACGAAATAGTGAGGCGAAGTTGAATAACATTGTTGTTAAAGTATAAAGCGCTTGCAGTATAAGTTCCAGAACCGCCAAAAAAGGTGTGTTCGGTCATCTTTAGTTTGTATCCCATGTCTTTTGTAAATGATCTGCAGTTGCATTCTCTGCCGTCAACAAATTTGGGTAATATAGTTTCTATTCCTTCTATTCTATTTCCTAATGCAGCAAGTTTGTTCACTTTATTTGTAATAACATCTATATCCATATCAATGTATTTTTGTTCAATCCATTTATCAGAGAGCTTTTCGTAATTACAAAATTGAACTAGAAAACTTGGCAAAGTATCGCTTTGAGCCTTTGCAACATGGCAAGAACAAACTATTAGTAATATGGAACAAAAAAAAGGTCTCATTTCAGATAGAGAGTATGGTTACAGAATTGCGGCTAACGGCCACGGCTTGGCGATGTGGCGGTATTTGAAAATCTTCAGCCCGTAACCGCTGCTGAATAAAGTTACAAAAGTTCATTGTTAATTCTGCTGCTGATTAGTATTCCGTCGGCTGGAACTGAAGCTGATTAGCGAACAAAAAGTTGAGAATATATTCGTCGCCCCGCCATATTGCCAAACCGCCTGTTGGCTGTAGTTTTTTTGTCACAATGAAAACTGCTACCGTAATCTATAATCGACTAAAAAATTCTCTAAGTCAATATCAGGCGTTGAATAGGATAAATCAGTTGTTCCATTTGGTTGATATAAACAACTAAATTCCTTTCCAAATTCCTTATAGAAACCCCCTTTCCCGTCAGGAGCGCTAACATAATTTTCTGATTTTACAAATATAAGTTTCCCGTATGTTCTTCCGTCTCTGCACAACACGAAAAAGCCTTCCTCGTTTCCCTTGAGTTTGTATGTATGCAGATATCCAGTTGTCGGAGCTGTCACTTTCTCATAGTAAAAGGAAGATTTTATTTCATTTGAATAAACCGGTAAAATTCCACCTCCTTTGCTTGCAATAATTATTTTAGGTTGTTCTTCTTTATGAACAGGGTCAAACCAAATATCGCATTTTGAAGTGTCGGTGCTTGTCCTTTGATTGCTGAAATTAAATCCAAACGTTTCAACCTTACTAAAATCCAACAAGTTTGAAGTGCCCGCCGAATAAATTCTAATTCTTAAAAAAGGGGTTTTGTCTGTAACATCAAGTTCAACTTGGTCAGTACTTAAATATTTTATAAGAGTTGGGTTTTCTTTTACTCTTGTAAGCTTAATATTTACCT
>Ga0247740_1001232_pt1 | contig 11195 bp, 11 predicted proteins | sample UWRJL148409B2_FD_180942 | JGI IMG/M metagenome (GOLD analysis project Ga0247740, IMG submission 180942) | Plant litter microbial communities from Arlington Agricultural Research Station in Wisconsin, United States - UWRJ-L148-409B-2 | ecosystem: Environmental > Terrestrial > Plant litter >...
AGCTTTGAATAATTTGACCAAAAAATACAATCAGCTAAATAAAGTAATAGAACTCCAACATTTAAGCCCAGATTGCATCAAATTGCTGAAAAACGCCGAAGCGGTTATTAAAGTAAATGTTATTGAAGATCCTACTTATAAAGTGGTTTCGAGATAATCGTTAATTGTGAATTAATTTACGCCCAATTTTATCGTAGAGGCGCACAGCAGTGCGTCTAACGTGAGATGCGTTTAGTACGTGTTAAAACCTGTAGGTTTTGCTGCGTACAGATTGTTGCGCATAAGACGCTCTGCGTCTCTACCCATATGCTTTGAGTTTGATTTTAAGATTAACAAATTATCTAATTGTATTTGTTTGATTTTCGTAACTTTGTCAAATGAAGCTAACAGAAACCTTAGAAGATTTTTACACCATCAAAGTAAACGGAATGCCTGAGAATCTTAGAAAAGAGATCGGACATTTTAATGTTTTTAAATTAGATGATTTTGTTGGTAATACTTGTAAACCATTTCCTTACACCCGAAAAGACTTTTATAAAATAAGTTTAATCATCGGAAAAAATAAAGTGCACTATGCAGATAAGATTTCTGTAATAGAAGATCAGGCATTGTTTTTTGCAAACCCGCAAATTCCGTATAATTGGGAACAGGTTGATGAAAATCAAACCGGTTTTTTTTGCATTTTTACAGAAGCTTTTTTTAATCAGTTTGGCAATTTAAAAGAATATCCTTTATTTCAGCCCGGCGGAAATCCGATCGTTCCTATTTCAATGGAATTGGCAGAATCTTTGAAAAAGGTTTATTTAAAAATGTTTGACGAAATCAATTCTGATTATACTTTTAAATATGATGTTCTACGCAATCTTGTTTTTGAAATTATTCATCAGGCTTTAAAAACACAAACTGTAACTACTTCATTATACAGTAAGTCGAATGCAACGATTAGGGTTTCGTCTTTGTTTTTGGAATTATTGGAAAGACAATTTCCAATTGAATCCATATCACAGCAAATTAATTTCCGGTCACCTTCAGAATTTGCAAATCAATTAAATGTGCATGTCAATCATCTTAATAAAGCATTAAAAGAAACCACAGGAAAAACCACTTCGCAGATTGTATCCGAAAGGATTGTACAGGAAGCGATGATTTTGCTCAAACAAACCAATTGGAATATTAATGAAATTGCCTGGTGTTTAGGTTTTGATGAATTGTCTCATTTTATCAATTTCTTCAAGAAAAATGTTCAGGTTTCACCTAAAACCTATCGCGTAACCGAAATTGTTTGATTTTTGTAACTTCTCATTTGATTGCTTTAATTTTTGGCAAGCACTTCGCTGATACCTTTGTACCATAATATTAATGTAAAAATTTAAAATCATGGAAAATAACAAAGTTTGGTTTATCACAGGTGCTTCAAAAGGACTTGGATTAGAATTGGCTAAAAAATTATTATCAGAAGGCAAAAGGGTAGCCGCAACATCAAGAACTGAAAGCGCGTTAATTAAAGAATTAGGAAATCCATCTGAGTATTTTCTTCCTCTTGAAATGGATTTAACGAATGAACAAAGCGTTAAAAATGCGATTGAAGTAACCGTAAGTCATTTTAAAACTATTGATGTTTTAGTAAACAATGCAGGTTACGGTTTATTGGGATCATTAGAGGAACTTACCGATGCAGAATCCAGAAAAAACTACGAAGTAAATGTTTTCGGCTTATTAAACGTAATAAGAAATACAATGCCATACATGCGTGCCAATAAATCTGGGCATATTTTTAATATTGCTTCTATTGGTGGTTATAACGGAGGTTTTCCGGGTTGGGGAATTTACTGTTCCACAAAGTTTGCTGTTGCCGGTTTAACAGAATCTTTAGCTGCAGAAGTAAAAGAATTTGGAGTAAACGTAACGTTGGTTTATCCGGGTTATTTTAGAACCGATTTCTTGAAAGATAGTTCTTTATTATTGCCTCAGAGTCCTATTGCAGATTATAAAGCAGTTAGAGAGTCTGAAGTAGCGCATAAAGATAGTATCAACGAGAATCAGCCGGGAGATCCTGCAAAATTTGCAACCGCTTTAATCAAAATGAGCGAAGAAGAAAATCCTGCGTTGCATTTATTTGTGGGAGAAGATGCTTATAATATGGCAAATGTAAAAATTGCCGAAGTTCAAAAAGAATTGGAGCAATGGAAAGCCGTTTCTGTTTCGACAGGTTTTTAATTAGATAATTTGTCAATTAGATAATTCGGAAATGTGCCAATTGGATAATTAATTTTCATTCCAATTTATCGTAGAGGCGCACAGAAGTGCGTTTCACGCAACGTAACCCAATTTATTCCGTTGCAACAAACCCGACACGTTTTTAAAACGTGTCGGGTTTGTCATTTAAAATCGCGATGTGCTTATTATCTAATCTTCTAATTGACACATTAACTAATTTAATCAACAAGCATATTTTTTACTTCGCTAAATTTCCCGTCAACTTCTTCAATATTTAAACCTAAAATATGAGCAATTAAAGGATAAACTGAAACATTCTGAAAGGTGCTAACTTCTTTATTTGCTTTAAAAGCCGGGCCTTTTGCATAAAAAATGGCGTGCATATCTTTTTCGTTATTGTCATAACCGTGCGTTCCGCCTTTTATATGTGTACTTTCTTTGCCTACTAAGCTGTATCCTTTAGCTGCTTCAATAACAAAATCATGAACTCTTGGATTGGTTCCGTAATGCAGTCTTTTAGGAACATCGATCGATTTCCAGAATTTAATATATGGTACTTTCTTCAGTGCTTTTGCAATCGAATCCTGATAACCTGGTTTTGCCTGAAGACTCATAATAGGATTAATTACATCTTTGTAACCCAGCCATTCGGGTTTTAGATAATCCAAAACAGCTACTTTTTTGTCATTATTAATATCGGCCATTCCGTGATCTGAAACAATAATCAAATTGATTTGTTTTCCAATGTTTAACTGATCTAATTTTCGGGATAATGCTCCCATTATAGAATCCATTTTGATGACCATTTTTTTGTTTTCCTGCGAAAGCGGACCAAAATTATGTCCTGTATGATCAGGTTCGTCAAAATACAAAGTAACCAAATGCGGGCGCTGTTTTTCAGGAAGCTGTAACCACTTTAAAACCGTATCAATTCGGGCTCCATAAGGGATTTTATTGTCATAATTTTTATAAATACCAGGATTTCTTTTGTCAATGTCAGATCCTGGCCAGAAGAAAGAAGCTGTTTTTACACCTTGTTGTTCGGCAACATTCCAAATAGGATTTCCGCCATAAAAACGCGAATCATTTTTTGCCTTGCTTGATAATGAAAAAGATTCGTTTAGTTGAGCATCATAAAAAACATTATTGATAATCCCATGATGATCGGGATAAAGTCCGGTTATTATCGAATAATGGTTGGGGAAAGTTTTTGTGGGATAAGAAGGTTGCATCGATTTGGCGTGAACACCTGCTTTAGCAATTTGCTTCAAATTCTGAAGATTAAATTGTTTTTGATAATCCCAACGAAACCCATCCATAGAAACTAAAACTACATAAGCGTCTTTGTTAGTTTGAGAATAAGAAAAAGTGGTAAGAAGTAAGCATGTAAAAAGTAATAGGTGAGTGGTGAATTTTCTCATTTTGCAATTTTAATAGAACCGCAAATTTAATGATAATCGATTTTTTAATGAAAAACAGAATGTTAAACTAAAGAAAAGTTTGCCACAGATTAAAGGATTAAATAGATTAATCTCTGGGAATATTTCAATTTTGAATAAATATATACTTAAAAAAAAGGTTTTCCACAAATTACACAAATTAGCGCAAATTTTCAGTTCAATTATAAAAATATGATTTGTGCTAATTTGTGAAATTTGCGGCAAAAAAAATCTTTTTAATCCTTTAATCTGTGGCAAAAAAAACGCCAGATTTATATCCGGCGTTTTAAATTTTAAGAAGTGAGAATGATTACATCATTCCTGGCATACCGCCACCCATTGGCATTCCGCCGCCGTTTTCTTCTTTAATATCAATTAATGCACATTCTGTAGTAAGGATCATTCCGGCAACAGACGCAGCATTTTCTAATGCTACACGAGTTACTTTTTTAGGATCGATAATTCCAGCTGTAAGCATATCTACATATTCGTCAGTTTTTGCGTTGTATCCAAAATCACCTGAACCTTCAGAAACTTTAGCAACAACTACAGAACCTTCAAGACCTGCATTTTCAACAATAGTTCTTAATGGAGATTCAACAGCGCGAGATACAATCTGAATTCCAGTTGCTTCGTCAGCGTTGTCAGCAGTGATTCCAGCTAATGCAGCTTTTGCTCTTAATAAAGCAACACCACCACCAGCAACAATTCCTTCTTCAACAGCAGCACGAGTCGCGTGTAGCGCATCATCAACTCTGTCTTTTTTCTCTTTCATCTCCACTTCAGAAGCAGCACCAACATAAAGAACAGCAACACCACCAGCTAATTTAGCCAAACGTTCTTGCAATTTTTCTTTATCATAATCAGATGTTGTAGTTTCCATCTGACCTTTAATTTGAGACACTCTATTTTTTATACTGTCATGTTGTCCATAACCTTTAATTATTGTAGTATTATCTTTATTGATAATTACTTTTTCAGCCATTCCTAAAAAGAATTCTGCTTCATCTAAACCAGCATTTCTCTCTAATTTATCTGTAGTTGCTTCTAAAGTATATCCGCTTTCTTCAGATATAACATTTCCACCTGTTAAGATGGCGATATCTTCTAACATTGCTTTTCTTCTGTCTCCAAAACCAGGTGCTTTTACAGCAGCAACTCTTAATGCTCCGCGTAATTTGTTTACGACCATAGAAGATAAAGCTTCACCATCAACATCTTCGGAAATAATTAATAGAGATTTTCCTTGTTTGTTAATGAATTCCAATACAGGTAAAATCTCTTTTAATAAAGATATTTTTTTGTCATATAATAGGATATATGGATTATCTAGCTCTACTTCCATTTTCTCCGGATTTGTTACGAAGTAAGGAGAAAGATATCCTCTGTCAAACTGCATCCCTTCAACAACATCCACGGTAGTATCCGTTCCTTTAGCTTCTTCAACAGTGATAACACCTTCTTTGCCAACTTTAGCGAAAGCAGTAGCAATCAAATCACCAATAACTTCGTCATTATTTGCAGAGATAGAAGCAATTTGTTTGATTTTATCAGAATCGCTTCCAACTACTTTAGCTTGTTTTGCAAGGTCAGCAACGATAGCTTCAACCGCTTTGTCAATACCACGTTTCAAATCCATTGGATTTGCACCTGCAGCAACGTTTTTTAAACCTTCTTTAACGATTGCCTGAGCTAAAACTGTAGCAGTTGTAGTTCCGTCACCCGCTAAATCATTGGTTTTGGAAGCAACTTCTTTAACCATTTGAGCACCCATGTTTTCTAATGGGTCTTTTAATTCGATTTCTTTTGCAACAGAAACACCATCTTTAGTAACAGTTGGTCCACCAAATGATTTCCCAATAATTACATTACGACCTTTTGGTCCAAGAGTTACTTTTACAGCATTTGCTAATGCATCAACACCACGTTTTAATCCGTCACGTGCTTCAATATCAAATTTTATATCTTTTGCCATTTTTTATTTGCTTTAGGCAGTAGGCTTTAAGCTTTATGCTTTCTACTGCTGAATTAATTTTTGTTTTAATTTGTAAATTTTGCTTTTAATGCTATTGATTTTTTCTATATGATTCTCTGCAATTTCATTATTAAGATATTGCAAATCTTTAGCTAAAATCAAAAGATATTCTGTCTCGCTGGCAGAACCTAAAGCTATATTGAGAAATTGATTGAATTCTTTGTCGCTATTTCTTCCACAACCCTCGCTGATATTAGTAGGGATTGATGAAGATGCTCGTCTAATCTGACTAGTTAATCCGTATAATTCTTCTTTAGGAAATAAAGAAGTCATTTTGTAGATTTCTAAAGTGAAAGAGTGACTTAGCTGCCAAATATCGTATTTTTTAAAATCTCTCATTTTTTTTTGTTGGCTTTAAGCTTTAGGCAGTAAGCTTTAAGCTTTTTTTGGAAGCTTATAGCTTAAAGCGTATAGCTTACAGCAATCTTTAGATTATAGCCAAGATATCATCTTCGCGCATAATCAAATAATCAGTTCCTTCAAGTTTTAATTCTGTTCCTGCATATTTACCATAAAGAACAGTATCGCCAACTTTAACGGTCATAGTGTGATCTTTAGATCCATTTCCTACTGCAACTACAGTTCCTTTTTGTGGTTTCTCTTTGGCAGTATCCGGAATAAAAATCCCTGACGCAGTTTTAGTCTCAGCTGCAACAGGCTCAATAAGTACGCGGTCTGAAAGCGGTTTAATGTTTAAAGTCATGATTTATATTATTAATAGTTTATATTTTTTTAATGCTAAAATAACTTTCAGAAATTGTGCCATGCTCTTAAAACTGACATTATTTCCTAAAAAAAATGCCAGCTTTGACAGGCTGGCATTTTATATTTATTTCAAAATTATTATTTTGCTGCAGGAGTTGCCGGAGCAGGTGTTTGTTGAGCTGGAGCAGCAGGTGTGCTAGCAGCAGGAACTTCAGATTTGTCAATAATTTTAGAGTCAGTATCACTTAATGATCCTGTAAAACTTAAACTTGAAAGCAAGATTAAAGCAATCAAAATAGTAGCTAATGTCCAGGTACTTTTATCTAAAAAGTCAGTTGTTTTTTGTACTCCACCTAACATTTGAGTTCCACTAATTGTAGACGACAATCCGCCTCCTTTAGGGTTTTGAACCATGATTACTACGATCAATAGAAAACAAACTATTGTGATTAAAACTAAAAAAATTGAAAATGTGCTCATTGCTTAATTATTATTGTTATTTTGTTGTAAAATCTTGATATCCGAAATACGGTCTGCAAAGAAACTAATTTTTTCTGGATATTTCAAAATTAATATTTCATATGCTTGTATTGCTTTTGTATATTTTTTTTGTTCCAAATATACTCTGGCTAAAGTCTCTGTCATTAAGTAAGAATTATCTTCTTTGTTAATGTCGAATTGTACCGCAGGTGTTATTGCAGTTTGTTTTATAGGAGATATTTTGGGATTGGTCTCTATAAATTTATCTATTATTTCTGCTTTTTTCTTTTTCTCAGGATCAATTATTTTTGCCTCACCTTTTGGTTGTACTGCTTTTTGAGTTTGTTTTGCCTCCTGAGGACCTTCTTCCGTCCTGTCTATTGGTTCTGTTCGGGCTAATTGAAGCCATTCCTGAAATGAATGTTTTTCATTAACAGAAAAATCAAGTGGTTTTCCTATTTCAAGGTTTTCCGCTGCGATTTTTACATTTTCCTGAATTTCAATTTTAGGTTCATTAGGTTCATCAATAATTTTTGGCTCTTCAAAAACCACGGAGTTCGCTTCTTTGATCGAATTCAATATCGATTGCTCAATAGGATCAACTCTTACTGCGGGAATTTCCGGCTCTGTTATTTCCTCTTCTTCTACTATTTCTTCAAAAAATGTTGGAGTATGTTCTTTAACCGAAGTTAAAATTGGCTCCTCAACAATGAGTTCTTCTTTTTGCTCCTCGATTGTAGCTTCTTCAAAAGTTATATTCGAAACTTCTTTTATAGATTCTAAGATAGACTGCTCAAAAACCGGATCAATTGGTTTTTCTTCAGTTTTTACAGGTCCTTCAAAAGTGGTTGGTATTACTTCCTTAAAAGTATCTAAAATAGATTGTTCAGTAATCGGTTCAATTGGTTGCTCTTCAATTTTTACCGGTTCTTCAAAAGTGGTTGGTACTACTTCTTTAAAGGTATCAAGAATTGCCTGCTCAGTAATTGTAATTGGTTCTGTAATTGGCTCTACTTTAATCTCTTCGATTTTTACCGGTTCTTCAGTAGCAGGTATTACTTCTTTAAATGAATTTAGAATCGCTTGCTCATCGATTATTTCAATTGGCTTTTCTTCACTATTTACTTGTTCTTCAACAGTATTTGGTGTTACTTCTTTAAAAGAATTTAGAATCGCTTGTTCATCAATTATTTCAATTGACTTTTCTTCTGTTGCTGTTGGCTCTTCAAAAGTTTTATTTGCGGCTCCTTTTATAGAATTCAAAATCGATTGTTCAATAGGATCAATTCGAACTTCGGTGGCTTTTTTAATTTCTTCAAAAGATACAATTTCGCTGTCGATTACTTTTATTTCTAAAAGATCTCTTAATTTTCGATCATAAAGATCATTCTGGATTGAAGTAAAAGTTTCTGAAGTAATAAAATCAAATAAAACAGCGCGATCAGTTGTGTGAGCGGCCGTTACTTTTAAGGCATAATTATACTTAAAGCTATTTTGATTGTAAAGTCCTTTTAATCGCAATGCTCTCGCACTTTGAAAATACGGAAATTCATTCAAAACACTTCCTAATGCATCCGCTTGCTTTTCTGTGATAGCATCGGGTTTGTTCATTAAGTAGGTATAATCAGTTACATTCATTTTTTATTCTTTTGTTTAATCTTGTTGTTTAACTGTTTAGGCATTTAAAAATTCGATTAAACTATATAATCGAATTCAATAAATAAACAATCTTACCATTTAGCTAGCGAATCATTAAAAATATCCTGAGTGATTCTTTCAAAAATAGTCTGAAGTGCTGTATTTAAAGTTGCACCAGTTGGTAAACCAGTTCCCGGGAAATCATAGTAGAATTCGAATGGCTTTTCGAAATCATCTGTTTCTTTATTTTTATTGGTAAACCTAACATTGATACGAATCGTTAAACGGTTTTGGGCCGCTTGCTGATCTGCAGTTGCAGTCATTGGAGTTGTTCTGTAATCTACAATTTCTCCTTCGTAAACCAGGTCACCGCTATTGCTTACTAAGTTAAGGTTGGTTTGGTTTTGAATTAAATCCTGTAATGCCAAAGTAAACGTTCTGTCAATTCCAGGTTCAATCAAATCAGCATTATTCTGGAAAAAGTTAACCTGAAACGTTTTGGCATCAATTTTTCCTGTTCCTGTAAAATTGTAAGGCCCACAGCCGCTTAGCATAAAAAGGCTCATTAAAGCTAATAAAGAATATATTTTTTTCATAAAATTAATACGTAATCAAATTCTAATTTTTTAAAATTCCAAATTCCAATTGAAGGAATATTTTTTTCAAATATACTAATTTGAAACCGGGCGTTATCGAACAGACAAAGCTATTTGGAATTTGTTTTTTAGGTTTTAACCTTTCTAAAGTTAGAATTTGGAGTTTTAAAAAATTGTAATTTATTTATTTTTATAAATCGAATTGTTTGATTTTTCGATATAAAGTTCTTTCCGAAATACCTAACTCATCAGCAGCAGCTTTTCGTTTTCCTTTATTTTTTTCTAATGATTTTTTGATCATTTCGATTTCTTTTTGTTCTAAACGCAAAACCTCTTCTTCTTCGATTGTTTCGGCAAACAAATAATTATCATCTTGCATTTGATAATTATCTTCGCGCGTTGCAGGCGTCATGACAGCAGTTCTGGGTTCTTCTTCAAAATCTATCTCGCTTTCATTTTCCTGAGAACCATATATTTTCTGAATTAAATTAGGGTTGATGTCCTGTACTTTTGAAGTACCGTTTTTCATCAATTCCAAAGTTAGTTTTTTCAAGTCATTTAGATCGCTTTTCATATCAAAAAGGACTTTGTATAAAATGTCTCTTTCGGTACTAAAATCACTTTCTTTTTTCTTATCGCTAATTACAGACGGTAAATTGCTGCCTTCAGTTGGTAAATACGATTTTAAAGTGGCCAAAGTAATATCGCGATTAGTTTCCAGAACAGATATTTGTTCGGCTACATTTCGCAGCTGACGAATGTTTCCGTTCCATCTGAATTTTTGCAAAAGCTGAACTGCATCATCATCTAACTTTAACGGTGGCATTTTGTATTTATGTGCAAAATCGGCAACAAATTTTCTAAACAATAAATGAATGTCTTCGTTTCTTTCGCGCAATGGCGGTAAAGTAATCTCGACAGTCGTCAAACGATAATACAAATCCTCACGGAATTTTCCTTTTTCAATAGCATTGAATAAGTTTACGTTTGTTGCCGCAACAATTCTCACATTTGTTTTTTGCACTTGCGAAGAACCTACTTTTATAAACTCTCCATTTTCAAGCACACGAAGTAAACGAACCTGAGTTGTTAAAGGCAATTCACCAACTTCATCCAGAAAAATAGTTCCGCCGTCAGCTACTTCAAAATAACCTTCACGCGTGCTTGTTGCTCCGGTAAAAGCTCCTTTTTCGTGTCCAAAAAGTTCGCTGTCAATGGTTCCTTCTGGAATTGCACCACAGTTTACAGCAATATATTTTCCATGCTTTCTGTGCGAAAGCGAATGGATTATTCTTGGAATATTTTCTTTACCAACACCACTTTCCCCAGTTACCATTACCGAAATATCAGTAGGAGCAACCTGAATGGCTTTTTCGATGGCACGATTTAATTTAGGATCATTTCCAATAATCTCAAATCGTTGTTTTATTGCTTGAACTGTTTCCATTTATGTTTTTTTATCTTTTGCCACAGATTAAATGATTAACTCAGATTCTCTAAATTATAAAATATATCTTTTATATTGAAGAGATTTTGTTTGAAAGTTAATAAGTAATCCCAATTCTGAATGTGACAATTTTATATAGTTTAAAATCTGAGCAATATGTTCACTCGAAAAATCTTTTATTGCTTTTACCTCCAAAACAATATCTTTATTAATTATGAAGTCGGCATAAAATTTATGAGGTAAGATTTTACCTTTGTATTCAATTGAATATTCCTTTTCTCTTTCAAAGGGAATGTTGTTTTCTCTAAATTCTATTTCCAAAGCATCTTTGTAGACTATTTCTAATAATCCTGGGCCAAGATTCTTGTGAACCTCCATGCATAATCCAATAATCTTATAAGTCTCTTTTTCTCTATAATACTGCATAAATAAATTGATTTTTTACCATAAAATTAAAAATAAGAAAAATAATACAAAAAAATCATTTTAATCATTTAATCTGTGGCAAAAAAAACTAATTCATTTCACTCAATCCAACCGCTTCACCTTTTAAAGTTCCACTAGTACAACTTGTAATTTTTACATTTACAAAATCCCCAATTTTATAATTCTCTTTAGGAAAAACAACCGTAATACTT
>Ga0247740_1001234_pt1 | contig 11193 bp, 11 predicted proteins | sample UWRJL148409B2_FD_180942 | JGI IMG/M metagenome (GOLD analysis project Ga0247740, IMG submission 180942) | Plant litter microbial communities from Arlington Agricultural Research Station in Wisconsin, United States - UWRJ-L148-409B-2 | ecosystem: Environmental > Terrestrial > Plant litter >...
AATTCACGAACACGCTCGACTTCCTACAACCGTCCACGAACAAAGCCATACCCACATACCGCGTCTTGAACCAGTATGGAGAGGTCATAGACAAGGAGATAGGCGTGGAAACCGAGGATGAGGAGGTTTTAGCTTTGTACAAGAATATGGTCCGCCGTACGTCAAGCTTTCGGGCACGAGCTGGAGATAACGACCTAACATGAGCGCAGTGAGCATCATGGATCTTCTCATGTTTGAGGCACAGAGACAGGGTCGTTTGAGCTTCTACATGGTACGGACCATCATTCCTGAGATCGGTTCTGCACTAACAGGCCCAAGGTGTCAGCTGGCGAAGAAGGCATATCCATCGGCTCCGCGAGTGCCCTTTCTCCCGGAGATGTAATCTACTGCCAATACCGCGAGTCTGGCGTTTACATGCAGCGCGGCTTCACTCTCGACGACTTCATGAATCAACTCTTTGCCAACTCCAAAGACTGTGGCCGTGGTCGAAACATGCCCGTCCACTACGGCAGCAAAGAACTCAACATCCACACAATTTCATCCACCCTTGCAACCCAGATACCACACGCAGCAGGTGCAGCCTATGCGCTCAAGCTTCAGAACATGCAGCAACCGGAGGTCGAACCACGCGTAGCGGTCTGCTACTTTGGCGAAGGTGCTGCAAGCGAAGGCGATTTCCACGCCGCTCTCAACATCGCAGCAACAAGACAAGTGCCCGCCATATTCATCTGCCGAAACAACGGCTACGCAATTTCAACACCGACCAGCGACCAATACCGCGGCGACGGGATCGCAAGTCGTGGCGCTGGCTACGGTATCGATACCCTTCGCGTTGACGGCAACGACATTTTCGCCGTGCGCCGCGCCACGAAGGAAGCGCGGCGGCTCGCCCTCGAAAACGGTGGCAAACCTGTCCTTATTGAGATGATGGCCTACCGGGTCGGCCACCACAGCACATCAGATGACAGCTTCGCATATCGTCAGCGCGTAGAAGTGGAAGACTGGAAAAGGCGAGACAATCCGATCACAAGACTGCGCAAGTGGCTCGAAGGTCGGGGCCTGTGGGATGACAACAAAGAGAAGGAACTCCGGGGAAGTCAAAGAAAGGAGGTTTTGGTGGCCTTCGAGAAGGCGGAGAAGTTGAAGAAGCCGCCGCTGAAGTATGCGTTCGAGGATGTCTGGGAGAACGTGACTGAGGAGCAGAAGATGCATATTGAGGAGCTCAAAGACATCCTCAAGAGATACCCGAAAGAGTACGATGTAGATCAGTATGAGGGTGGTGCGGCATCGCTCGATGAGCTTCTGGAGAAGAAGAGCTAGAATACAGGATTATAATCCAATATACTCTAAACCGCACACTGGAAGTTCTGGCCGTTCCCTGCAAGTGGGCTGTAACGTTGAAGAGGAAAGTCGCCGAGCTGGCGGGGGAGACTGGCTTGCAATTGTCTGAGAACCAGCTGCAACGCACTACTAAGCTGTAGCGTAGCGAAATCAAAGACCGGGTTATGTTGTCCTCAGACGGTGATGATTAGGGTAAGCTAACATCCCCTCCCTACTAACCCACTTAGCGACCGCTGACAACCTTCTTATTCCTCTTCATCAGTCCCGCAAGCTTCTTCTCCAGTGCGTCATGGTCCCTCCTTGCTGCTGACATCGCCTGCTCCGCCTCATGGAGGTTCAACACACTCCTCCTTCCCTTCTGCCCACCAGAACCGAACCCACCACCAGCCTCAAAAGCACTGACGAGCCCCTGCACATCTAATCCCCCACTACCACCGACTGGTAGACCGCCTCCTTCCCCATTTCCATTCGAAAATCCCAGGCCGGCTCCAACAAGCGCCTCAAGACCCTGCACGAATACCCCGCCGAGGAGATCGGCCGCCATGACTCCCATCCCCTCGAATTCAGACCCGACAGCTCCACCTTCTGCGACAACCTTGGCCGCTTTTGCGATCTTGTTGACATTCATCGATACTTGCGCTGTCCCTGCTCCCGGCAAACCACCAACTGCCGCCATTTCAGGACGAGGTGTATTTGGAGGCGGATTGTCGGTTTTTGGCAGCACGAATTGATTCAGATAAGTACCTGCATCGGCTGGCGTCTGTTGCTGTTGGACTTGTTGAGGTGCAAGGACATCGCTCGGAGCTTGGACAGGAGGGAGTGGCAAAGCGGAAGTAGGATCGATCTTTGGCATTGCTTGCCCAGAATTCTTGCCTAGCTTGGCTCCGGCTTCTTTCAGCGCAGTAGCAAGAGCGGGCAGCATGTCTGTCGACTGAGGTTGCGACGCCATTGTATGTGCGTGTTCCTGGTGTGATGTCTGCTTTCGAGCATGGTACCGAGCTGCTCCCTTTAGTTCCTCAATGTGTTTCTCCAATTCCAAAGCCTTCTCCTCGAGCTCCTGCGTCAAACCCCAGAAGAATTTGCCCTGTGGTGTGATCAAAGTCCTCGAGTCCGGCTTGTCGTCGTGACCCTGTAGCCGGACAGGTTTCTTCTTCGAAAGAGCATCTAGATCAGCTTCTGAGAAATGGATCTTCAGATCTGGAGGAGCAACTGGCCCGCCACTCGTCTGAGCCGCGCGTGACGCGTGAGCAAGTGAGGACGAGAGCGGCTTGAAAAATTCAAGAGTGGAAGCAATTAGTTCGCCCGTCTTTTGCAAGTCTGCAAGGACAGACTGTGCTGTAGTTTCACGTTTGTTCGGATTGACCCTGAACTCAATTGTTGGCTCGCCACGCCGCGAGGGAGGGAACACATGGACGGTCTGCGCTTTTGTCGATGTCGCGGGTGGGGAAGGCGTTGGTTCTGGCTGTTCCTGCTCTTCTTCGATTTCAACGGGTTTGGGTGATACCGGTCGACTCTTCACTGGCGTTGATACTGGCTTCGGAACGGTCGGTGCGGGCTTCTTAGATTTTTTCTTGCGACCGACAATGGGCGCTTGTATAATCTCGGCCTCAGATTTCTGGTCCTCTATAGCAATTGAGCGCTCTTCTTCCGCTTGTCGGGCTCGCTCTTGGCGATCTTTTTTCTGCTGAGATTTTGTCTTCTTTCTGATTGGAGCAGTTCCAACTTTACCACCAGGCGGAGGGGAATTGGCACGCGAGACCGAGGTAGACGTGATTGACGCAGTATCGGAAATTAAATCGCTCGCCGGAGTCCCAGGTTGATAGAGCGACGCAATACTGGCTTGTCGAGAGCGTAATTTGTCGACATTGGGTACCTGAGGAAGTGAAGTCAAAGAAGCAGCGGATAGTGGAGGTGGGGTTTCGGCTTTTGGAGTCGCAATCACACGTAGTGTCTTAGCACCGGTCGACTTCTTTATGGGTGAGCCAGTCACGATTGCGCCAGGACTCCCAGGTACAGATTGAGCAACTGCAGTAGACATAGCACGAACAGATTTAGGTTGGGGATCTGGCCTAGCGAAAACCGCTAGAGAGGGATCTTCGGTCTCAGATGTCTTGGTCGCTGCGGCGATGTCAAGTTTCCCGGGATGTTGTCGTTTTGCTGAAGTTGGTGTTGTTACTGCGTTGACGTCCTTGGCTTCTTTCTTGGGAGTTGCTTCGGCCAAGCTTTGCCCCTTCTTAATACTTGCTTTACCCTTAGGGGTACCTTTAGTAGGGGATGTAGAGGACGCAATTGTGTTCTCTTTCTTTCCCACCGGTAGTGTGTCAGCCGACTTCTTCTTCGGAGTCTCTGCGACAACCTGTGACTTTGCGGAAGCTTTGCGACTAATTCTCGCAGGGGTTGTAGGCGTGACCGAAGCTGCAACAGTTGTTGCCGGGGGGTCGACGCCAGAGGAATCCGCTGCTTCAACGGTTTGCTTGCCTTTCATTGTCTTTGTAGGAGTGCCAACTCGCACTGGAGCAGGCGCGGCGGGCACGACCGGAACGGCTGGGGTAATTGTGAACGAAGCATTCCGTGATGTGGGCAAAGGCGAGGGGTCTTTCGTCACAGATTTCACCGCGCTGGGGACCGAGAAGCCAGGTGGGATGGCGGGCGTTGCCCGTCGAGGTGGTTCCACAAGCTGGCTAGCAAATGGTGGCAATTCTTCTTGTTGCTCACCGAGGGGATCGTTCACCAAAGCATCGACATTGAACGATGCCTCTTCTTCGGGGCTGAGAATCTGATCGTCTACCCAGGAAATGTTAGCAACAATGTTCTATCCATGGGTCAGCGTCAAGGACGCTGTGTGAGCCTGAGATGCCATGATAGCGGTAACGTCCGGACGATTGGTAGTTTTGGGGGACGCCAGTCAACATCTATGTACACCAATGGCTGACACGTCTCTCGAGCATCTTCGTCACTGGGGCTAAGCAAAAGGAGAGTTGGGAAAGCCATCTTCTGATTAAATCGTAAGCATGCCGACTCAGAAGCGGCAGGAAGGGGACTTTACGTACATGCGATGGCCATGACGAAGACGACGAGAGATGGTGTAAACCCTGGCAAAAGCAGCGAAATGCGCCAAAAAAGACAGCTTCGAAAAGAAATATCAAGGTATAGCAATCCCGTTGAAGCCATGTCATGCCAAAGCTGGGCCCATCCAGTGTGTAACAAGCGACCGACCCAATCATAAACGCCGAGCATCCCAGGAGCCAGTGCTGTTGAACTGAGTGCCGATGCATCCGCTCGAGAACCCGTGAAACGCCATGCAGCCATTGTAGGAAATGAGAGGTAATAAGACAGTGTGTACGGCCATCAGGCCGGGGAATTATGTGAAAGAAGCGAAGGAAACTACCATCGTCCGGCGCCGCCGTAGTTGTTGTAGTTGTTGAGGGAGGAAAACCCACCTTGACCTTGGCCGTAGAGCCCCTGGCCGACCATTCCGCCTCCTTGATGTAACCTCGCCTGTAAGATACTTGGGTCTGGAACATCTACTACACCACCCCCTCCAGAGGAGGAAGTGTTAGCATGTCTGTGCTTCTTTCCCTTTTTCTTAGATTTCTGCGAACCAGATTCCTGGTAAGCGCCAGGCGAAGGTCCATAGGGAAAGCTGAGGAGGCCGGGAGCAGGGGCTGGCGTAGAGGTCGTGGGATGTTGATTTAGGAAAGAAGGAAACATTGACTCACGCTTTCCAGCATCAGCTACTCTCGCACCACCGTCCATGTTCCTGCCTCGGAGTAAGTCCTGATACAGGGCATCATTACTGTTCCTGCCGGCAGCGTTCACGCCGTAGCCAAGGCCACCCGAAGCGAACCCATGGCCTTGGCTGAACATGCCACCTCCACTGACTGGTGGCGTGCCGGTAGCTTTTATTCCGGGTGGTGGCCCGCTTGTGTAGAACTGACCACCCAATGGCTGATGCTGGGACATTTGATTGAAATGATTCGAGTTCTTCGGCATCATGGAACTCTGCTGGCTCATGATCTTCTGATTTGCGACGGGCTGAACGGATGCCGAGGCAGTCGAGCTGTCGTTGGCGAAACTAAACCGAGACGCGTGTCTACCGTGCCCGGGCGTGTTGCCAGTCTGATTGTGAGGTGGCTGGCCTTGCGTGTTCGGGAAATTGGACATGAGACCAGCAGATGGAGGACCGGACTTGAAGTTCGACAACAGAAGGTTTTGTTGTTGCTGTGGTGTCAGACCACGCGTATTGTTCAAGCCCAGGTTACCGAAGTCCTCCGCTAGGGGCGGGCTCTGACCAAACAGATTGCCGCCAAAAGCCTGGCCACCGGGTGGAGCCCCAATAGCATGTTGATTCAAATGAGCTGGAGTCGTTTGCTGGCCTTCTTCCGGTTCTCCGCCAAGTTGCAAGCTACCTCCAGCGGTCATCTCGTGGTCCTCAGCCTCGGTAGCCGGCTGCTGTTGCTGTTGCTGTGGTTGCTGTTGCGATACAACCTGTGCTTCAGCCTCACGCTGGGCAGCCAACTCCTTTTCCTTCTCTCTCACAGCGCGTCGCTTGGCACCGCCGTTGGGATCGAGCAGCTGTGGAAACTCCATAATGGCTTTAAGATCTTCCTCGGACAGGGTCGCGCTCGAGAAGACGAATTTGAAGCTTGGATCGGTGATTGTTTTCAGGAGGTTATCAAGGCCTGGCAACCGAGGTTTCGATGGTCGCGAAGACGCTGCGGGTTGGGACTGCGGCTGTGGCGTTGCTGGTTTGGAAGTTTGCGCCGACTTTTCCTTCTCCTTGCTCTTCTTCTTCGCCAACAATTCTTCTACTTTACTTGGCTTTGCTGTCTGCGGCGCCGGAACTGCATTCGTCGTCAATGGGCTCGGGTTTGATGCGGTCGTAGAGCGACTAGCGCGACGTTCTTGTGCAGCCTTATTCCCCCAGTTTGCGGTAGCTGGCAAACCGGGTGTGTCCGTCGGACTCGTCGCATCGTTGCTGTCTTGTCGATTCATGGGCGTTGCCGCGGCGGCAACTGGTGGCCCGTGATGCGCAGGTGGAGCAGACCGGCTGGTAGTCGATTCGGACGGTTGTTGCGTCTGTATCGAGTTCATCATAGAAAGATCCTGCCGCGTAAAGCTGTCATTGTCTTCGCCGGGTTCATGTAGGAACATGCAATTGCGATTGTTGCACTGCTCGCCGCGTAGGTATGCTGAGCAATACTTGGTAGTGCCATACTGCGCCCTGTCATGCGCGTGAGTTTGATGCCAGAACAAAGGGACTGTCAAGAACTTACCTCAGTGTCCGCTCGCCATTCTGGGAGCCATCCACAGCTGCGATGCATGCCGCGGCATCCTCTTTGCGGGCAAACGTTACGTAAACGCCGACGGATTGTTGATGCTGTGCATTTTCCCGTGCCTTGCTCACGACAATCTTGATGATCTTGCCGTATTGCCCAAAGTAGTCGGCTCCGCGTAATGTATCTAGCAGTCGATCTTCGCGTATTGTCGGCGTGAGCCCCGTCACATAGACGAGATTCTTCTGGACAACACGTAGCCCTGCGAGGTGTTTGCGGCTCAACGAGTCGGCCTCGGCCTTTTGTGCTTCTTTTTGCCGTATTTGCGCGTTCTTTTTCGCCTTCTGCGCTATTTGCTGCTTGTGTTTGGCCATCCTGCTGCACGTTAGATCGCGCGAGGTGGAGGGTCGAGTGGGACGCACTCTTCGGGGGTGATGTTTTTGAACTCTATCGTCGACTCATCGTATGGACGGCGACAGGCAGGACACAGCCCATTCATCGTCGTCTTGATGTTGTTGAAGCAGAACTGACATATCTAGCCCGCCGGGTTAGCACTGGCGACGGGGCGGCCTCGTGAACTTTTCGAGGGGGCATACCTGATATCCGCAAGGACATGGCCGAAAGTTCCTGTCGGACAGGTCGAACTCTTCGACGCAGAGCGGACAGCACTCCTCCTCGTCATCGTCGACGAACTGGTCTTGTTGTATGCGGGACATGATGGCGGATGTGAGATGCGTTGGCAGCGCGAGGGTGTGGCGGTCGCAGGAGAAGGGCTCCAGGAGAGACGACTTTTGCTCTCAGCTGGTGAGATTACAGAAACACGTGCGCACGAAAGGGACAAACGCCGGCCGTGAATGGGGACAGAGGAAATGATGCACTCGCGATGGAGGACGGGGGCGTGGATGCCGCAGGTCTGCAAAGCTGGAAGGTCTTAGCGCAGTCACGTGCGCCAGGAGTAGTTAGGTCGACCCCAGCTCGGCGCTGCAGGTGCCACCCACCCGAAGTCGTTGTTTCGCTTGCCAAAGCTCGACGTCGACGACGACATCACCACCGGCCGCCCTTATCCGCTGCACGCAGCCCACCACCCTCTCCACTCTCACTATGGCCCTGCGCCAGGCTGTTGGCCGGCCATTGGGCGCCGCCGTGCGCTCTGCGAGCTGTTCTCGTGTCGCTGTGCGCACTTTTGCTGCATCGGCTCTGCGGGCGAAGGAGGTCGCTGGCGAGAGCTCCGAGAAGCCAAACATGCGCGTGCGTAGCTGTCCAGGACGATGTGATGGCGATGGTCGCTGACAATGCGTGCAGTATGCTCCCCGCGACCCGATGAACAAGCTCAAGGCCGCTGTCGTGAACCCGGCCGATAAGTACAAAGAGAAGGGCGAGGCACTTCACAAATACGGCCAGTACATCATGTCATGTATGCCCAAATATGTGCAGCAGTACGCAAAGCCCCACAAGCACGCCATGTCCTGTCTGACCGCGCCCCAGGTTCTCCGTCTGGAAGGATGAACTGACCATCTACATTCCGCCCGCCGGCGTGATCCCTGTCTTCACCTTCCTCAAGTACCACACGGCCGCCGAATACACCCAGATCACGGACATTACTGCCGTGGACTACCCCACCAAGGATCAGCGGTTCGAGGTCGTCTACAACATGCTCAGCATTCGTCACAACTCGCGGTTGCGGGTCAAAACATACGCAGATGAGGCGACGCCCGTGCCAAGTCTTTGCGATCTGTATGACGGTGCCAATTGGTATGAGCGAGAGGTGTATGATCTGTTCGGCGTGTTCTTCGTGGGCCACCCGGATCTGAGGCGCATCATGACCGACTACGGCTTTGACGGACACCCGTTGCGAAAGGACTTTCCGATGACCGGTTACACCGAGATTCGATGGGATGAAGAGAAGAAGCGTATTGTTACAGAACCACTGGAGATGACGCAGGCCTTCAGGAACTTCCGTGGCGGCTCAACAGCGTGGGAGCCGGTCGGCCCAGGTGACAACAAGACACCAGACCAGGTTCGTCGTCAATGCCCAGTGAATTTGCCTCCTGATGCTGATATCCGTCCAGTTCAAATTACCAACGCCGAAGCCAGAACCCCCCAAAGAGGACGAGCAGAAGAAGTAGACGAGCTAGACGTGTACAACGTGTATATATCCGCAAATCAGATTATTGTATTCCGGTTTTAGCACTGCATTCTTTACCGCCAAATTGTCTTTACCCATCGATCGAACTCGATGAAGTCCTCGGTAGCACGAGCTTCTTCTCGTTTGGAGAGCCTCCACCCTAACTGATTCTTTACCAAACTTACACCGTTGAACCCGGCATCGCCTTATTCTGGGCGCGGAGCAACCGCAACCGCTGCCCAAGAGAGCCCCTGCATTTGGCGCCATACGTGCAGCTTGCAGCGCTAACCACGGCATGTACCATGCCTTCGCCCCAGTTCTCGCCAAGCACCCCGCTTTCCCATAGTCGCACCGCATGTCGCTCAATTAGGAAGCTTTCTCAACCAACCCCAATAAATTACCCACTACATATAAATATCTCATAGTTTTGACCATGATTCTATTCCAGAGGAAGGAGGTACTGCCGGGAATCAGCCGCCCACTTCATTGACTCACTTTTTTCGTCTTGTGTAGCACGTGCTCGTGCTGGTGCAAAGAACTATAAGTAGTCGCCTACAGTAGCACCATCATGTTGTCCTTCATCACTTCCAACCTCCCTTCTCTTGTCCTTACCTTCGCAACAATGAGCTACGCTACCAAAAACATTACCGTCGCGCCTTTCAACTTGTCCTCTCCGTCGGGCACAGACATCTGGCGCAAACCTCCTTCGCACAATGTCTTCACTGCACCTACACACCCAGCACCCATTCCCCAATACGATCTAAAGGTATTTCAGAGAGCCCGTCTCACCTTCACCCTCCCACCTGGAAACGAACTCCGACAGTACGATCAAGCGGGCCTCCTGTTGCATTTCACCAAGCCAGGTCTTCCGGAAGGAAAAGACAAATGGCTCAAGACTGGGATCGAGTGGTACTATGGCAAGCCATACATCTCCACTGTGGGCTGTGACGCTTGGGCCGATTGGAGCATCCTGCCGCTTTCCGATTTCGCTGGGAATAGTTCGAAGCCTACTGTCACTATCGAGGCAAAACGAGAGAAAGATCAGCTAGGCAAGAGTCTATGGGTGTATCAGATCATTCGAGATGGTGAGGGAAAGGAGATTGAGAGACGCCCGTTGAGAGAGGTGAACTGGGTGTTCGCGGAGGAGGAGGGATGGAGTGTGGGGATTGGAGGATATGTTTGCAGACCGACTAAGGAGGGTGGTGATGGGGAGTTGCAGGCCGAGTTTGGAGAGGGAGTGCAGATCGAAATTTTGGATGACGAGAAGAAGATCTGAGACGTTAGACTTGTTTGGAGCGCTTTGGCAAACCAACGAGTGCGGTGCAGGCGACTTTACGGTTCTACCAGGCGCAAAGACAAGTCTTTGCGATTTCGAGCTTGAATAGAGGGGCGTGAGATTGGGCGTCGTCCTAGAGCTAACGTTCTCCGTCTGTACTCATCCACGTCATGAATGAATCTTGCTGTTGGATATGACTGTAAAACTAATCTTGGTGACCCTGTGATGATTGATGGAAAGAGCGATCTTGGATGCGCCTTGTACACTCGCTGACCGGTCCAGTCACGTCAGCCTCCACAGGTCCTACTACCACTAGTGTGAGAAACGTTCCTAAAGAAGATTTAAGGTTGATTCGATATGAAGACCAATCGTTGTACACAACATCGCAGGTCACCTTTGATCGAACTTGGAGATAGAATGCGACATCAACTTAGTTGATCAAGCTATACGCGTATCTTCATAAGTAAGACCTGTAGTTGGAACTTCTTCGACATGCATGGTCTACGGACGACTAATGGATACGGAAACTTCTGGGGAAGGGTTGGATTTTGACGAGGTAGTTCGACTGCCGTGTGAATACCGTCTGGCTCACACAGAACCTTCACTTCGACGGCCGTATGAATCTACAGGGTATAACGTGCATACCTACGAATTAATGGGACTGCTGCCGAAAGAATACTAGGCGAGTCTACTCGTCCCATTGGGTTGAAGACAAACAAATTCGCGCTGTAAGAATGTCCATCCTCCAGCGAACTACCTACTTCCTAGTTTTACGTACCGCTTCCAAAAACTCTACATTTGCCCTGAGCTTCGCGTCCATCGCCCCACCACACGCACTCAAACTCCACTGGGCACCAGAGCCTGAACTTCAAACAAATTACCATCTGGATCAGCCACCACCAGGAATTTTTTGAAACCCGTGGCCACAAGAGATGGCTCGAGTCTCTTTATATCCTCCTGGCCCTGCTCACTCTGAACATTCGAAAAGCCCCAAGCACCCGCCACTATTCGACTCTCTTCCTTGTCACCTGATAACTCCAACTCATCGTACCTCTTAAGAATGCGCACGCCCAAAGAGTCAAATCGATCCTGCACAGCACTAACATCGTCCACAATAAGGCCGAAGTGGGAAAACGTTATCTGCGGATCCGTCGCTTTGTACATACGGTCCTTAG